>Ga0115564_10000117_pt1 | contig 79297 bp, 78 predicted proteins | sample COGITO_mtgs_1105_7_FD_88680 | JGI IMG/M metagenome (GOLD analysis project Ga0115564, IMG submission 88680) | Pelagic marine microbial communities from North Sea - COGITO_mtgs_110523 | ecosystem: Environmental > Aquatic > Marine > Epipelagic | place: Germany:Helgoland, sampling site Kabeltonne...
AATCCACGAAAGTCCCCTCAGTAACAAACATGCGTTTTGCGTATTTGTTGTGCAAGGTCCGTCCCGCTCTTTTTCACACCCAAGGTGGAGTGTTAGCCGACGCACATGCGAATGTCATTACGACCGCAGGCGAGGCAATCCCAGGACTATTTGCATCTGGAGGCGCCGCTTCGGGAATCTCCGGGCACGGCGCTTCGGGCTACCTAGCGGGTAACGGATTATTGAGTGCATTCGGCATGTCTTTCCTGGCAACCGAAAGTTTTCTCACGAAGCCAGTCGATTAATCCGCACAAAAGTGTGCGTCATGCCCTGGCGTTAGTAGTTCTGACGCCCACCATTTCGTTTGTTGCATCCGCCTCAACTGGTACGTTCGGCAGATGAGAGCCTCGTTTCGAAAATCTTATGGCGGCTTTGCGACGCTACGAATTGTTGAGGTAGGAATCCCCTCGGTGGGTGCGACAGAGATTTTGGTTCGGGTAATGGCAAGCTCGGTGAGTCGAACTGATAGCGGAGTGTTGCGAGGTAAGCCGTGGGTGTTCAGATTTTTTACGGGTTTAATTCGACCGCGGTTTACGGCTACCGGGACGGACTTCTCCGGGATAGTTGAATCCGTAGGGGCTAGCGTTTCGAAGTTTTCTGTAGGGGACCGGGTGTACGGTTTTCGCGACACCGGGCTGGGATCGCACGTGGAATACCTGGCGGTTGACGTCAAGGAGGCGGTGCTGACAATTCCTGAGTCTGCGTCTTTTCACGACGCTGTCGCATTGACCGAAGGCGCTTTCTATGCGGTTAACTTTCGAGAGAAGGTGGACTTGAATTCGGATTCTCGAGTGTTGGTTATTGGTGCGACAGGTGGGATCGGAAGCTCGTTGACCCAGATTTTGGCGGCTGAGGGGATCTGGGTCGATGTGGTCGCACCCGCGGCTCACGCCGAACTCGTTTCCAGGCTCGGTGCGAAAACTTGTTTCGATATCGGCGATACTGCTGCTCTCGAGTCAGGTGAAATCTATGACGTGGTATTCGACTCGGTCGGCAAGTCACGCTTTGTCACCTGCGCTCCCGCGATAAAACCTGGGGGAGCGTACTTGTCTTCGGAGCTGGGGAATCACGCCGAAAATTTGTATTTGCCGATAGTGACAAAATTCTTTCGGAAAAAGAAGGTGCTGTTTCCGATTCCCACCGACATCTCCGGTTCCCTTGAGCAGGTCCGTAACCTCAACGAGTCGGGTAAATTTAGTTCAGTAATTGATCGAGAGTTCGCTCTAGAAGACATCAGCGCAGCATTTGAGTTTGTAGAAAAGGGTCAAAAAGTGGGAACGGTGATACTCACCATTTCCTAATTGTGACCCAACCAGAGGGAACCGTTATTGCTGGCGTTGGTCAATCTGTTCTTGATTGGTCAGGGGCATCCCTGGGTGGTGCAGGACCCCACCGTGACCTACTGGATCTTCGTCTTGTAACTCATACTCGTTAAGTGGGGCTTCGAGTGCGGCGCTGTGGGCGGCGTGGGCTTGGCCCGCTTCGATCTCGGCGTCGGTGGGACGCTCAATGTTGTCCCGCAGGAAGAAACTTGAAACTTTGTGCCGGAGCTGATCAACCCGGTAATGGGGGTTGCGCACTCCATCGGAATCAGTTTTTACCGGAGCGGGGAGGACGGGCAGGTCTTCCTTGGCGGAAATAACTGCGAGCTCCTTGTAGTTCAGTGGCTGGTGAACCTCGATGAACTCACCATGTGGAAGGCGCAGCACTCGGCCTGATTCGTAGCCGTGCAGAAGCTTCTCTCGATCCTTGCGTTGCAGTCCCAGACAGATGCGCTTGGTGACAACGAAGGCAATTGGGGGAGCGGCAATCAGCAGCACTCGCAATGTCCATGCGAGTGCATTGAATGAAAGATCGAAGGTGGTGGCGATGATGTCGTTACCACCACCGATCCAAAGGATTCCGTAAAAGACAATTGCAACGACGCCGATACTGGTGCGAACTGGTGCGTTACGGGGGCGCTCGAGCAAGTTGTGTTCGCGCTTGTCACCAGTTGCCCACGCCTCAAGGAACGGATAAAACGCCAGAGCGGTAAAGAGAATCCCTGGAATGATGACAGATGGGATTAACACGTTCCAAGAGATGGTGAACCCAGCGATCACGCTTTCCCAGTTCGGCATCAGGCGAAGGGCGCCATCAAGCCAACCGATATACCAGTCGGGCTGCGTGCCCGCTGAAACTTGATCCGGCATGTATGGGCCAAAAATCCAAATCGGGTTGACCGTTACGAGCCCACCGATCAAGGCAATAATGCCAAAGACGATGAAGAAGAAACCGCCAGCTTTTGCCATGTAGACCGGTAGAAGCGGGTAGCCCACAACGTTGCTGTTGGTGCGACCTGGTCCAGGGAACTGAGTGTGCTTCTGGGTCCACACCATCATGAGGTGGGCGGAGATCAGACCCAGGAGGAGACCTGGGATGAGCAGAATGTGTGCTGCGTAGAGTCGGGGAATAATTTCAGTTCCAGGGAACTCACCGCCGAACATGAGAAATGCTGACCACGTTCCCACAAGTGGAATGGACTGCAAAATCCCGCGAATAATTTGAAGGCCGGTACCTGAGAGAAGATCGTCGGGGAGTGAATAGCCCGTGAAGCCGGCACCCAGTGCCAGAGCGGTTAGCCCGACACCAACAAGCCAGTTAAATTCACGTGGCTTGCGGAACGCCCCTGTGAAGAATACGCGGAACATGTGAACCGCAATTGCGGCAACAAAAATGAGAGCCGACCAGTGGTGCATTTGGCGAATCAGAAGCCCACCACGAACTTCGAAGGAGATGTCGAGCGTAGAAGCGTAGGCCTGGGACATCTCGACGCCTTTGAGGGGAACGTAGGCCCCGTTGTACACCACTTCAACCATGCTGGGGTCATAAAACAACGTCAAAAACGTGCCGGTGAGTAGCACAACAATGAATGAGTACAGGGCGATTTCACCCAGCATGAAAGACCAGTGGTCCGGAAATACTTTGCCCAGGTTGCGCCCAAGAAACTTGTTGCTACCGAGGCGCTGATCCACGTATTTCGCTGTTACGCCACCTACCTGCTCAATCGGATGATCTGTTGTTGCACTCATGCTCTATCTCGCTCCCAGAAACTCGGTCCCACTGGCTCGGAAAAGTCCTCTACCGCCACTAAATATCCTTCCTCATCTACCGAGATTGGCAACTGCGGCATATTTCGGGCAGCGGGCCCATAAATTACCGCGCCAGAGTCAGCGAGATCGAAGGTTGATTGATGGCATGGGCACAACAGGTGATGCGTACGCTGTTCGTACAGCGCAATTGGACAACCCACATGAGTGCAGATCTTGGAGAAAGCCAAGATTCCGTTGTAGTCCCAGCCTTCTCCCTGCTGTGAGCGAATCTGATCAGGATCCATGCGCACTAAAATAATGGCCGCCTTGCCCCGGGCGTTGAGGTTGTGTTCTTCTTCTTGAACCTCGAGGAGGCCCTCGGGTAAAGCAGAAACGAGGCCACCAACGGGAAGGTCTTCGGGGCGAACCGCTAGGTAGGTGCCGTCAGAAATGATTCTTTTTCCCTTGGCCCACAGGGTGTTCGACAGTATTTCGGTGGGGTTTTCGCCGGACGGGGTCACCCACAGGTCGCGTAGAAAGACTACGAGCGGGATGGGAAAGAATGCTAGCGCCCCCAGTAAGGTGCGCCGAATCATTTTGTAACGGGCGAAACCAGATTCGTCCTTGCCACGTTCGTAGTTGGCGACGGCGAGATTGTCCTCTTGGGGTTCAGACACCATGTCGTGGCGTTCCTGCACAACTTCAACGTCTGGCATGAGTTTTTTTGCCCATTGAATTGCACCGGTGCCGATCAGCAACACCGCGATCCCGAAAGTAAAGCCAAGGGCTACGTTACTTGCACCCACGTCACCAAGGACCGGAATGTATACGACCGTGGTCTTATCGATCATGACATAAGCGGCAACTGAAAGCACCACGAAGAACATTGAAAGCGCAAACATTGCGGCAACTTGACGTTCGGCTCGGCGGGCTGCTTTGGGATCGGTGTCTGTTACGCGCAACCGGTGTGGTATCTCGGCCACCGGCGAGTAACCAAGCTTCGCTGGAGCCGAATGTCCGTGATCATCAGGCGCATTTTCAGTGGGAGTGAGTGCGGTCATCGCGCTTTGATTCCGATCCAGACGGCCGCTGCGATCAGCGCGGCAAATACGGCAACCCACATGAATAGGCCTTCAACCACTGGGCCAAGTCGGCCAAGGGAAAGTCCGCCGGGGCTTGGGGCTTCTTGTAAAGCCATGATGTAAGCGGTAACTGCTTTCTTGTCTTCAATTGGCAAGGTTTCGTTGGAGAACACCGGCATGCTTTGGGGGCCACTCACCATTGCTTCATAGATTTCTTGGGGAGTCGCCTCCATCAGGCTGGGCGCATACTTACCCTGGGTGAGCGCCCCGCCTTGGCCGGCAGCCTGGTGGCATTGCGCACAGTTGATGCGAAAAAGAACGCCACCTTCCGCTACGTCGGCATCTGAATAATCTAGGTCTTCAGCCGTTGGCATGGCAGGTCCCGGTGCCAAAGACGCAATGTAGGCGGTCAACGCTGCGATTTGCTCTGGGTCGTAACTGGGTTCTTTCGCGGTCGCCTGTGCGCCGGGTGCCGCAAGTGGCATGCGGCCGGTCGCAACCTGGAAGTGGACTGAGGCAGCACCCACTCCCAGGAGGGTGGGTCCGTTCATGGTTCCTTGGGCATTGAGGGCGTGACAGGAGCTGCAACCTTCTAGATAGAGCTTTTTGCCCTCTTCGACTTGGGTCTGAGTGCCAAGTGCTGCCTGGGCAGGTTGGATATTGGAAACCGTTGAAAAAGTGATTCCCACAGCCCCAAGGGCTGCAACGAGCAGGAGCACGGCGACAAAAGGATTACGCCTTCGTGCGGATAGGAACTTCACAGCAGCAAAGCCTTTCTCAATTGTTGATTAACAGGTGAAACTGACTCTATTTTAAGATGTAGATCATGAAAAACAGTGCAATCCACACGACGTCAACGAAATGCCAGTAGTACGAAACGACGATTGCACGGGTGGCTTGCTCGTGGGTGAAACGCCTCGCAACATAGGTGGTCGCCAGAACTAGTAGGAAGGCAATCAGCCCCCCCGTTACGTGCATTCCGTGGAAGCCGGTCGTTATGTAAAAAGCGGAGCCGTACGCGTTTGAAGAAAGAGTGAGACCTTCATGAACCAATTCTGCGTATTCGGTAATTTGGCCGCCAATAAAAAAGGCGCCCATGAGAAAAGTAATAATGAACCAGCGGCGCAAACCTTTGACGTCACCACGTTCAGCGGCGAAGACGCCCAACTGGCACGTGACCGAGCTCAGAACAAGTACAGTCGTGTTGAGGCTAGCAAAGGGAATATTAAGAAGTTGGGTTTCATTTGCCCACAAATCTGGGTTGACCGCGCGCATCGTGAAATACATGGAAAATAGGGCGGCGAAGAACATCAGCTCGCTGGAAAGCCACACGATAGTGCCGACGGAGACTATATTGGGGCGATTAGCTGGTGCATGGTCATATGCCTGGGGAGTCACAGTTGCTTGGGCCACCTGTGTATTCTCTCAGATCCGTCTAATTATTTCTCTCTGACCCCCTCTTACAAAAAAGTGATTTCGGACTCGTTATTGAGCCTATATTTCGCAGAAAAAATACTTCTGGCTAGAGTACCGAGCGTGGCGAGAGAAGCGGGCGCAGGAGATTCCCTTAAAGTCCTGGTGTACAGCAGTAACCGCAACACTCGCGCTGACGTATTGATGGCCCTTGGTCCACGGCCATCCATGAGCCTGCCCATCGTTGAATACACTCAGGTTGCCACCGAGCCGGCGTTTATTTCCGCCGCCGATAACGGCAAATTTGATCTTTTCATTCTTGATGGCGAAGCGACCCCTGCCGGCGGAATGGGGCTTGCCCGCCAGATTAAAGACGAGCTCTTCCGGTGCCCGCCAGTGCTGGTGCTGATCGCCCGCCCACAAGATGCGTGGTTGGCCACCTGGTCTCGGGCCGATGCCGTAGTGGGCCTGCCCATTGAGCCGGTGTCAACCGCCCAGGCGGTTAATCGCCTTTTGTCCACCCGGCTGAGCCTGATTACCTAGTAAATTTCTAGTGGAAAGCACCAGTTGGTCGGCGGTACTGGGCGGTTTCTCAGTCAGCGCACCCCTGGCACCTGAAATGGCCAATTGGGCCATGACCCAAATTCTCAGCGGCCAAGCAACCGACGCTCAGACGGCCGCATTTGCGATGGGGCTCCACATCACGGGTGAAACTCCAGAACAAGTCGCAGTTTTGGCAGCCACGATGTTGGAGTTCGCGAATCTGGTGCCGGCGATACCAGGCATTTCTGCGGTTGTGGACGTTGTGGGCACCGGAGGAGACGGTTCCCATTCGGTCAACATCAGCACCATGGCGGCTGTAGTGGTTGCCGCCTGTGGGGTAACGGTCATAAAACACGGCAACCGCGCATTTTCCAGTTCAACAGGTTCAGCTGATTTACTCGAAGCTCTTGGTCTCGATCTTGACCTCTCAGCCGATCAGGTTGCCGCGGTCGCCCGCATAGCAGGGATTGCTTTTTGTTTCGCACCCAATCACCACCCGGCGATGCGTTTTGCCGCACCGGCTCGCACCCAGCTCGGGATCCCCAGCGTATTCAATATTTTGGGTCCACTCACTAATCCGGCACTCGCTAACGCAGCTTTGGTTGGTTGCGCTCATATCCCACTCGCACCGGTCATGGCGCGTGTGTTAGCCAGCCGCGGGGTCCGTGCACTAGTTGTGCGGGGGACGGATGGCCTCGATGAAATTTCCCTGTCCGCGCCAACCCAGGTGTGGGACGCGACCAGCGGTGAAGTCGTACAGATCCGGTTGGACCCGGCTGATTTTGGAATTATTGGTTTTCGCACCGAACATCTGCTCGGCGCGAGCCCCGAAAGAAACGCGGACCTCACCCGGAAAGTTTTTGGCGGTACTGACCCCGGTGCGGACTCAGAAGTTGTGGCATCGATTCGGCTCGCAGTAGCTCTGAACGCGGCGGCAGCTTTGGCCGCAGCAGATTCCGTGGATGATCCGAATGCCTGTTCAATTCCACTCAGCGACCGGATCAATACCCACTTGCCCCGAGCCCAAGCCGCACTCAACACCGGTCAGGCATGGAAAGTGTGTGAAAAATGGGTTGCCACCGCGGCGCAAGTGAAGAGCGCTGGTTAATCCAGACAAGGCTAGAAGTAGGCAATCCGGGTCACGCCGGGTGCTCGCGGACCAACGGGTCTACCCGTTGGTTCATGCCCGGTAACTGCTGCAAGACGTTCACCGACGACCCGGCGGACGTCTAAGAGTTGAATGGTTTCTTTTCCACCACAATTAATGGGCATGTATAAATCGCTCGAACTGGCAACTAAACGAACACCGTCACTTTCGAGCCAACGTAGGAGATCAAATGCTTCCTCGGTGACACCAGCGGGCGCTGGCTCGATTCCCGGTTCAACAAATTCAGCGCTGGCAACGAGTGCCGCGACATGTGGCCATGGGTCAAAGCCAGGTTCAACAACACCTGCTGCAGCCAATCTGCCGTACCGGATCACGTGAATTTCCCAGCCACCATCAATGGTGTTCTGCGCCGCGACGATCTCTGGTGTTGTTGCGATCCACCTCAGTCTTTCGGTGCGAAATACCGCGTTAACGTAGTGACCTAAAGCTTCGCGCCAATTGGCGGCTTCCTCGAATCGCTCTTGCAGCGCCAGGGTTTTCATGAGTTCAGTGATGTGGGTAACAACTGTTGCCGTGTTCCCGGACATTGCGATTGATGCATGATTAACGATGCTCAGATACTGCTCTCGATCATGATCGCGTGTACATGGAGCAACGCATTTACCAAGTTCTGCACGAACGCACCCCGGGATGTCAGTGCGCGGTTGGGCGGCGATTTTCGTGGTACACGTGCGAAGTGAAATAGTTTCGTTGATGGTATCGAGTGCGGAATTCGCGGCAGCACGCGAAGTAAATGGGCCGATATATCGAGCGCCCTGGGCGTAGTCGTCTTTTAACTGTTTTGTAACTATTAATCGGGGGGCGGGTTCCGAGGTGAGTTTGAGCCAAGATACTGAGTCTGCAGCGCGCGAACGCCGGTTGTAACGAGGCTGTTCACTTACGATGAGGCGCAACTCACGGATCTTTGCCTCGAGAATCGTTGAACAGACGATGGGTCGTACCTGTTGGGCTATCTTGATCATTTCTGACATGCGTCGTCGGTTTTCGGCCGCGGTGAAATATGTGCGTACTCGATTTCGAATGTTTTTTGACGTTCCAATGTAGAGCGGACGTCCTTGTGGGTCTTCGAAAATGTAGACACCCGGCTTGCCTGGCAGTCCGTCAGCCAAGTTTTTCTTGTTTCGTTGAACGTCACTCACCCGCGAAGTGAATGCGTGTAGATCTTCGAGGGTGTGCACCCCATAATTTCCGAGTCGTTCAAATAGGTGGTGCATGACGTCTGTGGTTGCTCGCGCATCGTCGAAAGCCCGGTGGGTGGGCTGAACTTCCGTGCGAAAAAATGAACTCAAGGTGGCGAGTTTGCAATTTCGAACTTCGTCACGATGCAGTGCCAGCCGAGCAATGCGTACCGTGTCAATCACTTTGTTACTTGGCCAAGTGATGTCGAATTTGGCGCAGGCGCCTTTAAGGAACCCAATGTCGTAAGGAGCGTTGTGGGCGACAAAGACGCATTCGCCGGCGAAATCAAGAAACATCGAGACCGCGGTGTGAACGCTGGGTGAACCAGACACCATGGAGTCGGTGATGCCGGTCAATGTTGCAATAAAAGGTGGAATGGATGATCCAGGGTTAACTAATGTTGTGAATTCGCCGATTACTTCACCACCACGGACTTTAACTGCACCAATCTCGGTGATTCCGGCATCGATCCCTGCACCACCGGTGGTTTCTAGGTCAACGATTACGAAAACACAATCTGATAGCTGCGTGCCCAAATCCGAGAGTGACAGCTGGGTTGCGGACAGCGCGCCGGGGTGATTGATCACGGTCACAAACTAACGCTAAGCCCTGACAAGGAGGACCTCGAGGAGTCAACGTGAGAAAACCTGAACAAGCCGGTCAGTGCCGTGCTATTCCGGTCACGCGTGGACTAAAGGAAAGTCCTCCATCGAGGGACTCGACAATCGAGTCGCCGACGAGGCTGATCACGGTGCTGGCGTCCGCAGCGAAAGACTCAGGTTGTCCGTTAATCTCCCCGCGGGCTGTCCAAGTCGTGCCCTCGTCAGTAGAAAGAAAGATCTGTCCGTCCACGGACGCGCCGTATAGCCCGCGGTCGGTCCAGGCCAAGAATGCGAGCAGCGCAGGTGAGGCGATTGGCGTGAACGTCCGCCCTGCATCTGCGCTATAAACCAGCCCGTCTGAAGTAGTGGCAACAACAGTTGTGGCGTTTGTCGGATCAACCGCCAAGTCGTACAACGGTGGTGAGCCCAAGTCAAGCCACGTTTGTCCACCGTCTTCGGAGCGAAGCAGTGTGCGATCGTGTGCCGACAGGCCCACCACCACGTTGTCCGCGGCCACCAGCCGATGGAAGTCAACTTCACCGCTAAGCGACACCGATTGCCAAGTCACGCCATCATCTACGGAAGCCATCAGCCCAAGGTTTCCCGGAGAATCCATTTCGGGTCCCGGATGCCCCGAAGCCAGCCAACGATCACCATTTGGAGTTAACCCCATCACGTCAAAGGCCGGGGTTGAAATGAGAACCGGCTCCTGCTGCTGCTCCTGCTTCCACATTCCATCATGGGAGCCTATGAACAAGGTCGCTCCCTTAAGGGAAAGGTTGTGAATATGACCCCAGTCAGGAGCGTCAACGACCGGTGCAGTTTGTGCACTAGGGCCCTGGGCCGCAGTGCTCGCAATGGATGTATTCGTCTCTGGCGATGAGCAACCGGTGAGCGCTGCCAGCATTGCCAGCGTTGTACCCAGCGCGACCACCAATATTAATGATCGCCCTGGTACGCGCTCGCGACCCGCGACGCTCATAGTTGATCCCCTTTGACTTCGGTGTGTAGCGTTCGATTAAAGAGTAAACCATCATTTGAGTAGCGGCTAGTTAGTTAATTGTATAGACAAATCGGTTGAGTGGGTGAGTGACATTTTTTGCCTTAACGTGGACACCCAACTGGGCTGATTGTCGCAAGGGTCACAACCAAAGTCGTACTAGGACGGGTGTGTTGCCACAAACGTGGATTTAACTGACGGGGAGGTAACGTTCGGGCATGAGCAATGATCCCAAAATGGTGTTACCTGATGAAAAGTCCCGTTGGCGCTGCGCCCACTGCGGGAATCTGACCCGATTTGATGTCACTCGCGCGTCTACCGTTACCGAGTTCTGGCACGCTGATCTGGCCGGATTTGTGACAGTGGAAGAGCGAAATGTGGGCGCGGAGGAAGTTCTTGCGGTGTCTTGTCGATGGTGCAGAGCTGTTGACCGAATTGAGATTGTGCCCCGCCCAGAATTTGGCGGGCCTTCCCAAGAAGTCCCTGGAGATGGTGGTGTTTAGCCCGATGTCAGGGGGTGCACTTACCGTTTCCACATGGTTATTGATTGCGGAACATGTACGGTAGCGGGTCCAGCTTGTGGTGATTGCGTGGTCACGGTTCTTCTGGGTGAACCAGAATTCTTGCGGTCCCCGGAAGTGGCAGATGAACACGTGGCTGCCCTGGGGGTATTGGCCCAATCGGGCCTGGTTCCGCCCCTGCGTCTGGTCTCACCTACTACGAAAGTGGGTTAAACCTTCGGGTGAGGCAATTTTGGTGCCATCTGGGGCTCGATTATCACGAATCTGTTACATTGTTGGAACGAACCAAAACCTTGGGGCGTCTGAGAGCCACTAGGTGAGATCACGGACGGATCGCGACAGGAGAACTTGTGAAGCAGAAAGCATTTCGCGTCAGCGGAATTGCCGTTGCGATTGCAGCCTTATTGATCCCGGGATTTGTGGCGGTGCCGGCCCAGGCCGCACCGAATCTGCAAGAAGTCCGCATGAAAGTCATGGATTTACAAGGTAAAGCTGAAGCGGCCAATGAGCGCTATAACAATGCACGCAACAAACTCGGTGGGATCCAAAAGGAACTGGACACCCTCAAAGCCAAAGCTAAGCGCGAGCGCAAGGAACTCAACACAATCATGGGCTCGGTCGACGACCTGGCTCGAGCTACTTATACATCCGGTGGGATCGACACGTCCCTTCAGGTTCTTCTGGCGGAGAACCCCAATCAATTTCTTTCCCAAGCAGCGGCCCTCGACCAGGTTCAGAAAGGGCAAGCGGCTGCGATCAGGGGCAGCCAGACCACTCGGCTGCGCTTAGCGCAAACCGAGGCGGCCATGCTGGATAAAGAAGGCTCGGCCAAGAAAGTCCGCTCGCAGATGGGTGAAGCAAAGTCCGACGCTAACGACCGCTACCGGGAAGCAAAAGCCGTATTGGCCAATCTAGAAGTTAAGGAACGTCGTCGGATTGCGGCCCTGGCTGCAAGCGAGCGGGCCGCCGCGCTAGAGGCCGCGCGGATTGCTAAAGCTCAATTAGCTTCTGGCGCAGGCTCCTCCGGTGGAGGCTTTACCGGCAGTGGGCGGGTGGCCCGCGTTATGCAGTACGCACTTGCACAGGTCGGAAAGCGCTATGTTGCCGCGGCAAGTGGTCCGAGCGCATTTGACTGTTCTGGACTCACTATGCAGGCCTGGCGTCAATCGGGGGTCTCACTTCCGCACTACAGCCGCTCCCAATACTCCACCACCCGTAGAGTCCCGTTGAGCCAAGCTCAGCCAGGGGACTTGGTGTTCTACTTTGGTAAAGGAGCACACCACGTTGGACTGTACATTGGTAACGGGAAAATGGTGCACGCAGCGAACCCAAGTAGCGGCGTACTCATTACGAGCGTCATGGGGCCGTGGTACAACTCAAGGTTTAGCGGCATCGGCCGAGTGATCGGCTAATCCCGGTACACCTACCAATCTAGAGTGACTTGATTTAAGAATAGATAGCGGCAACATCTGCTTCATGCTCTTTGAAGACAACATTGCGCTTGAGTTTGAGTGAGGGGGTCATCTGACCACCCTCTTCGGTCCAGTCGGTTTCCAAGATTGTGTACTTTTTGATTGACTCGGCGGCAGAAACTGCTTTGTTCGCGCTATCAACAGCCCCCTGGATTTCGCTCTGAATTATTTCATTATTAACGATCTCGGACAGTGGTGTCGACTCATTCAAACCTTGCTGCGCCAGCCACACGGGCAGGGCTTCAGGGTCAAGGGTGATCAGGGCGCCGATGAATGGCTGGGCGTCACCCACCACCATGCACTGACCCACGAGGAAGTGGGCGCGTAGCCGGTCTTCAAGCACGGCAGGTGCGACATTTTTACCCGCGGCCGTGACGATTAGTTCTTTCTTGCGTCCGGTGATGCGGACAAAACCTCGGTCGTCAATCTCACCGATATCGCCGGAATGGAACCAACCGTCAGGCTCGATTGCTTCGGCAGTTGCGGTGGGGTTGTTCCAGTACCCGGAAAAGATGTGGTCTCCTTTGAGCATGACTTCACCATCGGCCGCGATTCGCACACTGGAACCGGGGAAGGGTTGCCCCACTGTCCCAATACCGATTGCTTCGGGTCGATTCAAGGTGCTTGCCGCAGATGACTCGGTCAACCCGTAGCCCTCGAGGATTGTGACTCCGATGCCGCGAAAGAAATGCCCGAGGCGTGAACCAAGGGGTGCTCCGCCGGACACCGCCCATTCGATTTTACCACCCATGGCTGCGCGAATTTTCCCGTACACCAGGCGGTCGAACAGGGCATGCTTGACTTTGAGCCCCAAGCCGGCCCCGCCGTCATCGAGTGCCTCGCTGTATTGAATCGCGACCTTGGATGCGCTATCAAAAATATTACCTTTGCCGCCAGCAATCGCTTTTTGCTGGGAGGAATTGAATATTTTTTCAAACACGCGTGGAACTGAAAGAACAAATGTGGGCTGGAAAGATCCCAGCAGGGGAAGGAGATCTTTTACATCCGGGGCGTACCCCAAGCGGACTTGGGAGCGAACGCATCCGAGTTGAATCGCGCGGCCGAAAACGTGTGCGATCGGCAAGAAGAGCAATGTGGAAGAGTTTTCTGCAAGGAACACATCTCGTAAACCCTCGACGACGTTGTCAACTTCAAACATGAAATTCTTGTGGGTCAGCATGCAGCCTTTGGGTCGACCAGTGGTGCCGGAGGTGTAAATAATGGTCGCAATCGAGTCCGGATTAAGGGCTACTCGGCGAGATTCAAGCTCGTCGTCGCTGACGTTTACACCCGCGGAAATGAGAGCATCAATGCACTTTTCCTCAAAGACCCAGACCCGAGTAACGTCGGGTGTATCCATTGCCACCTCATCAAAGACGACTTTATTTTCTTGGCGTTCGCAGAAAAGGGCGACGGCACCAGAGTCGTTGAGGATCCATTGGACCTGCTCGGCTGATGAAGTTTCATAGATCGGGACGCCAATGCAACCGGCGTACCAAATGGCGTAGTCAACCAAAGTCCACTCAAAGCGGGTTCGGGACATAACCCCCACACGTTCACCTGCTTGCACTCCTTGGGCAATCATGCCCTTGGCCACACCTTGAACCTGCTCAAGAAATTCAGCGGTTGTGATTCCCACCCAAGCGTCGCCACGTTGCACTGAAAACACTACTTGGGACGGGTTGCTGCGCGCATTTTCCAGTACATGATCGGTGAGGTTTCCAGTTGTCGGTGCGGGTACCTTTGCCTCAACGGTAAATTCGGTCAACATGCGGATTGTCCTTTCCTCGGGTCAGTGACAGAAATCACGTCTGGTCTATGAATCTGGAATGTAAACTACGCTAAATCCTGCGACGGCGCTACGAATGTGGAAATTCAATTTTGGGCTATCCTGAGCGGGTGGGTGGTAAGCAGTGGGTTGGCGTTGATGGGCGTCGCCCGTGAAACAGGATTTTGATCATTGCCTCATAGATATTGCCGACGACACCGTGATCTACGCACCGGTCACCGCGGTGATCGCGGTGGTGGGAAACTCCGCCACGTGGCGCAAGTGGTGGCCTGATCTGACCCTGAAGGTGTACGGGGACCGCGGAAATAAGGGCTTGCGTTGGACTGTGAGCGGCTCCTTGGTGGGGTCCAGCGAAATTTGGTTGGAACCTTGGGCGTCGGAAACATCTGAGCTGGCCACCACGATTGTTCATTACTACCTGCGGGCTACCCCCACGAAAGCCGGAAGCCTAATTGTGCCACGCGCGGTCACGAATTCTGTTCGCGAGCAGCGCGAAATGCACAAGCTGCGCGAGCGGCATGTGCTCGCTTGGAAACGGACGATCTGGGGACTCAAGGACTCACTTGAGAACTCCCTATGACGAAGGGGCACGCGTGCGGTTAAACATTGTCAGCGACGTCCATGGTGCGACCCACGCAATACAAAGTGCCGCGCAGGATTGCGATGTATTCATTTGTTTGGGGGATCTGATCCTTTTCTTGGATTATGACGAACCGGAGCAAGGCATTTATGCACAATTGTTCGGGGTGGACTACGCGAAGACATATATCTCGCTTCGCACAGCCAATCGTTTTGATGAAGCCCGAGAGTTCAGCGCGAATGCCTGGCGTGGGATTGGGGTAACCGATCAACAGGAACGGGCGCGCGTGCTGCAGGAGAAAGTTCGTGAGCAATATGAAGTGATGTTTGCGGCGATTCCAACGCCTGCGTTATTGACGTACGGCAATGTGGACGTCCCGGCGCTGTGGCCCGAGTATCTTCGTGCGCAGCATCGAGTACTCGATGGTGAAGTAATCCAGATGAATGGCCAAAAGTGGGGGTTTGTAGGCGGCGGGTTAACAAGCCCCATGCGAACCCCTTATGAATTAGAGCCAGAGGTCTATGCTGAGAAACTTTTTGGCTTGGGTCCGGTGGACATTCTTTTCACACACATTCCACCACTTAATCCGTTACTCAATTACGACACTGTGGCGCGAAGATTCGAAATTGGTTCCGTGGCGATCACCAATTACATCAAAAAATTTTCTCCGAAGTACCATTTTTTTGGTCACGTGCACCAACCACAGCGCTCCCGGATGCGGATTGGGGAAACTGAATGCATCAACGTTGGCCATTTTCACAGCCGAAAGGTCCCGTTCACGATTGACGTGTGATGGCAAGATTTTTCATCTCGGTGCGCTCGTCTCAGGAGGTGCAGTACCGTGCTCCTATGGCTGAGCAGACCGAATCTAGTATTTCCATCAGCGCAACCCCCGCGCAGATCATGGACGTAATAGCGGACTTGTCTGCCTACCCGCAATGGAGTGATGGAATTACGTCCGTCACGGTTCTGAGTAGATACGAAGATGATGACCGCCCAGCCGATGCTCGTTTTTCCCTTGCATCGGGTCCGATTAAAGACACATATGAATTGGAGTACGACTGGGACGGGAACAGGAAAGTTACCTGGACCCTGACCACTGCTGAAATGCTGACCGCGATGGACGGCGAATATGAATTGACCGACAGCGGCAATGGAACTACCACTGTTTACTACCGACTGCAGGTGGACGTGAAGATCCCCATGATTGGGATGCTCAAACGTAAAGCCGAAAAAGTTATTGTGGACACAGCGTTAAAGGGCCTGAAAGCACGAGTGGAATCGGGCAGCGGAAGTGCACTCTGACCTTCGCGTCACTTGTGGTGTTGAACCAGAAGGCGTCGCAGGGTCAACCCCGGATGCATTAGCACAATTAATCAGGGCGCTGTCTGCACCATTTGGATTCTTCACTCCAACACCGGGTGTGCTCGAGGGCCTAAACCTTTCTCGGGGCGTTTTTTCACTTCTGTCCGATCGACAGCAAGTTGATTTTGCATCTGTGAACCAGCTGGCGCAAGCGGTGAGTGACCTTGAATCCATTCACCTCGTTCTGGGTCACATCGATTCGGAAGAATTCGCCATCTGGTGCGGGCTGGGCAAAAATGAGGGACGAGTTCACCTGCTGGATTTGATGGGCATGATAGACCGGGCGCTCATCAGGGTAACTGGAGCGCAACTTCAATTGAATTTCACGCAATATCGACCAAGCCCCAAAGCGTTGTTCAGATCGCTCACCCAGTTGGCCCTTGTTGGAGTGAGCTGTGATGCCCACCAATTGCAAAGGGCGTGGCCAACATCTGCTCGCAAACCACTGTCCACTAAGTGGAAATCACAATACGAATCGGTCAAGGTATTTAAGGACAACGGGACGCTGGTTGAACGGGAGCCGTCCATCTTTTCTTTTCAGTTAAAGTGGAAAGGTGTGGGAAGCACGGATTTAGCTGTGGGGCTTCTGCGCAACCATCTCGTACTTGATCTCGGTGGCGTGCGGCATTTTGTTGAGTTACCGGCCGCATGTTCTCGCATGGAACCTGGGGTCGTGCAATTGTTTAAAAATAAGATGACGATCGATTTTACCGTTGATGAAAGCGAGTGGCCAAGATCATGAGCGAGCCCGGCAAAGAAGACGCATCGGTCAATGATCTGGGCAGTTGGTTGATCTCGGTGGGGGCACCTGAATCGATTACCGATTTGATTCCGAGTGAATTGGCCAGACTGGATATCGCCCCGTTGCTCGCACTGTTTAGTGGAATTGGCCTCAATGGATCGGGGCTGATGGGATCTGAGTTGGGTGGCGTCTCAGTCGAAAGTGGCCTGCTAGATGGTGCCGGTGGGAAAGTACCCGCAGATGAGATTAGGTGGCTACCAGTTATTCGCTCATAGGAGAGGTTCGCCGTTGTTGCCGTCGCTATGGTTACGCCCGTGGGAATCAGCGTTGGGGTCGACATCGGGGGCACCAAGATTCTGGCTGGGATCGTCAATGAGCAGGGTGAGATCTTGGCAAAGGTGCGGAAGAAGACCCCGCGCGCAGATGCGTCCGGTGTCTTGGAAGTTGTCTCCCAGGTGATCACTGAAACGATTTCCCAGGTGGACGACGAAATTATCGGAATCGGCGTTGGGGTGGCCGGTCCAGTTGATGCGGGCAGCACCACAGTTTTGTATGCACCCAATCTGCAGTGGGCCGACGTCCCGGTGGCGACACTTTTGGACAATTCAACTGGCTTGCCCGTACGTGTCGAAAATGATGGAAATGCCGCAGCCTGGGGGGAAGCGCGCTTTGGCGGTGGAGAGGGCTTCCGCGACGTTGTCGCGGTGACGATTGGTACCGGGATTGGCGGGGGAGTTGTACTCGGCGGTGAGCTCTTTCGTGGCTCACATGGAGCAGCCGGTGAAATTGGTCATATGGGCGCCGTCGCGAACGGGCGTCTATGCGGCTGTGGGCGTAAGGGTTGCTGGGAGCAGTACGCAAGCGGCAATGCGCTGGTACGAGATGCGCGCGCCATGGCAACTGAAAGACTTTTTGATGCTCAGGTGCTGTTGTCCCTCGGTGACGGAACCCCTGAAGGAGTTCAAGGCGAACACGTGACTCATGCCGCGCAGTCAGGTGACCCGGTTGCAATTGAAGTCTTGGATCGACTTGGGGAGTGGCTTGGCCGGGGGCTGGCCAGTCTGAGTGCGATTCTGGATCCGCAAATATTTGTGATCGGTGGTGGAGCGAGTGAAGCCAGCGAATTCTTTTTGCCCAGTGCCCGAGCATCTCTCGCCGACCGAATAATTGGTAAGCAGTACCGGCCGATTCCCGAAATTCGCGTTGCCGAGTTAGGAAATAAGGCTGGAATTGTGGGTGCAGCAGATCTTGCCCGCCTCAAATTCTCATCAGAAAATTAGACGACAGCGCCATCGCCAAAGTCTTCGCCGGGTGGAATGTGTTCGTCTCGGCGCGAAATCAAGAAAGCAAATCCTCCAATTGTCGCGACCAAACCCGCGGTTGAAATTACTCCACCAAGGCCGAAGAGGTAACCCAGGAGCATCACTATTGGGCCACCGAGAGCCCCGGCCCACGCGAAGCGAGCAATTGCATCGGTGGGAACCCGAAGCGGCGGGGCTTCGGGAGGCTCGTATCCCTCGTCAAAGTACTCGTCGATGTAGTCAGGTGGGGGCAGGAGCTCTTGTGGGGGTGGTTCATTTCGGAAGTGGGGTCCCAAATCGATTTGCCCACTGAGATCGGCAACAATTGATTCCCAAGCTGCGTCCTTTCCTTCAGGCTCCTGCGCGTCTTCTGGGTCCGGTTCTGGGTCCGGTGGAGTAATTGTCATGACGTGAGATCCGGCTTAACTGTGATGCGACCCTTAATGAAGTCGGCGCTGATGGTTTCAATGATTTCGGCGTCGTAATCGAGCGTCGCAACGTGGAAGGAATTTTCAAGGAGCACCTCTTCCTTGTCGGTGCTGGACACATGGTCAAGGATCCATTGCGCATTTGATGCTTCGACAACGTGGTCAGCCAGGCTACGAAACAGCAGTACGGGCTGGGTCACCTCTGCGATGTCAGCTTTGATGTTTTTCCACAATTGCGCAAGTGAGTGGGCTGCTCTCAGGGGAATCTTGGTGTAGCCCACTTCGTCTTGTCCGGGCTTAGCAATATCGTTGGAAATTCCGGGGAACGCCTTAATCATCTTAGAAATAATCGGGAGTAGGTGCCGTTCGGGACGTTCGGAGTGAACGGCAGGGTTGACTAACACGAGGCCGGAAATTTCCTCACCGTGCTGTTGGGCGAGCCGCAGGGCCAGCGAACCTCCCATGGATAGGCCACAAATAAACACTTGATCGCACGTGGCCTGGAGTTCTCGCAAATTTCGTTCAACTTCGGCGTACCAGTCTTCCCAAGTGGTGAGGTTCATGTCTTGCCAACGGGAGCCGTGTCCGGGAAGCCGTGGCACTCGAATTGACCACCCGTATGTGCTGAGCGACTTACCCCACGGGGTCATCGAGGCGGGGGATCCGGTGAACCCGTGAATCATGAGCACACCAATGTGAGCGTCTGGGCCCTGTGAGTCAAAACTCCAAGGTTGAGCCCCGTGAGCCAGTGGCATTACGACCTCCTGATTCGTTCGATTGCTAATTCATACCAGAGCGTACGCCTATGATCAGTAGGCGACTAAGGACCACCAAATTTTCGAGCTTGGCGCTGGCCTTAGGCTTCGGTGGAATATTTGCGATCGGGAGGAGGACTGGCACGTGCTGTACTGGATTATTAAGACAATCATTCTCGGCCCGTGGCTCAAGGTCCTTTTCCGCCCCTGGGTTGAGGGCCAAGAAAATATGCCCGAATCCGGTGGGATGATTTTGGCGAGTAATCATTTGAGCTTTTCTGACTCTTTCTATCTAGCGTTGCCAGTAAAACGACCCATGGCATATTTGGCCAAGAGTGACTATTTCAATGGAAAAGGAATCAAGGGCTACTCCACCAGGCTGTTCATGCGCGGTGTCGGTCAGTTACCAGTTGATCGCTCTGGGGGCCGGGCGTCTGAGGCTGCGATCCTTACGGCACTTGAAGTGTTGAACGCGGGAAATGTTTTGGGGATTTACCCGGAAGGCACACGTTCACCTAACGGAATCCTTTACCGAGGGAAGACTGGCCTTGCCCGAATGGCACTGGAAGCACATGCACCGATTATTCCTGTGGCCATGATCAACACTTATGAAATTCAGCCCCCGGGAAAGTTGCGACCGCGACTTATGCGGGTGGGAATCCGGATTGGGAAGCCACTGGACTTCAGCCGTTATGAAGGATTAGAAGATGATCGATTTGTGTTGCGTTCGGTTACCGATGAAGTCATGTATGAACTCATGACATTGTCAGGTCAAGAGTATGTCGACATGTACGCGACGCGGGCTAAAGAGCTAATTTCTCAAGGTGAGCTGGCCGACGCTGCTAGTTCGTTGAGCTGAGTTGTTTGCGCCTAGTTCATTGCGCCTAGTTCATTGCGCCCAGTTGAGCGACCGGGAGACGGCCGTGCGCCAGCGAAGATAGAGGTCTTCACGATTGGCCTCGGGCACGAATTCGCCAGAGATTCGGGTCAAGCGTGAGATCTCTTCGGTATTTTTCCAAAATCCAGTACCGAGTCCAGCCAGGAAGGCTGCACCAAGTCCGGTGGTTTCCACCTGTTCTGATCTTTTGATAGGCAATTGCGTGAGATCGGCTTGAAGCTGGCATAGCAAATCATTGAGTGAAGCCCCGCCATCAATCGCGAGATAAGGGAGTGCGGCACCGGTTTCTTGGGTCATCAGATCAACGACGTCGCGGACTTCAAGTGCAATTGCCTCAAGTGTTGCCCGTGCAATATGTGCAGCGGTTGTTCCGCGGCTTATTCCGATGATGAGTCCTCGCGCGTGGGGATCCCAGTCTGGTGCGCCAAGGCCGGTCAGTGCAGGGACGAAAACCACCCCACCAGAATCGGGAACACTTCGGGCCAGTTCTTCGACTTCTGAGGAATCTTGAATTATTCCAAGCCCGTCCCTCAGCCATTGAACCGCGGCACCTGTGACGAAAATAGAGCCCTCGATTGCAAAGTCTCTACGCGCACTAGCGTCCGGCTTAGCCTGGTTTGGGTGGGCCAGCGCAACTGTGGTGAGCAGACCGTGTGCGGAATGGATGATTTTTTCCCCAGTGTGTAACAGTAAAAATGAACCAGTTCCATAGGTGCATTTGACGCTATCGGCACTAAATCCCGCATGACCAATAAGTGCGGCCTGTTGGTCTCCCGCGATCCCGCTGATCGGCACATCAAGGCCGAGAAATACATCCGGATCGGTACGAGCAACCGTTCCATAGGATGCAACGATCTTCGGTAGCGCTTCCTCGGGTACGCCAAAAAGTTCGAGTAACTCGCGATTCCATGTGCCAGCACTCATGTCGTAGAGAAGGGTGCGTGAAGCATTCGTATGATCGGTGAGGTGTTCAAGTCCGCGCGTCATGCGGGCGATCAAATAGGAGTCCACGGTTCCGATCGCAACCCGTCCCGATACAACTTGCGCCCAAGTGTGCGGGTCATTCTCTCTTACCCACATCAACTTTGTCGCCGTGAAGTAGGGGTCAAGGCGCAAGCCGGTGAGCTCGCGGACACGGGGTTCGATTCCAGTGTCGATTAGCCGCCGACAGATTCCCGCGCTGCGTCGGTCCTGCCACACTATGGCCCGCCGAGGGGAACCCAGTGTTTCCCGGTCCCAAAAACATGCGGTCTCACGCTGATTCGTTATGCCTACTGCAACAATCTGAGCCGGGCTGCCATGTTCTGCCCGGTGCGCGGCCAATGCAAGGGCGGTGGCTTCACGGGTGGAATTCCACATTTCACCCAAATCGTGCTCAACCCATCCTTCCTGCGGGAAGTGCTGGGGGAACTCTTGATAGCCCTTGGCGGTAATCAATCCGTGCTGGGACACCAGTAAAGCGGTGATTCCAGTTGTTCCCGCGTCAATGGTGAGAATTCGATCTGAGCTTGGCACGGAACCGAGAATACCGGCAAAGGCAGCGTGATAGCGTTTACATCACAAAGTCCCAGGAGATGAACCCGGTGCAACGGGTGCAAAAAGTGAAAGGTGTTGTAGATGCGCGTTGGAGTTCTTACAGGTGGCGGAGACTGCCCAGGTCTGAACGCGGTAATTCGCGCCGTGGTGCGGCGCGGGGTCGCCGATTATGGCTTTGAGTTTGTCGGTTTTCGGGATGGCTGGAAGGGCCCCCTCGAAGGGCTCACCATGGACCTGGACATTGATACGGTCCGTGGGGTCCTGCCCCGAGGTGGCACGATTTTGGGTTCCTCACGCACCAACCCGATCAAGGTTGACGGCGGGGTGGAGAAGATCACCGCCAATCTAGCCGATCTGGGAGTGGACGCACTAATCGCAATTGGCGGGGAGGACACTCTCGGCGTTGCAACAGCGTTGACGCAATTGGGATTCCCCGTTGTTGGTGTGCCTAAAACAATTGATAACGACTTGAGCGGAACCGACTACACGTTTGGGTTCGATACTGCGGTGACCATTGCGACCGAAGCAATGGATCGATTGCACACAACTGCCGAGTCACATCACCGCATTTTAATTTGTGAAGTCATGGGTCGGCATGCTGGCTGGATTGCATTGCATTCGGGTATGGCCGGTGGCGCTAACGCGATCCTGATCCCGGAAGTGCCTTTTGACATGGATGAGGTGGTTGGTTGGGTCAATTCCCGGTTTGAAACCAATTACGCCCCGATTATTTGTGTGGCTGAAGGAGCCCTCCCAAAGGACGGCAATTTGATCACGAAGGACACCACTTTGGACGCATTTGGCCACGTCAAGCTTTCCGGGATTGGCGAGTGGCTAGCCGGAGCGCTAGAAGCACACACCGGCCACGAGGCCCGCACAACGGTTTTGGGCCATGTTCAGCGCGGCGGCAGCCCCACAGCATTTGACCGAGTGCTCGCAACGAGGTTTGGCCTTAATGCAATTGAATCGGTCAAAGATCGTGCGTGGGGAACGATGGTGGGTCTTCGTGGCACGGATATTGTGCGCGTGCCGCTACAGGAAGCAACCGGAACCCTTAAGACCGTGCCAATTGAACGCTACCGCGAAGCCACCGCGTTCTTTGGCTAAGCCAACCCCCTACGCTGAGCGCATGAATTCCCCGCAAGCTGGACAGACTCGCGGTCGCGTCGAGGCTCCTATGACCCTTGAGTGGCCCGATTTGGCAGCGGCTCAGCAGCCACCGTGGCCGGATCCGATTGCACTCGAGGAATCGCTCAGCCAATTGCGCAAAATGCCGCCATTGGTTTTTGCTGGCGAGTGCGATCAACTCACTGACCGGCTGGCTGCCGCAGGCCGCGGGGAAGCCTTTGTTCTTACCGGTGGCGACTGTGCTGAAACTTTTGAAGCCAATACTGCCGACTCAATCCGAGCCCGCCTTCAAACCGTCTTGCAGATGTCCGTGATTTTGACTTACGCGGCGTCGCTTCCTGTTGTCAAAATGGGGCGGCTGGCCGGGCAGTATTTTAAGCCGCGCAGCAAGACAATTGAAACCCGTGATGGTGTCGAAATGACTTCCTACCTCGGCGACGCGGTTAATTCACTCGAGTTTGAAGCAGGTGCTCGCAGGCCTGATCCGCAAAGGCTGCTGCAGGCCTATCACGCATCAGGATCTGCACTCAATCTTGTTCGCGCCTTCACCATGGGCGGGTTCGCTGACCTACGCCAAGTTCATGCGTGGAATCAGGACTTCGTGCGTGACTCACTTGCCGGTCAGCGGTATGAACTCATGGCCCGCGACATTGATCGCGCGCTCGCGTTTATGCAGGCATGTGGCGCCGACCCGGACGAGTTCCAGCGGGTTGAGTTCTACGCAGCCCATGAAGCACTTTCCATGGATTACGAGCGGGCATTGACCCGCATCGACTCACGCACAGGCAATCCCTACGACGTGTCCGGCCACTTCCTTTGGGTGGGGGAGCGCACGCGTCAACTTGATGGCGCACACGTGCATTTCGCGTCAACAATTTCCAACCCAATCGGCATGAAGGTCGGCCCCACCGCAGCACCCGAAGACATTGTTGAAGCCGCGCGAGTTTTGAATCCGAACAACATCGCAGGCCGCCTGTCACTCATCACGCGCATGGGCGCCGATCAGGTGCGAGATAAACTTCCCGCAATCGTTCAGAAAGTGGATGCAAGTGGTGTGCCAGTTGTCTGGATCTGTGATCCGATGCACGGTAATACCCGCGAGTCAGCCAGTGGCTACAAAACGCGTCTATTTGACGACGTAGTCTCTGAAGTTGAAGGCTACTTTGCTGTGCACCGGGAGGCCGGAACGTTTCCAGGTGGCATTCACGTCGAACTCACTGGAGACGATGTCACCGAGTGTGTCGGCGGCACTGCAGGTGTCGAAGACGGTGACCTTTCCCAGCGTTATGAAACTGCGTGTGATCCGCGTCTGAACCGGGAGCAAAGTTTGGAACTTGCATTCATGGTTGCCGATATGCTGATTAAGAGCTAAGTACCCGTGAACGTGTGGCACGGCACAGCTAAATCCCCAGCTGGTCTGGTGTATTTTGTCTGTGATGAAAGTGATCAGCAAATCATCTCTGCCAGGCTTGACCCCAGGGATATTGAAGGCCCAGCCCGCAAAAGCTCACTTATTCATGATGCATTCGCCCAATACAACGAGGGGGTCCTTGATGCCTTCGACGGACTGGATGTGCCTGATGCCAACTCAGCATTTAATGCCAAGGTCTACGCCGCAATGCGCCAGATCCCTCCCGGCACCGTACACACTTATGGTGAGCTTGCTGCACGCTCAGGCTATTCGCGTGCGGCTCGCGCCGTGGGGACTGCATGCGGGCGTAATGAAATTGTGATCGTGATCCCGTGTCACCGGGTAGTGGCCAGTAACGGAGTTGGAGGGTACGGCTACGGGGTCGACACCAAGGTGAAACTACTTGTGCACGAGGGCGTCCAAGGCTATTAAGGTCCGGGGTATCTGCCAGCTAAGTCCGGATACGTGCGCGGTAGGGCAGGTCAGATTTTGCTGAAAACACCGTGGTGGCTTTTAGCTCTACTTGCCACGATAAGACCAAGAATGAATCGAAGTACGGCGATCTAAGCCATGAGCGATGTAACATTTTGCATCAGTACGCTGGCCCCCCGCTAGGAATGCGACTATTGGCGGAGTTTCTTTGTCTAGTTTTTGCAGGTTTCGCACTTTACCTATTAGCCTCGGGCACCATCTGCGAATCGCCTGGGCGTGAATGTGGAATTCAGGTGAAAGCAAGTGTGTAAAAACGTACAATTGTTGAGTCGTTGGCCGCAATTAAACAGGGAGCACCATGACAGGCAGTAGAGAGACTCAGCGTTGGTCTAAAGCAGCAGATTTTCTGGGCGGGCTACCTTTCGCGGCGGGCGTGTTCACGTTAATAATGGGCGCATACGTGGGGCTAGTGGCTTTCGGTAACGTCACAGACCCCGGCACCAACTGGCCGTTCATACAACACGTTCTGAGCATGGATACGGTGAACTTCGGAGATGGTCCTAACGCCAACGTGGCATGGAGAGCTGTTACCAGTGAGCCTTTACAGGTCCTGGCTTATATCGGTGTGATTGTCTGGGAAATAGCTACTGCCACTGCTTTACTAGTCGGTGGCTTCACGTGGATGAGAGCACTCGGTAGGGGTTCTAGTTTAGAACTTGGACGACGAATTGCCAGTCTGGGTTTCGTTATGGTTCTTGCCCTATTTTTCCTCGGATTCCTTACTATTGGCGGGGAGTTCTTCTACATGTGGTCAAGTTCGCAATGGAATGGAACGGACCCGGCTTTTCGCAACACAGTTCTTGCAAGTCTCGGTTTGTTCCTTGTGCATTTCGCTAAAAACACCAAGAGTGAAGTTAGTTGACTTGAGCTCACGGCTTCACATTGTTCAAGTCGTCCATATTCCTCGGATCCGAGTTGGCAGTTTATTTCTTATCGATGAACCAAAGTGAATTGTCCATGCGCTCAAATTGATGGGCAGTGCCTGCCGCATTCCCAAGTGTGAGAAGATTTCATATGGCGTTATCGCGGCGAAATTTCATTGGACTTACCGGCCTAGGAATTGGATTGACCGCTCTTCCCCCTGTTGTGAGTAGTGCCGGAATTCTGGACAACACCGAGAAACCAATCCGCATGCCGAAGGATCGAATTTTTCGTAGCTCGGGTGGGAAACTGAGCTTGAACCTGATCGCCGCACCTGGAACAGTTAATGTTGCCGGAGCCAGGCATGCGAACGCTCAAACCTACAACGGCCGACTCCCCGGTCCCATGATTGTGGTCTCCCCTGGGGATCGATTACGCATTAATTTGCAAAACCAAACGACACTTCCCACAAACCTTCACTACCACGGCATGCATGTGTCCCCAAAAGGACATCAGGACAATGTTTTTGTGCAGATACCAACTGGGGGTGATTTCGATTACGACGTTCGCATTCCCAAGGATCACCCTGGGGGGTTGTACTGGTACCACCCGCACTGGCACCCCAATGTAGGACCACAAGTCTGGGGTGGAATGGCAGGACTGCTCATGGTTCGTGGTGGTGCAGCTGCACTTCCTGAACTAAAGAACGTGCGTCGCCGAGTCTTCTCCCTTGGACAGGTGGCGTTCACCCCTGATGGTGAATTAGACCTTTACGGCACCACACCACCAGAGGATCAAGCACATTTGGTTAACGGCCAGATAATGCCTGAAGTCTCTATGCGGCCGGGCGAAACACAGTTCTGGCAATTCGCCAATATCGGGGTGAACGCGTACTACCGGCTGAAACTGCCGAATCACACGTTCACCGTCGTTGAGGAAGACGGAATTAAAGTGTGGCAAACGTGGGAAACGGATTCACTCCTCATGCCACCAGGGAAACGCTATGGTTTTCTCGTCACGGCCCAGCAGCGGGCGGGTTCACTGAACTTTATGCAGGCGGGTTACAACCAAGGTTTTGATGACTGGCCGAAAACACCACTCATGCGTGTGCGAGTGAAAGGTGAACCGGCAAAGAGTGTGACCTTGCCCGAGGGAATTGGGGACAAACCAAGCTGGCTTTCCGGTCCGGTTAAGCGACGTCGAGTGCTTACCTTGTCTCAAAATGTCGTTGATGGCCAACCACTTTTCTACATTGATGGAATGCTTTACGATAACCTCACCATGGCGGATGTCCCCCGGGTCTTGGTAAACAGCACCGAAGAATGGGTCGTCAGAAACGCGTCATCTCCATTGGGTGGCTCACCGCATCCGGAAGATCACCCGTTTCATATTCACATAAACGGCTTTGCTGTTGTAGAACGCGGTGACTGGAATCCGGCAACTAATCAAGTGAGCAACCGCCAGATAATCGTTCCACGCGGTGAAGCAGACACCGAAAATGTTCCCTCAAATGGCTACATCAAGTTCCGTACTAAATTTGCTGATTACGTGGGACGTAGCGTCTACCACTGCCATATTTTGTTCCATGAAGATCACGGAATGATGGGTGTGTTTGACGTGGTGAACGAAGACGGAATAGGCCCCGGACCTGGTCAACTACTTGATTCAGAATTACACCAGCACAACTGACACTGATTACTCGAGGCTTTCGGCCACAACATGGGGGACATAAGTCCGAGTTGACTTCTTAGGCTATTTTCCCATTAAATAATTCGGATCGTGACGGTCGAGCCTTTGGGTAATTGAGTGCCAGCGGCTGGACTTTGACTGATTACGCGATTGAGTGGTGCTACTGCACCCACTTCAACTTTGGGGCGCAAACCAATCTTTTCTAAGGCTGCGATTGCTTTCTTGCGCGGCATGTCGACCAAATTCGGGACTTCTACTGGCGGAGGCCCCTTTGAAACCACAAGTTTTACCGTGCTTCCGGAAGACACGGTATTGCCTGCTTTGGGCTTAATCGAGATCACCGTATTGTTTTTCACTGTCTCAGAGAACACGTTACTGCGGTCAACTTTTAAGCCCAAACCGCTCAGACTTGCTTTAGCGGCCTTGATTTTTTGACCGACAACATTAGGGACCTTTATTGGTTTGGGGCCTTTTGAAATTACTAAGTCAACCCGTTCACCCGGTTTAAGCTCGTCCCCAATTTTTGGTGATGTCTGAGCAACTTGACCGGGCGCGATCTTGTCATTAAAACTTTCACTGCGACCACCCAAAGTGAGGTTAGCTGCGGTGATGGTGGCAGTGGCTTCTTGTGGCGTCATTCCCGCAACATCCGGAACTAGATAGCGTTCAGGACCCTGGGAGATATTTGCTGAAATCACACCGGTGGGATTGATGCCAGAGCCAGGTTCGGGATCGGTGGACACAATCACACCCAACGGCATTGTTTCGCTGAAGACCGGATCCCCTTTTTCAATAGTGATTCTTTCTAGATCCGTAGTGGAAAGGAGCTCTTCCTGAGCTTGTTCAAAAGTCATTCCCACCAGATTTGGAGTGTCGACATTTTGACCGGGCCCCACTGCCACCCACCATCCGCCAAGGCCAGCGAAGAGGACCCCAGTAGCTAATGCAAAAAAAATCCACAACCCCTTACGTGTGTTTTTGGCTGGGGAAAAGTCCTCGTTGCGGGAGGCCTGACCGGTTGTTTGTGCACCTTTCGAGTGTTGCTCAAAGTCCTTGCGGTCAACCACGAGAGTGTTTTTTTGATCAACAAATGGTTTGGGTGATGGAAGAGACTTTCGGATCCGGCGAACATCGGACAAAAAATCCTGTGCGGTGTGATACCGCAGATCCGGGTCACGTTTGGTTGCCGAGAGCACGAGCGCATCTACTTCAGAGGGGATTCCATTTACAACACTTGACGGAGGAGGGACATCTGAATTCACGTGCTTGTAGGCAATTGATAGGGGGCTCTCGCCTGAGTGGGGGACCACTCCTGTGATCATCTCGAATAACAGAATGCCGGTGGAATAAATATCAGACCGGGCGTCTGCGTCACCGCGCTCAACCTGCTCCGGGGAGAGGTAGTTGACAGTGCCAATAATCATGCCGGTCGTGTGGGTGGATTCAGTTGAGGTCACCGCTCGTGCTAAACCAAAGTCAGCAACTTTTACCCGGCCGTCATCTGAGATCAAAACATTTTCGGGCTTGATATCGCGATGCACAAACCCAGCACCGTGCGCTGCTGTGAGCGCCTCAATGACCGGATCAAGTAGAACCAGTGCCTGCTCCGTTGACAAGGGACCATATTCGTCCAGTACGTCGCGCAAGGTTTGGCCCGGAAGGTATTCCATGGCCAAGTACACGTATGTTTCGGAGCTTCCTTGGTCGTAGACCCCGACAACATGTGGGTGAGAAAGGCGGGCTGCACTTCGGGCTTCTCGTTGAAAGCGAGCTACGAAACCTGGGTCACTAGCCAAATGCGGGTGCATAACTTTAAGGGCGACGACCCGGTCCAAACGCAAATCGGTAGCGAGATACACGGTGGCCATCCCGCCTCGAGCAAGCAGCGAGGTGACCGCATAGCGCTGATCCAGGGTTTGGCCGATCAAGCCACCGGGAGCAGAAGGATCCATTCTTAGCAGTCTAGGCGGGATATATGAGGGAAATGGTTTGCCACGCCTTAATCAAGGTTCAGCAAGGATAGAGCCAAGGCCAGGCGCTCAGGGGTTGATCCCGAGAGCAGCGGGATGTTCCCGGCCAGCATTTCCGCGGACTCGGTGAGGTAATCCACAATCAGTGCGTGCATGTGAATACGCACGATCTCGCTGTCACGTATTGGGTCAGCGCGCCACGGAAAATCAATATCACACAGGAATAACTGGTCGTAGCGGTCAAGTAGATCCCATTCCAAGTGCAGATCAGACCCAAAATATTCCAAGGAATAAAATCCTGTTGTGATCGCAGCTGGATCACACACCAAGACCGCGAATTGAGATGCCGCAGCATTTTCGAGAGCAAGTTGGCCCTCGATAATCTCCTCCTGCTCAGTAAAGCCCGGGGTTCGCCCGTGTTCAATGCACCAAATTCGTAAATACTCCGGAACCATTCCCGCGTTGTAACCTAAATCCCGCAAGGCCTGGGTTAATTCCATGGCAAGGGTTGTTTTCCCGGAACTCTCGGCCCCGAGCAGAGCCACGCGGTGGGTCTTCGCAACCTGGATGGCGGGATCCACATTTTGCTCAGAGCTCACAATAGGCAAGTATGGTCCTATGGGTGATTTCATGGACTTTGGGCGCTGGAGCTATGTGGCGATCCTGGTCTTTGTGTTCTTGGGGTCAATTTGGCTTGAAGTGTTTCTTCGTAGCCGGGTCCTGCGTCGACCCAAGCGAGTTTTATTCACCATTTTTCCAGTGCTGTTTCCTTTCTTGTTGTGGGACGCGTATGCAATCGGCCAAGGTCACTGGTACTTCGACGAATCACGAATTCTCGGGATCTACCTTCCCGCTGATATTCCATTCGACGAATTATTATTCTTTATTGTGATTCCACTCGCGTCAATTCTTACTCTAGAAGCCGTGCGCAGTGTCAAAGGATCAAAATCACGGCGTTGGCTCGTGGGAGACGAAACCACATGACCTACACCACAATCGGAGTACTCGCGGTCCTCATCGTTGTATTTTTTGACCTCTTCGCCGTCAAAACCCGGATGGTCACCCGGCCAATCTTTTGGCTCTCCTACGCAATCATTGTCTTTTTCCAACTCATCACCAACGGCTTGTTCACGGGTACCCAGATTGTGAAGTACGACGGCTCAGCGATCATTGGCGGCAGTTCACCGGCGGATACCGCGCCGATATTTCTGGGCGACGGACGAATAGCTTATGCCCCGGTTGAAGATCTACTTTTTGGATTCTCTCTGATCCTGCTTTCACTGAGCCTGTGGGTGTTCTGGGGTAGGCGGGGAGTTGATCGCACCCCGACCTCGGGACCACCGATCTGGCGTAGAAACAATTGAGAGTCTCAATTCGGCTAATTGCGTGATGGATAAATACCCGTCGTGGCGATGATCGTGCCGGAAACGGTAGGCAGGGCAAAAGTTTTTTGTCCGTCGCTACCAAAAGCGTTGCCATATTCGGAAAAAAGTGAGGTGTTGTGAGCTACTTGGAGCACTGAGCCGTCGCAGACAGCCCAACCAGAAGGTGGGTAGGTAGCCGATGAATAGACAATTTCGCCCAAGTACTGCCCACTCATAACCTGGTAATTGGGAACCGGGACGGGAATGTCGGAGGGAAACGTGCCCTTTGCCACGACGTAGGGCGTTAACCCAGAAGGGGTAGAAGGGGTGAGGTTTGGAACGGTAAATGAAACGCCCGTGCCCCTGATACGACTTGGGTAATTACAAAATGTATTCGGTTATCACTCGACACTCTGTCAGGAATGGGAATGAAGACCGCGAACATTGCCCGGGCCGAATTTACGGCGGGCTTTAACCGCGCGCCGCCACGCTGGGAAGGCGACCCAGAACTTGGTGTGAAGTGAGACTTTGGCGCGCTTATTGAAAACATCGAAATCAATTTGTTCAACGCGATCAGCGATCCCGCAGTAGAGGATGCGTGCGGCATTGATGCAGTCTTGGGAGGATGGATGAAGCATTTCAATCCCGGCCTTTGACTCTTGGTCGAGGCGGCGCACCCGATCAATTTGGTGACGCAAGGCCGCTTTAATGTTTTCGGTGAGTTCACGCTTTTCCAAGTCAGCCCTGGTCACACCGAACCTCGCAAGCTCATCAAGTGGGAGATAGACGCGACCACGGTCCAAGTCTTCATTTACGTCGCGGATGAAGTTTGCTAACTGGAAAGCGACCCCCAGGTCCTTTGCACATTCGTAGGCCTTGGGGTCAGTTGGTTCCAAAATAGGGAGCATCTGCAGTCCAATTACGGCAGCCGACCCGTATACATATTCATAAAGATCGTCAAATGTTTGGTATTCGGTGACTGTGAGGTCCATGGTCATGGAATGTAAAAAGGCATCAAAAAGTTCAAGGGGAATATTCCAGCGACGGACAGTATGTACGACAGCACGGCACACCGAATCAGTTGATTCGCCACTTTGGACATCGGCCAGAAACGCTTCGCCCCACGTTTTCAGCCAATCAGCTTTCTCTTGATCGCTCAGAGTTGAATCGAGGTCGTCAACTATCTCGTCGGCGTAGCGAGCGAATCCGTAGAGCGCGTGAACATAAGGGCGTTTGCCTGGGGGAAGAAGAAGCGTTGCGAGGTAATATGTTTTTCCGTGCGTGGCATTGAGTTCTCGGCACACTTCATAGGATGCAATGAGATCGGGGTCGCTAATACCCGCTTCTTTGTACTCCTTTTTATGCAGATGATTCACCGAGTGGCTCGTGACCGGTAATTGCGGTCCTTGCCGGTGATGCGCTCTGCGGCAAGCCGACCTGAGATCAGCACCATGGGGACTCCGACACCTGGCTGTGTTCCCGAACCGGTGAAGACAACGTTTTCGCCCCACATGTTGCCGGGTCGGAATGGACCGGTCTGGCCAAATGAATGGGCTGACGCGAACGGAGCTCCACGTTCCATGCCGCGGTCGGCCCAATCCTGCGGGGTCGTGATGTTGTCGACTTCGATTGAGTCAGTCAAACCGACGTAGCCGCGTTCCTCCAGCACCCGGTAGCACTCATCTCGGTAACGAGGCCCAATTTCTTTCCAGTCGATTGGCGCATCAAGATTTGGGGTGGGGAACAGAATGTAATAGAGCTCCCTGCCTTCTGGGGACAGGCTCGGATCAGAAAAACTTGAGTTTGTTACCAAAATGCTGGGATCGGTCATCAACTTCTTTTCATCGATCAACTCCGTGAAAACGTTCTTCCAAGACTTGCCGAAGTGAATATTGTGATGGGCGATTTGTGAGTACTTCTGGGTGGAACCAGCAATTATGACGAAGGCGGAGGGCGAGTAGTTGAGGCGCTTAACCGACCACGGCTCAGTGCCAATGAGTTCTCGGTAAGCAACGGGAAGGTCGGGGTTGAGGACCACTACATCGGCCTCCATGAATTCACCGTCGCTGGTGAGTACTCCCGATGCCCGGCCACCGCTGTGAACGACCGATTCCACGGTGGTGTTGTATTTAATGGTGACACCGTGTTTTTCCAATGCGCCCGCCATTGCTTTGGGGACAGCGTGCATCCCGCCTTTTGGGAAGAAGACTCCGGCAACAGAATCCATGTAGGCGATCACGGCATAAATTGCCAGCGCGTCGTAGGGGGAGAGGCCGGCGTACATTGCTTGGAAGGAATAGATCCGCTCGGTGCGGGGGTCTTTCATGTATTGACGTACTTTTGGCGTCAACTTGCGAAAACCACCAATGGCGAAAAGTTTCGCGAGATTGGGAGTGAGCAGGTCTAGGGGTGAATCGATATTGCGGTCAATGAAGTCTGACATCTCGTATTTGTACAGCTTGGAAACAAAGTCGACATATTTGCGGAAGCCTTGGGCTTCCTCGTCGCTAATTACTTCTGAGATCTCCTGGGCCATTTGATCCACGTCGCTGAAGACATTCAGGATTGATCCATCGGCGTAAAAAGCCCGGTAAAGGGGCGAAACTGGCTCAAGGGTGAGCCAGTCGTTCATATTTTCACCCAACGAATCAAAGCAGTCGGCAATCAGATCGGGCATAGTCAAAACACTTGGACCCGTGTCAGCGTGGTACGTGCCGCTCTCTGACTTCATTTCGATGCGTCCGGCGCGGCCACCGGGAATCGCTTCTCGCTCGACAATGGTGACTGTTCGCCCAGCGCCGGCCAATCGCATTGCGGCAGAAAGACCGGCGAGACCCGCGCCCACAACGATTATGTTCTCGGTGGGGCCAGAGACAGTTCGCTGGGTGGGAAGTAGGCGAGAAACAAATGAATTCATCATTATTTTATAGATTCCTTTGAACGGCGTTGTGGGCAAGCTGGGTGAGTGAGATGACCGCGGCGGGATCAAGCGGTGCGTTCGCCAGAGCCGCAAGCGATTGCTCGAGCAGATCGGCAATCAAATTTTCGGTGAAGTCAAGGGACCCCGTGTCGCGAATGATTGCCCGTAACGTGTCAATCCCGTTGAGATTGAGATGTGCGTCGCCGAGGAGTTCGTGAATTGAGCGCAGTTGGCTCGGATCGGCCCGCTCAGTTGCGATAGCGATCAGCACGGTTCTTTTGCCTTCTCGTAGATCGTCGCCCGCTGGCTTGCCAGTAACTTCGGGATCACCGAATACGCCGAGAATGTCGTCGCGCAATTGGAATGCTTCACCCAGTGGTAGGCCATACCCGCTGTAGGCGTCAAAAACTTCAGGCGGGGCAAGTGCCAGCGCGGCACCGATGTGCAGTGGACGCTCAATGGTGTACTTCGCGGACTTGAATCGAACCACGCGCAATGCGCGCTCCACCGAGCCACCACCACGAGCCTGTTCGAGTAGATCCAGATACTGACCGGCCATCAGTTCTGTGCGCATTTCATTGTAGACATTTTTCGCGGCATCGAGATTCGGGGCGGGAAGTCCACTGGTGAGCAAGAGTTGATCAGCCCACGACAGACACAAATCACCCACCAGGATCGCAGCGCCCTCACCGAACCGATCCGGGTTCCCTTGCCATTGGCTTGCTCGGTGCAGGCTGGCGAATTGGCGGTGCGCAGCCGGTCGCCCACGCCGGGTGTCAGAGCCATCCATTACGTCGTCGTGGATCAGGGCGCACGCCTGCAGGAATTCAAGGGAACTTGCGGCGGTGATGACACCTTCACGGTGCTGGGAGTCGCCAAAGGCCGCACTCCAACCCCAATAGCAAAACAGGGGGCGAAGCCGTTTGCCACCATTAAGCAGGGACGCAACACTGTCCCACAACGGCAAGGTCTCCTCATAGATTGATTCAAGAATTGGCTGTTGCTCGGCTAAAAACTGATCCAGACTGGCCTGGATCCGCGGGCGAATGTCCGTGGCGACGGAATCGCCCTTGACCTCATTGTTCACCCCGCCAGCCTATTACCTTCGCATGTTGAGCACATATCGACGAGTATCTGCTGCGCTAATGGGTGGGCCGGAAAAACTGCCTTTGTAACACGCGCAAGATACCTTTACCTCAGGGAAAGCGGCAATCATCAGATTGGTGGGGCGTTTACGACCGGTGGGGAGGTGCACACATGACACTTGAGTCTCTGGCTCTAGCCACGCTTGTGGGTGCCTTAATCGTGTTAGTCGCCATCTTTGCAGTTCGATTTGCCGGCAAACTAGGGGTGCCGGGTTTGCTCCTATACCTAATTCTCGGCATGATTTTGGGCGCCACGATCCCGGCGCTGTCCCTTGATGACGCGACATTGGCCACGGTCCTGGGTTATTCGGCATTGGTGTTGATTTTGGCCCACGGCGGATTAACAACCAGGGTTGATCAACTGCGCCCGGTGCTGGCACCATCGCTCGCCTTGGCTTCCGTGGGAATCGCGGTAAGTATCGCCGTAGTTGCGCTCCCCCTAATTTTCATTTTTGATTTTGATCCACAGTTGGCGGTGGTTTTGGGAACGGTGCTGGCCGCGACCGATGCCGCGGCAGTTTTTTCAGTATTGCGTCGAATGAAAGTCACCGAAAAAGTTCGCACGCTTTTAGAAGCTGAAGCCGGATTTAACGATGCACCCGTTGTGGTGATTGTCAGTATCGTGGCAAGTGGTGCCTGGGAACAGACGGCCGCATGGACGATTCCGTTTCTGGTAATCGCTGAAATTATTGGAGGAGCCGCGGTGGGAATCGCTGTCGGCTACCTGGGCCGCTTTATTTTGCCACGGTTGGCATTGCCTGGAGTCGGCTTGTACCCGATTGCCGCGTTAGCCCTCATCGTCTTTTCATACGGGGCGGCTTCGGTACTGCATTCATCCGGTTTCATGGCCGTGTACATCTCGGCGATCCTGATCGGCTCTGCAAAGCAGCTTCCGCACCGACGGTCAATTCTTGGCTTTTCTGATGGGCTTTCCTGGATTGCTGAAATCGGGCTCTTTGTGATGCTGGGTTTGTTGGCCGATATTGGCCGCTTGCCAGAGGCGATTCCACTCGCGGTGGGATCTGTGCTCCTGCTTATTTTGGTGGCCAGACCCTTGGCCGCCACGGTGTCACTATTGCCATTTCGCATGGGTGCCAAAACAATTGCTTTTGTTTCCGTTGCCGGGTTGCGCGGAGCGGTACCGATTGTCTTTGCCGCAATTCCGTTAGGGTTTGGCGTCCCCGGGGCCGAACTGATTTTTGACACCACCCTGATCGCGGTGCTGCTCTTGTTACTGGTTCACACGCCATTTATTCCAGCGATGGGTAGAAAAATTGGGGTGTGTTTACCCGAGCAGGTGCGTGAGCTAGAAGTGGAGAGCGCCCCGCTGGACGCGATGTCAGCGACAGTGTTGGGCGTTGATGTACCAAAAGGATCGGCGCTTGTCGGGGTCTTCGTGATGGAGATGGGTTTACCCACAGGCGCTGCGGTGTCACTCGTGATTCGTGGTGGCGCCGCAGAAGTGCCCAATGAGCACACCAGAATTCGGGCTGAAGATCAATTGGTGATCGTGGCGACATTCGAAGCGCAAGTGCGGACAGAGGAACGGATCCGGGTGCTCTCGATCGGTGGGCGTTTGGCACGCTGGTACGGCTCTATGGGTTCGGCTTTTCCGCCCGACCAATAAGTTCCGCAGTGATTTCCGCACCCATGCCCACCAAGGGTAGCCCGCCACCTGGATGGCTGGACCCACCTACCAAATAAAGACCGGAAATATTTGATTGATTAGCCGGTCGAGTGAACGCGGCGCGGGGACCGTTGCTTGAGGCCCCGTAGATGCTTCCACCCGGCGCCATGGTGTCGCGTTCAAGGTCGGCCGGGGTTCGAATTTCCTGCCACTTAACCCGAGCCCGGATGTCGGTTCCGCGGGCGGCCAAAATATCTAGGATCTGTTGTGCATATTGCTCTTTGCACCCAGGGGCGTTCCAATTGAACCCATTGCTTCCACTGGAATCATGTCGAGGCGCGTTGACCAAAATGAACCACGATTCACAATCCGGTGATGGTCGCATCTGCGGGTCGTCGGGCACGCAGGCGTAGATCGCCGGGTCAATGGGTGGGGTCGGCGCCTTTCCAAAGATTGCGTCAAACTCGGCATTGTAGTTTTCCGGGAACCATACATTGTGATGTGCGATTCCTTCCGTGTTCCCATCTAGTGCCAGCAGTAAGACGAACCCTGCGAGAGAGGGTGAATCGGTAATTTTAGGCATTAGCTTTTGATCGGGTCGTGACAGTAAGTCATTTGTCAACGTTGCATCGGAATTTGATACCACAATGTCTGCGGCAATAAATTCGCCGGTATCTAGGCGAACGCCTGAAACGCTGCCACCCTGGGTCTCAATTTTTGTGACGGTGACACCGACTCGAATGTCAACCTCACGCTCACTGCAACGTTTTTCAAGAGCTGTTGCAAGCGAGCCTAATCCGCCACCAATATGCCAAGCACCAAAAACTTGTTCAATATAAGGAATTGTTGCAAGTACCGCGGGTGCTCGCCGCGGATCAGAACCCGTGTAGGTGGCGTAGCGATCAACGATCATGATCATCCGTGGGTCGGTAAAATATTTTCGAGCAAGTGTGCGCAGTGAGGTAAATGGCGCAATCGATTTGATGTCCCGTACTTTTGCTAAAGGGATGAGTGACTTCCAGCCTTTAAGTGGTGACTGCAGAAATGGGCCACGGGTGAGGCGCCACATCTGCGCGCCACGCCCAGTGAACTCGCGCCACTGGGCTTCGACCTGCGTGCCAAACGCGTCACCAAAAGCCGTGGCGCACTTGGCCGGATCAACTCCTGGAAGGGTCACCTCGCTTCCGTCCGAAAAAACATAACGGAATGCCGGATCGAGTTCTTGTAGGTCCACGCTTTGCTCGAGGCTTTTACCGGTTTTAAGAAAAAGATCTCGGTACACGGCAGGAAGGGTAAACAGGCTGGGCCCGGTGTCAAATGCGAACCCTTCTCGCTCGTAGGTGAACAGTTTTCCGCCCACCCGATCAGCGTGCTCCAAAAGGGTGACCCCATGGCCTTTAACACTCAACCGCGCGGCAACTGCTAGCCCACCTACGCCACCTCCAATCACTACGACGTGCGAGGCACTTGATTCACTCACGTGGGGCACTGGTTGTCACAGCGCGCCCTTTCCAGCTGTTTTTCCCTCGTACGTGCCGGGACCAGCTCATTGCATTGAGGCCAATAAAGGTGGCAATTGATACTGGGTGCGCAAATGAATCAGGGAGTGGTCGGGATCCAGTGTTGGCGGCGACCATCGCGCGGCTCGCGACGCCGGAAAGATATCCGAGAGTTCCCAGTACACGATGAGATTTTTTCGGTGAGGTTGCCGCGACAAGTGGGGGCAGAAGGTAAGTGAATGCAAGAAGAGAGTTCACGGCAACCGACCCCACCGGGGATCCGAAGGCGTTCCACAGCGATTTGGTGTAGCCGTTCACGAGTGAGTCTGACTCCTTATACATGCGACAGTGTGCCAATTTACTGCCGTTGACGGTTGCGCATTGATAACCACTTAACTTGAGGGAGCGCATAAGTGCAATGTCTTCAAGCACCTCGCCTTTAACCCTGGCGTGGCCACCGGACGTGGTGTACGCGAGTGAATCAAAAATCAGGAACTGCCCATTCGCTGCCGAAAGTGATGGACGCAGGGAAGTTTCGGCAATCCCCAGTGGCATGGTGGCAACCCAGGACCAAGTCACGAGTGGCTGCACAAGCCGCTCAATTGAAGTGTCAGCCAATTGCTGGGGATAGGGCGCGACCAAACCAAAGTTTTTTTCTCTGAGCAAATTTACGCAGGCGGCAATCGACGTTGGCTCAAGGATCACATCTGCGTCCACAAAAACCAGCACGCTTCCGGTCGCCGCTTGCGAAAGCAGGTGGCACGCATGTGGCTTTCCCAGCCAACCATCCGGCGGATTGACAACATTGGTCACAACAGTGACCTGAGGATCATGTTCAGATATGTGTCCAACAATTGTGGCTGTGGAGTCAGATGATTGGTCATCAAGAATAATTATTTCCCAATCCGACAAACCAATTTGGTTCCGAACGCTTTCGATTGTAAGTGCGATGTGACCCTCTTCATTGCGAGCCGGGATCAGAACACTCACTTTTTCGCTGATCAGTTCACCGTTCCAACTCGGTGCCCGCAATTGGGTGAGATTAAATGCAGTGTGTGCGGTGACGGCAATGGAAAGTGCACTCGCCAGTGGGAGAACTACCACTGAGGTTGACTCCAGATTCGCCAGATCCAGGGGAAGATCACCAGACCCATTGCAATTCCGCCCCACAGTGCAACCCCAATTTGGCCGAAGAAGATTGCGGCTGCAATCACATTGGAAACGTAAATCCAGATAAGTAACGTGTTCGGGACTGTATCGTTGGCAGCTTTGCGGGGGAGCAGATTCAGCGCAAAGGCTAGAACAATGGCACCGAGTAGCCAGCCGAGAAAGTTTTGCATCGGGATGTCCGGAATTCCGGGAAGTACCCAACCGAGATCATTCCACCTCCAGTAACCCTCACCGACCATCATGGGATCTAGGAACAGGTCCCATGATGCGAGTAGCCAACCGCCAATAAATGCGGTTGTTAGCGGAGTGGCAGCCATTCGCTGGGTCGCCATCATTACCGGATACGCCATCATGGACCAAGCCATAGGAATCAGGATGGGCACACCCAGGAGGTTGGCGCCGAGTGTGTCGGCATAGGTGTAGTCACCGAATGGGAATGCGGTGCTGGTGCCAAGTACCTCGATGAGCCAACCAAAAGCCAAGGTGATGCTAAAAAACGACAGGGTCCAAGCGGGCCCGCGGAGCAAAAATGCGTGGCTCACACTGGCGAGGAAGAAAGTTGTCACCGTAATTACCGTGAGTGCCGTGCGGAAGTCTCCTGAAGCCAATATCCACAAAATTTGACCGACAATGGTCGCACCGGTAAATACCCAAGGAACAAAACGGACCCAATTGGAACGATTGCCGCCACTTACTGAGTGAGGCCCGTCGTATACCCGCACGCTCATAACACCTAAGCATACGAGAAATGTGTTGGTACACCCGAAGTGGTGCGGCTACAATTTACCCGATCGGGCATGGGGGCAGGGTCTCTCAGACCGGAATAAGCCACAGAATAGGCGGAGCGTGTGCGAGCAACCCACATCAACACTGGCAAAAGATACGTGCGGTCGGGGAAAATTACTATTGATGCCCCGGCAGCCATTATTTTTGCGTATCTGAGCGACCCGCGCAAACACGTTGACTTCGACGGTTCTGGCACTGTGAAAGGAAATGTTCGCGGCCCAGATGTGCTTGAACTTGATTCCAAGTTCGGTATGGACATGCACTGGATTGTCAATTATCGAATAAAAAATACTGTCAAAGAATTTGAACAGGATCGCCAGATCGCCTGGTGTCATCCCGGTCATCACCGTTGGCGCTACCAACTTATTGCAATCAATGACCACCAAACAGAAGTGGTTGAGACTTTTGACGGATCAACCTCGCGCTTCCCGCCCGCATTGAATTTGATGAATGCCTATAACAATAATGAAAAAGCGATTTTAAAGACGCTGGTGCGATTGAAAGCACTCGTTGAGAGTGAACAATTAGTCTGAGTGGGATCGTTTTATCTCCCGAGACATTGCAATATAAAACTTTTCTGGATTCTTTCGGCTTGGTAGTGGATCGGTGGGTGCGGTAAATCCGGCTCGCGCATAGGCAGTCCGCGCCCGATCATTTCCCAACCACACACCAAGTCCAAGAGTTTCCCAGCCAAGGCGTGAGCCAAAGTTGTCCAGGAATTCGATCATGGCACTTAACACTCCACGGCCACGTTGACTCGGTTCGATCCAGCACGCCTGCAACCAGCGGCTGGTGGGGAAGTGAGGGTCGGGGTCACCGGCATTCATGACCTTCTCCGGAAAGCCAATCGGGGCTCTCTGAAAGTGAGGCCAACCTAATTGCGGGAAGTCGCTCCCAATCACTTGGTTGCAGGTGGATAATTAACAGATTCTTGGTCGTGTCAGCCCAAGGCTAGCAATCCGGCTTTGCCAGTTCGTGCCGACATTTGATTCTTTCTAGGGTCACTACCGCTATTTAGACGCTGATTTCGGCGGCATGCCCACCGGTAATGCGCAAGAGCTCGTCGTAGGTTGTTGGGAAGACGTAATGCGGGTGACCAGCTGCTGCCCAGACTTGGTCATATTGGCTCAACGAGATGTCTACGATTGTGGGTAATTGTTCTGGGTGACCTACGGGCGCCACCCCACCAATTGCATAGCCGGTAGCTGCGCGGACGTCGTCCGCTGTTGCCTTGGTAACTTCATCGACTTCGAGTGCTGCAGCAACGTTATTAGTATTTACCCGGTGCTTGCCTGAAGCCATGACAAGAATGGGTTTGCCATCGGCAAGAAAAATAAGTGAACTGGCAACTTGACCAACTTCAATTCCTAATGCGTCAGCTGCTTCTTTGGCAGTTCTGGCACTGTCATCAAGGGCACGAATTTCGCCGCGAGCCCCAAGTAGTTTTAAGGCATTACGGACATGAATCACCGATTGCTGTTCAGCACCTGACATGTTTAAAGTGTAATGCTGCTGTTCAATTGCGCTGGTGCGAACAGGTGAGATGCCCAAGTATTAAAGGCAGTCATGGCGTGACTTCGCTTGGGTGCGAGGGAAGAAGCCAAAACTGCGGTCAGGCTGATTATCAGCACCCGGCACAGTTCATGTGTTTCTTTTTCAGTGAGGTGCGCGGGCTTTTGATGCTGAATGATTCCAGTGGTTAATGCAGTGACAAAGTCGGTGAAGATTGGTCCAGTAACCGAATCCATGTTGGGAACAGAAACGAGGGCGTTCCAAGCAGCGATATCTGCTGGGTGCTTAGACCACTGTTCTTCAAGTCGTGTCAACACGGTAATGAGCCACGGATCGAGTTCGGCTCTGGTGATTGAGTCGGCCTTAATCAGTTGTGCAGTTTCTTGTAATGGGCGGCTGGAAACTTCAGCCACGGCAAGGAGGAGGGTTCCTCGGTCGGGAAAGAACTGGTAGACGGAACCGATCGGGACACCAGCTTTTTCGGCAACGGCACTGGTTGTCACCGCTTCGGTTCCACCGAGTACGAGTAGGTCAATTGCTGCAGAAATCATGTCTGCAACCCGACGGCGGGATCGTCGTTGGCGGGGAATCCGGCGCAGAGGGAGTTCGTGCAAGGAATCAAGGCTGCTTGCGACAGAGGAAGAATGCATTGCTTCATTGTGGGGGCAGTTCGGTCGCGTCCGTGCACGGCTAGGTCACAACCCCGCATCTGTTGTGTCGCATCCGCGTCTCGTAGAGGAGATACGTGAGTTTAGAGGGGTTTTGGGGGTGGGGTTGACGGATGTCAGTGACCGGGTCTATCTTTGGGCGTGTTCGAACAGGTGTTCGATTTTACCTGCTTGAACTGCCTCCCGGGCCCGGATTCGCGGCTAGGCGCGGTTGGGTCAGTAAGTACCACCACATGATCACAGTCACCGGGGTCGATTCGACCCCGGCCCCGGTGACTGGATTGTGTGCGGGTGGGTCGAGAAAAGTCGGTGTCCTTTCGACGCCAATGTTTTGTCGGTCAACCCGAAGGGATTTGCACATGGTCGGAAAATTCACGCGACGTCCAGCGTTAGATCTACTGCATTGCGCCCAAGAAAGTTTGCAAGAAGCTGTAGTTGCACACACGCCCCATGAGCGTTACTCGGCAGCGCACCTTGCGGCATTACGTGTGGCTGCGGCAGTTCTTGCCGCTCGTGCGCAAGTAGCTCCAGGGCCACGGCGGCAACGGATTCGCAGTGCGTGGGAGGTCTTAACCGAGGTTGCCCCCGAACTTGGAGAGTGGGCTACTTTCTTCGCTTCGGGTGCGAAAAAACGTGCATCGGCGCAAGCAGGTATCCCATGTGTTACCGCTCGTGAAGCCGACGACCTAGTCCGAGACTCACAGCGGTTCCTGTATGAAGTCGCCGCATCCCTTGATGTACTCACACAAGGACGATTGCTTTGTGAAACTTCGCCGTCAGATTCACGCCTTCAACTTTTACGCGTGGGCTGAGCTAGTTGTTATGAGGGTTTCACCAGATTCGTTTGTCCATTTACAAGTTGCATCGAGTTATTCACTGCAATACGGAGTGTCCAGGCCGGACGCACTCGTCGACCACGCCGCTGATCTCGGACAGAAAATTATTGGTCTCACTGACCGCAACGGACTCTATGGCGCAGTGCAGTGGGCCCGAGCCTGCCTGCGTAATGGAATTTCGCCGGTACTCGGGGTAGATCTTGCCGTGGACAAAACCGAAGCAAAAGTGATCTCCGGTAGTGGTGTTCGTAGAACTCCCGCATACGGTGGTCAGTGGGTTGATGAAACAAAGCCGCGAGTGATTCTGTTGGCAACAGGAGCCCAAGGTTGGACATCGCTGTGTCGATTGGTGTCCGCGGCCCATGAACAACGTGGTGACCCGGTCGTGTCCTGGAATGCATTGGCTCAGTACCACGCAGGGATAGTCGCGCTGCTCACCGCAGAGTCAGAAGTTGGGCAAGCACTGCTCACCGGAAAGTCGCACCAAGCTGATGCGTTACTTCGCCCGTGGCGCGCGATCTTTGATCGGTACCTAGGCATCGCGGTTACTTCGCATTTAGAAAAATCAAAATTAGGTTTAACAACTGCACAAGCTGCTCGACTGCTGTCGTGGTCACGTGAAGCCTCACTGCCAGTTGTTTTAACGAATGCCGTCCGTTATGCCAGCTCTGACCAGGCGAAAGTCGCCGACCTCCTTGATTCTGCGCGGCTCCTCGTTCCCCTTAATTCACGCCATATTGTGGGAAATAGTCCACAAGGGTTTTTAAAAGACGCCGAACAGATGCACCATGTTGCCCGTGAAATCTGCCAGCAGGCAGGTGAACGTGATGCACACAAATTAATGCGTGATACCCAACACTTAGCCCAATATTGTGCGTTAGATCCAGCCCACGATCTTGGCTTAGGTGATGTATTTGTTCCCGAACTTGATGTCCTTTTAAATCGCCCGGTTGCAGAGCCAGAGCGAGAAGCAAATCAGATTCTTTTGCGCCGCTGCGAAGATCAGTTACCACAGCGTTACTCCCACTCCCAGGACCGATCTGTGGCATTCCACCGACTTGAGGCGGAAATGCGGACCATTACCCAATTAGGTTTCTCTGGCTACTTTCTTACTGTCGCCCATGTCGTTGACATGGTGAAAGAAAAAGGGATTCGAGTTGCTGCGCGTGGCTCTGGTGCCGGAAGTTTGGTCAACTATTTATTAGGAATTTCAGGTGTTGATCCCATTGCGCAGAACTTGCTCATGGAAAGGTTTCTTTCACCTCTACGCCGCGGACTACCCGATATTGATATTGATGTTGAGTCCGAACGCCGACTCGATATTTATCAGTGGATTTTCGACAAGTTCGGGACTGAACGTATTGCGACCGTTTCCATGATGGAGACCTACCGTGCCCGTTCAGCAATTCGCGATGTTGGTTTGGCATTTGGCTTACCCGCTTCAGATATTGACGTTTTTGCTAAGGCATTTCCCCATATTCGCGCACGCAATGTTAAATCTGCGCTGGTTGATTTACCCGAGCTCCGACATTCTTCATTTGGCAAATTGGCCGCAACGGGTGAGATTGATAACTTTCTTCACTTAGTTGAAGCGCTCGATGGGCTGCCCAGACATATTGCAATGCATCCATGTGGGGTTGTGCTTTCCGACCTGACGCTGCTTGATCGAACCCCGGTGGAAAGCAGCGCATCGGGTTTCCCCATGTCCCATTTTGATAAAGACGATGTTGAACACATGGGGTTATTAAAACTTGATGTATTGGGTGTGCGTATGCAATCCGCAATGGCTCATGCGCTCAATGAAGCGGAGCGGGTCACCGGAAATCGTCCGGTGATCGACGGCACAACTCTTGACGATAAAGCAACATTTGAATTAATCCAATCAACCCGAACCCTGGGGTGCTTTCAAATTGAGTCACCGGGTCAACGTGAGTTAGTGGGTAAATTCGCTCCTGAAACCTTCAACGACTTAGTCATTGATATTTCGCTATTTCGCCCAGGTCCAGTGAAGTCAGACATGATCACGCCGTTTCTGCGGGCGCGGCAAGGGTGGAATTCACCAGTATTCCCACACCCAGATCTTGTACCGGCATTAACTGAAACCTACGGGGTTGTGGTTTTCCACGAGCAAGTGTTGCGCGTTTTTAGCGTTTTCACCGGGTGCTCACTCGCTGAAGCCGATGAGTCACGTCGATCCATGGGATCCCCACAAGGTCAAGACGAGATACGGGTGTGGTTTTACCCGGCAGCATTAGCGCGCGGTTACGACATCGACCACATTGATCAGGTCTGGGAGATCTTGAGAGCATTTGCATCATTTGGTTTCTGCAAAGCGCACGCTGCAGCTTTTGCCCTCCCCACGTATCAGTCGGCGTGGTTAAAAACGCATCACCCCGCGGCTTTTTATGCCGGGCTGCTCACCCACGATCCCGGCATGTATCCCAAGCGATTGATCCTTAACGATGCCCGCAATTTTGGGGTAACAATTTTGGGCCTTGATATCAATGCATCGAATAGCGTGTATCACCTCGAGCAGTTACCTGATTTGAGTTTTGGCATTCGGGTGGCTTTTACCGATCTCAAAGAAATTTCTGAAGCTGAAATCGAGCGAATTATTTCCGGTCAACCTTTTTCTTCGCTTTCCGACCTGTGGTTGCGTGCCCGCCCATCTCGACCGGTTACCGAGAACTTAGTTGTTGCAGGAGCATTTGATGCCCTCTACGGCTTCACTTCACGGCAAGTTCGCGGCCGCATTACTCGTCGTGACCTGCTACTTCAAATCGCAGATCTTGATCGCGCTCGTGGAAAAACCGAAAAGGGCGCCGCCATTTCTCAGCTCAGTTTTGACGTCACAGATAGTGGCACCAGCGTTATTGCTTCTGGGCTACCCGAAATGACAAGTGCACAGCGCGTTAAATCGGAGTTAGAAGTCCTTGGTCTTGATGTCAGCGGCCATGTCATGGATTTTTACGCAGATCTTGTACAAAGTCTGAACATTATTCAATCGCGTGATCTACTGAGTTGCAGATCCAAGGAAAATATCTTTGTGGCTGGGGTCAAAGTCGCAACCCAGATGCCGCCGATCCGTAGCGGCAAGCGAGTGGTGTTTCTTACCCTGGACGATTCAACCGGGCCGGTTGATGCAACTTTCTTTGAAGATGCCCAAGGCCCTTATTCCCAGGATCTATTTAATTCATGGATTTTGTTGGTACGAGGGGAAATTCGTAGAACCGGGCCGCGGGGTCTCTCTCTTCGGGCAACAGGTTGCTGGGAGTTGGGAGGTGTTCGGAAATTGTGGATTAACGGGGGAATAGCAGCAGTCAACAACCTTGTTTTGGAGCACGACTTACCAAATCCTGATGCACCACGAAAGCGAATCGCACCCATCCATGCCAGTGGGTTTAGACAATCCCCGTATGTTGATATCAAGGCCCCGGGAGAAAACATCCGTCGGAAACCACGCGGGGCCGGCACGAGCCAGTTGGGTAACTGAACTTGTACCGGTCCCGAGTAGGCGTTTTCTCCGGGCGTTATGCCTGGGCTAGCGCGTTGGTCTTTAGTTGGGCGAACTCCTGGTCCGTGATGGTCCCGGCATCAAGAAGTGCCTTAGCGGAAGCAATCTGGTCGGCTGGGGAAACGCTTCCTACTGCATTCTGGATATACGCTTTTTGGGCTTGTTCAGCTGCTTTTTCTGCTGCCGAACGTCGTTCTGCCATCGACTTTCCTCGGGCAATTAGGTAGATGAAAACCGTGATGGGAGTGAAAAAAATGAGGAAAATAATCCACACTGCTTTACTACCCCCACCCATGTCTTTGTCACTGAACAAGTCCATCAGGACCATGAAAAAGACCATGAAAAACACGATCATAAAAAAGATAATCAAAAACGACCAAAGAACTTGCCCATCCATGTTAACTCCATTCATTAGGTGAAATCCTCATGATAGTGCAACTACTTTCCATTTATGCTCCGCATTCAGAGCATCGTGGATTCACCTGCGATCACGGAGGCACAAGAGCCGTAGTGCAAGATGTGATATCGAAGCGTGGGGACCCCCAAATAGTTACAGCAAGTCAAATTAAGGAGCGCACATGAGTCGAAGCCAAGTGCGTCGTCAAACTGGAAAACTTGATTTTGGCACCAATGACTCCGGATGCAATATTTTGCATGTTGATATGGATGCCTTCTATGCAGCTGTTGAATTACGCGACTACCCTGAGCTCAAAGGAACACCGGTAGTTATCGCCGCTCAGGGGAATCGTGGGGTTGTTCTGACCGCCACCTACGAAGCCCGCGCTCTTGGCGTCCATTCGGCAATGCCAATCTCGCGCGCGCGACGAATCGCGCCCGAAGCAACATTTCTCACTCCACACCATGAAAAATATTCAGAGGTCAGCCGAAACGTGATGGCCCTCTTTGAATCGATTACCCCACTTGTGGAACCGTTGAGTCTTGATGAAGCGTTCCTCGATGTTTCTGGCGCGACCCGCAGGCTGTCCGATCCACTCACAATCGCTGAACTAATCCGAGCCAGGGTGGCAGACGAGCAAGGCATCACCTGTTCCGTTGGGGTGGCGAGCACTAAATTTGTGGCAAAGCTCGCATCAACACGAGCCAAACCCGACGGTCTGCTACTCATTCCGGCAGATCGAGTAATTGATTTCCTGCACCCACTTCCCATTGGTGCGTTGTGGGGCGTGGGGGAGAAAACAGAAGAAGTTCTTGTCCGGCTCGGTCTGCAGACAGTTGCCGATATTGCACATACTCCAGTCAATACCCTTACCCGGACTCTTGGTCAAAGTGGAACCCATCTTTATGAACTCTCCTGGGGCCGGGACCCCCGGTCGGTCGTACCCCATGAAACTGAAAAAAGTGTCAGTAATGAACGGACATTTCGCGAGGATATTGATGACCCCGGTGTGATCCGGGCTGAACTCACGGCGCTTTCAGATAAAGTGGCAGCCCGGCTGCGCAAGGCCGGCTACAAAGGTAAGACAGTGACCGTGAAGTTACGATTTGCGGACTTCACCACGATCACTCGCTCGAAAACCAGCCACCACACTGATTTATCCCATGAAATCTATGCCACAGCCTGGAAACTCTACGAGGCCCTCGGGTTACAACGGGTACGAATTCGACTCGTGGGAGTGAAAGTTGACGGACTGCTGGCAGCGGATGAAGTGCCGGATCAGTTGCTTTTGGGTGAGCCGGAACACGGCCGCCGGGATGCCGAACTTGCAATTGACACTTTGCGCGACAAATTTGGGCCTGGAGCGGTACGCCCGGGTCGGACCGTGACCGGCGCGACCGAAACGCACTAAGCGGGCAAAGGAGCAATTTTCGCCCCCGAACACCCTGTGCGAGACAAAAATGCGGGGAAATAGGGGCGAGGGGTTGCTTGCTGCAGTATTCGTCATATCCTTAGATCAGTACGGATGTATTCAGCGAAGAACTCGCACCCAGCGGAAAGGGAGCCGGCATGCCACTGTCAGAGCAAGAACAGAAATTGCTTGAACAAATGGAACAGGCTTTGTACGCGGACGACCCCAAATTCGCATCGAATTTACGTAGCCCCGGCACTGGAGCTACACGCAAGCGAGCAGCGTTGGGTGTTTTAGCGGTCCTGGCCGGCATGGGTCTGTTAGTTCTCGGAGTGGCCGTAGGCCCAGCAATTGGCGTAGCTGGCTTCACCGTCATGTTGATCGGTGCAGTGTTGACCTATTCAGCATTTACGGGCAGTGTCAATGTCTCGGCAGATGGAGCTGAGGCGGAAGCAGATCCAGATATTGAAGCCTTCCGTGCCAAAGCACCCAAGGCGCCCAAAAATTCGGGCCTTATGGACCGCATGGAAGATCGGTGGCGTAAGCGCACCGACGGCGAGCAGTAAGACCAACAGGCACTAGCTCATCGTGAGTGAAATAGTTCCTGCCCAATTGGGTCGTTTCTTTGAAGACTTTGAAGTTGAAACCACATACCAGCATCCGTTCGGGCGAACCATTTCCGAAGCAGACTCAACGTGGTTCACTCTGTTAACCTGCAATACCAATCAGAACCACTTCAATGCGCATTTAGCGCAAAGCAATCCCATCACTCAGGGACGCATAATTGTTAACTCTGGTTTAACGGTCGCCTTAGTTCTTGGATTATCAGTGATTGACATGAGTCAAAATGCGGTGGCGAACCTTGGTTGGACCGATATTAAACTCACCCACCCGGTCTACATTGGCGACACCATTTATGCGGAGAGTTTGTGTCTGGAAAAGCGGGAGAGTGGGTCCCGACCCGAAATGGGAATCATCCGCATGAAGACCAGGGGTCTGAATCAAGACGGAGACGAAATTGTGTCCTGGTTTAGATCAGTAATGGTGCCTAAGCGCAGTTCAGGAATTGGCCAGGATTATTTCCCGGCAGCAAAAAACGGTCCGCTCGGACCCGAATAATTCTTAGAGCGGTGGCAGCATGGGAATTGGCCCACCGCAAGAAGATGTTGGTGTGGTCCCAGCGAAAATCTCTTTCATCCATGACACCGCTGTTGGACCTGTGTTAGCTGCTGCGGCTATGTGTCCGACCCCACCAAGCCACAGTGTGCTGATCTTCGTGCCGGACTCACACCAGGTCTTTTGTCAGTAGGCATTTGGCTGAGGAAGGACAATTTTGTCGGCAGTGCCTTGAATAAGTAGCAAAGACATGTCGGTTGGAAGCGGCGGGGGAGTCTGCTCATTGAGAGCGGTAACCCAAGCTGGATTTTCTGATGGATTCGAGGAAAAGAATTGTTCATTAAAGGCGTTAGATCGGATTTCAGCTTCAAGGGCGGCCTCTTTAATGCATTCTCGGGCAAAATGATCGTAATTTTTTTGACCAGCGCGGGTCAATATTTCATTCGTGGGCAAATTGGGGTGCCTTTGTGCCAGCCGTTCCCAACACGTTAACACTGTTTCCAGGCGCTCATTAAGTGTAGTCTTTGCATGCCGTGAGTGGCCTCTGACATGGAGGGCCACTCAAATTAGGAACAGGGTTCAGATTGCTTGCAAACCGTGCGAAATCAATCGGGCTAACCGCTCTGATGGTTTTGATTTTTGCCTATTTGGTTCTTGTGTTAACTCCGTTCGGGCAGTCAATTGATGACCAAGCGTTGCTCGCCCGGGGTGATATTGGTTCCGCAACGAAAAAAGACGCCTCCAGAATTCTTAGTCTCATCGGCATCTCCTCGGTCGCGATTGCCCTGCTCGGTATCTGGCTGATCTCTCGCCTTGAAGGCTCCAGGCTTTCACCGCTGCGAGCCATATCTGCGTTCTTGGGGTGTGTGGTTTCCGCTGAAATTTTGAAGTTGGTGTTGCCCAGGCCAGAGTTGGATGCTCTCTATGAAGCAAGCCTTGTAAACAAGGACTTTAATACTTTTCCTAGCGGTCACACAACAATTGCGATGGGCCTCGCCTTGGTACTCGTTTCGATGTCACCTTCACGTCACCGACAAATAGCGGCTGCAGTTGGCCTTGGTTTCACACTTGTGATTGCAAGTTCGGTAGTCCTTGCCGGCTGGCACCGACCGAGTGACGCGATTGGTGGGATAGCCCTCTCAGCAGCTGTATTTAGCCTCTTAGTGTTTACCAACGAATCGTTTGCCGAACGTGCAGCACGTTTTAGTAATGCCGCAGTGTTCGCACTTGGACTGGTTGGCATTGGTGTTCTTGTCTGGGTGCTGCGGTTGCCTTCGCATGCCGATGGCTCACTCACCTGGCTCCTGGTCTTCTTAGCCTTAATTCTTGTTACGGCAAGCTACTTTGTTCTGGCTCTGATGCGGAAAGTTTCGGTGTAAAAGTGAAACTGGTCGTGCCTTCGGTGGAGCATGTCCCTTGATATCTTGCTGCCATTGAATCCGGGTGGACCTTTGATTCCTTTGGCGGATCCGATATTCCGACTAGTGCGCGGTGTCGAGTTTTACGATGACTTCATGGTGTACGAGGAGCACTAAATCTAGTTTTAAGCGGGTCTGGTTAACCTTCTTGTCGATAACATGAAGAGTGTCAATTGGGCAAGTTGGGGTAGTGAAGTGACCACGATCGCATTACTTCTAACTCGGGTGCGAATTTCTTACTCAAATGTCCAGTCCATAAAGCGGTATGCCCACCCTGGGAATGGCCGAGTACCGTGTAGCGCGACCCATCATCTGCGTGTGGATTCTGTTGAAATACTCGGACGCTGTTCACCGTGTCGCGAATTTCTTGATCTTTGAGTAGGTACGCCTGGACTCCGGGTGTGCCTAGCCCGGTGTAGTCCGTGGCTACAAGTGCCCAACCAAGTTGGATCATGTTTGGCAAAAATTGGGTGAGTTGTGAGGCTGGGTCCTTTTGACGAGAAGGTGCACACGCGTCGCCTTCCCCGACAGTTCCATGTGTCCACGCCACTATCGGTCGAGGTTCGCTCGTCGCAGGAGCGGTCGGGATGAAAGCCATCCCACTCGCGGCAGCTAGATCCCCATTGTCGAGTTCCGTGAGGTAAAGAATGCGCAATGATTCGGCGCCATCCACATCGACACCGAGGGACTCAACGCGAAGGAGGTCCCCGCGGCAGCGCCCTAAAGGGGTGAAGGGGGAGTGTAGAAGGGCTGTAAGTCGTTCTGGGTCATTCGGTGTCGAAGTTCGAACTTATGACGCTGACAGTTACAAAAAGCGCTAAGCCCGTGATCAGTGCCAGGAAACCAATCGCCCAAGATTTGAGTATCCCCACGTGCGAACAGCACCGGGTAGGACATGATGTGCCTGTGGAAAATGGTGGTGATGACCCAATCGAGGCTGGCGCCCTCTATTCGGTTGTCAGCGCAGCAACTTCCATTGCATCGGGGGCCCTTGGTGCGACCCGCTTTGCGACTGAAACAACGGTTTACCTGGCATCAGAGTCCACTAAAGCGATCGCTAATGCAGTACTGGACGCGGTCGTACCTATAGCCGTGAGCGCGGTTGTTTCGCGAATTGATATCAATGAAATCGTTAAAGACCATGTCGACGTCAATGAAATTGTCGCTCAAGCGGAGCTCGCTCCGATCCTTGATCGAGTGCCCATAACCGAGATTGCCGACTACGTGATCGAGGAAATCGATTTGCCAAGTTTGATCCGCGAAAGTACCGGCGGTGTCGCCGACGGATTGTTGAGCACACTTCGGTTCCAAGCAATTCACACAGACAATTTTGTCAGTGGAATTGTAGACCGGGTATTTTTTCGCAGAGAAAAGCGTGCTCCTGAGCGAGAGGTGTAAGTGATCAATGACGACGTTTAGCCAATTTCGTGACGCATTTGTTCCGGGATCGCAAGTTCATTTCAGTGCGCTGCCAGAACGGGCCCGGTCAATTCAAGGAGTGAGTGCTGGGTTTACCAGCAGAGCAATTGCCACGTTTATCGACATAGGCTTGGTTGCCGTCTTGGTCCTGGGGGCTTGGGGCGGATGGGAAGCCCTCCGGTACGTCTTGAGCGGGTTCTATGATCTGCCTTCGGTGACGGGCTTCCCACTGCTCCTCCTGGGCTATTTCGTCATGTGGATCTACTGGACGTGGAGTTGGTCAACGGGTGGTCGCTCCTTGGGAAATGTGTTGATGGGACTGCGCGTCCAAACTCAGAGCGGTAACAATCTTGGCTTGGGGCTGGCGGCCCTGAGATCGTTGCTGTCGGTGATTTTTGCCCTTGGCTTGGCCTGGGCGCTGATCAGCCGCAAGAACAAATCGGTACAAGATATTGTGTTAAGGACCGAAGTTGTATTTGACTGGGCACCGTTACTGCCCAAGGTCGACATGACGTTCGCAATGGAGATCAACGAGTAGCAGATTAACCTTGTCGACTTATCCGAGGTCGCGCATATACTTTCGCGACCGCTCACTTCGAAGATGGGAACTCTTTGACACGCGCTAAGCAATTGATCGGCATTGTTCTTGCCGTCCTGATGGTAGGGGTAGTCGTACCAACATCTTCATTTGCAGCTAAGGCAGTTGTAGATTCGTATGCCACATGGCAAAAAGCGGCGCGGGCATTGGAACCTGCAGACGTGTTGTACAGACCAACCTTTCGCGCCGGGCTAAAGCAAAATTCAAGAATTGACGTTTTGGCTTTTAAGCGCCCTACTGAAACGCGTCAGGGGGTCAAGTACTTATCGATGCTGATTACCGCGAATTATTCGAAACGGCTTCGATCATTTTCCATTATGGAAAAAAGAGCAAACGTCAAATGGGCTGCACGTCGAGTTGCCGATCCGGGTCAAAGACTTGTGGAACGTCGCACGATCCGACTTAAGGATTCTCAAACTAGAGTGCGGGCAACTATCTACGCTAATTGCGCTGTGGCGGAGCCTGAAGTGGCTGTCCGATCGGGCACTCGGTGCACAAAAGCTGATGTTAAGACCTATGGCGGATTGCTTGTCATGAAAGCTCCTGCCAAAACATCAATTATTGTCGAAAGTAAAGGGCTAAGCTACTCGCAATTAGTTCGCGTGGCTCGGGGGCTTAAACAAGTCAAGGTGGGTAATTAGTCCGCTGTGACCTCAAGCAGGTAAAGCTGGTGGGTAGCGCGTGTGCACGCGACAAAAATGTCAGATCCACGGACACCTTGACAACCGATTTCATCGGGGTTAACTACAAATACCACGTCAAACTCAAGGCCCTTTGTATTTTTTGCGCTCAATACCGCAATTCTTGAGTCGATGGCTGCTGGTCCAAAGCCGAGATCCGCTGATTGGGCTTGGAACTGCTCTTGCCAGTGCGACAGCAATGAATCTGGAATGATTGCACAGGCGCGGCCAGCTTTACCGGACATGGTCGTGGTGAGAAAATCTACGACTTCATTTTCGGACAAGCTCTGATGGATCGTTGGAGAACCGCTTCTGATTGATACCAATTCGGGTGGGTTTCCACCTGATTTGACAAGTTGCTCAATCGCAGATTGCACAGTTTCTTCTGTAATGCGATAGGTGACATTCAAAGTGAAGAGTGCCATTTTTTCACCCGCCCAGGACAAGGTCTCGTTCCAGTCTCGGGCTCCGGCTGGGTGAGATGACTGTTGGAGATCACCGACAATTGTCATGGACTTGCGCACTGCTCGTCGTTGAATTGCTCGCCAGGCCATCTCGCTCAGTTCCTGCGCTTCGTCGACCACGATGTGTCCGTAGACCCATTCGCGATCAAGGTGGGCCCGTTCAGCAACAGTAGATGTGTGGGCAGATCCGCCACCGCGATTGCTATATCTCATTTCTCCCGCGTCCAATTCCCGGTAACCAGAATGAGTTTCACGCGTCGCAGATAAAGGACGCACCCATTCCCCAAGGAGTTCCGCGCATTCGTCAAGAAGTGCCACGTCATCAACGGTCCATGGACTTTCCTTCTCGCGAAAGAGTAAAGCTTGTTCGTGGGAGGTAAGCAAGTCGCATGAAACTTGTTGGAGAAAATTTGGATTTGCAAACAATTTGGTAAGAACCTTCTGCGGTGTAGTTGGCATCCACATTAAATTTAACACTCGGCGCACATTCTGATCGTCAATAAAGTCAATTATCAAATCGCTACGTGCTTCGTGGTCGAGTTGCTCGTGTCCCTGATCGCTTGCCAGGTTATTCGCCAAATAGTCAAGAACTCGTTTGAGAAAAACCTCCCGATTCGAGTGGTAGGTGGAACGTGTGGAGAGCGACTTGACGCAATCACGTAGTTGACTTCTACTGATGCGGAGTTTGGTCCCGCCTTCGGTGGTGATGCTCACCGGTGTGTCAGGGATATTCGACCAATGTGAAACGGCGTTGGTCAGCACCTGGGCCATGCGGGCTCCGCCCTTGACGCCTGAAACTTCGAACGTGTCATCAATAGTGGCATTAACTCCGGGATAAAGTTGACCCGGAGTTAATAACACAATGTCTGTTTCTCCAAGGCTCGGGAGGACTTGGTCGATATATCTGAGAAAAGCGGCGCTGGGTCCTACGACCAAGATGGCATCTTTTGCCAACTTTTCCCGAAATGTATAAAGCAACCATGCGGCGCGATGTAAGGCAGCAACGGTCTTACCGGTTCCTGGTCCACCTTGGACGACAGTAATTTGATTCAGTGGGCTGCGAATGATGAGGTCTTGATCGGTTGCAATCGTGGCCAAGATGTCGGCCATTCGACCATCTCTTGGGGTGGTAACCGAATCCTTTGCGGCCTGGTAACTACCCTCGCCCGGTTCTGTCAAAATCTCGTCGTCGACGTGCGTGACGATCTGTTTTCCATCAATGGGTTTAATGGAAATACGACGTCGCAAGGCCGTGTTCATGCGATTGGCGGTTGTGGCTTGATAGAAAGGGGCGGCATTTGGGGCTCGCCAATCGATGAGGGCCATATCCCCAGATTGAGTTCTCAGACCAATTCGACCAATTCTGTGGACGTCTTGATCATCACTGTCAATTCGGCCAAAATAGAGACGATTTTTAGCGGCCTCAACCGAACGTAGCTGTGAGCGTAGATTGTCGGCATGGGCCTCCCGCTCGAGGTCATCTTGGCCGGTCCCGGTTGACGGCGAATGGGCAAGATTGTTCATTCGGGTTGTCAAGTGGTCGCGATGTGAATCAAGAAGGGAATAGGCGGTGTCTGTGAACTCCTGTTCCTCATCCAAAACACCAGACATGGCTTCCTCTCATTGTGCGCCCCTTGTCCCGTGGCGCCAGAAATCGGTGTCCAACTATGTCATGTCGGAGAGCGAGAGGCAGTAGCGGTCCATGAATTCGGATGAGTCAGACTCTGCGCATGCTTAGCCAGGTCCGATTCTCCCCTTGGGAGACCCCGTTGCCGGAAGTTGAACTAGTGCTGGGAGCAGCGCTTGGTGGGAGTGAAGGGAGTTTTTCGGTCGCAGAAATGCGTCAACTTGGTCAGGATTGCGCGGCGCGGGCAACGCACCAATTGGTCGGCGAGACAGCTGGCGAGCTCACGTATTCGGATTTGGGTGCCCCTGCGTGGACTGGCGGGAACTCACAAGTGCATATTTCAATTTCGCGCACTGGGCAATATGCCATCGGCGCCTGTTCGCCCACGGTTATCGGTGTTGATATCGAGTTCATTGATAGAAATGTGGACCGGCTGCTGGACTCTTTTTCTGTGGACGAACAAAAGCTCGCCAAAGTTGTTCCAGCAATTGCAATCTTGTGTGCAAAGGAGGCCGCGGGGAAAGCCACCGGTGTGGGCTTGGCAGGATCGATAACTCGATGGGCCGTGAGTCCATTGGGAGCGGGCGCCGCGTTTCTCTTGGTGCAGGATCTACATACAGGTGGTCAGTGGCAAACGTGGACGGGAGTGATTGAGGTAGATGCGCGCAAACTGCAGTGCGCAATCGCTCAGCCACATGTTCCCGCGCACGAGTTATTACATGAAATTTATGAATCTGCGCAGATAGAACTGCGACCAATCGGTACCCAAGTGTGGACAGACGCGGTCGACACAGTGCGGAAACGCGCATTAAGTGCCGTGGTGATTACCGCATGGAACCCTGGGACCCATCGCCCCAGCATTACGGCCAATATCGAAGCGAATCAGCGACTGCTGGCCCGGCTTCGGGAGAATTGCCCAGATATCTGGGAGGCCGATGGCTTCTCACGAGATAGAGCACACCGAGAGCAGGGATACATTGCGTGGGGAATGCAACCGGATCTTGGTATGAAGATCGCGCGTGAATTCAATCAATTTGCTATTTTCTACTTCGCAGCCAATGGTGACCGGATGTTGATTAGTGCCTGACTACTGCGCGGAAATTGTTTGATTTCCTTTGATTTCTACGGTTCGGTCGTTGCTATACAAGGCGATCCAGGTGTGCCCTGGGTGAAAGGGAACTGGGTTTCCTGCAGCATTGGTGAAAGTGGTTCCTGATAGAGCGTCTGGCCGGGACCACGTTGCAGTAAATAGTTGGCCGTCCCTAAAAATCATTGCCTTACCTGAGCCAATAGTTTCGACTTGGGGAGTGTTGCCACCGCCTTTGTCGAAATACACAGATTGGACTTGTTCCACAAGTTGAATAACCGCCGTGTCTGCCCAGACTTTTCCTTGAACGGACGCCGTTTGTTCAACTTGTCCGACTTGATCGACTGCTTCAACACTGGCTCTCTCGCCATTAAGTTCAACAGCGTATTGATCCTGGCTTGGGTTGTAACGAAATTTGAGAGTTGAGGACGGCCAGGTAAGTTCGACCGATCGAGCGGGCACCCCACCACTGGGTGTTAGTTCGTCGAAGGTGAAGCCCATTTCTTTTGCAGTGGATATTTCGTCAAATTGCGCAAGAGCCGTGGGTGCATCAAAAAAGTAGTTATAAGGAGCCCTTCGGTCAAAATCACGCGAGTAATCGTCTGGATCTTTGTTCGCGGAAATATCAATAAAAGGTGCAGTGTCAAGTGCTGGCCAGAGTTTTTTTTGGGCACCGGAGAAAGCAAAAGCGGGGGATCCGTATTGGGCGAGTAGATCAATATCTGTAATCCGCGCGGATCTGACCGGGCCGATTCGGTTCGGGATTTGTGAACTAAAAATTGCGACCAGACGGGTCATGCCATATTCGATTTCCTCGACATAAACCAGATCAGCTTCACCCATGCCTGCCTGAGGTTGCGCATTGCGTGTGTTGTCAATCTTGACCGCTAAAACTTTTGGCATTTCTGAGAGCTGGGCCGGCGAGGCAAGTTCAATAAATGGCATTCCGGTCAGGGGGTGAAGTACCTGCTCGACTGTGGGCGAAGGTGAGGGTGTGGGTGTGGGCGACGGAGTCGAATCCGGTGCGATTGAGGGATATGGTCCGGCCGCATCTTGAGTCGCAAATTGCCAGGAACAACTCGCTAAAGCAAGGGTTGCTGCGCCGATCAGCAGGATTTTGCGGGGGAGCACGCGCCAGAGCCTAGTGGCCGGCTGCCCATTTTCCGGTCAACCTCCGCTCGAATGGGTAGGTGCTGTGGGCAGGGAAGGATATTTATTAAAAATGGGGTTTAGGGGTTGACTGTGGAGTAAAATGGAGTATTGTGGCTCTACCGGGAGTGGCCCGTGAGAAATATGAGGTGGAAGGGAAGGGTGTGTCAAATGTTTCTTGGTACCCAATCCCCGCGCCTCGATGAGAAGGGCCGCCTCGTACTCCCTGCGAAATACCGGGAAGGGTTAGCGGCTGGGCTGGTCTTCACCCGCGGGCAGGAGCGCTCAATCGTGGTGTGGCCGGCTGCCGAGTTTGCGCAATACGCGGAGCGTTTGAGCGTTGCCTCCCGTTCAGATGCCAGCGTGCGTGCCTATCTTCGGGTCCTTTTTTCCGGAGCGGTAGACGAAATCCCGGATCGACAAGGCCGAGTCATGGTTCCCGCGGAATTACGCTCATACGCCGAACTGGAGCGCAATGTTGTTGTTGTGGGAAATGGAACCACTCTAGAAATTTGGAATGAGCCCGCGTGGGAGAAATACCTCGCTGGTCAGGAAGCAGGCTTTTCAGCCTTGAGTGAGGAGGTAATCCCTGGAATCTTTTAAGGCTGCTTGGCCAATGAGGCCTCCACCCGCCTGTGATCCTGGCATCACTTCCCCGATGCCAGGGCCCGCTGAACAAGTCACGTGAAAACACTTCACTGAGAAAGCGGGAGGAGACCTGATTGAGCCAATCACGGCACCAAATCACGGCACCATGAGTCACCCACACAACCAGCGCGAACCCGACCGCGAATCGTGTTCCACGAGGGAAAGAAGTAAAAATGAGCACAATTAACGAGTATCTCCATCATCAGGTTGACTTGATTTCCAATGGAGTTCGCACCGGAACAGCCGTCGTCGCTGCCGGTGTCGCAACGGGAACTGTCGTCTATTTCCTATCAATTCTCGTTGGGTCCTGGAACTGACTCACGTGAGCATTGAGCCCCGTCACGTCCCGGTCCTTGCGGACCGAGTTTTGGCATTATTGGCTCCGGCACTCAACCAACCGAATGCAGTCCTCATTGATGCGACTTTGGGTCATGGAGGACATAGTGAATTGGCCCTAAATGCTTTCCCGAAATTGACCGTGATTGGGCTTGACCGCGATCTCAGCGCAATTAGACTTTCAACTGAAAGACTTGCTCCGTTTGGTTCGCGAATAATTCTCGTTCACGCAATATACGACCAAATTCCCGAGGTCCTTAATCAACATAATCTCGACGGCGCTCAAGGGATCCTGTTCGATCTTGGAGTTTCCAGTATGCAACTGGATCAACCAGAACGCGGATTTTCATACTCGGTTGATACACATCTTGATATGCGAATGGACCAATCCTGCGGGCTCACTGCGGCCGAGGTACTCAATACCTATGAGCCGGGTAATCTTGTGCGAATTTTGCGTAATTTTGGTGACGAAAAATTTGCGTCTCGAATAGTTGAACGCGTGGTTCGTGAACGTGCGCTGGAACCTTTTAACCGTTCTGCGCGGCTAGTCGAATTGATCCGCGAGGCAATTCCATCTGCAGCTCGACGCACTGGTGGTAACCCTGCCAAGCGCACATTCCAAGCGCTGAGGATCGAAGTGAATTCAGAGCTTTCTGTGCTCGAGCGGGCAATTCCTCATGCGATTGATTCATTGGCTCTGGGCGGCCGAATCGTTGCCATGTCGTATCAATCTTTGGAAGACAAAATTGTCAAGCGAGTTCTTACGCAGCGCAGTGTCGCCAACGTGCCCCATGGTCTGCCAGTTATTCCTGAATTGGCAAAGCCGGAATTGTCGCTATTGACGCGCGGTTCCGAAAAGGCAACTGACAATGAAATTGAGCACAATCCTCGATCTGCGTCAGTGCGACTTCGTGCCGCGGAGCGGATTCGCATGGTAGGTACCGAAAAGGGAGTGGCCGCATGAGTGCCGCCCTACAACTGGACTCCCCACATATTGAGTCAAGCTCCTCTGTTACCGAATATGCGACTAAACGTGTTCGCCGCAATACGCGTGAGAACCTGCGGCTAGTCGCGCCTCTTCGGGTGAGCAAGGCGAGTCGAGGCTTGTTCGTGATCGTGCTTACTAGCATTTTGGGCGTTGGTCTGTTTGGCATGCTCCTGATCAATACGACTTTAGCTCAAGGAGCATTCACAGTCAGTGAGTTACGCTGGACTCACACGCAATTGATCCGCACTGAAGCGACCTTGACTGAAACTGTGGCAGCTCTTACAGGGCCCACCGTTCTCGAAGCGAGTGCTCGTGAACTAGGGATGGTCCCTAGCCCTACCCCCGCCTTTATCAAAATTCCCAGTGGCAAAGTGTTAGGAAAAGCTCGTCCGGCACCCGGTGTCAGGATTGCCAAGCCTGTCGAACTCACAGCAGCTGGGTTAGCTCAATTGCCTTCTAGTGCAAACCTTCCCGTTGCTTTTGATGAAAGCGTGGATTCAGCAACCCCGGATTTGCAAGGGGTTACCGGAGAGTGGTCTGACCCGCGATTAGTTAACACACCGGACCAAGCCAAGGGTCTCACTCTTGATGCGATTGCAGTCGAGTAGGTAATTAGTGAAGCCCTGGGTTGAGTGTTCATGAGTCCGAGTCGTAGTGATCGCAATTTTAGTGATTATGGAACGGCCCCAATTAAACTTGGAAATACCCGTAGGCGCGGGACGGCACTGATTTTGGTTTCCTCTCTCATTTTTATGATCTTTGCGGGTCGACTAGTTGATCTGCAAGCCATTAAAGGAAGTGAACTCGCATCTGCGGCATTGGACCAACGGCTTCGTACTGTGTTTTTGCCGGCAAAACGTGGATCAATTCTAGATTCAAACGGCGCGCCACTCGCGATCACTGTCGCTGCCAAAAATGTCACTGCGGATCAAACAATGATTGCTGAACCTGGGGTTGTCGCTCAAGCGCTTTCACCGATTTTAGGTGCCGATGCTGACATTTTGGCCAGCCGTCTCACCGGTGAACGACGCAGCATCTTTTTAGCTAAAGAAGTAACTCCGCAAACTTGGGAGAAAATCTCGGCTTTGCGATTACCGGGCATTTTTAGTGAAGACACTTCCCGTCGCATTTACCCCTCGGGTGAGCTTGCCGCCAACGTCATTGGCTTTGTTGGGGCTGAAGGAACGGGGCTTGGTGGATACGAGTTTGCATTTGACGAACGACTTCGCGGGACTCCGGGCAAGGCCACCTTCGAGAGGGGCCCGGGCGGCCGGGCAATCCCAACAGGGGCTTCAGTTCGAGTTGATGCCCAGGCGGGCGTCGACGTCGAACTCACCATAGATCGCGATATTCAGTATGTTGCTCAGAAAGCGATCTCTGAGGCCGTAGAAAGTGCGGGCGCAAAAGACGGCTCGGTAGTAGTCATGGACCCACAAAGTGGACAAATTTTGGCATTGGCCACGGCTCCCACTTTTGATCCTAATTTTGCAACTCAAACTGCTGAGCGGGACCGCAATAATCGACCATTGACTTCGATCTTCGAGCCTGGATCGACCAGCAAGGTCATGACACTGGCCGCTGTCATCAATGAAGAGGCGGCAACCCCGTACACCCCAATTAAAGTCCCAGAGGTTCTGCGACGAGGAGACACTGACTTTAAAGATTCAACCCCAAATGGCACCTTGAGATTGACGCTGAATGGCGTCCTGGCTAAGTCGAGCAATGTTGGCACTATTCTTGCGGCAGAGCGAATCGGTGGAAAAAAACTTTCCAAATACCTAAAAAAGTTTGGTATCGGTCAACCAACCGGCTTAAAGTTTCCAGGCGAAAGCCATGGTTCTGTTCCCGAACACGAGGATTGGTCTCCTACATCTTTTCCAACGATCTCATTCGGCCAAGGTTTGAGCGTGAATTCAGTTCAAGTAGCCAGCGTGTATTCAACGATTGCAAACGACGGTTTGCGAGTTGAACCTTCATTGGTAAAAAGGTTCATTCACGCCGATGGAACATCGGAGCAACCTACAGCTCCGCAGACAACGCGAGTTGTATCTCGGGATACAGCAATTCAGATGCGAGTGATGCTCGAAAGCGTCGTGGGCGAGGGTGGAACTGCGACAAACGCCAAAATCCCTGGATACCGGGTCGGGGGCAAAACCGGTACGGCGCAGGTGATTGATGCACGTCTGGGAGGCTATAGCGATGAGGTAGTCGCATCCTTTGTTGGAATGGCGCCCGCAGACAACCCACGACTTGTTGTTGGCGTATTCATCTCCGAACCACAAAATGGTCGGTATGGTGGTGAATTGGCTGCTCCAGTCTTCAAGAAGGTGTCCAGTTATGCGCTGGGAGCCCTTCAAATTCCACCTACTGGATCAAAAGCACCTAAACTTGCACTGACCTTTGGAGGTTAATGTGGGATCGACATCGGTTGTCGAGATTGCTTCACTGATTACGGCGACCCTTTCGGGCGATCCAGAAGTCCGGGTTTCCGGTGTTTCATTGAACTCCAATACGGTAGAAGAAAACGAACTCTTCGCGGCACTACCGGGGCGAACAGCCCACGGAATTGTTTTTGTGAGTCAAGCAATCACACGAGGCGCTTCGGCCATATTGACCGATTCGGCCGGGGTCAAATGGCTAGAACAGTCTGATCTTCACATCGAATTACCAGTAGTGATGGTGAGCGATCCCCGAGCATCCCTTGGAAGTGTGTGCAAGTTGGTGTATGCCGATCCTGCCGGTGGGATGATCTTGTTGGGCATAACTGGCACTAATGGAAAAAGTACTACCAGCAGCATGATTTACCAAGCCGCGCGGGCAGTAGGCATTAGGGCAGGGTTAATTGGCACCTTGGCGACCGTTATGGATGGAGAAGAAGTAGGGAGCGTTCGCACCACCCCCGAGGCACCAGACCTGTTTCGCACAATTGCGCGCATGAAAAATGGTGGCGTGAAATTAATCGTGATGGAAGTCTCCAGTATTGCCTTATCTGAACACAGGGTGAACGCAGTGGAGTTTGACTGTGTGGGGTTCACAAATCTTTCACACGATCATCTGGATTACCACGATTCCATGGTTGAATATTTCTCCGCTAAATCCCAGCTTTTTTCGCAAAGGTTTGCACGCTCTGCGCTTATCTGCACGGACAGTTCGTGGGGTATGAAACTAAGCAAGTCAATCGCGATTCCATTTGAATCAGTTGGGAACGTGGGTTCCCCTGACTGGAAAATTACCGAAAACCACGACGGCGGGTCTTGGCTATTGCGAGGTCCTAGGTACGAAACACACATGAATTCACTCGCCATGTCGGGCACCATGAATGCCGTGAATGCAGCCTTGGCACTCGCGATGTTAGACCAAGTGGGTATCCATGGAAGTGAAGTCGTCAAGGCAATCTGTGGAGCCACAGTCCCCGGAAGGGCCGAACTAGTGGGTACCCGTGATGGTGTATCAGTTTTTGTCGATTACGCACACTCGCCAGAGTCAATCCAGGAATTTCTCGCAGGGTTAAAAAGTCAATCTCGTGGTCGCATCATCACGGTAGTGGGTGCTGGAGGGGACCGAGACGCGAGTAAGCGTGTGGAGATGGGGCAGGTCGGTGCAAACGGGTCTGACGTATTCATCGTCACCGACGACAACCCGCGTTCGGAAGATCCGAGTGTCATCCGGCAACAACTTCTCGCCGGTGCAGTAGAGGTTTCCGACTGTGAAGTTTTGGAGATGGGGGATCGCCGGATGGCGATTGCGAAGGCATTGGAGTCTGCGCACGGGCACGATGTAGTAGCGATACTGGGTAAGGGTCATGAGCGTGGACAGGAAATTCACGGTCATGTAATTGAATTTAGCGACATCGATGTTGTAACCGAGATGCTGCAGGGCGGGAATCTCAATGATTGAGTTCACGGGACGCCAACTGGAAGAGATTACCGGGGGAACATTAATTGGTTGCGCGGAGTCACATCTGTTTAACGTTCCACAATTCTTTGTCGACTCACGCAGTGCAATTCGTGATGGCGTATTTGTTGCGCTAGTCGGTGAGCGGGTAGATGGGCATGACTTTCTGGATTCGGTGTTCGAGGCTGGTGCTGCTTTAGCGATTGTCGATACAGCTTTGGAAAGGCCGATGGTCGAAGGGCTGTCAGTGCTTCGAGTGCTAAGCCCGTTGAGAGCCTTGGCTCAAATTGCTCACTGGGTGCGCGTCAATGTTTTGACGGCGCAAGTTATCGGGGTTACGGGCTCGAGTGGAAAAACTTCAACAAAGGATCTCATTGCGGGCATTCTGGGCCAGCGGGGTGAGACGGTTGCGCCTCTCGGTTCATTAAATACTGAAATAGGGCTTCCTTTAACGATTCTCAGCGCCGATGCGAACACTAAGTTTCTCATTTTGGAAATGGGAATGCGTGGGATAGGCCATATTTCGACCCTGGCTGAAATTGCCGAACCGGATATTGGAGTAGTGGTCAATGTGGGATCGGCGCACATTGAACTCCTTGGAAGCATCGAAAATATTGCAGAGGCGAAAAGCGAGCTGGTCCGTGCGTTGCCGGCAACTGGGACCGCAATCCTTAACAAGGATGATCTACTTGTGGCGAAGATGAGTGATTCCCTAAACTGCGAGATCTGCACATTCGGGGAGGGCCAGGGCAGTGACTTTCGTGCCAGCAATTTGGACATAGAACCTGATGGAACAACCCGTTTCATCATCACCCATGGCGGGCACTCACGCCAGGTACATGTGCAATTAGTTGGCCAGCACTACGTGAGCAACGCGTTGGCTGCCGTCAGCGTCTGTGTCTGCGCTGGTGTTCCTTTTGAGACAGCGTGTGAACTTTTGAGCCAGGTAAAGGTGATCAGCAAATGGAGAATGGAAGTCACCACAGCAGGCAATAGCGTTACCGTGATTAATGACTCATACAACGCGAATCCTGAGTCGATGCGCGCTGGGCTGAAGACCCTGGCTCAATATCGCTCTGGAGAGCCCGACCGAAGGACGTGGGCGGTGCTGGGAGAGATGTGCGAACTGGGTGAATACTCATTAGATGCGCATGAGTCCATTGGGCGGTTGGCGGCGCAACTAAATATTTCTCGCCTGGTGTGTGTCGGACAGGCAACTCGTGTCATGCACTTGGCCGCGGAAAATGAAGGTGTTTGGGGCGGGGAATCGGCGTGGGTATCTGACGTAGATGAAGCCTTGGAATTGTTGGCACGTAGTTTACGCGCGGGCGATATCGTGCTTGTGAAAGCATCACGATCAATAGGTTTGGAACGCGTGGCAAGTGAGGTTATGGGGCTCTCATTAAGTAGTCTCATGACGAACTTAGATGCCGGTAATGGTCGAGAGCAAGGAAACCTATGAGACTAGTGGTCATCGCGGGTGCGATCGCGACCTTTATTTCTTTTTTGGGCACCCCTTTACTTATCAACTTGCTGCGCAGGCATGGTTATGCGCAGGCGATTCGCGCTTCACAAGAAGGAGAGTTGTACCCGGCACACGAAGGGAAGCGCGGCACCCCCTCAATGGGCGGCCTCGCTATTATTATTGCCGTTCTAGCGGGTTATTTTCTTACGCATCTGGTTACTTGGCGCCCTGTTTCGATTTCGGCCCTACTTGTGTTGTACCTCATGGTCGGGTTAGGCCTAGTGGGTATGGCGGATGATTATTTGAAGATTTTCAAGCAAAGAAGCACAGGCCTTCGAGCGCGAACCAAACTCATCGGACAAGCAGTGATCGCATTCTCGTTTGCGTATCTATCGGTGCAGTTCCCGGACGATTCGGGCAATACTGCGGCATCAATGGCGATCTCATTTGTCCGTGATACCAGCTTTGTCCTCCCGTTGGGCCTTTTCTTATTGTGGGTCTGGTTCTTGGTAACAGCGACAACCAATGGTGTCAATCTGACCGATGGACTTGATGGACTTGCAGTGGGTGCTGCAATCATGAGTTTCTTGGCGTACGTACTTCTGGCTATTTGGCAGTATGGACAGAATTGCGCGTTCGAAGTGACTGAGTTTTGTTACAACACGCAAAGTCCACTTGACCTTGCAATGGTTGCCGCGGCGACAGCGGGTGCCAGTTTTGGTTTCTTGTGGTTTAACACTTCACCCGCACGCATCTTTATGGGCGATACAGGTTCCCTTGCTCTGGGTGGCGGAATCGCAGGTTTGGCGATCCTGACGCGCACAGAATTGTTGCTCCCACTTTTGGCCGGACTTTTCTTGATTACAACATTGTCGGTAATCGGGCAAGTGGGTTCATTTAAGTTAACTGGAAAAAGAATTTTTAGAATGGCGCCTCTGCATCATCACTTTGAAATGCTCGGTTGGCCGGAGATTCAAATTGTGGTGCGGTTTTGGATCATTCAGGGCCTGTGTATTGGGGCAGGGCTGACAATTTTTTACGCGGAATGGGTCCGTGCCTGATGCAAAAGTGTGACGAGCTCACATCGCGGGAAGCGAACTGGTCATCCCTGCGGGTGGGTGTCTTGGGCCTGGGCGTCGCGGGTTTTGCTGCCACTGACGCCTTGATGCAATTGGGAGCGGATGTCAGCATTGTTGATTCAGCGGCAACGGATCCGGTCAACGAGCGGGCTGAAATTCTTGGCTCGTTAGGTGCTCACACCTTTATCGGTTCCGCTGAATTACCAAGTGAGCACTTTGATTTGGTGGTGACATCCCCGGGATTGCCGCCGGGCCATGTTTTCCATCAGCAGGCGGCACTAGCGAATGTCCCGATTTGGGGCGAGCTTGAATTGGCGTGGCGAATTCGCTCAAAAAGCGGGGCCGCCCCTTGGTTATGCGTAACCGGCACCAATGGCAAGACGACTGCAACGTTGATGCTCGATTCAATTCTGCGCGCCTCTGGGCTTCGCAGTGAAGCCGCGGGAAATATTGGTCATTCTCTCGTTGGGGTTGTGATGCATGACGAACTGGACGTCATTGCGGTTGAAGTGGGTGCTCCGCAGTTGCCATTTATTCACACAATGAGCCCGTGGGCGTCTGTGTGTCTGAACCTTGCCCCCGATCACATTGATCATTTTGGTGATTTTGATCAATATAGGAGCGCTAAAGCTCGAATTTACGAGCGAACCCAATGCGCGGCTGTGTACAACGGCCACGAAGAGGCAACTATTTCCATGGTTGAAGCTGCCGATGTCTTAGAGGGTTGTCGCGCGATTGGCTTTACGCGTGGTATTCCGGCGTTGAGCGAGTTGGGCGTGGTTGACAAAGCACTCGTTGATCGGGCGTTCATTTCGAACCGGATGGACTACGCCCAAGAGTTGGCGTTGGTGTCAGATATTCATCCCGCTGCTGAACACAACATTGAGAACGCTCTCGCGGCTGCTGCTGTGGCCCGAGCTTTCGGAACATTTGATTCCCCCGATCTCAATCGCGTCTCGCCAACGGCTGTACAACAGGGGTTGCAAAATTTTGCTCCAGCACCGCACCGCAACGCAGTAGTGGCCAATGTTGATGGTGTTACATATGTCGATGATTCTAAGGCCACAAATGCGCACGCAGCCGACACGTCTTTGTCCTCGTATCCATCGGTCATCTGGATCGCGGGAGGGCTGGCAAAAGGGCAGGATTTCGGTGAGTTGGTGCAGGCCCATGCTCATCGGATCAAATTGGCAATTTTGATGGGTTCTGATGCCCAGATTATTGCTGAGACCCTCACCCGACACGCACCAAATGTCCCAGTAATCACACTGGCCACTAGGGACACTAGGGCAATGAGTGAGGCCGTCCAGATTGCGCGAGAGCGGGCCAAAAGAGGAGATACTGTGTTGTTGGCCCCCGGGTGTGCCTCATGGGACATGTTCACGGACTTTTCACATCGGGGAGATTTGTTCGCAAGCGCGGTCACTGGCGGATTGATCGACTAATGCCCCTTCACACCCGACCTGCACCGGGAAGACTCCAAAAAATCGCCGATGCCTACAAAAAATCGCGGTTCGCGTTACTCGCAGAACACCCGCTGAGCACTTACTACTTAATCATGGGATCCGCCCTGTTGCTGCTTTCACTCGGACTGGTCATGGTGCTGTCCGCATCATCGGTGGAGAGCGTTCGAGTATTCGGCTCCGCCTACGTATTCGCTCAACGGCAAGCGTTATTTGCAGTCGGCGGAGTAATTGCTCTAATTTTCGCAGTACGTTCGTCAATTCAGTTCTGGCGCAAAAGCGCTTGGGTCTTTCTCGCAATTGCGTTCGGACTGCTGGTTAGTGTCCTGATCTTTGGCGTCGAAGTTGCTGGGCAGCGAAACTGGATTGAAATTTTTGGACCATTTAGATTGCAGCCCAGTGAATTTGCCAAGCTGGCACTAGTCGTGTGGGGGGCTGAGGTTCTCACTCGCAAGGATCGGCATGTTCCGACATGGAGAAACATTTTAGTCCCAATTGTTCCCATCGCTGGGCTCATGATGATCCTGGTTTTGTTTGAGGGGGATTTTGGTAACACGTTGATGCTCGCCGCAATCTTGTGCGGCGTGTTGTTTGCAGCGAGGGTGCCCTTTCGATTATTTGCACTATTCGGGGGCATTGGTCTGATCGCAGTGTGGGTGCTGACCCTCGCTGCCCCCTACCGCATGGAACGGATCGCCAATTGGCTCAACCCGGATTCGGATCGACTCGGATTCGGTTGGCAGGTAACCCAAGGGCAGTACGCATTGGGGACTGGCGGCGTATGGGGAGTCGGACTTGGCGGCAGCCGCGAGAAGTGGGGCTCATTGCCAGAGGCGCACACCGATTTTATTTTCCCAGTAATTGGCGAAGAACTAGGCTTGGTGGGGACATTTGCAGTCTTGCTTCTCTTTGGAATTTTGGCATTCTCGATTTTCCGATTAAGTAAAAATGCACAGGAGCCATTTGTGCGCCTAGCTGCTGCGGGCGTGGGTTCTTGGATTGTGATCCAAGCGGTCATTAATATAGGAGCCGTACTGGGAATTTTGCCCGTTACCGGAGTGCCTCTTCCCCTAGTGTCCTACGGTGGATCATCTTTAATTCCTACTTTGATCGCCATTGGGATGTTACTGGCATGTGCTCGCAACGAACCGGCCGCGCGTCGCATTATTCGGCGTCGGCAGACCGCCGCCGCCATGCGCAGACGCTAACGTCAAAAATGACCAAGGAATCGCTAATGATGGAAAGTGCATGGTGAAATTCGTTCTGGCTGCGGGCGGTAGCGCGGGTCATGTGTATCCGGCAATAAACACTGCCCGAGCCATTCTTGATCTAGATCCACAGGCAAACGTCACGATTATGGGAACAGAACGCGGTCTGGATGCAGATTTGGTTCCACCGACTGGACTTGCGCTTGAGCTGCTACCTTCTGCGCCGTTTCCGCGTAAGCTCGATGGCCAAGCTTTCAGATTTCCCCCCAAATTTATCGCGTCAGTGCATCTGGCTCGCAGGTTCCTCAAAGCACACTCAATCGATGTTGTGATTGGGTTTGGCGGTTACGCCAGTGCCCCTGCCTACCTAGCGGCCAAAAGCCTCGGTCTGTGCATCATCGTTCATGAGGCGAATTCGACCGCCGGGATTGCAAATAAGTTGGGTGCCACACTTACCCCGCATGTGGCCGCGATGTTCGACGGAGTCATTTCTGGGGCACGGGTGATCGGGATGCCATTGAGCACTGACATAGTGGAGCTTGATCGGCATCAAGGTCAGGCCAAGGCCCGCGAATATTTTAATCTCCCGAAAACTGGGCCAGTACTTCTCGTTTTCGGTGGCTCCCAGGGTGCCCAATCTATTAATGCTGCGATCGAGGCAGCATTGCCACAACTACTTGCGGCGGGGGTGAGTGTCTTACACGCCGTTGGCACGGGAAATATTGGCGCAAGCGGCCCAGTGATCGATTCTGCCGGGGTCGTGTACCGAACCGTGCCGTTCATTAGTCGCATGGACCTGGCCTATTGCGCGGCTGATTTAGTTGTAGCTCGGGCTGGCGCTATGACCGTTGCCGAAATTGCGACGGTAGGCGTTCCCGCAGTTTTTGTTCCACTTCCCATCGGTAACGGTGAACAAAAAAGAAATGCCCAAGCTTTGACTAGCGCGGGAGCAGCTATTGAAATTGAAAACTCAGCGTTTACCCCGGACACGGTTGTGAGCAAAGTTTTGCCTTTGGTTCTCGATAATCAAATGCTTACCAAAATGGCGGAGACAAGGCGCGAGATGAGCCCAACTAATGCTGCCAAGGAATTGGCCGTTTGGGGGTTATCGTGTCCATAAGAACATCGTCACAATTGATGAGGAGTGGGCTCGCGTGAGTTTGCAGGACTTGGGTCAGGTCCATGTTGTAGGGATCGGTGGCGCCGGCATGTCGGGAATTGCCCGAATCCTGGCTGCCCGCGGGGTGCGGGTCAGTGGATGTGATGCTAAGGACTCGCGTCGTCTTGCCGCGTTAGCCGCGGTGGGTGTTGAGACCATGATTGGCCACTCGTGCAGGCACGTAGATGCAATTGACACCGTGGTGATGTCAACCGCCATTCCTGCAAATAATCCAGAAAGAATCGAGGCCGTGGAGCGCGGTAAGCGGGTTTTGAACCGCGCAGAGGCACTGTCAGCAATCATGGCCGGATTCACCGGGATAGCCGTCACGGGAACACACGGGAAAACAACGACCACTTCGATGATGACCGTCGCTCTGCAACATTCGGGATCGGATCCGTCGTTCGCAATCGGTAGTGAGCTAAACGAGACTGGGTCCAATGCCCATTTAGGCACGGGAGAATTGTTTGTAGTTGAAGCTGATGAAAGTGATGGCACCTTCCTGTATCTGGACCCAACAGTTGCAATTGTGACCAATGTCGAGGCAGATCACCTTGACCATTGGGGGACATTTGATGCAATCGAACAAGGATTCCTTGACTTTGCACTGGGCATTCGAGATAGAGGCGGGTTTGTGGTGGCGTGCTTAGACGATCCGGGTGCGGCTCGTCTCATCAAGGGAGCGCTAGCCGCCGGCGTTGATATCCGCACCTACGGGGAGGACCCCGAGGCAGATTTTCACATGGTGGATGCCAGGCCGTCAGCATCGGGCTGGAGCTTTGACACCGCACATCAGGGAGTGCGCTTGGGGCGGGCTGAGCTTCAGGTTTTTGGCCATCACAATGCACTTAACGCACAAGCTGTTCTTGTTGCGATGATCGGCATGTCGTACACGGTGCAACAGGCAATAAGGGGAGTGAATCACTTTAGCGGGACGCGTCGCAGATTTGATTTTAAGGGAAAAGCCGGTGGCGTCCGGGTGTACGACGATTACGCTCATCACCCCACTGAAATCACTGCAACACTGCGAACAGCGCGTGAGATTGTCGGCCCTGGGCGCGTGATCGTTGCGTTTCAGGCGCATCATTACTATCGCACGGCATTATTTTCCCAAGAGTTCGGAGTCGCACTTGCCTTGGCCGACAAAGTCATCGTGTTGGAAGTTTTTGCACCAGGGGAGACTCCGATCCCCGGAGCCAGCGGGCAAACTATGGCAACGAATGTCCCCCTCCCTCCCGAGTGTGTAATTTTCGAACCTTCATGGTCAGCGGTGGCCCAAGATTTGGTGGAGGATGCGCAGAGCGGCGACATCATCATGACATTGGGTGCTGGAGATATTGGTCTGATTGCTGCTGAAGTTGTTCAAAGATTGCAAGAACGTGAACCTGGTCATGACAATGCATGATGTCATGAGCGCCGTAAAAAGCGATGCGAAGACAAGCACCAAAGGGCATTCAGAATCCAAGGACTTCACCGCGTATCAATTGAAAAAACGTAAGGCTCGAATCTGGTGGCTGATCATCCCTGTACTAGTTCTCAGTGCTGGAATCATGATTTGGTTGCTGTGGTTTTCACAAGTATTTGCGGTGAAAGAATTTCGAGTGGTGGGCTCCCGTGAGGAAATTCTTTCAGCTGAACAAATTGCTCAGGTGCAAGCGGCCGCCAAGATTAAAATAGATGACCGGATTGCCACACTTGATACCGATGCAGCGGCCCAAGCCATTGTTGAAATTCCGTGGGTGTCAGCTGTTGAGGTGCGACGCGGTTGGCCCAATGAGGTAGTAGTAGCCCTAGATTTACGGATTCCCTTAGCGCGGGTAGAAGGTGTGGATGCGAGCCAAGGAGTTGACGCTCAAGGGATTGTTTTTGACTATTCCAACCTTGACGGATTACCCCTGATTCAAGCATCGGGAGCCCCGCTTGTTGCGGCGGTCAAAGTCGTTGCCGCTATGCCGAAAAATTTGGCCAAAAAAGTCGTACGGATCAGTGCTAACTCGATTGATAGCATTGAAATTGACCTGAAGTCGGGATCCACCGTGAAGTGGGGCAGCGCGGATGAGCCAGAGTTCAAGGCGACCGTTCTGAACGCATTGTTATCGCGCCGGGCCCAGATTTACGATGTCAGCGCCCCTGAATTGCCGACCACGACCGATGAAAAGGGGCGGAAAAAGTCGTAATGCAGGGTCAATCGAGGCCTCTGACGGAACGTTTTTCGAAAAACTTTGGAAAATCGGCACTTCCGACTTGCGCTTTACCATCCGGACCGTCTAAGGTCCGCGCGGCCATAAGCGGACCATTTGCTTAGCCTCTGGTAGAGGTTGAGGGTTTGTGGCGCAGGAGTTCGATGGACCCCCTTCCATCGACATGAACGGAAAAGGAGAGCGGCCGTGGCGGCTCCACAGAACTATTTAGCTGTAATCAAGGTTGTTGGTATTGGTGGCGGTGGCGTGAACGCTGTGAACCGAATGATTGAGGTGGGTCTCAAAGGAGTTGAGTTCATCGCGATCAACACCGACGCACAGGCACTTCTGATGAGTGATGCGGACGTCAAACTCGACATCGGCCGTGAACTCACCCGAGGGCTTGGTGCCGGAGCAAACCCCGAAGTGGGCAAGAAGGCAGCCGAAGACCATCTAGAAGAAATCGAAGAAGTGCTCCGGGGTGCGGACATGGTCTTTGTCACAGCAGGTGAAGGTGGTGGGACCGGTACTGGAGGCGCCCCAGTGGTAGCCAAGGTGGCTCGCTCCCTCGGAGCTTTGACAATCGGTGTGGTCACTAGGCCCTTTGGGTTTGAAGGCCGCCGCCGCATGTCGCAGGCAGACCAGGGTGTTGAAGAATTGCGCGCCGAAGTCGACACTCTCATTGTCATTCCCAATGATCGATTGCTCTCACTCGCTGACCGCGAAATCTCAGTAATCGATGCCTTCCGACAGGCCGACCACGTCCTCCTACAAGGAGTCAGTGGAATCACCGACCTGATCACAACTCCAGGTTTAATTAACCTGGACTTTGCTGACGTGAAGAGTGTCATGCATGCGGCCGGGTCTGCCCTGATGGGCATTGGGTCCTCTCGCGGAGAAGACCGCGCGGTCCAAGCTGCAGAAAAGGCAATTTCCAGCCCGCTATTGGAAGCTGGGATTGACGGCGCACACGGCGTCCTGCTCTCTGTCTCCGGTGGAAGCGACCTCGGGCTATTTGAAATCAACGAAGCGGCCCGACTCGTTGCCGACGCGGCGCATCCGGATGCCAATATTATTTTCGGTGCAGTAATTGATGACACGTTGGGAGACGAGGTCCGAGTGACCGTGATTGCGGCTGGCTTTGATGGTGGAGAACCACCGGCTAAGAAAGCCTCGGCAAAAAATACCGCGATTTCTGAAGCTCCGATTTTTGGACAGAGCGTGCAAGAACCCAAAGCAATGTCATTCGATTACACCAGCGATGATCTAGATATCCCTGATTTCTTGAAGTAAATGATTCTTCCCCTTGCCAGTGGCGTTTTTGCGCCGGTGGCACCTAGTGACCGTCCAGTGTGCTGGGCGGTCACTGGTCGTTTGGGAGGCTCTAGCGTGGGCGAATTCAGATACGGGAATATCGCCCCGCATGTGGGGGATGATCCATTGGCGACTTCCCGCAATCTCGATTCACTCGCCGCTCTCGTTGGCGTGAAAGAAACGGACTTAGCGCTCATGCAAGCGGCGCATGGAAGTTCGATCGCACGCGTGCACGGCGCTGGGACATTCTCCGGCGTTGATTCCCTGATTACCGACCGCGCGGAGGTGGGCTTGGTGGCAATGGGTGCTGACTGTGCGCCATTAATATTCTGTGCATTCCGCGCGGGGAATACCCCACTGATCAGCGCGGTCCATTGTGGATGGAAAGGGCTCGTGGCTGGAGTGGTGGAGGCCACGATCGTGGAACTTCGGGAACGAGGCGCAACCTACATTCGGTCCGTCGTGGGACCCGCTATCTGTGGTGTCTGTTACTCCAGTTCAACTGATCGACGCGAGATGATTCGGTCCTCAACCCAACGCGAGGTGGCTCAGGCTGCTTTGCGCGAACCTGGTGGGATAGATGTGCGAGAAGGAGTCATCACACAATTGAGAAATGCGGGAATTGAGACACAGGTAGTCGGTGGATGTACGTATGGGAACCCGGAAACTCTATTTTCCTACCGGCGCGAAACCAGAACAGGGCGGCAAGGAATAGTTGTGGCCATGCGTGAATCTCAGGGGCCGTCATGAGCGAGAACGCCAGCTTTCGAGCGAAAGAATTGGACCAAAATCTTCAAGCCGCGCATGATCGCATTGACGAGGTAAGAGAAGGAAGACGAGTCGATCTACTTGTGATTTCAAAAACCTATCCGTCATCTGACATTCACATCTTAAACGGTCTGGGGCAGCGTGCTTTTGGTGAAAACCGAGATCAAGAGGGCAAAAGAAAATTTGGCGAGTGTGAAAATCCTGATTCAATAAGTTGGCACATGGTCGGACAATTACAAAGTAAGAAGCTCAATTCAATTGCTCGGTGGGCTGACACGGTGGAGACACTCGACCGGCATGAATTGATTATCCCCTTGGACCGGGCTGCAGCCCAGGCGAACAAGAATCTGAGAGTCTTAATTCAAGTGAACCTCGATCCCGTGGAATTTCGGGAAGGGATGAACCGTGGTGGGGTCAACCCTGAGGTGGTCCCTAATTTTGTTGCCGAGCTGGAGAAAGCACCACATTTAACCCTCGGCGGGGTCATGGGAGTGGGTCCGCACCCAGAAATGGGCGCTGACGTAGATGCGGCTTTTGGGCAATTGATGGTTGCGGCTGCACTTGTTCAAAAATTGAACCCGGAAGCAACCATGATCTCCGCTGGAATGTCGGGGGACCTGGAACAGGCGATCCGGGCAGGTGCGACACAAGTGCGACTCGGTAGCGCGATCCTCGGGGAGAGGCCTGATGTGCAGTAACGTAGGAGATGCTCCAATGGGGGTGTGTTTCAGCAAGCCCGTAGTGGTCCCTAGTAGATGGAACGAGAGGGTCGGAAATGGCTAGTTCTGTGCGTCGAATGGCTGTCTATCTGGGTTTGGTCGAAGACGACTCCTACTCGGAAGATTACGCCGACGAGGGCTATGACGATCCCCGGAGCTCGCACAATTCCAGCGAAAGATACGAATCCCGGGTTCACACTTCCAATCGGGCAGGTTCCTCCCGCGGCTTTGCCGATGGCTACGGATCCGATAGCGCGGAGAGTTCACAAGGATCTCGAGTACGAGAACCCCGCGGTGTTCGTACAATCCGCCGTGAACAAGAGTTGCCGAGCCGCAATGTTGCACCGAGTAGCCCCACGCCACCCCGCAATCTTGATTTTGCTCGGATTGAGTCCATCCACCCGCGGTCATACAATGACGCACGGCGCATTGGTGAAGAATACCGAGAAGGAATTCCGGTGATCATGAATCTGAGTGACCTTGATGACAGTGATGCGAAACGAATCATTGACTTCGCAGCTGGATTAGTTTTTGGTTGCCGGGGTAGTATCGAAAGAGTCACCAACAAAGTTTTCCTGCTGTCACCGGTGAACGTAGATGTGGGAGATCAAGCGCGGGCGCAAGTGGCCCAAGACGGTTTCTTCAATCAAAGTTAGAGAAGTTAGGTTTATCAAATGAATACAGTCGGTGCATGGATCGCCAATATCCTTTTCTTGTATCTGCTTGTGCTGATTGGGCGTTTAGTATTTGATTTTGTTCAGATATTTGCTCGTGACTGGCGTCCATCCGGACCCATTCTGATCATCGTCGAAGGGATTTACACGCTTACTGAGCCACCATTGAAACTTATTAGGCGGGTGGTTCCGCCGCTGAGATTGGGTCAGGTATCCCTAGACCTAGGGTTTTTGATCCTTCTGATCGGTCTTCAAATCCTGATTGGAATCTTTCGCGGATTGTAGGTTCGGCCCTTACACCTTTTCAATTCCAAAATTAGCCTCAATTTCACTCTCTGAACCCAGTACGGGAAATCCAGATACAGGTCCGATCACCTGGGAGAGAGTAAGGGCGAGAATCTCATGCGAAATTTCGACCCCGTGCGTGCCTATTGTTTCGGCGATATCCGCGTTGTCGGAACTCCAGGTAACGTTAATTCGATCACTGATCTGCAATCCTGCATTCTTTCGTCCCTCTTGAAGGGCGCGCACAATATCGCGTGCCAACCCAGCGAGAGCTAGGTCGTGAGTGATTTCCAAGTCAAGTGCGAAACTTTCGCCGGCATCTGCTGCCACGGCCCATCCCTGAATCGGGGTCTCTGTAATCACCAAGTCAGCTAATTCAATTGCGACAGATTCGTCAACCCCGTCGATTTCATAGACGACGGTGCCAGATGTCCGCAACATATTCACCAGCTCGGTAGCGTCCTGCATAGAAATGTGTGCAGCAACGAGTGGTGTTTGCTTCCCGAACCGAGCTCCCAGCGAACGAAAGTTGGGCTTTATGGAAATGCTGACTAGGGCGCTATCTGAGACATCAAGAGTGAGTAGTTCACCCACATTGAGCTCTTCTGCCACCTCGGCCACCAAGTCAGCGGGAAGCTCGCTCCACCCCCGCGCGCTGATGAGGGCGCGCCCTAATGGTTGGCGCGTCTTGACCGAACTTGTGGCTCGAGCCGAGCGACCGAGTTCGGTGACCCGGCGGGCGAGGGCCATCTGTTCCTGTAATTGCGCATCAACGAGTGATTCTTCAGGCCAGCTCGCAAGGTGCACCGAAGGCGGTAGCTGGGGTTGTGTTTCCCGGAATAGGTCTTGCCACACACGCTCGGTGATAAATGGTGTGTACGGGGCCATGCACAAAGTCACAATGTGAATGGCTTCATGCAGTGTTGCGAGCGCGGCTGGGTCGCCATCCCAGAATCGGCGGCGTGTTCGGCGTACGTACCAATTGGAAAGGTTATCGATAAATTCAGTAATCAAGCGCCCACCCAGTTGGGTGTCAAAATCCTCTAAAGCCGCGTCTACTTGCGAACTCAGCGTATGGGCCTGGGTCAAAAGCCAACGATCCATGATCGGGCGCTGTTCAAGTGGGGGAGCGCCATCTGCAGGTGACCAGGGGGCGCTGCGCGCATACAGGGAAAGAAAGGAAACGGTGTTCCAGTAGGTGAGTAGGTTTTTGCGCACAATATCCGCGATTGCCGTGTGCCCGACCCGACGTGACTGCCAGGGTGATCCACTTGCCAACATAAACCATCGCACTGCATCCGCGCCGTGCTGATCCATCAGGGGAATCGGTTCAAGAACGTTCCCGAGGTGCTTACTCATTTTACGACCATCTTCATCAAGAATGTGACCAAGGCACACAACACTTTTAAAGGAAGACTTGTCAAAGACCAAAGTTCCAATGGCCATCAGGGTGTAGAACCAGCCACGAGTCTGATCAATTGCTTCGCATACGAAATCGGCCGGGTATTGGGCTGAAAAGTCGTTCTTATTGTGCCGCGGGTACCACTGTGATGCAAATGGCATTGCCCCAGAGTCGTACCAGCAATCAATCACTTCCGGAACGCGGGTGGCAGCTGATTCACATTGCGGACAGGGGATCGTGATGTCGTCAATGAAGGGCCGATGCGGGTCAAGGTCGTCGATCTTCTGGCCGGCAAGATCGCCGAGTTCGGCAAGGGATTCAACAACGGTTAAGTGCTCGTTCCCACAGCGCCAGATAGGGAGCGGGGTTCCCCAATAGCGATTGCGCGACAAAGCCCAATCCACGTTGTTGGTAAGCCAGTCGCCGTAGCGACCCCACTTGATCGTGTCCGGATACCAATGTGTCTTCTCGTTTTCGGTCATGAGTCGGTCTTTAATAGCCGTTGTCCTGATGTACCAAGAAGGTTGTGCATAATAAATAAGTGGCGTGTGGCACCTCCAGCAATGCGGATAGGAGTGCTCATATGGTTCTTCACGAAAGAGTAATCCGCGGGAGCGCAAGTCATGAGTGAGAGTCGAATCGGCTTTTTTGAAAAACTGTCCACCGACCAGCGGTGTATCGGGCATGAATGTTCCGTCAGTAGCGATTGGATTCACAACCGGAAGGCCATACTCACGGCAACTGATCAGGTCGTCGGCTCCGAAAGCTGGGGCCTGGTGTACGAGCCCGGTTCCGTCGTCGGTGGTGACGTAGTCAGCCAGAATCACAAAATGGGATTGGGGAATGTCGATCAGATCAAATGGTCGCTGATAGCACACTCGCTCAAGTTCAACCCCAGAGAAAGTTTCCATAATTTGGTATCTCGTAGTGCCGTCTTCGCCGTCTTTGCCTTCGGCACCAACGGGCGCCCCAAACAGACCTTTGACTAAATCCTGGGCCACCACGTAATGCTGTCCCTCATGTGACACGACGCAGTAGGTTGCCGTGGGTTTGACAGCGATGGCAGTGTTCGAGACCAGGGTCCACGGGGTTGTGGTCCATACAAGTAGCGAAAGATGTGAGTACTTGCTGGCAAGGGTTCCGGCAGTAACGGGAAAGCGGACATATACCGAAGGATCCACAACATCTTCGTAACCTTGGGCGAGTTCATGGTCGCTCAGGCCGGTGCCACAACGAGGGCAATACGGCGAGACCCGATGGTCCTGGACCAGCAGACCGGCGTTGAAGATCTGCTTGAGGGACCACCACACACTTTGAATGTAATTGGCGTCCATGGTCCAGTAAGCGCTGTCCATATCAACCCAATAACCCATCCGGGTGGTGAGGTCGGTAAATGCATCCACGTGGCGCATAACCGATTCCCGGCATTTGGCGTTAAATTCGGCGACGCCATATTTTTCAATATCTTTCTTTCCAGAAAACCCGAGTTCTTTCTCAACCGCTAGTTCAACAGGTAGCCCATGGCAGTCCCAACCGGCCTGGCGGACCACGTGGTAGCCCTTCATAGTTCGGTAACGAGGAAAGATGTCCTTAAAGGCGCGGGCCTCAATATGGTGGGTGCCCGGAGCCCCGTTTGCTGTGGGTGGTCCCTCATAGAAAGTCCACGCAGGCCGACCCTGGCTTTGAGCCATGGACGCGGCAAATGTGCCTTCGGTTTCCCATAAGGCGAGTACCTGGTGCTCAAGATCGCCCAAGTCCACCGTGGGCGGTACCACTTTGTACATTCGGTGCGCTCTTCTCTGAGAAAGACGAAGTAGGCGATATTTTCGTCTGCTTACGTGCCTAAGGCCGGGGCCGTGCGTCACTTTAGCGCGCGGGCAATACCATACGCACGTGCGCTGCCAGGGGCAGTTTCACATGTTCACATAAAATCGACGCACGGCAGTTGATTGACAGCCTATTGATCTAAGGGGGCGGCGTAGTTGGTCGCAAAAAAGTCACAGACTAAGCAGAGCACTGCAAAAAAGGCTGCGCCGAAGAAGGCCGCGCCGAAGAAAGCCGCGCCTGCTAAGAAAGCCGCGCCGAAGAAGGCCGCGCCTGCTAAGAACGCCGCGCCTAAGACGGCCGCGCCAGCTAAGAAAGCCGCGCCTGCGAAGAAAGCCGCGCCTAAGAAAACCGCGCCTGCCAAGAAGGCCGCGCCTGCCAAGAAAGCCGCGCCGAAGAAAGCCGCGCCTAAGAAGGCCACGCCTGCCAAGAAGGCCACGCCGAAGAAG
>Ga0115564_10000120_pt1 | contig 79035 bp, 76 predicted proteins | sample COGITO_mtgs_1105_7_FD_88680 | JGI IMG/M metagenome (GOLD analysis project Ga0115564, IMG submission 88680) | Pelagic marine microbial communities from North Sea - COGITO_mtgs_110523 | ecosystem: Environmental > Aquatic > Marine > Epipelagic | place: Germany:Helgoland, sampling site Kabeltonne...
CTGAGCGAACATTATCTGGTCCCAGCACCGCTTGGCGGCTTTTTGCCATTGGGGTAGTTATCGCAGCAATAATCACCTACGCAGTGCTCTCCGGGGTGTGGGTGGGTACCGACGGATCCTGGTACCGAAGTCTTGAACAACCACCTTGGCAGCCGCCACCCTCGGTGTTCGGGTTGATCTGGACCTACAACTTCGTGGCGCTGGCAGTGGTCTCATCGGTGGTGGTGTGGCGGGCAGTGCCGCCACGCGTCGGGGTGCTGATTTTCTTTTTGGCTGCTTCAATCGCTTCGGCGCTCGCGTGGGCGTACTTGTTCTACGTGCCACACGAGTTTGCGCCGGCAGCGATCGCCCTCAGCTCCGCGGCGGTTCTCACTGTTCCGATCGTGATCATCGCGTTCTTGACCCGCCCGCTGTTGGGTGCACTTTTGCTGCCCTACCAGATCTGGGTGGCGCTGGCTGCGTCGTTGTCCTGGGGATACCTGCACCTGAACGGGTGAGTGGCAGACTCTGCCACGCACGCTGGCACCGTGGGTAATGACTTCCTCAGCGAAAACCAATTGTTGGCAGCCCAGAATGATTAATGCAGCTCGATCCATAAAAATGGAACAATGGGAATGAGTATGCCGTCCCGTAGCAAGCTCACACAACCGTCACGGCGTTCTCATCCAAATTTTTACAGGAATGTTACGCTCCCAGGCATGAAAAAAAGATTCGCTGTTCCGTTCGGAGTATGCGTATCCGTTTCGGCTCTACTGTTCGGTTCTTTGTCAATATCTGTCGCGGCCCCCCGCAAAGACCTCCAGCAGGTGGCGCAGCAAGTGCGTGAACTTCAAATGGAGGCGGGTGCAGCGGCTGAGTTGGTGCACCGAGCGCAAGTGCGACTGAAAGAAATTCAGTCCGACCTTAACTCAATTTTGAAACGTGCCGATCGTGAGCGCGCCGAAATGCGTGTCGCTATGTCTAGGATCAATGACATTGCCCGAGCGGCGTACACCTCCGGTGGTATCGACTCCACCCTCCAACTTCTCTTGGCAGAAGATCCCGATGAATTCTTAGCTCAAGCCGCGACGATGGGTCAACTCGAACAAACACAACTCGCACAATTAGTGCAAGCCCGGACCGCACGCCTTCGAATAGCCCAAACTGAGGCAGAGATAACCGAGCGTGAAGCGAGAGCTCAGCAAGTGCGTGGCGAAATGGGATCTGCTCAAAAAGAAGTGGATGCACAACTGTCGGCATCAGAAGATGTTCTCTCTGGGCTCCAGGCCGAGGAACGACAACGGCTGAGCAAAATTGCCGGCGATCGTCGCCAGTCTCAGATTGGTGCTGCAGCAGAAGAACTCAGTCGGCTTAATTCTGGCTCGGCGGGTTCCTCGGGGAGTAAACGTGCACGGTTGGCGGTGCAGTATGCGTTGGCACAGGTTGGCGAGCCCTACTCGTTTAGCGCCCGACCACCTGACTCTTGGGATTGCTCGAAACTCACGACCGCTGCCTGGGGTAAAAGTGGAGTAGGACTTACCCCACTTAGTTTCACTCAGTGGGACCAGACCAGACGTGTTCCGGTAAGCAACATTCGACCGGGCGACTTGGTGTTCTATTTTGGCCGCGGGGCCCACCACGTAGCGATTTATATTGGCGGCGGCAAGATGGTCAGTGCCTCAAACCCGAGCGATGGAGTGGAGATTATTGACTTTCTCGGCCCTTGGTACAAAGAGCGATTCAGCGGCGTAGGTCGCGTGATCTAGTCCACTATCGCAACTGCATTCCCGGCATCTCCACTAAGGGCTGCTCAGAGTAGAAACATTATCTTGGCATCACATTCCCCCTGCTGAAGAATTTGGCAAGCTCAAGTTCGGCTCGCCGACCTAGCCCGTCTGGGATAACCTCTCCTATCATGGCCGTTAATTTACGAAAAGTTCTCTGTCTGACATTGTGTGCGGCGCTTCTGGGTTTTGGATCGGTTTCAACTTCCGCCAACGCACGGGAAACGTGGGGCACCATGGTTTTTGAAATTGAAAACGGCTGGAATGCTGTGGATGTGGGGTTGCCTTTGCCGGTTGAAGATGTCGCGGTCGTGACCGTACCGACGCAGAAAGGCCGCGTGGCACCTGGGAGCCATCCGGTTGTTCTTCTGCTGCATGGCCAGCATGACTTTTGCTACGCCAGTAGCGATGTACCCAATCTCGTACCCAATCCTGTACCCGCTTGGTGTTCCGATCCAGCGGAACTCACTCCCGTGCCGTCTCATATGGGGTATCAGTATTTGGCTAAGGACATCGCCCGCGAGGGGAACATCGTGATTAGCATCAGCGCAAACGGCATCAATGGTCAGGCAAACGCAAATAATGCCGTAGAAATGACCGCGCGTGCTGCTTTGGTCGAGTATCACCTTGGTGCGCTGGCGGCGGCTAATTCAGGATCGCAGCAAGGCTACGGATCACGACTTGTAGGTCACGTTAATTCCCGAAGTACTGTCTTAATGGGGCACAGTCGCGGAGGTGAAGGTGTGATGCACGCTGCACAATCTATAAATGGCTCTCGGGATTCGAGGCTCAGCATTAAAGGTGTGCTTAATTTTGCTCCCGTAAATAACAGTCAGCAGGCTGTTGGCAATATCCCAGTCGCAACACTGCTACCAGCTTGTGATGGCGATGTAAGCAACCAAATTGGTCAAAGCTATGTGGATCGTGCGCGAGATTTATACGGTTATTGGGCGCAGCTGCAGTCTGCAGTTTGGATGCCCGGCGGCAACCATAATTATCTCAACACTGAGTGGACACCTGGATCATCAATTTCCAACACCGGCGCTGATGATGCACTGCGCGTGTACGCCGATCCGTCAGTCGATGGGTCTTGTAAAGCGGAGCTGCGGCTGACACCCGGGGAAGAAAGAATTGTTGGCCGCGACTACCTGCGAGCGTTCAACCGAATGATTCAAGGTGGGAAGAATTCTGGCGTGAGCTTCTTTGACGGGTCGGGGAAAGTCCCTTCGGCCACAAAGAAGCTTGGTATTGACATGCGATCATCGAGTTTCGGTGGTCCGGACTCCTTGATTCTTGTACCCACGCCAGATACTGACTTAGAGGCGTCAGGTGCGAAGACGTTCATATGCAACGGCAGCAACTTGAGTTCGATACAGAAAGTGTGTGCCTCAGGCTTTGCAAATGTAGGGGTTGAATTTAGCAATGCAAATCAGGCAACCGCATGGCTGACCAATGGCGCTTATCCTCCGCTTTTGCTTCCGACACGATTCGCAGTGCAAACGCAATGGGAAGGCGCCGGCACGGCTTGGGCTTCGTTTGATGAAGTAAAAGATTTGTCGGGCGCGACACACGTGTCATCTCGTGTAGTTGTCTCTTCGCCAGCTCCCGCCGATCTAGTTCTTGTTCTTCGCGACGAATCAGGTAGTGAGGCGCAACTGCAACCAACTGTTAAGTCTCACGCAGTCACTTCCCACGGACTTGCGTTTCGCATGTGGCCCCAGAGCATCGTGAGTGAGCTAACACAAACGGGACCTCTTAATTTAAAAAAGATCACGCACGTGGGTTTACGTGCGTCGGGCCCAGGTGACGCTTGGCTCCTCGATGTCAGCGCACGCAATCCGAATCGGCCAAAGTCGACCAAGTTGCTGCCAGCCGCCTCTCTGACAGATCTGACCGTGACGAAGGGCCCGGGTGAGAGCACTTCCCAGGTTCGAGTCTCTCTTGACACCCCCGCAGGCGAAGGTGGCACTTTCGCCTATGTTATTTCTCACGGAGGTGATGTGGTCAAGCCCCAGTCTGGTGTGGGAACGGTAACTCCTGGTTCGCGATTCGCATCGATACCGGTTTCTGTGTCGATGCCTTTCACATCCACTGGCCCAACATTGGCAAAAGTAAATTTTTACCCCTTGTCAGGGATGAGTGTCGCGGACAGTGAGTCTCGCTTGATCGTGTTGCCGATTGGTGTTTCGATCCCGACGGCTCGTATTACCCAGGCGCAAGCTGCGGCTCCGGCCGGCGGTGTGTTAACTTGGACTATTCGGGCCGCCGAAGATGTGCTTGATGCCAGTTTTGAGGCAATGTTTGTCTACCAAAACATACCCCGGGAATATGAAGAGCAGTTTCTTGAACTGAATCCACACGTTTATATAGAAGGGAGAAGAGGTTATGCCTCATTTGACGAAATGGGTGACGGTGAATTTACGCTATCTCTCGCTCTACCGAGCGGCATCCCGGCGGGGACGTACTTTGAGTCGGAGATTTTGCCTAGTGGCGCCCTGATCACAAACCCCTCTGAACTATTCGGCTGGGTTTCTCCGTGATCGGCAGACTCTGCCACGCACGATGCCACCGTGGGAGCGCACTGAACAACTCCTTCATGTGAAGCGGACGACACATTTCTTAGTTGTGCATACGTGAGAGATATCGAGCGAATTGTGGCGAATTGATCTACTTCGGTAAACGATTCGAAGACCGGTGGCCAAAAATCTCGGGACCTAGCCTGAGGTGGTCAGCCCCCGCTCTTGCGGCGAAATTCGCGTTTGCCACCTGACCGGCCGGAAGGGTCCTTCGCTGCTGCGCCGGTCGCATGGGGATGCGAACCAGTGTGGCCGGGCTTGTGATTTTTTGCATCGAGGGCGGCTTTGAACTTGGCGCGCTGTTCGTCAGCGTCAGACCGGGGATTCTTGACTTCTTCACTCATGTCCCCAGTGTGCCACTAGCACCAACAAGGCAGGTGCGGGGCAGATGCCGGCCAATCGGCGGTGGTTAATTAGAGCATCGACCCGCACTCACACGAAGGTCTACACAACTCATTTCATTGGGGAATGGTGATGGGTGTAAAGTGATGTGTGAATCTGTAGTTGCCAGCACGAAACTGTCCATTAACCTGGGGAGGCTCAATGAAAAAAATCTTACTTCGTCTGAGCACAATACTTTTTGTGACAACGGTCGGCCTAGTCGGCTGCAGCACCAGTGGCTCCGGCGAGAGTGGTGAAGTCGAGCCGAGCGGGACCATGACCGCACCGGAAAACACCGATTTTTCAGCGGAGCAGTTAAAATTTCAGCAGGAGCTAGTTGCCTCGGAAATAACACTAGAGGACGCAGGCGCACTGATCGAGGCCAGCGGCTACACCTGGCGGGTGGGTTTCATCGATGGCGAGGCGCAAGTAGTCACAATGGATTACCAAATAGATCGTCTCACACTATCCACACAAGACAGCATTGTTGTGGACGCGTTCTGGGGATAGAGCCTGCAGCGCCGCGGAGTGCATGCGCGTTCGCTAGTTGCGTGTGGAAAGAACCGTTTCCAATTGCATTGTTTTTAACACCGAGTTCACTTTGGAAATTTCATGTGTCCGCACCAGGTCCACTCCACCCAGGCTGGCGATTACGGCAAAGAAGCTTTCAGCAGTACGGAATTCATCTTCAAATAGATTGAAAGCATGTGGGAGTGCTTGGCAGATCGGATACCCCAAACTTTTTAAGCGGAAAGAGTTGAGAATTACCTTGGTTTGGTGTCTCACACGCGTGATGGGATCCACGAGGTTCCCATAGTAAAAGCCCATGCCCGGGTCGATGACTATTTTGGCCACGCCATGCTTCTTAGCTGAGTCGATTCGCTGAGAAAAATAGTCGAATATTCCAGGAATGGGATCATTATCTAGGTCAACATCAGTTATTTCACGCACATCAGCCCCCTTCACGAAACACAGGATGACGGTGGCCCCGAACTCGCTGGCAAGATCGAGAATCGCCTCCTGGTGAGTGGTTCCAGTGTAATTAACCACATTGGCCCCGGCGCTCAGACAAGCCCGCACCACTTCGGGTTCGTACGTCTCAACCGAGAGAGAGATGCCGTCCGCGTTGAGCTCCTCGATGACCGGGACCAGTGCGCTGATCTGTTCCTTCACGCCCACACGTGACGCTTTTGCGGTACTGGACTCTGCTCCAAGATCGACCACATCGGCTCCTTGCGCCCAATAAACCCGGGACTTTCGTACGGCCGATTCGGTGCTGTGGGCGATGCTCTCCCGGTAGGTGGAGTCCGGAGACAAGTTCACCGTCGCCATCAGAGCGGGTCGGTCGAATATCTTTTCCCCGATCATTAACGGGGCGACTTCGCTCGCGAACGAATCCGAGTGCGCGGAATACAGATGGCTCAAAGTCTCCAGATCGATCATGTCGACAGTCTAAACATTGCCGGGGCAGATTCATTGAGTAGGTTTTGGGAGTTCATGTTCTAGTTGACCAAGAAATGAAAGTCGGTTACGGCTCGTCCCTCAGATATTGCCCGCTCTTCGTAACGGGTTACGGCTCGTTCTGGCCTCGTCTGATTGCTGCGACTCCACTTTTTTGTATTGGATGGCTGCGCAAAGAGTTCAGAAATGGATTCGGCGTAGTGGGACCAGTCCGTTGCAATGTGCCAAAAACCACCGGGTGTGAGGCGCGAGTGCATGAGGTCCAGAATCCCTTGCTGCACGATTCGACGCTTGTGATGCCGGGCTTTTTGCCAAGGATCTGGGAATAGTGTGTAAACACCCGATAGGGATCTCGGCCTGATCATGTTCTCTAACACGGCAATTGCGTCGGTTTCCATAACCCTCACGTTGGTGATTTCACGTTCATGAAGCTTGGACAGTAGGTCCCCTACACCGGGTGTGTGAACGTCGATTGCAAGGAAAGCTGATTCGGGATCTTGGCGGGCGAAGGCAAGGGTTGACACGCCATTGCCGAAACCGATGTCAAGATAGAGCGGTATTGGCTGGTGGGGCCAATTCAGAAATTCGTTTTGGAAATCAATGATCAGTTCTCGAGAATTGTCGACCGCGTATTGCTGAGATTTTGTGATCCGGCTGCGGCGTGGTTTAAAAGTTCGAATCCCGCGGCGCAAAGATTGGGTCTGGGGAAACTCAGAGATGGAATTCTGAGTAATTAATTTATCCATGGGTGTCGACCAAGAGTTGGATGGCACCATTAATTCGATGTTTACGATCTGCTTCAATGCGCCAACTTGAGCCCTGGCCCACGCTACGAAACGCCCATTCGCGAGCGTGATTTTCACCGGGACCACTACTGGTGAGGGCAGTATTTTCGTCGATGCCAATTATTTGTTGTCCATCGGTAAGTAAAGGCTTGAGCGCAAAGTCAGGAATAAAGCGGCTATAGCGATCAAAATGTGGAATCACTCGTGCGTTAAAAACCAATCCGAGTCCTGATTCACCACCTTCTTTCGGGTGGCGGAAATTAGGAACGTAGCCACACAAAGCCATCGCACCTGCGCTGCAGCCGGCAATAGATGCGCCAGCGCGCCATTGCTCGAGGATGCTTTTCCAAGCAAGGGTTTCGCGCAAGGTGTGCGCCAGAAAGTTCGGGTTGCCGCCAGAGAGGTAGATCAGTCCGGCGCCGGCAATGGCTTCCACAATTTTCGGGTTGTCAGCATCTGTGCGATTTCGGATGTCGATGACCACCTGTTGGGCATCCAACCGCTGGGCAGCTTCCTCCCCGAGTTCATGCCATCGGGCAATTGACCTTTCACCTTCGGGAGCGGCTGCCGTCGCGATTTGTACGTAGGTACGCGGGCGATCTTCAAGTAACCACGATTCCAGTTCTCCCATGCCCGGGAGGTACTCCCCACTGCCAACGAGGGCGATCTTCCCGCTCATGTGGGATTACCTTTCATCGGGAGCTATCCGCTGGGTTCGGCAAATTCACAGAATGCAGAGTAGGCCCGAGGCCCGTACACCGTTGCAGGGCCGCCGGCCATTAAGAAGGTAACCCCGATTGCTTCGGCCGCTTCTTCTTTTGTGGCACCGGCTTTGGCAGCACCTCGCGCATGGGCGGCAATACAGCCATCGCACTGTTCAACGACAGCAATGGCCAAAGCAATTAGCTCTTTCGTCTTAGAGGGGAGCGCCCCTTCGGCGAGGGCGGCGGTGTGAAGTGCAGCGAATCCCGCGTACGTGTCAGGGATCACCTTGCGTAATTCGCGGGCAAGGGGGGCTAATGCGCTCTGAACACCTTTGCCGTGGGAATGTTCCGTGGAATCAGTCATGAGAAAAGTCTAGCCTGATGGAGATACCCATGCCGGTATGGGTAAAGCCGAGTAGTCTGTGCACTATGGAACCGCAACCGGAGATCAATACCGAAGTGCTCACCCGCCTAAAGCGTGCCCGGGGTCAACTCGATGGTGTGATTAACATGATTGAAACGGGTCGAAGTTGCGCTGACGTGGTCACCCAGCTTGCTGCGGTTTCCAAAGCACTTGATCGGGCTGGATTCAAGGTCGTAGCCACCGGAATGCAGGAGTGTCTCGAAAAGGGTGACGACGCCCCTATGACTCGCGATCAACTCGAAAAACTGTTCCTGTCACTGGCCTAATCAGCGCAAGCGGTTACATCATCTTTATGGGGGATAACTGCGGGGCTTTCTGTCACAAGTGTGCTAGATCACGTTTATTTGGGTAGCGAAGTGGAAATTCTGGGTGCATCCTTAGTTATCGGAAAAACCGCCTTCCCACCACCACCGCAAGGAAGTAGTCACATGGCCGCTCAACTCGATTTCGCCGCAGCACCCACGCAAAATAAACAACTCCTCGAGTGGGTTGACGAGATGGCCGCGCTCCTTGAACCTGACGCAATTGAATGGAGTGATGGCTCCGAGGCTGAGTGGACTCGCCTCACCAATCAAATGGTCGAAGCCGGCACCCTACTCAAACTCAATCAGACGTTGCGCCCAAATTCATTCTTGGCCCGCTCGAATCCAAGCGACGTGGCTCGAGTTGAAAAGCGCACCTTTATTTGCTCGCAGCGCGAAATCGATGCGGGTCCCACCAATAATTGGATGGAACCCACTGAGATGCGATCGACTCTGAATTCATTGATGAAAGGCGCGATGCGGGGTCGCACCATGTATGTGGTGCCGTTTTCCATGGGACCACTAGGTTCACGCATCGCACAACTGGGAGTCGAGATCACCGATTCCCCTTATGTGGTTGTGAACATGAAAATCATGACCCGCATGGGACAGGCGGCACTTGATCAAATCGGCGAATTTGGTGAGTTTGTTCCCGCAGTGCATTCAGTGGGCCACCCGTTGGTCGATGACTCCGGCAATTCAATCCCTGACGTCGCATGGCCGTGTAATGACACGAAATATATTGTTCACTTCCCAGAGACCCGCGAGATTTGGTCCTACGGTTCCGGATACGGCGGAAATGCGTTGCTAGGTAAGAAATGCTTTGCACTACGAATCGCCTCTGCCATGGCGCGCGATGAAGGCTGGATGGCCGAGCACATGTTGATTCTGAAATTGACGTCGCCTCAAAATGACGTCAAATACATCACAGCCGCATTCCCATCCGCATGCGGAAAGACCAACCTGGCAATGTTGGAACCCACCGTTCCTGGTTGGAGTGTGGAGACTATTGGTGATGACATCGCTTGGATGAGATTTGGCGAGGATGGTCGGCTTTATGCAATCAATCCAGAGGCAGGCTTTTTTGGGGTTGCACCTGGCACAGGCATGAAAACCAACGCGAATGCGATTCGCTCACTCAGTGGCAACTCAATCTTTACTAACGTTGCTCTCACTGACGATGGTGACATTTGGTGGGAAGGCATGACCGATGAAGCCCCCGAACACTTAATCGACTGGAAGGGCAACGACTGGACCCCTGCCTCGGCAGATCCGTCAAGTCACCCCAATGCGCGATTCACTGTCCCAGCGGGACAGTGCCCTTCAATTGCATCCAATTGGGAAGACCCGGCCGGAGTCCCAATTGACGCGATTCTCTTTGGTGGACGAAGAGCGACTAACGTGCCATTGGTTTCGGAATCATTCGACTGGCCGCACGGCGTGTTCGTTGGCTCATCTGTTTCCAGCGAGCAGACGGCAGCGGCCGAAGGAACTGTTGGCGCACTGCGCCGAGATCCGTTTGCCATGTTGCCATTCTGTGGCTACAACATGGCTGACTACTGGGGTCACTGGCTCAAGATCGGTGGGTTTACTAGCCCGGATAAACTGCCACGCATCTACTCGGTGAATTGGTTCAGAAAAGATACTAATGATAAATTCATTTGGCCTGGGTTTGGTGAAAACGCACGAGTCCTCGAATGGATTGTTAATCGCTTAAGCGGCAAAGCTGAAGCGGTCGACACTCCAATCGGTCGGATCCCTACACCGGGTGAGTTGAATACTGACGGGCTCGAAATAACAGAAGCGCAACTTGCCGACCTCTTTGCCGTGGACGCTGACTCGTGGTTGGTCGAAACCAAGTTAACCGAGGAATACTACGCAGAGTTTGGTGATCGGGTACCCGCAGAGCTCAACGCGCAGTTGCAGGGGTTGCGTGATCGCTTGAACAACTCTTAGGAGTTCACGCGATTAGGCGAGGGTCGCGACCAGGAGTGATTTGATCGTGTGCATCCGGTTCTCAGCTTGATCAAATGAAATATTGGCATGTGATTCGAAAACATCATGTGTGATTTCGACCCCACCGTCAAGATTGAACTCCTGTATGATTTGGGAGCCGACTACTGTTTTTGAGTCGTGGTAGGCCGGCAAACAGTGCATTGCCTTTGAGCGTGGTCCTGCCAAATCAAGTACCGCCTGATTCACTTGATAAGGCTTGAGGAGTTCAATTCGCTCTTGCCAGACTTCCTTAGGTTCTCCCATGGATACCCAGACATCTGTGTGTACGAACTCTGCGCCGGCTACCCCTTGCGCGAGGTCTTCGGTGATTGTGAGTTGCGCGCCACTGTCCTGGGCTCGCTCATGTGCTTGGTCAATCACTGATTGTTCTGGCCACAACGCTTTTGGTGCGACGATTCTGGTGTCCGAGCCCATGATCGCTCCCATGATTAACAGGGAATTTCCCATGTTATTGCGTGCATCACCGAGGTAGCAGTATGAAATCTGCTCACCAGGCTCATCTTGGTGCTCACGCATGGTGAGGAAGTCGGCCAGCATTTGGGTAGGGTGCCATTGATCTGTGAGCCCGTTGTACACCGGAACGCGTGAATACTGGGCAAGCTCCTCGACCACAGCCTGGTCGCTACCGCGGAACCCAATTGCATCAAAAATCCGGCTGAGTACTCGCGCAGTGTCAGCGGGGGATTCCTTGTGACCAATTTGGCTTGATGACCCATCCAGAAAAGTAGTGTTTCCGCCTTGATCGTTCATGGCGACGCTGAAAGAGATTCTGGTGCGGGTTGAAGTTTTCTCAAAAATAGCGGCAAGGTTCTTATGCAAGAGCAGTTCCGGCTCGTTGTGTTCTTTGCGAAGCTGCTTGAGCCGAACAGCCAAGTCGAGAATGGAATTAAGTTGAGCTGCGGTGAAATCTAGTTCGCGCAGAAAGTCTCTATCGGTGAGGCCTAGGGAGTGTACGTGTTCACGGGTGAGTGCGGCAGTCATTTGATAAGTCTAGGAGTAGTGTTTAGCGAGCTGGAGATTGGTGGATTCCGAAGGCTTGTTCCGAAGCGTCACCTCGCCTACAAATTCCTTTGTGGCTGTCACGCCTGTTCGGCGATCACTGTTTCCTAGAACACTGTCAAGTCGTGGGCTTCTCGAGCGATCCCACTGCGGATAAACCGACTGCCGTGGTGATTCTTGACTCACATGTCAGCCGTGGTGAAAGGTGCTGGAGGGGGGGGGTGGTGAGAACCCCTATTTCAACAATTAGTCCTGGACTGCTTCGTCACTCGCCTTGGCAATCTCCGTGCGCACCTGTTCCATATCAACATCACGGACCGCTGAAATTAATTCGTTCAACCCCTCTTGGGGTAGGGCACCAGCTTGTGAATACAGCACTACGCCGTCACGGATTGCCATGAGGGTCGGAATGGACGAAATTTGGAAGCTTGCTGCCAGCCCTTGTTCGGCCTCGGTGTCAACTTTGGCGAATACAATGTCAGTATTGGCCAAAGCAGCCTGTTCGTAGACTGGTGCGAAGTTGCGACACGGTCCGCACCATTGGGCCCAGAAGTCCACGAAGACGATCGGGCTTTGCTTGATTGTGTCTGCGAAACTAGATTCGGTTAATTCTACTGTAGCCATGGCCATACCCTAGGGGGTATAAAAAGAAATGACAAATTCTTGATGCATGTCCATGCTTACCCTTGAGAAAGTATAGTGTGTCCATGAGCACACCACTAGATACCCCACTTGCGGCCCCCGATCTTGAGGAGCTTGGCAGTGTCCTCACTGAGGAACGAACATCAGGCTTCGACGACGGTGACCACGAAAAATTTGCCCATTACGTTGAGAAGGACAAAATCGTGGAGAGTGCCGTTACCGGGTCGCCGGTTACCGCCCTGTGTGGCAAGAAATGGTCCCCAAATCGTGACCCATCTAAATTTCCCATTTGCCCGGAGTGTGAGAAAATCCACAAGTTACTCGCCAAAGGTGGGAAATAGAGGGGCTGCGACGAACCCAAGCAGCCCAAATGTAAGACTTGTCCAGCGCTCACCTGCGTGCCTTCACACAACTAATTCTTTGATGGGATTGAACATAGTTGCAGAGAAAGTCAGTTCGTTTTAGTGCAGTGGCCTCACTGGCTGTTGCGGGGCTTTTATTGTCAGCCTGCTCGTCGAGCAGCGAAGACACCGCAACCGAAACGACTACTGCCGAAGTTACCGTGGAAGAGAGTACTTCAGAAAGTGCAGCCACGGATGAGTGTGCTTATGAAAATCTCACGACTGTCAATCCGGGAATGCTGACAGTTGGTACTGACACCCCCGCATATCCTCCCTATTTCTCTGATGATGACCCGACAAATGGTGAAGGTTTTGAATCAGCAATTGCATACGCTGTGGGTTCTCAACTGGGGTTTGCGCCAATGGATGTGAAGTGGGAAGTAGTGCCGTTCAATACTTCCTATGCCCCAGGTAACAAGAACTTCGACTTCGACATAAACCAAATCTCGATTACGCCAGAGCGTGCGGAAGTTGTCGATTTCTCTGATGGCTACTACACGGTGAATCAGGCAGTGGTTGCATTCAACGACTCGCCGATCGCCGGTGCAACCACTATCACGGAACTCACAGGCGCAAAATTGGGTGCTCAGGTGGGAACCACCAGTCTTTCCTTTGTTACCCAGGTTGTTCAACCTACGGATGAGCCCTATGTCTTCAACAACACCAATGACGCTAAGAGTGCATTACAAAACGGACAGATTGACGGAATTATTGTTGATCTCCCCACCGCCTATTACCTAACCGCCGCGGAATTTAATAACAGCAAAATTGTCGGTCAGTTCCAAGCAGCAGCCGGTGGTGAGGAGTTCGGTTTGCTGTTCCAAGAAGGCAATCCACTTGTCAACTGCGTGAACAAAGCACTCACAACCCTCAAGGACTCCGGCGAACTCCAGGAGATTCAAGATGCGTGGTTGGCTGGGACTTCAGCACCGTACTTCAAGGAATGAGGAATAAGGAATCAGGGGTTAGTCCAAGTGACTCCAGTTACGATTAGCACGTGAACAGTCCCGCTCCTGACGCAGAAGCGGTCTATGTAGATCCCCTGCGACGGGCGCGTTCGCGAAAAAAAGCTCGACAGGATGCGCTGATTGGCATCGCCAGCCGCTTGGATTTGTGACCATGAAAGTGCTCGAAAACATCACGCTTGGTCCAATCCGGGTACTGAAGAAGTCCCAGAAAGAGTCCAAAGCCGATGCTGGTCGGCGAAGTTCTTGACTCTGTACGCGAACTTCGTGATGGTGGATTAACAATTGTGATGGCGACCCATGAGATGTCCTTTGCCAAAGAGTTCACTAATGTGGGCGTGTCCGTGCGGTAACTACCGTCATAACGAGTGACCTGTAGTAGCCTAAAACGGACAAATAGCCCAGCCCTGGGCACATATATGGAGGTAAAAATGTCATCCCAAGTTGAAATGGAAGCCGACGACAACATGTTGGCCGCTGTCGGTCGTATCTGGTGGCTACTCCTGTTCGGTGGACTTATTAGTCTCTTGGTGGGAATAATCATTGTATTTAATAGAGAAGGGTCAGTGCAACTACTTGCGATCCTCTTTGCCATCTATCTAATCATTTCAGGCCTTTTTGAAATTGTTCGGTCATTCGCGTCAGGTCTCACCGGCGGAACCCGTGCACTTTTGTTGATCACCGGTGTGCTTTCGGTAATTTTGGGTGTTTTTGCAATCCGCTATTCGGGGGAGAACGCTGTCGACCTGCTTGGTATTTTCGTGGGCATTGCCTTCCTCTTCCGCGGATTCGCCAGCTTGTTCACGGGCTTTGACTCCAAAGAAGGCCGTGGCTGGAACATCTTCTTCGGAATCATCATGCTTGTCGGTGGCGTCGTAATTATGGTTCAGCCAGCCGCAAGTTTGGAGGCCATCGCCTGGATAGTGGGCATTTGGCTAGTCCTGATCGGCATCTATGAAATCATTGCATCATTCGTTGTTCGTAGCAGGACCAAAGATTTGGTCGCTTAATAAATTTGAGAAACAAAGTGCCCCTCTGTATTGAGGGGCACTTTGTTTTTCCCACAGGCAGTGGTTAGGTTGAGTTGTGACTAAGGAAACCTCGCAAACTCTTGATCGTGGATTAAGTGTGCTGGAGGTGTTGGCCGAACACCCGGAAGGCTTAAGTGTCACCGAGCTCAGTCAAAAACTAGGTGTGGGGCGAACCGTGGCCTACCGGCTTGTGGTCACTCTGGAGGCGCATTCGCTACTGCGAAGGTCGGTCGATGGAAAATGTCGACTAGGGCTTGGTCTATTAGCACTGGCCCGCGTCATTCAACCTCTGGTCCGTGAAGCTTCTGGACCGGCACTTCGAATGCTCGCGGAGGCCCTGAGCTGTACCGCTTATCTTATGATCGCCGATTCACATGACGGGCTGGTCGCACTCGTTTCGGAACCAAATCGCAGTGATCTGCACGTATCGATGCGGATTGGGACCAGGTCTCCCTTGGAGGCGAGTGCTGGTGGTCGCGCAATCTTGGCAGCCCGAACGGCGGCTGGCCGGCCGCTTGACCCGCCGTGGGTGATTACCAATTTAGAAGGCGGGAGTCACGGGTTGGCCGTGCCACTCACGGGGATTACGGGACTTGAGGCAAGTATTGGGATTATTTCTTCGCGTGAGTTCTCCGAGACAGAATTCGGTGCCCGTATTGCCCGGAGTGCCCAAGAAGTTTCACGCATGCTGATGTAGACACGCCGCGCGAGAAGTCGGTTTGATCAATTCGCAGTCATGACGCACAATGGGGTGTGCCTTCCCCAAGTTCACGCTTTTTATGGCGTGCCACCGTTTTTGTTCTTGCCCCCCTCTTCGCACTGAGTGTGGCCACCCCGGCCATGGCCGAGAGCCCGCCAAACCGGATCGTAAGCGGCTGGATTCCGTACTGGATGTCCAGCCAGAGCAACCCTGCGGGGGTTATTACTGCAACGGCAAATAGCGATCTATTCGTTGACGTGTCACCGTTTTGGTATTCCGCCACTAAAAAGGGTGGTGGCATAAAAGTCGATTTTAATGCTAACTACGGAAAGTCTGCAGCGAACTCGTCGTGGGCTCTCGCCCAACTGCGGGCAGCTGGAATCCCGGTACTACCGTCGATCGCTGATGCTTCGGGAGCAAAAACAATGGCCAATTTTCTGGCTGATCCTGCAAATAGGAGCGCCCATGTTGCGGACATCGTCAATATCGTTGTTGCTAATAACTATGACGGAATTGATTTGGATTATGAAAAATTCGCTTTCTCTGACGGGAGATCAAGCTGGGATTCAACCCAACCCATCTGGACCGCTTTCGTTCAGGAATTGGGAACGGCCTTGCGTGCCCAAGGTAAACAATTGGCAGCAACAATTCCATCGCCATGTTCCATGAGTGGAATCTGTGGCGCCCGGACCGGTTATTACGTCTATAACATGATCGGGATCGCACCATTTGTTGATCGAATTCGAATCATGGCTTATGACTACAGTTACTCTGGTGCCGGTCCGATTGCCCCGTATAACTGGGTTCGGTCAATGGTGCAGTATTCCGCTTCGGTCATAGACCCGGCCAAGGTCCAAATCGGTGTCCCTACATACGGTCGTTTCTGGAGTGAGAAAAAATCTGGAGGGGCGTACAAGCTCAAGGGAATTTGTCCCAAAAGTTCCAGTAGTGGTGCCGAGAAGTCGGCTTATAAATCACTCATCGCACGGGGCTCAATGACCGAAGTCGATATCCCCGCCTTTATTTCCAAGCAAGGCGGCGCAGCACAGTGGGACGACATCAACAAGGAATATTTCTTTCGTTACAACAAAACAGTAAAATGGAGAGACTCCAATGGTGCCGCACAATCGTGTACAGCCGAAAAAGTCATGTGGTTTTTAGGCTCTGAGGGTGTTTTGGCCAGAACTCAACTTGTGGGGGAATTTGGGATCAACGCCGCCGCCTACTGGACAGTGGGCGGGGATAACCCAAACCAGTGGCCCTTGATTCGCAGTTATGCGCAGTCGCTTGCTCCCGTGGTCCCGCAAGTGAGGGTTGAAGCTCCTCCGTCAGTGGTATACGGTCTGCCAGCCGCTTTGACCACTTCTGCTTCTTACAACGGTAGCCCAATTATTAACGCAACGGCGGTCTTGCAAAGATCAGATTCTGGTGCCTGGGTTGACGTTGCTTCGGGAGTAACGGGTCCGGACGGTGCTGTAGGTATTCCGTTCGCGCTTGATGGGAGCTCAACCTTCCGCATTGTGATGCGCGCAACGGATACGACGCCGGAAGTTGTTTCGGCTGAGTTCCCAATGGCAGTGTCAGCGACTGTTACCGCAAGAGCTAAAACGAAAAAGGTTAAGCGTGGGAAAAAGATGAAGGTCGCTACAGTAGTGCGGCCGGGCGCTGCGGGGCAAAAGGTTATTTTGCAGGTAAAAAGAGGCGATAAATGGAAAAAAGTTACTACGGCCAAAACAAAAGCAAACGGTCGGATTGTGATCAAGAAGAAAGCCAAATTTAAGAAAGGTAAATACACATTTCGCGTTTTCGCCAAACCCAAGTTAGGGGTTGGGGCCGGAGTGTCGTCACCCTTCAAGATCCGAATTAAGTAACGGGCAAATCAAACCATCGCAGGTGGTCGAAGTCCTTGCTGTATCCGCTGTCACCTGATAGCAGTTCCGGTTCGGGCAATGTGTGCAGAAGCTTGTGAGCTGTGTCTAAGTAATCGGCTAGGGCGCTCTCCGGTGCAATGTCTTGGTGAACGGGGTAGGTCAGTTCACCGGATTCGTTGTAGTTCAGCATGGAAAGCCGTAGGGGAGGCTCAACGGCGCCGTCGCGATGGTTCCACCGACCGGAGAGTGCATCGAATCGATACTGGGGGAGCAGGGCCCAACCATGGTCTGCGATTAAACGGACCGCTTTGACAATGTATTCAAATACGGGCTCGGAAATGAAGTAGTTGAAGTTCACGCGGACCCAGCCGGGTTTAATACCCTCGCAGCCGTGACTAATTTCGCGCTCGTATTCATGCGAGGTATCCAAATCTATTCCCAGTAGTCGATGCCCGTAGGGCCCAGCGCAGCTGCATCCGCCTCGAGATTGAATACCGAACAGGTCGTTGAGAACCGCAACTACGAAATTGTGATGGAGGTATTTACCGTCAGGGTGCTTAATCACAAACGAGACAATGCTGAGGCGGTCGGCGTCAAGATTGCCAAGAATTTGAATATTGGGGTGTGGCTCCCAGCTGTCAATTGCCCGACCAACTAGGTCGTTTTCGTGTGCCCGAATAACGTCAACGCCCACTGCTTCTTTGAGTTGGAAAACGAGCCCGGCGCGAATGGACTCGATAATGGCTGGTGTTCCGCCCTCTTCGCGGTGTTCCACATCGTCGAGATACATGTGCTCAAGCTGGTTAACGTAAGCGACTGTTCCGCCACCGACAATCTCTGGAACGGTATTGCGCAGGAGCTCTTTGCGAACAATGAGCACTCCAGGTGTTCCGGGTCCGCCGATAAATTTGTGGGGCGAGAGGAAAATCGCGTCTTTGTACGCCGTTGGATGTGCGTTGCTTTGGGGGTTCATCTCAATATCGACATAAGGACCCGAAGCAGCAAAATCCCAAAAAGCTAAGGCCCCGTACTGGTGGATGAGTTGAGTCACGGCGTCGGTGTCAGCCAAAATTCCTGTGACATTGCTCCCTGCGCTAAAGGAGGCGATCCGAAGGGGTCGGTCCTGGTAGGCGATGAGTTCAGCTTCAAGTTGGTTGGTATCGATTTGCCCGTTCGCATCTTCATGAATAGTGACAACATCTGCGATTGACTCACGCCAGGGAAGCTCATTGCTGTGGTGCTCAAACGGGCCAATAAAAACTACTGGTCGTTCGTGGGCAGGGATCTGATTTATGAGATTATATTTCGCGTCAAGATCTGCGGGTAAGCGAAGATTTAAAATACCAATGAGTTTGTTGATTGTTGCAGTGGATCCGGAGCCGCAGAAAATTACCGCGGTGTCGCTATTGCCGTGAACCGCGTCTTTTATGATCGAGCGAGCGTCTTCGCGTAAACGTGTGGTTTGCAATCCTGTACCGCTGGACTCTGTGTGGGTATTTGCATAGCGAGGGAGGACTTCTGCGCGGATAAAATCCTCGATGAAAGAAACACTGCGCCCACTGGCGGTGTAGTCCGCGTAGGTGACCCGCCTAGGCCCAAATGGCCCTCGCATCAATTGGTTGTCACCGATCACGGACTCGCGGATTCGGGCAAGAATCGCTGGTTCGGGCAGGCCAGATTCGGCTGGTGGCATGATAAATTCGGGAACCATATTCCAACTCTAGTTGATTAGCCCGGGCCATGTCACAATGTCACAGTGTTGATGACGTTGCTTAGACCGATGCCTGTACCGATGCCTGTGACCTTGACCGCGACCCCATTGGAAACCATCCCCGAACTAGGGCTGGACAGCGAGATGGACCGTCCGTGGTCCACGACGGTGTGGGATGACCCCATCAACCTAATGAAATACGTTACCTACGTGTTTATGGAGTACTTCACATTCAGTAAGGAAAAGGCCGACTACCTCATGCTGCTGGTCCACACGCAAGGCAAGGCAGTTGTGTCAACTGGCAGCCGAGAAGCCATGGAAAAAGACGTTGCGGCAATGCATACTTATGGCCTCTGGGCCACTCTGTCCAAAGACTAAACGGCTAAGGGCTGAGGGCACATGGAGATTAAAGCCGATGGCGAGCAGATCGTGATCCACGTTGAAACGATTGAAGTCAAAGTTCTGGGCGATCTCGCCAACCAGTTACTTGACATTACTTCGCCGGACAGCGAAGTGGTCAAAAATGAAGACCCGCTGGCAGCGCTAATCGGGATTGATTCACAAGCGGCGAAACCGACAGACCCAATCTCAACCAGACTTTTTCCTGATGCGTATCCCGATGACCCAGATGCTTCAATGGAGTTCAGAAGATTCACTGAACGTTCGTTGAGGGACACAAATGTGACGAGGGCGAAGCGGGTACTGGCGGACTTGGAGGGGCGAACAAAGCTCACACTCAACCCCGATCAATGGCAACAATGGGTGGGATTTCTCAATAGCCTGCGTTTGGCGCTGGGTACCCGACTTGAGATCGATCAAGAATCATGGACTGAAGAACGATCAGAATCAGATCCGTTTTATCAACTACATGAACTCTACAACTGGCTCACCTGGATGCAGGAAACCTTGATTTCAATTGGTTACTTTGGCGAAGAGTGAAAACAAAACGGTGACCGATCCGGTAGTCAGTACCGACTCGGTCACCGTCTCAAATGGAACTAGTCGGTTTGCCTGAACCACATTGTGGCTTTAGCGCTACTCACCATGAGCAAAATGATCAAGTTGATGAAAATTGTCCACCAACCGTATGGCAGGTTGAAAATTGCAAACACGATATTAATCACGGCAAGCATCTGGATAATGACCTGAGCAGTCGCTGACCCGATCATGGTCATCTTGATTAGCCACAGGTACATCAGGCCCAAGATCAAGGTGATTATTCCGTTGACAAGCAGCCAGCCTCCACTGATAACGTGGTCGTTGCCCAACGGGTCGGTAAGGGTGGGATTGGTGCCGAAGATTGCAAAAATCATCAAGATACCAAAAGTGATGTTTAACACGGCGCCAAATCCGATCAGCATTGCTACCAGCGTGATCCCGAATGGGCGACGCACCGTTTCGGCCTGTGACATGGGTACTCCCTTTGTTGTGATTGCGCGCCCGTTCAGGGAACACCCACATATTACCGGCGGTGGGGGCTGATTCCCTTGACATTTTGTTTGTAGGCTGGGATCACTATGGAACAACCAATCGGTGTTTTCGACTCGGGCTTTGGCGGATTAACCGTGGCGCGAGCCATTATTGACCAGTTGCCACATGAGTCAATCCGGTATGTGGGTGACACGGCGCGCGGTCCTTATGGGCCTAGGCCAATCGCTGAAGTCCGCTCCTACGCCTTGGAGCTTCTGGATCATCTCGTGGATTCAGGTGTCAAGGCTCTAGTAATCGCATGTAATACAGCGAGCGCAGCGATGTTACGTGATGCCCGCGAGCGTTATTCAGTCCCGGTTGTTGAAGTAATTCACCCGGCGGCGAGAAGGGCTGCAGCAGCAACACGTAATGGCAGCGTTGCCGTGATTGGGACCCGCACCACCATTAATTCAAAGGCCTATGACGATGCTTTCGAAGCGGCAACAAATGTCACACTCACAAGCGTTGCCTGTCCGCAATTCGTGGAACTGGTGGAAGCGGGTGTGACAACCGGTGACCAAGCGCTCAAAGTGGCCCATGAGTATCTCGACGCAATCCGAGACTCCGATGTTGACACCGTGGTGCTCGGTTGCACGCATTACCCACTACTCGTTGGCCCAATTTCTTATGTCCTCGGAGAAAACGTCACTCTGGTGAGCAGCGCCGAGGAAACGGCTAAAGACCTCTATCGGGTGCTACAGGAGAATCAGGTACTTGCCCCTGTTAATGGCCCACCGCCTATCTACCAGTTCCAAGTAAGCGGTAAGCCACAGCATTTCAAGGAGTTTGGCCGCAGATTTCTCGGTCCGGAAGTCGCATCGGTTGACACCATTAGTGTGAATGCACAGCGCGACCATTAACCTTGGCCTCATGACGAGAACCGATGGTAGAACAGCAGATCAACTTCGAGCAGTAACCTTTGAGCGAGGCTGGTCCGAGCATGCTGAAGGTTCGACTCTGGTGACGTTTGGTCGCACCAAGGTTCTGTGCACCGCGTCATTTACTTCCGGAGTTCCACGTTGGCTCAAAGGTGAAGGAACGGGCTGGGTCACTGCCGAGTACAGCATGCTTCCCAGAGCCACCAATACCCGTAATCAGCGCGAGTCCGTCAAGGGAAAGCAGTCCGGTCGCACCCAGGAAATCTCTCGACTCATTGGTCGCAGTTTGCGGGCAGCGGTCGACATGAATGCTCTTGGTGAGAATTCAATTCTGATCGATTGTGATGTTCTTCAAGCAGATGGTGGAACGAGAACTGCTGCTATCACCGGGGCCTATATCGCCCTCGTTGACTCCATCGCATGGGCCAAAGAGAAAGGTCTTGTCACAAAAGACCCCATTATTGATTCAGTTGCAGCGGTGAGCGTTGGAATCGTCGAAGGTGAACCACGTCTTGACCTTCACTACGACGACGACGTTAATGCGGACACAGACATGAATGTCGTCATGACCGGCAGCGGCAAGTTCATCGAAGTTCAGGGAACCGCTGAAGGTGAGGCTTTTGACCGCGATCTACTTAATCAGCTCCTTGATCTCGCAGCCCAAGGTTGCCTTGATTTAGCCGCACTCCAGGTCAAAGCCCTCGCTTAACTAGGGCGAAAATTAATATGACCCAGAAGCTAGTTATCGCCTCTCGAAATAATCATAAGATCGAAGAGATGCGCCGAATCCTTGAGCAAGGCGGCCTCGACATCGAATTGGTCGGAACTGCGAAATTCCCCAATCTGCCGGACGTTGAAGAAACCGGTGCAACATTCGCTGCCAACGCATTGCTCAAGGCGCGGGCGGTCAGCGAATTTACGGGTTTACCCACGGTGGGAGATGACTCCGGACTTTGTGTTGACGCCCTTAACGGCATGCCGGGAATTCTCTCCGCGCGCTGGTCGGGAACCCACGGCAATGATCGGGCAAACCTTGAGTTGATCCTCGCCCAAATTTCTCAAGTCCCAATCGATCGCCGCGGTGCGAGTTTTGTGTGCGCGGCCGCGTACGTTCACCCCGATGGAACCGAGTTCGTAGTCGAAGGCCAAATGCCGGGCACGTTGATCGATGCGCCACGAGGTGAAAACGGATTCGGATACGACCCAATCTTCGTACCCCACGGCCACGAGGTCACCAGCGCTGAAATGACCTCAGAATTGAAGGACTCAATTAGTCACCGGGGTAAGGCCCTCGCCAGCCTCACTATTGCGCTAAAAGACTGATTCACTGTCCTAAATTCAGGAAAAGTGCGCAAAGGAGACACCCGGGTAGTAGTTCCTACGGTTCAAAGAACTTCCATCAAGCATCATGTTGCGCAGGGGCTCACTCGAAAGTGACTCGCACAGATTTACCTCACGTCTCACCGGGAAGCTGTTTAATGTGCGGGAGGCGGGACTTGAACCCGCACGTCCGAAGACACAGGTACCTAAAACCTGCGTGTCTGCCAATTCCACCACTCCCGCGAGAGTGCCTGCGGAGTCTAGGTGTAACCCTGGAGCCGTGGTTCTCGGGGGATCTACATCGCGTTAGGCTGTGGGGGTGAGCGAACAAGAAGCAAGTAAAGAATCGGAAAATCCGCGGTTAGCGGAGTTACAGTCCGAAATCGAAGTGGCCCGTGCTGAATTTATCAATTCTGTAACCCACTTGCGCGAGCAGACTGCTCCGGGCCGACTGGCCCAACGTGGCTTGCATTCGGCTCAAAGTTGGTTCACCGATGATTTCGGCGCCATTCGCACTAAGCGGGTTGCAATCGTGGGCGCGGTAGTTGTCGGCGTTGTCGCGATCAAGTTGCTTCGCCGTCGTGGGTAGTTCTTCACTCAATCCCGTCTTTGTGGGCGGAACCGGTCGTAGTGGTTCAACAATTGTCGGTGATCTTTTGGATCATCATCCTGCGGTGACTATGACATTACCCTCGGAAGTTCGATTTATTACTGGCAATAATGGCATTGCCGATGCACTGGCAAAGGCTGGTAAGCCCGCGGGGTTAAAAGCTGCGGAGCTTGCCGTTGATCGTATCCATAACCGGTGGTTTTTTCGTGACGAAAATTCCGGACTGCACACTTCTATGTCACAGGAGTTTGTGACCGAAACGACAGACAAGTACCTAGCTCACTTTGAAAATAGTCCACAGCAGGCAAGCCAGGTACTCGTTTATTCAATCATGGAAAAAGTCGCACTGGGTTGCGATGCCGAACGTTGGGTGGATACCACCCCTGCGAATGCCCGGAAAGCAAATCTGATCGCACCTATTTACCCACAACATAAAGTGGTCGTGATGGTGCGTGACGGACGCGATGTGGCAGCGAGCTTCGTACATCAGACTTTTGGACCGAGTGATGTGTTCGAGGCAGTAGCGCTATGGGAGAAGCGCATGATTAAATCTGATCAGGCGGTGAAGAGGTGTGAGGCAGGCGCGGTGTTGACCTTGGACTTACAAGATCTAGTCGTTACTGAGCGTGATGCGTCCGTGGACTTGATCCTTGAGCATTGCGAGCTCGAGGACTCCCGTGAAATGCGCGATTGGTTTAAGGCACGCGTTACCCCTGATGGCTCGCACGCCGGACGTTGGCGTCGTGACTTTGACGATTCGACCTGCGCCGTGATTGATGACGTTTATAGTGATTCATGTGAGCGGCTGCGCGAACTTGGCGTCTCAATCCCTGCGTCAGGCGAATAAGTTTCTAGTCAAAGGATTTCGTGAACAAGCAAATGGACCAGGTGGACGTCGCCATTATCGGTGCCGGGCATAACGGCCTAGTTGCGGCCTGCTACTTGGCTAAAGCCGGTCTCGCGGTGACGATCTTCGAAGCCGCCGATCAAGTCGGCGGAGCCGCGATTTCAACGGAAATTTTCCCAGGAGTGCCGGCACGGTTGAGCAAATACTCCTATCTAGTTTCGTTGCTGCCCGAGCAGATCCGCGTTGATCTGGGGATGAAACTCACTACAGTAAAGCGATCTGTTTCCAGTTTCACCCCGGATCCGCAGCAGCCGGATCGTGGCCTAGTGATCCCTGCAGATAATGAAAGCGCGTTACGCCAGCAAATCACCAATTTCACCGGAAATGAGACGGATGCCACAGCGTGGGTCGACTTTTATGCCCGGACAGCCCGGATCGCCAAGAAAGTCTTTCCCACTCTGACCCAGCCTCTTATTTCGCGAGATCAAATGCGCGCCCTGATTGGCAATGAAGACGATTGGGAAGACTTCTTTGAAAGGCCATTGGGCGAAGTCATCGAAAAATCTATCTCTAATGATGTCCTACGGGGAATTATTCTCACCGACGCCCTGATTGGAACTTTTGCGGACGCCCACGGTGATGACAAGCGAGCAAATATTTGTTTCCTGTATCACGTGATCGGAAACGGGACAGGTGACTGGGATGTGCCTGTAGGTGGAATGGGCCAGGTCACTGGTCAACTTGATGCAATTGCCCGAGGCCTCGGAGTGCAGATCTCACTGTCCACACCCGTTTCGTGGATGAGGCCAAGCGAAGGTTCGGTCACGATTGGGACTTCAATGGGGGAGGTAACGGCCACGCGAGTGTTGGTGAATGCGGCACCGGCAGTTCTTGCGCAATTATTGGGAGAGCCGGAGCGTGAAATCCCGTTGCCCGATGGTGGTGCGCAAATCAAGGTCAATATGTTGCTCAAACGCCTTCCTCGGATCCGTGCCGGCAGTTCGCGTGAGGCATTTAATGGAACATTTCACATCAATGAAAGTTATGAACAGCTCCAACGTGCTTTTGCAATCGCGGTCGCGGGCGAACTACCAGACCTACTACCGGCTGAAATCTATTGTCACAGCTTGACAGACCCGTCGATACTTTCACCCGAACTTCAAGAACAAGGCGTTCACACCCTCACGCTCTTTGCCTTGCACACTCCGCATGAACTCTTCTCTCGCAATGAAAGTCCGTATACACGTGAAGATGCAAAAAAGGCAGTGCTGAAAACTTTGAATTCGGTCCTTGACGAGTCGATTGAAGACTGTCTGTATCAAGATGCCAGCGGTAAGATCTGTATGGAAGTGAATACCACCCTTGATATTGAGCACAGCCTCGGTATCCCGACGGGGAACATTTTTCACACGCCCTTGGATTGGCCGTGGGCGATGGAAAGTGATCAGGTCGGGAAGTGGGGTGTGGAAACCACTCATCGTAGTGTTTTTCTGTGTGGCAGTGGTGCAGCCAGAGGCGGGGGTGTCTCTGGGATACCGGGGCACAACGCGGCTCACGCCATACTGACCGGTGAGATCGGGTACGGCGGCCAAGGGGCTCAGATGTAGCGGCAGTTACTCAGACGTGCTCCTTGAGGCTTCGCGGAGCAAGGGGAACAGATCGTGCTCCATCGGTGCACCAGCCGGAATCTCAAGATTGAGGCCATCAAAGTTGGGTGAGGTGATCCAGTCTCGTGGGGCGTGAACCATGTCATCGCCCAAGAATCGGAGCGAAAATGCGCGACGCCGGTTCGGTCCAGGTACACCGTATGAATGGTGGATGGTCAGCATGTGAAAAAAGACGGCGTCGCCCGGTTGTAGATCCCAGCCAAGAATCTCGAAGGCATTCCGATCGGCTTCGATCTTAGGGATTTCCGACATGGCGCCTTCGGGGAACCATTTGGCTTGATTGTCCATAAAGGTTCGTGGGATGAGCCAACCCTTTTTATGGGAGCCGGCATTGAACTCAAGGGTTGACTCCAGGGCGACCGGATCAACCGGTGCCCACATGGAACAGTTCAAGTCGCCATCTACGTTGTAATACGGCTGGTCTTGGTGCCATGGGGTTTCCTGCTGGGTGCCGGGTTCCTTTACTAGCAAGTGGTCATGAAAGAGGCGCACGCTCGAACCGCCCATAAGTTGCTGTGCGACGTCAGCGGCCCTGGACTCAAATGCAATTGTTCGAAATTCATCGATGCGATTCCAGTTGCAAAAATCTTCAACGAAACGACCGGGATCATCGGGCTGGCTCGCAATTTTAAACATCGGACCTGGACTGGCTAAGTTCTTTTCAATCCCAAGTCTGATCATGTTCACTTCATCGGGTGTGAAAAGCCCGCGAACGACGGTTGCGCCGAGCTCATTAAATTCAGGTATTTGATGTCGTCCCACGCCTTAAGCATGGCAGATTAACGATGTTTCTTTCAGACTAGCCTCGGGGAAAGTTGATCCGCGCCAGATTAATGAACTCGAACGTGGGAATTTAGACTTATAGATGCGCGCATTGGTATTTAACCGAGGTTATAAGGGCGAGGGGTTTCTGGGCGACTTTCAATTGCACGTAAGAACTACGCTCCCAGACCAATGACAAAGGCGATCGCCAAGCCCGAATCATGCGAAAGCGAAACGCTCCAGCAATTTAGTCCCGCGTCGCGCCCGGCCGCTGCGGCGCGTCCGGAAAGTGCTAGCTCAGGGGCTCCGCTCTGCTGCGAATAAATTTCGATGTCGGTCATCGGGATCTCACCAACCCCTGCCCCAAGGGCTTTGAGAGTCGCTTCCTTTGCAGCCCACCTGGCGGCGAGGCTTTCGGTTCGGCCTGCGCAATCAGTAACTTCTTGGGTCGTCCAAGTTTTTCGACTAAAGGGTTCTCCGACAACAGCGAGAAGGTGCTGCAGACGGGCCACTGAGACAAGGTCCACGCCGGTTCTCACGAGGGGCAGGGTCACGAATGGGACGCGTTTCTGCGCACTGAAAACGCCGTATGGAATCTATTAGACCCAGAAGGACTCAATTTACTGAGCCGGTCTCGTTGCAGTGATATCTGTCGAAGTAGCATCTCCAAGCATGTCCACATTGCGACCCCTGCCACGAGGGAGACCACCAAAGCCACCCATTTATAATCTCCAAGTAATGGGTAAATCTGGTAGTGCGACACGTAGATAACTAATGAGGCGCCTGCCACGCGAGTTGCTGCCATAGCGACAACCCGCGGCACCGGTACCCACATCAGGAAAGCCGCTAATGCAAGCCCGCCCACAACGATCGCAACTCGATCAGGCCGGTTAAAGAAGAAATATCCAACGCCGAGGACGGCGACAAGGATCAGGAGCCGCCGTGCAGTGTCCGGGGCACGTTGCAGTGCCCATCCTGCGGCAAAAAGCCAACCGGCGACAAGTGGCGTGTACATCGTGCCGGGACCTTCTGGAGCTGCAAATAGAAAAGAGATGAGGGAGGCTACCACCATGAGAAACACGGGAAGCGCAAACGGCCACCGTCGTTCAAGACGATCGACCGGTGGTAGAAACAAGAGTGCTGCAGTCACCGCGATTGCATAAATCAAGGCTTCGAGAAACCAGTAGCGCCACTCCGGCGCCCCACCGTCAGGGCCAAAAAAATTGATTCCGAACATCACACTCGGTCCGTATGAATTGTTCAAGATCACTAGTGGTACCAACCACAGTAAACTGATAAAAATAATGCGGCCGGCGCTCGTAGCAATTCGTCGCGTTCGCAGGTGACGGTTAGCCTCAGTCAGATGAAATTTCGCTAAGCTAAATCCAGCGAGAGCCAGAAGAAGGTGGGCTCCACCACGAATATCAAAAGCCCCAATGTGGGAGCCAGCGATTAAGACAATGGCGATTGTGCGCAGTAACGCCATCACATCTAGACTCGTTGTTGAGAGGAACGACCGGCTAGGAGCTCGCTCCAATTCGTTGAGTTCTGCCACAGTCAGGCGTTGCCACCCAGGAGGAAGGGCGCCAAAGCGGTCCTGCAGTGCAGCACTAACTGCGACGTACGACATTGAATCCCCAGCTAAACTGACAAATGAGTCCTCGTTAGAAACGGGAGATTTGCGCAGTATGCGGGCCAAAATCTCTCCGGCATCGCCTGGCTTGTTCTGTGTGGGCTGTGGCGACTTTTCGGCCAAAATCTCGTTGGCCTGGTGCATTTCTTGGATTTTTACGTGATCGACTTTACCATTTTTGAGCCTGGGAATAGAGCGAATGCTGGCTGCCCTTATTGCCGACAGTGGAAGCCCTGTTGCCGACTCAACGTTTCGTGCCAGCGCTAAAATGTCCTTGTCAGCGTGATCAGTATCGTGATCCCGAGGGCTAGCGATTATTGCCAGACCGTAGGGCGTTTCTACGCAGGCGATCTCGTCACGCGAATTACTTAGGATCCGCTCGAGTCGATCCAGATCAACACGAATCCCGAAAGGTTTCGCAATTCGATTCATTCTTCCGGTGATTCGAAAGAGACCACTGTCAGTTAGCTCTGCTAAATCTCCGGTGTGTAAAACCTCACTCTGTCGTTCGAGGGCGAGGTCGCCTCGCTCAAAGGCATACCCAATCATCACGTTCGGTCCGCTGTAGACCAGCTCGCTCGACCCGGCGGGGCCGTCAGAAACAGGCTCCAACCATAAGTTGCCTCCAGGAATAGGTTTACCAATACAGTCGGGATGGGTCTGTGCGAGTGCCGGTTCTAAATACGCTATGCGCGCGGTCGCTTCGCTTTGGCCGTACATCACGTAAAAGTCACATCCGCTTTCCCGGCACATTTCACTGAACCGGACAACTGCATTCGGATCCATCCGACCACCGGCTTGGGTGATCAAACGGAGGCTGGGGACTTGGCTTGGCTTAAATTTTTTTTCCTCCATTACTTCGAAGGAGTAGGGAACACCCGAAATATTTGTAATCTTTGTGTTGACGGCAAGATCCCAGAAACAAGAATCGGCAACGGATAAATCGGTGAGCACTACTTTTGCTCCCGAGGCAAGATGACTATTTATCACTGACAATCCGTAGCAGTAGGACCAAGGCAGGAGGGTCGCTGTTACTTCATGGGTCTTCAGGGATAGGTATTGAGAAATAGCTTGGGCGTTACTCTCTAGATTGTCGTATGACAACTTCACCATTTTTGGTGACCCGGTGCTGCCTGAGGTAGATAAGAGCACGGAAAGTTCGGAATTGAGTTCACCCAGGGGAACCTCACGATTGCTTGTCAGATCCCAGGAGCCGGTTGCATTTCTTCGCATCGTGGAGTCGGGGCGGTACTCGGCCTCAATTTCTGAATAGCCTGCATGCAATGGACTTGCGGCACCTACGAGCAGGGCCACGTGACCACCAGTTACGCAAGCAAGATAGGTGATTAGTGGCTCCGGGTGGCTCGCCGTTTCGATCAGAACAACCCGGCGAAGTGTGCCGAGCTCTTTCGAACGCTGCTTCACCCGTCGCGATAGCTCGGGGTAACTGATGTTCTCTTCTTCAAAAACGAATGCCGTTCCGGTGCGTAGACTCATGCAATCGAGGGTTAATTTTCGTTCTCCTTGGCGAACTCCTGTGCTTAGCTGCACCCCAGCAATGACCATAAGGTAAGGTTAGCCTATCTTTACCTGCAAAGTACCACCCCCTCCCCTTCATAGAATATCGCGCGGAGGGTGCAGTAGTGCTCGCTCCTACACACTTCCCAAGCAGCCATGTATCTAGAGTTCACAACCTCGGAAGAGGCTCCAAAGGTTGCGCGGTCAGAGTCTTCCGCTTGCCTGACTTGCAGGGATGAAGGTATTCACATCATTGAAAACTAACTGCACGGTGTCTCCGATATGTGATGTCACTGACTGTTCATCTCGCACTTTCAGCCGCAAGCCTGACTGGGTGATGACCGTGACCATTGCCTGATGACCATGAAAACGGATGGATTCAACCAGAGCTGAGGTCCCCTGGTTACCGAAATCAATCGACTCAGGTCTTGTGAGCACCGTGCCTCGAGTGCCAACTTCAGTTAACTCGTGTGTGTCAAAGGTCATTTCTCCAAACTCAGTGTCCGCAATGTGTTCGGAGGCGACCGTGCCGGGTATTTCGTTGATTGGACCCAGCAGCTTTGCGGCGGGTATTGAATTTGGTGATTGGTAAAGACTCTGAGGTGAGCCAAATGCCAATATTCGACCGAGATCCATCAAAGCAATTGAATGTGCTGTTGAAAGTGCCTCATCTTGATCATGGGTGACAAGGATCGCAGTTGTTGACGTGTGAGATAAAATTTCAGCGATGTCAGCACGAACATGATCGCGGAGCGTGGCGTCGAGGGCGTTAAAGGGCTCATCAAGCAAAATCACACTAGGGCGCCGAGCAAGCGCACGTGCCAAGGACACTCGCTGTTGCTGCCCTCCACTCAGTTCCTGGGGCCGTGCACGTGCCAATTCACGGAGGTCTACAAGTTCAAGTAGCTCCTGGACCCGGAGATCTTTGCCGGCATCCTTCCGAATTCCAAATTCCACATTTTGGGCAACGCTAAGGTGTGGGAATAGGCCCCCTTCCTGCGGAACGAGACCAATATTGCGTAATTCGGGCGGTACAAAGACTTCTGGTCCAGCGACCTGAACCCCATCAAGAAAAATTTTCCCACACAAGGGCCGAATAAATCCGGTTATAGTCTTAACTAGGGTCGACTTTCCGGATCCACTGCGACCAAGAATTGCCAGAAGTTGTTGGGAGTCAACCGCGAGATCGATTTCCTTAATGACTGGTTCTCCGCCGTATCCTGCAGACACGCCGGAGACTTCTATGGCTTTCATGCTGAGATCGAAATTTCGGTGGGCCTTTTCTCTTCGGATTTTGTCACCAAAATTGCTTTTGACAGTAAAAAGGCCGGGATAGCTGCCACAGCGATCAACGCTAAGGCATAAGGAACAGCGGCTCCATATGCTGCGAGCTCGGTTCTGTTCCACAATTCTGTAGCAAGAGTCTCAAACCCGGTTGGACGAAGCATAAGAGTCGCGGGAAGTTCCTTCATGGATGTGAGCATAACGAGCAGGCCGCCAGCCGCTACGCCTGTCAACGAAAGCCTACCGGTGGTGAACATCCATGCACTCATCGGTTTTTTCCCCAATGAACGGGCAACTTGCTCGAGCACTGGAGGGGTTGATTCGAAAGCGGATCGAGATGCACCAAGCGACTTAGGCAAAAATAGGACGGCATATGCGAACGCCAGCAAAAAGAAACTTTGATAAATTGCGGGAAACACGTTGATGGAGAGAAACACAAGCGAGAGTCCGATGACAACACCGGGCAGCGCGAGGCCGGAGTAAGACAAAGATTCAATTGCGGCAGATTTTCTATTTCGAAAGCGCGAGGTGAGTGCGGCAATAGGTAGAGCGAGTCCCACGGCGATGACCGCCCCAACAAAGGAAACGACAACGGTGTTGATCACTGCAGTCGTTAATTCGCCCCAATCCAGCGCTCGAGTTCCCTCGGACATGAGAATAAAAAGGGAAGCGGTCGGAATTAGGAGTGAGGTCGTTGCTAGTCCAGTGAGCCAGGCGACACTTGCGCTCCGGATACCTCGTGTTGAAGTGAGTCTGGACAGCGAGTTCGCTACCCCCCGGTCTGGGCGATAACGCAGGGTGCGGCCACGGGCTTTTCGCTCGAGAGAGATCAGAATTATTGCCAGCAGTACCAATATCCCAGCTAAGACAGCTGCAGAGGTTTTATCAAAACTTGCCCGATAGGTGGAGTAGATGACCCTGGTAAACGTATCGACGCGGAAGAGAGCCACGACGCCAAAATCTGACAGAACGTATAGACCAATAAGGAGTGAACCAGCAGCGGCTGCGGGCGTGCTTTGTCGAAAAGACGTCGCGAGAAAAGCCGTTATTGGAGTTCTACCGAGCGATCGCGCAACTTGCTCTAATGAATGGTCTGAGGTTCGCAAGGACACAATGATGGGAAGAAATGTGTAGGGAAAACTCACCAAGGTGAGAATTAGGGCTGCTGCCCAGAACCCAGACATTGCCGGGAATTGCGCAAGCCAGGCATAAGCCGCCACATAGGAAGGTATTGCCAGCGGAAGAACTGCCAGAGTGAAGAAGGACCGCGGGAATGGAACGTGAACTCGGGTCAGTATCAAAGCAGTGGGGTAACTAATTGCTAGGCTTGCAATAATTACCGTGAAGGCTAATCCAAGACTTGTACCGGCCGTTTCCCACGTGCGACCTCGCGAGAGCACTTCCAAGATACTGTCGATCCCAGACCCTGTGATTCGAATTACTAGATATAGAAGTGGTATTGCGGCAATAGATGCGGCGGCCGCGGCCCCCCAAAAAAGGAGCCGCGGCGTTCTGGGCGCGGGACTTGACGGCATCAGAATTTAAATTAACCCGACATCTTGGAGAAGCTTGAGAGTTGCTGGCAGATCCGACAATTGAGCAAGATCAATGTCAGGTCCAAGGAGTGAGTCTAAAGCAGGTAGGCCTTCGGCTGCCTCAGCGGCAGGGAGTAATGGGTACTCGTACGTGGTATTTGCGAACCATTCTTGGGTCTCTTTTGACATTAGCCACTTTACGAAAGCAATTGCGTTTGGGTTTTCCTGCGACTTTTTAAGTAGTCCAACGCCGGAGACATTGATAAGAGATAATGGATCCTTAGGATCGGCGAAGGAAATCTGTGCCCGCATTGAATCCTCTCCAACCTCTGCGGCTTTGCGGAACCAGTAGTAGTGATTAATCAGACCCAACTCGACCTGCCCACTGTCCACAGCATCAAGTATCAGCCCGTTCTTTTCATACTTTTGGACGTCGTTGGCGACCAAGTCCTCGAGCCAATTGCGGGTGGCTTCTTCTCCCTCGGCAATGCGCATGGCTGTGATGAATGATTGAAAGGACGCATTCGCGGGAGCTATACCCACTTGTCCCCGCCACTTTTCATCCGTTAAATCAAAAACTGAAGTAGGAACCTCGCCTTCAGTGACAGTTTCAGAGTCGTAGGCAATGACGCGTGCCCGTCCGGTCACACCTATCCATGTGTCATTGGCTGCTCGATATGACTCTGGGATTAAATTTACGATGCTGGTGGGCAATGTTGCAAGGATTCCTTCTACTGTGCCAAGTGCGCCGGAGTCCTGTGAAAGATAGACCTGAGCGGGAGATTTGTCTCCCTCCTCCAGCATCTGGGCAGCTAGTTCGGCGCTGCCCCCGTAGCGTGCATTGACTTTGATGCCGGTTTCTTCCGTGAACTGATCAAAAAGAGAACCAACAAGATACTCACCGCGTCCGGAATAAAGGGTGATTTCCTCTGATGAACCGTTAGAACCCGAGTCGCTGGAACATGCCACGAGTAATGGCGCTGTTAACACTGAGACTACGGTCAGTAGAGCAATCTTGCGAGCGAACATGTGTAGAACCTTTCTCAGGAATGAACGGGATATGAGTTAGGCTAGCCTAACCTATTTTCTAAGTTGAGCAGGGGTGGGATTTCACACCCAAGGTGCGCACTGGCGGTGACGACTCCGCCGCTCCCCGAATGTGAATATGCTTGGGACATTGTGAGTTCCTTGTGCGAAAGGCAACCTAATGACAGTCCCTCTGGACTCTGATGTTCTTCGGCTAAAGAACGATGTCCAGATTCCGGCCCTCGGTTTCGGGACTTATCTAATAAGTGAGAACCAGGTAGAGAGGGCCTTGGACACTGCGATTTCAGCAGGCTACCGGCATGTCGACACGGCAGAAGCCTATGAAAATGAAAAAGGAGTGGGACGAGCCTTGGCGAAGGCCTTCACAGCAGGTTTGCGCCGCGACGACATGTTTGTAACAACGAAACTATTCCCTGGAAATCCTGACTGGGGGCTTCCAGCCAAGAATTTCGGCACAACAACTATCTCTTTAGATAACAGCTTGGACCGGTTGGGGCTCGACTATGTGGATTTATATCTGATTCATTCACCAATGACACCTAGCGAACGCATCAATCAATGGCGTGGCCTTGTGGAACTGCGTGATCAAGGTAAGGCGCGGGCAATCGGAGTGTCCAACTACAGCAAGATACACATCGAGGAAATACGAGCTGCGGGACTTCCCCTTCCGGAGGTTAATCAGATCGAACTCCACCCCTGGTCGCAGAAGCGGGAGCTCGTCAAGTATCTGCGCGAAAATTTGATCTGCGTCGTTGCCTACAGCAGTCTTGTTCCGCTCGACACTTGGCGCACGGCAGTAGGACATGACAGTGCTAAGACACAGCAGATGCGAGTCTCCGATGGGACCCTGGAGAAAATAGCGAAGAAGTATCAAGTTGGTGAAGCACAGGTGCTTCTGCGTTGGGGCGTGCAGCAGGGCTTTGCGGTTTTACCGAAGAGCACTGTTAATAATCGGATCTTTGAGAACGCAGACCTATTTTCTTTCAGTCTCGACGAAGCGGATATGGCTGACCTAGCGGGCATGGAGCGCGGGACGGCGGTGGCTTGGTCTATGGGTGACCCGATTCGTCTCCCGTGATCCCCCTGGTTTCTTTAACCCTTTTTCGTGACCTCACTTGGCTGAGGAGTAAACTGATCTTCACACTCGGGTCGCAACGAGGGCAGGTTTTTGTCTGAAAAGTCAAAGCATTTGTACCTACCAGTTCAGTGTCAACCCCTAGAAATCGTGACTTCAGCTCAAGATTTTTCCCGCATCTTGCGTGATCGCGCTTTCGAGCAGATCTATCGTAAAGAGAACCGATACTCTTCACGATAAGTACACCGCGAGGGACTTGAACCCCCAACCCGCTGATTAAGAGTCAGCTGCTCTGCCAGTTGAGCTAGCGGTGCCTGTGGCGAGCCCCGAGATTATCACTGGCCCCTGGTGCTAGAAACCCGAGGCCACCATTTCTCGGAAGATGATGCCGGAAATCTTTTTTTGGCCAACTGGGTTGGGGTGAAACGATCCAGAGGTGAAGCCAAAAATTCCGGTAAGACCGAATATCCAAGACTGCCCGCCTGCACAAACGCCGTGTCCGGTAGACCCGGTTCCGGTTTTACTCCACGTGCCCATGATCGGTTTCCACCCGATTTGGGTCGTATTCGCAATAGCGCCATTGAGAGAACCCGCCCCGCTACTTAATGGCACTACTCGACCCTGAGTGGTTCGGTACATAAAAGGATCCACTGGACTGGGATCGAGGATCGTGTCATGAGCCCAAGCAAAGTCTTCTTGGGAAATCGTGAGGTAACTGCAGGTTGATCCAGTTTCGGACCGAGTCGGGTCCGGGTAAGAATTGAGAAAAACTTGCCCGATCGGGCTCAATGACAGGCCCGGCAAGTTTTGGTTCTGCGTCCCTGTGCAGGTTGAGTCGGTAAAGCATTTGTTTATCAATGAATAACCGGTGGGCAATTCGGCGGTAAGGGCCTGAACCCCCGTCTGCATAGTGGGGTAGGCCGAAAGCGGGGGAGTGGTTGTGGTGGCCAGCGGGCAGTTACTTTGCAAGGCACATGAGGTGAGAATCGATCCAAACCCAACGTCGTTACCGCCAGCAGACATGACAATCGCATCAATATCTCGGCCTTTGACGAGATCGTTCACCGCTTCGATTTGAGATTTCATACCGCGCAACTGCGGACCCAGAATTCCTTTTTGCACAGTCGCCCCGGAGCAAGAAACGTCAACGAGGGTCACCGAACTCTTTTTGGATGATCGCTCAAGTTTAAGTGCCGCTTGAGCCGGCGCACCATGAACGCTTCGATTGCACTGTTCGTCATCCCAGTACGGATCGAACGAGGGAGACCGATTGTTGAGCCAAGCATCTACATTTCGTGGATTACCTTCACCGGAAGCGTACGAGTCGCCCATGACCACCATCAGGTAGTGGGAGATATTTGCCACCATGGATTGGCGTTTGGTTTTAGAGCCGGAAGTTACGGTCAGTGTGAAACTATGTAGACCTTCAGGCAGTTGCACAGTGGTGCGGCAGGTTTTCTTCGCCAATTTCGTTGTGGCGATTCGCTGGATGACTTTTCCACCTCGCTGAATTTTCCACGAGTAAGTGTCGCCTTTTGATTTACATGCGTTGAGAGTGACCGGAAAACCAGAGTCCTCTAAATACCAGGAAAGCGATCCATCAATGAGTCGTTCATTGGGCTGGGCAATAAAGTTCTCTGCTCCCACATAAGTTGAAGACGGATTAGTGGACATGGCACCGGATTTTGGCACCCCACCATCACTATCGATAAATCCATCCTTATTTACGTCCTTTGATTGCGGGACCATAGACCAGGAACCTTGTGCGACGGGGGTCGTAGGCGCTTGGGGATTCGTTGCGTGGGATATCGCCGCCGGTAGCAGCGTTAAGGTCACCGATACCGAAGCGATCAACGCGAAATTTCGCTTCATTGTCATGTGAACAGGGTAAGCGACCCCCTAATCTTTGGTGAACGGGCAGTGCCGGCAGCCGCGGGAGCAGCAGTAACCCCGGTCAATGTGGAAATTAGCGGTCATGACAAAAAGCCCCGTGAACGGATCGAGATATCCCTGTTGCTGGATGGCGCAAGCCTGGTCGTGTTTCGCCATTATCTGTTCGGTTTTTGGGCTATCCGGATCGAGGCGTTCGGGGAGCGGGATTCTTGGACTGGGCCGCAGTTGTTCGTTCTTCATTTGAGGAGAAAGCCGGCGGGAAACGGGTCATCGGGGGCCAGCATGTGCTGTGAAGTTCCGGTGATCCAGGCCCGCCCAGTAATTTCTGGCAGGATCGCAGGTATGCCGGACACCGTTGTTGTACCGATTGCGCGCCCGGTGAAGCGGGTACCAATGATTGACTCGTTGATTAGAGGTTCACCGATGGCAAGTTGTCCACGGGCAACAAGTTGGGCAACACGGGCACTGGTTCCGGTCCCGCACGGTGATCGATCAAACCAGCCTGGATAAATCGCCATTGCGTGCCGAGAAAATTGGGCTGTGCTGTCAGCAGCAACCAATTGCACATGATTGACATGATCAATCGCCGGATTCTCGGGGTGGGTCGGTGGATTGGTGGTATTAATTGCATTCATGATCGAGAGGCCAAGTTCGAGCAGCTCGGGCGCGTGTTCCTTGCCAAAGGCTCGGCCCAGTTCACTGAGTTCGACGATTGCATAAAAGTTTCCGCCGTAGGCCATGTCGTAGCGCACCGCACCGACCCCAGGGACCTCGATTATGGCATCGAGCTCGGTGACGAATGACGGCACGTTTTCAATCGTGACTGACTTTGCCCGAGCTCCTTTAACGTGAACGCGTGCAATCACGAGTCCTGCAGGCGTGTCAAGGCGAATTACTGTTTCAGGTTCGGTAACTTCCACCATGCCGGTTTCGACGAGGACCGTCGCCGTTCCAATTGTTCCGTGACCACACATGGGCAGGCAGCCCGAAACCTCAATGTATACAACACCCCAATCCGCATCCGGGCGCGTGGGCGGTTGCATGATTGAACCACTCATTGCGCTGTGACCGTGGGGTTCGTACATGAGCCAGGTGCGTAGGTGATCGGCTTCTTTCATCATGTACTGGCGGCGTTCTTCCATAGTTGTGCCGGGAAGAACTCCAACGCCACCCACAACGACCCGGGTTGGCATTCCTTCGGTATGCGAATCAACACAATGCCAAATCCTGCTGGTTTCCATAAGTATCCTTTAATGACGAAAACGACGTGGACTTAATGCTAGTTCGGCGGGGGTCACTGCCTGGTCCCTGATGTATCGGGAAATCAAATCTGCCGTGCCTAATGAAAGCGCCGTGCCAATTAATCCGTGCCCGGTCGCGAGGTATACCCCCGGCAAATCAGGCACCGGACCAATGTAAGGAGCGCCATCAGCGCTGGCTGGGCGCAGTCCGGTCCAAGGAGATAGTTCGGCAAGATTCGTGGGAATTAGCGGCAAGTTCAGTACTGTTGCGGCCCGTTCATAGAGTTGACGTATCCGTTTTTCTTTGATGGATCGATCGTTGGGATGGGTTAATTCAAATCGCGCGCTCATGCGTAGGTAATCACCCAAGGGACCGGTTGCTGTTTTTTCGTCAGCAAAAATCATGGGGTGAAGTGAATTCGTTCCTTTGGGCATCGGGACACTTACCGAGTAGCCTTTCGCCGCAATGATGGGAACTTTGATTCCTAAGAGCGCGCCCACTTCACCGGACCAGGAACCTGCTGCGATCACAATGTTCTCGGCCGTGATCTGCATACCGCTTGTGGTTGTGACCAAGTATCGGCCTTTGGAGGGGGCGATGGCTGCGGCGAGTTCGTGCGAGTGGAAAACCAGATCCGGATTGGTGGCTCGGAGTCGTTGCCACAGTTCACGTGGATCAAGCCCGAAGTCTTCGCCCAGTTCAACAACAGCCTTTACCTGGGGGGTGAGGCTCGGTTCTTGCTCGAGGGCCTCAGATCTATTGATGAGAAGCGACCTGATCCCCAGGTGGGAAAAATGCTCGGATTCGACGCGTGCTTGATCTGCTGCCTTATGGGACGTGAACACTTCCCAGGTCGGGGTGGACGTGGTGGTTACACCGCTCGAGTGGATCAACTCGGCGCTGGTGCGTAACAGGGACAAAAGGCCAGGCGTGAACTTTTCCACATTCCTTCTTGTGCAATTACGCATAAAACTTGCGATCCAGGAAGTGGCCTGCAGGGGCAAGTGTGCTGAAAAGGCGAAGGCGCCATCAGCGTGAAGCAGGGACTTGACACCCATAGCAATCATGCCCGGAGCGGCAAATGGTTGGGCGTGACTCACGACAACATGACCAGCATTGCCGATCGAGGTACCGAACCGTGGCTCACCTGAGTCGATGATCATCACATCACGGTCGGCTAACGAAGAAGCGATGCTAACCCCGATAATTCCGCCGCCAATTATCAATGTGTTCGTGCGGACGCTCACGTGAACCTGGGTGCCCATTTTCCGGCATCGGCTAGCAATAACGTCAGTTCCGCCAGGCCCGACACATTTTTTTCAAATGATTCAAGTGGGGCACGGGGTGCACCGACATGTGCGCCAAGTACATTCATGCCGGCTTTGACTTTGGCGTTGTAGTCGCCCAACTCAATGAAGCGAAGAATCGGTGAGATGGCCGCGAAGACCATTTCTCTTTGGTTGGCGTCTAACATTGCAACGTGGGCCGCGGGCAAAAGATTTGCCATTCCGCCGATCCAGCAGGTAACTCCGGCATCAAGGAATGCCGGAGAGCCAAGATCGGTCCCGCATACAATCGCCAGCTGATCGCTGAAGTCTTCACCTAACCAAGTAATACGGGTGAGGTCACCGGAGGCTTCTTTGATCCCGACTACTAATTCGTTGCCGGCTACTTTTTCCAAAACGGCGCGGGTAAATGAAACTCCGGTCCGATCCGGGTAGTCGTAGAGAACCGTGGGGAGTTCCACAGAATTGACCACATTCGTGACGTGGGTGGCAAGTTCTGATTCGGTGGGTAGGCAGTAGGCGGGAGCAGCGAGCATCAACCCGGTGATGCCAGAGCGTTTAGCCAGTAGAGCTTGATCAACCGCCTCATGAGTGCTCATGCCGCCTACTCCACAGAACACTGGAACAACTCCGTCTACACAGTCGACGATTGTCGTGAGAATGAGGCGGCGTTCATCAAAACTTAGTGCGTATCCTTCACCGGTGGTCCCGGCCGCCACGAAACCAGAAACCCCAGATTCGATCATTGAGGTGAGTAGTGAGCGCAACTCCTCCACATTGATTTGCCCTTGCCCATCAAAGGGGGTAACAATCGGTACGTAGATTCCAGTGGGGGTCACAGACACCAGGTAAGCATAGGGGTTTAAGACCTGTAGCCAGTGAAACTCGTTCTTGTGTGCACGGATGTGCTTTTCCTGTTGTTACATTTGGTGGGGTGTTAGGGCGTCGGCCGGGATGTGCCCAAAGCGACCTGCTTGGAAGTCTTCAAAAGCCTCCATAACCTCAGCCTTGGTGCTCATGACGAATGGGCCATATTGGAAGACTGGTTCACGCAAGGGCACGCCGCCGATCAGAAACACGTCAAGATTGGGTGAGCGTGATTCCTGGGATTGATTGGCACGTATCTTGACCGTGTCGCCATCGGCGAGAACGGCCATTTGCCCGGTCCCGAAGGGGCGCAGTTCCGCCCCGACCGCTCCGTCCCCCGTCAAGACGTATGCCAGTGCATTGAAATCTTTCCGCCATGGAATTTCTATTTCAGCGCCGGGAGCCAAGGTCACGTGTGTGATTGCAAGAGGGGTGTGGGAGATACCTGGTCCGGCGAATTGGGCAACTTGCCCGGCGAGTATCCGAACGAGCGCTCCACCGTCTGGGCTGGTCACCATCGAGGAGTCAAGGCCCTGCAGGTCTTGGTACTGCGGTGCAATTCTTTTTTTGTCTTTGGGGAGGTTGATCCACAGTTGCACTCCGTGGAATAGTCCACCGGATTCAACCAAGTGGGCTGGCGGGGTCTCAATGTGCAGGATTCCATCTCCTGCCGTCATGTATTGGGTGCCACCGGATTCAATGATTCCGCCGCCGCCATTGGAGTCTTGGTGCAGAAATTGCCCGTCAATTAAGTAGGTGAAAGTTTCAAATCCGCGGTGGGGGTGCCAAGCGGTTCCTTTAGGCTCGCCGGGTGCGTATTCGACTTCACCCATTTGATCCATGTGGATGAACGGGTCCAGATCGGATTGTTCGATCATGGCAAATGCCCGGCGCACGGGGAAGCCTTCACCTTCATGCCCTTGTGGCGCGGTTGTGATCCGCTTAACTGCGCGGGGCACCGAGTTAATGGGAATCTCAAAGCGGGGCAGGGTCAAATTATCCGCGGTAGTAGCAGGCATGTGATTCCCTTTCGTTACCCATTAAGTACTTTAGCGTTCAACTATATATCGGTGGGGCTCGGCGCGCAATTTCGGTGCTGCATAACCCCGGTGTTGAGACCATCTAGGGCCGAATTGCGCCGTGAATCCGAATCCGTTCGAGACTTACCGATGTTTTCCCCGAGTAATTCCAAAATTTCAGCGAAATCAAATTTGGGGTTGGTGTAAAAAAGTTTGGTATAGACCCATCGCACGAACTCCAAATCCTCAGGTGAGTCAACCGTCCATCGTAAATTGGACAGATCGGGGTCGCCCGTGAAATTACGCACAACGAATTGCTCGGGGCGGCGATAAATCCCCAACGTCACATGTTCGCGCTCGTGTATATCGGTGTCTAGCAGTGCCAAAGCGCGAAGTGCACGCACTCGAACTACCTCAACATCAACGCCGTCAGGAAAAGTCGGATCCAGCGTGTTGGATAAGTAATCACAATCAGATTCAAAAAATGAATGAACGATCGAGTCAATAACTGAGGGGGAGATCAGTGGACAGTCCGCGGTGATGCGCACAACAACCTCGGGGTTGAACTCATTGATTGCACCAAGAAATCGAGCTAAGACATCATTGAGGTCGCCGCGAAAGCAGGGAACATCGAGACTTTCACACAGCTCGACAATGGGAAGATCGGTCTCATCCGTTGAGGTGGCCACGACAACTCGGTCCAGCGACGTAGCACGACGAACGCGCTCAAGTTGACGCTGCAACACTGGTGCACCGCAAAGATCTGCCAGGACTTTTCCAGGCAATCGAGTTGACCCCATGCGCGCCTGCACAATTGCGATAGTGGATCCCGACCCAGGCATCGTTGAATCCTTTGCGGCAAAATCTTCCATGGCTACAGACTCCCACAGTTGCGGTCACTTTCCTAGCCAAGATTCTTGGACAGAAAGCGATCAACTTGCTTGATCGAGTCGCTCCACTCGCCATACATGTAATGCGGGGCACCTGGGTACTCGACGTAGGTGACATCAACCCCGTTCCGCTGCAACTCCTTATGGGTTGCCCGAGCCCAAGAAATGTCGCAACTCTGATCTTTAGTTCCATGGATGATTAGGACCGGCTCGGTGACTCGAGAGAAGAAGTAGCGGCTGGACATGTCTTGCCACACTTTCGGGTTCTTCCGGGGAGATCCGTAGGCGGTGAGAACTTGTTTTCCCACCGGGTACATGTTGCGGGTCCACTTATTGAAATTATCTGCAGCGAGAGTGCTCGTTGATGCATAGGTAATGGCGGCATCAAATACTCCAGGCTGCATCACGAGCGCTTGGAAAGCCACGCCACCCCCCATCGACCGACCCAATAACGCGATCTTGTTTCTGTCAAGGTATCGAAACTCTGAATCCTCGACTGCAAGTGCCGCACCGATTACGTCCTCTGCATAACCTAATCGCAAGGACACGTCATTTTTCGGGTCCTTGTCAGAGCGCGCATGATTCCGGTAGTCCACGTGCAGCGCGACGTATCCGTTACGACCCAACCAATCTTGTTCGCGCCGGAAACCTTGGCCACTCCAATAAGTGTCCGGATTGATATAGCCGTGGGCGAGGACAACCACTGGGAATGGACCCTTCCCACGGGGCTTAACCATGATGCCCGAGATGGTGAGCCCACCAGATTCGTAGGAAACCCGATGTTTTGTGTACTGCGAACTCGCGCTAAACTCTTTACGAACCTTAAGGTCACGACCGGAATATTCGCGCTCTAGGGCCGCTGAAATAGATGACCCGATCGGCCTCACCTGGTCGGCAGCAACCGGCGCAATTCCTGTGAGCCCCAAGGCTCCAGTCAAAGCCGTAATGATCAGCGTGCGAAACCACAAAGACATGACCGTAAGTTAATACAAATCTCGAGTTTACGCTTTGGCTGCCAATGCTGCGCCCAAGCGAGTCAGCGCTGGACTGCGTGCGTCTGTGGGAACCATCACTCGAATCACGCACACTTGATCACTTGCAACCGCGGTACTCAAGGCGTGATCGAGTTCACTTTCGGTGGTCACTTTCCAGCCGAGTCCGGTTCCTATCACGCTGGGCAAATTCTCGACTGCGAGAGAGGGAATATCATTAAAAGGACCGTCAATTATGGGCCGCTGGGTTCCATAGCCGTTGTTGTCAAGAACCACGAAAATTGCATTGACGTGGTGAAATGCGCAGGCGGCCACTTCCAGTCCTGTCATGGAAAACGCACCGTCTCCCACAACAACCACTGGCCGCCGATCGGGATCGGCAATCCCGACTCCTAGTGCCGCGGGGACCGCGTAACCCATGGTTGCGTAGTAGGCGCTTGCGTGCGCGTAGGTGGGAACCCGCATGTCGACGGATGAAAAAAGGGCTTCCCCCGGATCAAGAAGTAGACCGTGGCGCGAGTCCAGGTGCGATTCAAGTGCGGCGACCGTGCGATTAACGCTGTTTGGCGAATCGGTCGGCAAGAATTTCTGATGTGCGGGAATCGGATCGTGGGCAATCGTGATCGACTCGGTTTTCGCTGCTTCAACGAGAGCCGGCAAGAATGACCATAGCGGCACATCTTTAAAAGTGCAGTAACCAACAGTGACTTCGGTGTCGGTTGCCAGAATCAGTCGGTGGTGATCAATATTGGCTGTGAAAGCGCCCAAGGTGAGATCTGTTTGCATAACACCAAGGCTGAGGAGCACATCGGCACCTTCGACCCGCTGAACAACCTCCTCGGGGCTCAGTGCTCCCAAGTACACGCCCAGGCCCAAGTCGTGACGCTCAGGGAAACACCCACGAGCCAGCGAACTCGTGGCAACAGGAATACCGAGAGAGGTGGCGAGATCAAAAAGAGTTGGACCGAGAACACGACGCTCAATGAATGTGCCCGCATGAATTGCAGCAGAGTTGTGACCACGCAGTTGGGTAAGGACCGCTTCGATTGCTTCGCGTTGGGCTTCGGCATCAACTGGGGGAAGATCGGGATCAAGACTCTGATCTGATGTATCGATCTCCCACGTGACTGCATCACGTGGCACCTCTATATACCCGGGCCGCTGGGTGGAAATCATGGTTCGAATTACTTGATCAATTTCACTCGCTGCATTGTGTGGCGAGTTCAAGACCGCTTGAGCACAAGTGAGATCAGTGAAGACCCGAAGTTGAGTATCAAAATCCTTGACCCGGTGGTGCAGCATGGGCTCCCCTTTGCGTTCGACGACACCGGGTGCACCGCTGAGAATCAGAAGGGGAACTTGCTCTGCCCATGCGTTTGCTGCAGCATTCGCAACTTTAAGGCCGCCAACCCCAAATGTCGTGGCAACAACCCCAAAGCCACGGATCCGGGCGTAAGCGTCTGCTGCGAAGCCAGCCCCTTGTTCATCGGTAGTTACTAAGACTGAAAAGTCGCGATTGGAAAGTTCACTGAAGAGCCGCAGCGCGAAATCACCAACAATCCCAAAAGCATTATCAACACCAAGTTCATGAAACCTAGTGATTAGGTGGTCTGGGATAGTGGTTTTCAGCATGCGTGATCATATAACACAACGCTCATTTACGTAAAAAGTAGAAATCAATGTGGCAAGGCAAAGCGAGCCAACAGAAGCAACATTCTTCTGACTGATCTGAAGTGGGCACCCGAGTTGGATCCTTGAACGGTACCGGAATTTTCCAGATGAATGCTTTATATGTGATTACTCCCGCCTGACGCGCAGTGTTAATCTGCTGGCAAATTCCAGCCAGATACGAAAGGATCAACGAGTGCCGATTGTAATTGGAATGATGGCGGGATTGATCTCGGGAAGCTTCGGCGTGGGCGGCGGAATCATTATTGTTCCGGGGCTGGTCGTCTTCTTACAGTTCACCCAGCGGTTATCTCACGGCACTTCACTGCTGGCCATCCTGCCGATTGCCGCAGCGGGCCTAGTGGGCTTCATTTTTCACGACTCGATTGATGTGGTGTACGGATTATTTCTTGGCCTGGGCAGCATCTTTGGTGCACTAATAGGAACGAAACTCTTAGGCTTGATAAGTAATATTTGGTTGACGCGAATTTTCATTGTGATCCTGATCCTGACAGCGGCCAGACTTTTCATCGATATTCCTGTCACATCCCAAGAAATGTCTCTGTCACCCGTGACCGCAATAGTTTTGGTTTTGATCGGGGCTTTGATTGGCGCGATAGCAGGACTGCTTGGCATCGGGGGTGGATTGGTGCTCGTCCCCATTCTGATAATTTTCTTCGGCGCGATAGCTCCGGTCGCAAAAGGAACGAGTTTGCTGGTCACGCTGATCGCGGGGACCGCGGGGACATGGAGCAATTATCGAAATGCGAATATCGATATCCCAGTTGCTGTGAAAATTGGCCTTGCTGGAGTGCCCACCGCACTGATCGGCTCCCAGCTTGCCATGGTTATGTCAGACCGAGTTTCTTCCATATTTTTTGCGATTCTTCTCCTTGTGAGTGCGGCCAGGCTGCTGCGCTCTGCCCGTACATAAGCCACGTTCACAGGAATCACACCGGCAGGAGCCCACACGTTGCCGCGCACCGTGGACCCATGGATATCTCCAGGATCGGGAGGCTTCTAAGCTGTGTAAAGCATGCACCGTGTGTCAAATGTTCGTCTCAAACCCCTGGAGTTGTCCCAATGAACGATCGCTCGCGCGTAGCCACCTCGTCTCGGCTTGGCAAAACAATCGTCGCAGCCCTTTTCACATTTGGGGCACTCGCCGCGGTCCCGGGCTCACCGGCTCAAGCTCATGAAAGCGAACACGAATCAGCGAGTGTAGAAACCAGGGCTCAGCCAGCAAAGGTCAAGGTAGGCACCAAGTGCAAAAAAAAGGGAAAGAAGAAAGGCAAGTTCACTTGCAAGCGCAGTAAGGGTAAACTTGTGTGGGTCCGCACAGGGGCCAAAACCGTGCAACAGGCTGTTGTTGTGGATGCGCTGTGTGTGACTTCCACCTACACGAGCCAGGTCCGTGGATTGAGATGCTCAAGTACGACCATCACTTTCGGCTCGACCGGTTTGCCGAGCACTGGCACGCCAATGATGGTCGGCATTACTGCTACCAACCAACAGTATCCGCGCACCCACAATTACACGCTGAATTTCCCCAGGGTCGCACAGGCGTCATCGACGACAGTCAGCCCTGGTTCGGGCGCAATTGGAGTTGCAGTTGACGGTGTTCCACTGTTCAGTCCTTGGACCCAAGCCGCACTGCGCGAACACGCGCTTGACATGGGTGAACTTGATAATTGCGGTGGTCACGCGGGGCGCGGAGATGACTACCACTACCACATCGCGCCGAAGTGCCTGATTGAAGAATTGGGCAAAATCCACGTTGACGACAAAAAGCTTCCAATCGGAATTGCTAACGATGCTAATCCGATTCTGGCACTTGGCTGGTTTGACAAAGCCAATGACGTCGAGTCGCGGCTGGACTCCTGCAGAGCAATGAAAGATAAAAGCGGCAAATACTTTTATAACGTTCAGCATCAAAGCAAATGGGACATTTTGAATTGCTTCGTGAGCAAAGTCCAGAAAACATCCCGGGATAGTTGGACCCAACGGATGGACTCAACAGGGGCTGAGATTGTGGGAGCGAAGGTCGCGATGACTATCACGGCGTCTTCCACCGTGAGGGCTAGTGGAACTGAATGTTCGGTTATGCAGGGAACTTTGCGGGATCAAAGCGTGATTAACACTGACCAGTCAGTTACGAGGTCTTCGGCGAACACCGCAATCTTCTATTGCGAACCACAGTGCTACGCCGAGTTTTTCGAGCCGACTGGCCGCTTCCCCGGACGTTCGGTCTATTACGAATTGGTTACCAGCAGGTGCCCGGCAGGTTTTAACCCAACCTCGCTTCCGCTGTTTGCGCCTTACCAAGGACCCGCCATTGGAAAGCGTGCAGCTAAGTAGTTGCTCGTTGTGTCCCTTTGCCAAAAAAAAGAATTTTGTCGATACGAATGGTGCAACCGAGAATTTTAAAACGGTAAATCCACATGTCAGACCACTGTCATGGATCGCCTACAAGAAGACGGTTCTTGATGGGCAAGTTGCAGCCGCGTGCGCATGCTGAGCACACCCAGCCAAAGGCGGTTCACAAGATGCGCTGAGGTGCAAAAAATGTACATAATGACCTCATGCGCGTTTTTAGATTAGCCACCGGCGGGCTACTCACCCTGTCTCTCATTCCGGCTCTCATTCTGTCTCTCGTTCTGGGCTCGCCCGCGGTGGCTGATGTCGCTGACTATCCTGCGATCAAGGTAACGCGTGTGGTGGCGTCAGGCCTTGACACACCTTGGGGATTGGCATTCCTGCCAGATGGCTCGGCCCTTGTGAGTGAGCGCGATTCGGGAAAAATCAAGCGAATCGATCCGCGTGGCCGGGTTGGAACCAATGTGACCACGGTGGGGCGGATCAAGGGAGTGGCATCCGCAGGTGAAGGCGGACTCCTGGGGATAGCTGTGGCAACTCCACAAGGAAGCAGTGCACCCGTGCTCTTCGCGTACCTGACCTCCCGTTCAGACAACCGGGTGGTGCGGGTCCAATTGCTGAAAGGTGGAAAACGGTTAGGTAAGCAGCAACCCATAGTCACTCGAATACCGAAGGCGACGAATCACAACGGTGGGCGCCTGCTCGTGGGAACCGATCAGACGCTGTTCATTGCAACGGGCGATGCAGGCGATCCGAAGAGTGCTCAAGATCGGGGATTACTTTCGGGCAAGGTACTCCGCGTGGACTTCGATGGCCAGCCAGCCGCAGGCAACCCGCGATCGGGATCGCCCGTGTTCACTTTAGGACACCGCAATGTGCAGGGCCTTGACGTCGATGGCAAGGGGCGCGTGTGGGCCAGTGAGTTCGGCGAACGGGATGCAGATGAGTTGAACTTGTTGGTCCCTGGTGGTAATTATGGTTGGCCACTTTTTGAGGGGCGCGGTAAAGATGCACGTTTCATTAACCCTTCGACAGTGTGGTCACCGACTTCGACGGCTTCGCCTAGTGGCATTGCCATCAAAAACGATGTCGTTTACGTGGCGAGCCTTCGCGGCGAGCGCCTCTGGCAGGTGCCGATCAGAGGTGCAAAGACTCGGAAAGCCAAGTCGTGGGTTTTAGGTGACCGGGGGCGCTTGCGTACTATCGCTTTGGCTCCTGATGGCTCACTCTGGGTAATTACGAGCAATACCGATGGACGGGGAAGCCCCCGCTCTAAAGATGACAAGATCATCCAACTTGCAATTCGTTGAGCGAGAGCAAAGCATTAGCAAGGAATCTGCAATTGCAATAAGTTTGCAGAACGCTGAAATTGTCCTACTATGAGCACATGAGAAAAACCAGTTATGGAGTTGTAACTGCGGCCCTACTGCTATCCCTGACGGCATGCTCGTCGAGTTCAGATTCGGCCAACGAGGACCAGCGCCCCCTCGTGGCCACTACCGTTTCCCCAATCACTTCAATCGCATCATCTATCGCTGGGGACCGCGCCCGGATCGAAGGAATCGTCCCCGAGGGCACCAACAGCCACACCTTCGAGCCAGCCCCTCAGGTCGCCGAGTTGCTCAGCGATGCGGATCTGATCCTCGTCAACGGTCTCAAACTCGAAGACCCAACAATCGACCTAGCACTGAACAACAAGAAAGATGACACCGAAATCGTCGAGATCGGGACAATCGTGTTGCCCGAGTCCGACTACATTTACGACTTCTCCTTCCCGGAGGAGGAAGGCAAGCCCAACCCGCACTTGTGGACCGACCCGGGGTACGCCATCAAGTACGCCGGAGTGATTCGGGACCAGCTCAGCGAACTAGACCCGCGCAACGCCACCTATTATGCGAGCAACTACACGGCCTTCGAGGAAGAAGCCACCGCACTTGCTGAAGCTGTAGCCACAGATCAGCTGAGCGTCCCCGCGGGCAATCTTAAGCTTCTGACCTATCACGACGCGTACGCATACTTCGCCCAAGAATTCGGGTGGGAAGTTATCGGCGCACTTCAGCCCAAGAGCTTCTCTGATCCATCACCGTCTGACATCGCGACCCTTATCGACCAGGTTATTGCCGAAAAAATCCCGACTATTTTTGGTTCGGAGGTGTTCCCTTCAGTGGTCCTCGAGGAAGTGGGACGCGCGACCGGGGTCCGCTACGAGGATTCCTTGCGTGACGACGACCTGCCGGGTAAGCCGGGAGACCCAGAGCACTCGTGGCTGGGCCTGATGAAATACAACTTCCGCACCATGGTCGCGGGCTTGGGTGGAACACCCACCCAGCTCGAAGCCATCGCCATCACACGAGATACGCCCGACAGCGCGGTGTACCCGCAATGACGAATCGAATGCGATGACCGGCACCGGTGTCGGGCCTGAACTGATCCGACTTGATGGCGTTGCCGCCAGTTACGACGGGCATCGGGTACTCGAGGACGTCTCCTTTCACGTGCATGAAGACCAGTTCACCGGAATTGTTGGTCCATCCGGTGCAGGCAAAACCACGTTGCTGCGAGTCCTGCTTAAGACACTTGCTCCGGTGGCGGGCACAGTGTGGCGAGCGCCAGGTCTCCGTGTCGCCTACGTCCCACAGTTGGAAACCGTCAATTGGAATTTCCCCATCACGGTGTTCGAATGCGTCCTCATGTCGCGCAAGACCGGTCGGCTCATGCCGTGGGCGAGTGCTGCAGAGAAGAACAAAGTCGCCGAGGTCTTGGACCGACTGGGCATTGCAGACTTGGCCCAGCGCCATATTCGCGAGCTCTCTGGTGGTCAGCAGCAACGCATGTTTCTGGCGCGCGCATTACTCCGACAGCCGCAGGTTCTACTCCTAGATGAACCCACCAGTGGTGTTGACATTTCAACACGACACGATATTTTGCACCTGCTCGCCGATTTGCACGAAGACGGCGTGGCCATCGTGCTGACCACCCATGATCTCAATGGCATGGCCACCCACCTTCCGCACTTAGTGTGTGTGAACCACCGAATCGTCGCGGATGGAACTCCGTTCGAGGTCATGACGCCAACGGTTCTCGAGAACACTTTCGGTGCTCGCATGGAAGTACTCGAGCATCTGGGAATGCGCGTGGTCGTGGATGAAGCCCCGACTCCCTTCACCCCAAGATTGAGGGGTTGAGATGGAGACCCTCCTTGAGCCCTTGAGCTATGCCTTTTTTCAAAAGGGACTATTTGTGGCTAGTCTGTCTGGTGCACTGTTGGGCCTGATCGGCGTCTATATCGTGCTGCGCGGCATGAGCTACATGGGTCATGGTCTGTCGCACTCAATCTTCGGGGGTTTCGCGGCGATGCAGTTATTCGCGGCGCAGTTTTACGCCATCGGCGCTGGGCTGTGGGGGATTGCATCGGCCCTGGCGATCACAACCGTCACCAAACGCAGCCGGGTGGGAGCTGACGCCGCCATCGGCGTTATCACCATTGCTTCATTCGCTCTCGGAGTCGCGCTGTTCGCAAAATTTGGCACGAGTGGTCCATCTTTTGAAAATGCACTCTTCGGCAGCATCCTTGGCATCAGCACCGGTCAGATTGTGGGCCTAATTGCTGTGTCATTCCTGACGACAGCTTTCGTCCTATTGCGCTATCGGGCGCTGCTGTTTAGCACCTTCGACCCGGACGTGGCAGCTGTGTCAGGGGTCAACGTGGGTCGCATCGAGGCCGCGCTGATGGTGGTGCTTTCATTGGCAATCCTGGCAACGTTAACTGTCGTTGGTGTGACACTTGTAGCAGCCATGCTTGTGATTCCGGCGGTTGTAGCGAGGATGCTGACCGATTCGTTTGGCCGCATGCTCGCCTACAGCACAATTATTGGCACGCTGTGTGGTCTGATCGGGATGTACGTCAGCTACTACGCCGGCGTCCCGTCCGGAACCATGATCGTTTTGGTCGGAGCGGCACTGTTTATTGTGGTGCTTTTGGCAACCGGTGGACGGGGCCTGCGACGTTCCGCCGGCTTGGACAGCCACTCAGAAGAGCTGGTCGCCGAGAAATCTGCGTAAACAACCGTTGCCTACACATAAGTTCGTGGGGTGAGTGACGGGACTTGAACCCGCGGCATCTGCGACCACAACGCAGCGCTCTACCAGCTGAGCTACACCCACCATGCTGGTCTAAAAATTTGTGATCTTTCGCCCAGCCGGTAAAGCATATCGGCTGAAGATTCAGCTGGTTTGTGGCGTCCGTGATAACTCGCAGGAAGCGTTGACATTCATCGCCCGAATCCGGGGGGAGAGCATCCCAAGAGTCGGGTGTGATGCCACCGAGAATCCCAGTTGGAGGAGCGACAATCCTTTGTGAGGGTTGTTTTAATGCGATTCATGCACAATTTCAGAACAAGTGAGACGTGGTTTCGTGTCAATGATTGGTGAGCAAGTTACATGTGATCGACAACGTGGGAAACGCTGATGGATTTGGCGGTGTTGCCGTCGGGGCCGGGGAGGTCAACGAATACGGCTTCGCGGTAGTAGCGCAATTCGGCGATCGACTCGCGGATGTCCGCGAGGGCGCGGTGGTTGCCTGTTTTGTCTGGGGTATTGAAATACACCTTGGGGTACCAGCGGCGGGAAAGTTCCTTGATGCTGGAGACATCAATCAGGCGGTAATGCAGATATTGGTCAATGTCGGGCATGTACTTTGCAAGAAATCCACGGTCAACGTACACGCTGGAGCCGGCAAGTTGTCCCTTTCCTTCCTCGGGAATGTGCTCCTTGATGTAAGCGAGTACGTTGTCCTGGGCATCGGCCAATGACAGGCCATCAGGGATTTCGGTGATCAACCCAGATTCGGTGTGCATATTGGTAACGAAGTCATCCATGTGCGCAAGGGCGGCCGCGCTTGGATTGACTACAAAGCTGACACCTGCATCGATTTCGGTGAGATCTGCTTCGGTCACGATCGCGGCTATCTCAACAATCTCGTCGGATTCGGTACTCAGGCCGGTCATCTCAAGGTCAATCCAGACCAAGCGGTCGTTTTGGGGCATGACGTGAGCCTACGCTGCTTCCAATTCCTCCGGTGGGACGGGAACGATTGCTACAGGAACTTTTGCCTTTTGCAGCACGGCGTTACTCGTAGAACCAAGAAGTGTCCCGATGGCGGCGTTACGGCCGCGGGTCCCAAGAACAATCATGACCGCATGTGTTGAGGAGTCGAGTAACGCTTGGACTGCGGGTGCTCGAACTAGATGCTCCACAACTTTAACATCGGGGTACTCCTGGGTATAGCCGCCGAGAATTTCGGCTGCAAGGCGTATTTCGTCATCTGCTACATGTTCTAGAGGAAAGGGAACTGGACCATCGGATGTAATGATCAGGTCAAATGAAGGAACATCCCACGCGTGGACGGCGACGATTTTAAAGCCGTGACGGCTTGCTTCCTCAAATGCAAAATCTAGGGCGGCGAGTGAATGTTCTGATCCATCTAAGCCAACAATAATTTCATTGGAATCAGTGTGAGGGCCTTGGCGCATTACGATCACGGGGCAGCTCGCATGTGAGGTCACTTGCGATCCGACTGAGCCCAACAGCAGGGCCGTGAAACCGCCACGGCCGCGCGAACCAAGGACTATAAGCTCTGCAGTGTCACTTGCCGCAAGAAGAAGCGCTTGCGGGGTTCCAATTTCAACCGCAACTTGAACGTCCACACAATCAAGATCGGCCGCAATGCGTGTTAAATCCTCAACTGCTGCGTGACGCAAGTCGTCAATTAGATCAAGGCGTGGTGGAACCGATAACCCAAACACGCTTGATGCCGTGTTGGGCATGATCGAGTACGCCAGAGTGATTCCGCACCCCCAAACTTTTGCTTCGCCAACGGCCCATTGGGCCGCCTCGAGTGACCCATCCGAGCCATCTAGTCCGACCACGATGCGCCCGGCAAAAGGATCAATTTCGGCGTTAGGTGTGCCGTGATTACCCATAGCCCAATTCTGACCCCAATTCACCTAAAGATCTAGGGGCATTGGCCACCAAATGTCCATAGGAGGGAAAATATTTGACGAGACGGTGATGGGACAGGTCTGCGATGTCAACGAGTGTACTAATCTAGGGGAGGGCTTGTGCGATTAACGCTAAGCGAGGATTATTAATCCCGAAAATTAAGTATTTATAAGGTTTTTTAAATTCATTAGGAGGCTCCGGTGTCACAGACTCGCACGCCTGCCCCGAAGTCAACCCGATCCCCGCTTTCCTGGAACCGGATGCGCTCCCATTTCGGTTCCGGTGCGGGGCTGCCCCCTTGGTGGGTTGAAGTGATCATCATTGGTACCGGGTACGTGCTTTATCAGGGTGTGCAGATCTTCGTCACTGGGTCAGAAGCATCGGCCGTGTCTAGGGCCGATTGGATTTGGCGAGTTCAGTCGTATCTCCACCTTAACCCCGAAGTTGCGATCAACCATTGGGTCGCAGGGAATGATTTCTTACTGTATTCAACCGGATATTTTTACGGAATTCTACATTTCGCAGTGACCCCACTTGTCCTTATTTGGGTGCGTTTGCGTCACCGCAGCCATTATGCGACGCTGCGCAACACTCTTGTGGGCACGAGTTTGGTCGCATTGCTCATGTACTGGGTAATTCCACTTGCCCCGCCACGTCTGTCCATGGGAAACATTGTGGACACTTTGCGGGTTGAAAATATTCTTTCCGCAGCCGATCCAACCGGCCCGGCATCAATGGCAAATCAATACGCCGCAATGCCGAGTTTGCATGTTGCATGGGCTATTTGGGTTGCACTCGCTCTGTATGTATGTATGCGCCCTCGCACGTGGCGTTGGCTTGCTTGGATTTATCCGGCCGCAACAACATTCGTTGTGATCGGAACGGGCAATCACTTTATTGCCGATGCTCTAGCCGCAGGGCTACTTGTGTGGCTGTGCTGGTTTGTGGCGTCGCGCGTTCACTCGACTTTGCAGGGGCCGCAACAGGCGCTCGAACACAGTTATTCCCAGGTGACCTAAATCTTTCACCCATAACGTGAGGCCGCAAGTCCAATCATGAATAAAAGTCAAGATCGGTGGGATATGCAACAATCTAGCTATGGGTGAGCCGGTGCATGTACTAGCTCCAGAGTTATCGCAGTTCTACTCGTGGCCACAGGGTTGGTGGATTCGGGCCATGATGCTGCACACCCTTGATGGGGCGTATTTTGGACCCGATGGCGGCAGCAAAAGTCTGTCAAATCCGCGCGATCGAGACGTGTTACTTGAAGCACGACGCTGCGCTGACGTGGTACTCGTGGGGGCAGCGACTATTCGGGCTGAGCGGTATCGACCCATGCGCACAAATGCCGTGGTTGCAATCGTGTCACCTTCACTAGACCTCCCGTGGGAAGAGCCTCTATTTGGTGAATCAACGCACCCGCCAATTGTGTGTACAGTCAGAGGTAGCGAACCGCGCGAGGCACTCGGAGTAGCTTTAGAAATGCAAGAGCAGGGCAAAGTTCAGATCGTGCGCCTGGCCGACCCGGCAATTGATTCGCTCACCTACTTGCGCGAGCAAGGCCACCAGCGGATTGTGTGTGAAGGTGGACCGCGTCTGTTGGAGTCATTGTTTCAATTTGTTGATGAACTTGATTTGACCACAGCACCGTTCTTGGTTGGCACTGAGCCCGTCGGTACTCAACAAGACCAAGGGCGCTCCACTAATTGGTGTCTTGATTCTTGGTGGAATGAAGACCAATACACCTACGCGAAGTACTTGCGCACACGTTAGTGAGATTCCTGTAGGGCCCAAAAAACTACGGCTGCAGCTGATGCAACATTGAGTGAACTTACGGCATGAGACATTGGGATATGCACACTGTGATCGCAAGTTTCCAGGGATGCCGCGGTGAGCCCTTCACCTTCCGTGCCCAGAATCAGTGCGACCCGATCTAGCGGCCCCGCAGTAAATCCTCGTAAATCTTGGGATTCTTGGCTACCAATATTCTGCGGTGAAATTGCGACCGTGGTGAAGCCTTGCTCTTTGAGCAGGTCAATTGAGACCGGCCACTGAGGAATCCGGGTCCATGGCACAGTGAACACTGCACCCATGGAAACGCGGATACTTCGCCGGTAAAGCGGATCCGCGCATTTCGGCGTGACCACAATTGCATCGATTCCGAGCCCGGCAGCTGCCCGAAAAATCGCGCCCACATTTGTGTGGTCAACAATGTCTTCAAGTACGACTACTCTTCGGGCCCCGTCCAGCACTGAATCCAAACTTAGTGGCGCAGGCCGCCTCATTTCTGCGAGCGCGCCGCGGTGAACATGAAATCCGGTCAACTCTTCAAGGATTGTATGGCTGCCCGTGAACACGTCGATGTTGCCAAAGTCATTGTCAGAAATTCCCGGGAGCAGTATTCGCATTCTCGCAAGCCAATTATCGGCCATGAGAATCGAGACAGGGGTGTGCCCGCAGGCAAAAGCGCGTTCAATTATTTTGGCGCTCTCAGCAATGTAGACGCCATTTTCCGGCTCGGATTTTCTGCGCAGTGCGACATCGGTTAAGCCCCGATAGGCATGAAGTCGCGGATCGCTCACCGTACTAATTGAGTGGATTGGCATTTCGCAGATTTCTGGAGGTACACATTTCTCCTAGTATGTCACTGAGGTTAGCGAAATCAGCGAGTGCAGAACTCACAGCGGGGCGCGGCTTGTGAGAACCCGGCTTTGTAAAAACAATAAGGCCACGTCGCCATGTCTTGCGGCGTAACTTGTTAAACCGAAGGGATCGAACTCACCTGAAGCGGTCTTAGATGAGCTTCAGCGGCTCAAGTTGATGGTCACGCCTGACAAGTTATCCATCTGGTTCGAGCAAGGCAGTAAGCACGGAACAGTTTCACGGCAGGCACCATGCCGGGAGTAGTCGACCGCGCATTTGCTGCCTTCTCCTTTTCCAACTGGAGATCATCGGGCAGGCCCCGGCCGAGCTGGGCGACCTTGTGGACCGGTCATGGCTTCGCCGGCAGAGGAGTTGCGTGCCGTTGCGGTCCCTGTGAAGCAACCCAAGATGTACGGGTATTCATCATTTATCACGTAATGATAAATCTTTTGCTTTTTGCCGTTAAATTTTACCTTCGCAGTCCGCCCGTGACATTTATCAAGTTGACTGTTTGTGAGAAAGTTTCCTGATCTATTACGAACGATGTAAATGCCAAAGCCGTCATCTGCATAGCCCCATAAGGTTGACGTGTTCGGTTTCGTGTCGAAGCTTTTGACCGCACATTTAGACCCTGAGTGGTAGTGGTAATTAGATTGGTTTGGGTGACCTTCGCAACCATCGAGAACTTCGTGTGCCCGAGCGTCGTTTCCTTTTCCATCCATTGCGTTGTACACGGTCACACCGTTGAGAGCGGTGGCCACCCCAGCGAAGGGCAGACACGACACCTTGTTCGCAGTTTTGGGCTTTAGTGGAATCCGAATTGTGTTCTGTATGGCGGTGGGTACCCCGGGGTTTCGATCGTATTGAGACAGCGTGGGGTCAGCAGATACAGGAAAATTTCCTGTAAACCCAATCGTTGGTACTTGACTTGTTGTCAGAGTGCGCCAACCGCCGGACTTTCGCTGATTATATTTTGCGTCAGGCCACAGATTCTTCCCAGCGAGTGTTCCAAATGACTGTTTTTTTGGCAAACTCCACGTGTCTCCACTGATCCAAGGAACGTCGTCGATCGCTCCCGGCGCGTTGGGGTTGCCCGCCCGACACGTGTATGTGTAGTTTTTCTTAGCTCCTGAAACTGAATTATTTTCATCACCTAGCGGCAACGTGTCTAAGTCTGGACTTGCTAGTGCCGACCCTGTGTTGAACGCGAAGATCACAATTCCAGCGGTCAAAAATCCTAGTGACTTTTGCATGTTCCCTCCTCGAGTAGACAACTGAACGCAACGTAGAAGGCCACATTGTGTGCGATCTGTGCTTGTCCCGCGCTTCCCAGAGTAGCCCGCCGGCCAAGTGAGACATCGCGCCTTCGGTGCGTGACCGCGGCCGGGTAGTGAAGTAGCGGCTTACTAAGAGCGAGAATTGCCTCTTTGTCGCCACGCGGTGAGGGCTCCGGTTGCCCATATGGCCCAGATCACGAGTAGCGGCTGGAAGAGCAAACGGACCAGCCGAGCGACATGTGAATCAAGTCCGAATGCATCTCGACCCTCGACGAACTGCCAAATGTTCCCCGGAAAGATCACGACAAAAAACGCGGCAGTCACCCACCCGACTAGTGGCTGCCATTTACTGGGCGCCACTATGAGTGCGCTACCGAGTACTAGTTCACACACGCCAGAAACGAAAATGACTAACTCAGGGGCTGGCATCCACGGTGGAACCTGCGCAAGAAATTCGCTTGTTGACACAAAGTGTCCAACCCCAGCGACGATTAAAAATATCCCTAACCCGAGACGACCTATTGCGGTGAGCATGTCCTAAGTGTGACATCACGTGGGTTCTAATAGATCGTGGCTTGCGAAACTCAGAGCACCTCCTAACATATGGACATGGAATTTCTTTCGGGCGGTAGGTGCTTTCGCGGTGGCCTGGTGGGGGACACACCACAGTGAAGGCGGATTCGTGCATTCTTGTGATCGGTGACACCGACGTGGGTCGTCGAGTGTGTTCAGCCTTGAGTGCTCGAGGAATTCGAACACTGCATCTTGGAGATCCCACCGACAGCGAACTTTCTTCGGCATTAACACCCGAAGTTGAAGGTGTCGCTGTAATGTTGCACGACGACATCAGAGCCCTGCGATACAGCTTGATCGCAGAGCACCTTCGACCGGGAATCCGGTTGTTTGTGGGGATGTTCGATCGAACAGTTCGTCAGCAACTGGAGTCAACAGTCACCAACTGCGTTGTTTTGTCCCCGGCAGCGATCAGCGTACCGACCATGGTCGCGGCAGCAATTGCTCCGAGCGTTGCTTCGATCCGGCGCCGAGATCAGATGGCTGATCGTGCTTGGGTGTCCATATCAACTGACGACACTGCGGGTATTCAACCGTGGAAAATCCCCTTCAGGCTGCGCGTACGTGGGATCCGCGGCATCGCGCTAGGCCAATTTCGCTCCTACGATGCGGGCTCGACGACCCTGCTCGCCGGAGCTTTCGGTCTCGTGCTGATTATCGCCATTGACACTCTCGTCGGTTTGACGCATGCGAGTGGTCTCCGCGCCCTTTATGACGCGACTCGAACGGTAGCGACTATTTCGTCCCCGGACCTTCCAGATTCTGCCGGCGTACTCATCTGGGCAACGATTGCCGCAATTATTGTCATGGGATTCACCGCGATGTTCGCAGCTGGAATTGTGAATCATCTTTTGTCTGGTCGGCACGTGACTTTGGTAGGGCGCCGGGTTGTGCCACGTAGTGGGCACGTGGTTGTGGCAGGCATGGGGCAAGTGGGACTTCGACTTGCTCAGGAGTTGCGCAGCATCGGTGTGGCCGTGGTAGGGATTGAACGTGATCCACAAGCGCCTGGGCTAGGCATCGCGAGAGCCAGTGGAGTGCCGGTAATCATCGGGAACGCGTCTTCACAAGATGCTCTCAAAAGAGCGGGTGCTTCTCGAGCCATTGCCATCGTTGCTGCGGGTAGTGAGGAGCGAGAAAATATTGCCGTTGCGGTCACGGCGCTGGCTGGACGTCCAGGTGCCCGAGTTGTTCTGCGGGCCGGTTCAGATGATGCGATCACCGAAACGACGTCACTTTTTCAGATTGGTTCGGTGATTGACGTGAACGGCCTGACAGCGGTATTCGTCGCGGAGAGCATGATCGGAAGTAAGCCCTATGTAGTTTTCCCCACCGAGACAAGTTTTGAGTCAATCGACACACAAACCGGTGAAGTGTCAGATCTGGGGTCTGCTCCTGCCCGGTGCGTCTGCGTTCTCTAAAAAGCAGCGATGACAAGCAGGTGGGTGGGAATGTAAGTTGGGGTGGCACAGGAAATCCCTCACAGATATCGCAAAATCTTCCTATCAAGTGCACTGGTGACCGGGTGGGGGTTAGTGCAGGGTTAGTGCCGGGTTAGTGCACTAAATAAGTGTCCCGCTCAACCGAACAAGCCGGAATACTGACGTCATGAGCAAGACCACACGCAACAAGAACCTCCTTGTCATTCTCGGCTGGTGCCTAGCGCTAGGACTGCTGCTTTTCGCATTCATTCAGGCATGACGAAGAACCTGACACGCGCCCGCCACTAAAAATAAAAAACGGCTTTGAAGCAACGACCTCTCTACTCGCTCCACCCCCAAAGCTTTTACCCCCAAAAACTGCAGGGGTGGGCAGATTCGCGTCAATGTGAGCCGCTGGTGACCCTATTGCCCACTTCCCTGCAACACTGGCTGGGTCTAAATCAATACGCACAAACTAGAAAGACCGTTTTTGCGTGGTCAATACGACTTCCGGAACGGCCGCAACAGCCACCAACGCAATTCATACCCGATGGCAACGACCCATTTCCGCATCCCTCAATACTAATGCAAAACAGCCACTCGCATCAGGAAGGCGAGCCACCATGACAAAGCCCCAGCCGGTCAGGATGGGGCTTTGGTATCACGTGGACAATGGCAGAAATGTCAACGCTGCCCTGTTGCTAGTAGCCGCGCTCACTCTGACAGGGACGGATCGATACCTGCCATCAGCAACTATTCGAGGGTGGGCTTCCTGTGTATCGTCAGCTCCTAGATCGTGAGGACTTGTGTGGACCGAGGTTTTCCTGTAGCCATAAACACGAGTGAGTTGTCTGGCGTTGTCACTCATGACACGACCCGTGAAGAGATGACTGATGCTTGCGGAGTGATTATTGGCGAGAATGGGTTGTATATGTTGAGGTATATGGGGAGTACCTAAAACAAAGTGTGTCGTGCAAAATTGACTAAGGAGCAACATGCCTTCATTGCCCGGAGAAGTTCCCTCAAGCTTGTTCCCAATTTTGGGAGCAGGCCGCATTTTGATTGGGGCCGGATTGATTTTTGCTCCAGGTGGGCTAGCGCGAGGCTTAGGTATTGATCCGCAATCAGCAACAGCGTCGCGGTGGCTGACCCGGATTGCTGGTGCACGTGAGGTGGGAATCGGGATTGGAGCTATCCGAGCGTGGCATCGTCAAGAAGACCCGTCAGGTTGGATTTTGGCGCAAGCGATCAGCGACTCGACAGACGTTGTGGCTTTTGGTGCTGCAGCAGTATCAGGCAAGGTGTCGGCTAAACGTGGTATCGGTATGGCCGTATTCGCGGCGTCAGGCGCAGTGAGTGAAATCGTGACATTCATTGCGCTGGAGAAGAAGCGGTTAGTGCAGGGATAGTGCAGTCAACGTTGAATTCCGTGAAACGAGACACGTTTCCGTGAGGAAAAAGTGCGCCCGGAGGGACTCGAACCCCCAACCTACCGGGTAGAAACCGGTTGCTCTATCCGTTGAGCTACGGGCGCTCGTATTAACAAGCGGGCTTAGTATTGCAAGACCCACAGGGGCGGCCGTAACCGGCTTGTCCTTGGTTTCCACAGGTCAGGAAGTGTGTGTCACTCCTCCACAACCATTGATACAAGGGTGTTCTCGAGGTCACTATTGCTCGATTCTTTCCAATAGTTGCACTGAAGACAGTGCCTAAGGAAAGTTGAGGAAAGAAATGAATGACATAACACTGTCAGTGGTTGGAAACGTGGTCAACGACGTTGACCTGCGCTTCACTCCCTCGGGTGAAGCAGTGGCTTCTTTTCGAGTCGCGAGCACTACTCGGCGGTTCGATCGCAATAACGAGCGGTGGATAGATGGAGATACCCATTACTTCACGGTAAGTTGCTGGCGGCAAATGGCGCACAATGTTGCGTCCAGTCTAATTAAGGGAATGCCGGTGGTTGTGACGGGACGAATGCGAAGTCGGGAGCACGAAAAAGTGTGCGGTGACCACACTCACATCATGCGTTACGTGGACATTGAGGCAATTGCGGTTGGCCCCGATCTTGCTCGCGGCACTTCGGTCTTTACCAAGGTACGTAAAGACTCCGTGGTCGAAAGCGAGCGCCGCATGCTGGCGGATGCGCTTGGGCAAGACACTGTGGACTATCTCGATCAAATCGGAGCCGATGGTGAAGTTGCTGTAGGCATCGACCTCGAAACGGGTGAGATTTCTGGCGTTGGGTGATGCAGCTCGGGCATCGGGGTCGCACTAGGCTCCGATGCCATGGCCGAATTCATTTATACATTGCAGAAAGCTCGTAAAGCCCATGGCGACAAGGTCGTCCTGGATAACGTGACCTTGTCCTTTCTTCCCGGTGCAAAAATTGGTGTGGTTGGCCCCAATGGCGCTGGTAAATCGAGCCTTTTGAAGATCATGGCGGGAATCGATGACGTATCCAATGGAGAAGCAAAACTCCATGACGGATTTACCGTCGGAATCCTCACGCAGGAACCCAATCTCAATGAAAGCAAATCAGTCCTGGAGAACGTTCAAGAGGGTGTCGCCGAAACCAAAGACATGGTTGACCGCTTCAATCAGATTTCGGTAGAACTTGCCGAGCCTGATGCCGATTACGACTCGCTCCTCTCTGAGATGGGTAAGTTACAAGAAGAAATCGACCGCCGAAATGCATGGGATCTCGACAATCAACTCGAGCAGGCGATGGATGCGCTGCGTTGTCCTCCGTCGGATTCGGAGATCCCGTTATTGTCCGGTGGTGAAAAGAGACGGGTCGCCCTATGTAAGTTGCTTTTACAGCAACCCGATCTGCTTTTGCTGGATGAGCCCACCAACCACCTTGATGCTGAGAGCGTTCAGTGGCTCGAACAACACCTTGAAAAATACCCGGGGACCGTTATCGCCATCACCCACGATAGGTACTTCCTGGACAATGTTGCCCAGTGGATTTTGGAACTGGACCGAGGACGTGCCTATCCATATGAAGGCAATTACTCCACTTACCTGGAAACAAAGGCCGCTCGGCTCAAGGTTGAAGGTCAAAAAGATGTCAAGCTGCAGAAACGGCTGACCGATGAACTTGAGTGGGTTCGCTCCAATGCAAAGGCACGCCAGACCAAATCTCGCGCACGCTTGGATCGCTATGAAGAAATGGCAGTTGAGGCTGAGAAGACCCGTAAGTTCGACATGGAAGAAATTCAGATTCCGCCCGGCCCACGGCTCGGAGCAGTTGTTGTTGAATCTAAGGGCTTGATCAAGGGCTTTGATGACCGAATGCTGATTGATAATCTTTCGTTCACGCTGCCGCGCAATGGCATCGTTGGTGTGATTGGCCCCAACGGTGTGGGTAAAACGACCCTTTTCAACATGATTGTTGCGGCAGCCGAAGGTGATACTGCTAACAAAGATGCTTTACCCACTTCGGGTGACCTCAAAGTGGGCGAAACTGTGAAATTGTCTTATGTTGACCAGAGCCGTTCGGGCCTTGATCCAACTAAAAATGTGTGGGAAGTGGTATCCGACGGCCTAGATTGGATCAAGGTGGGTAATGTGGAGATGCCTTCACGCGCCTACGTGTCAGTATTCGGATTCAAGGGGCCAGATCAACAGAAACAAGCAAAAGTACTTTCCGGTGGTGAGCGAAACCGCCTCAACTTGGCACTCACCCTCAAAATGGGGGGAAACTTGATTCTCCTTGACGAGCCGACAAACGACCTTGATGTGGAAACATTGGGATCGCTGGAGAAAGCTCTCCTTGATTTCCCAGGCTGCGCCGTGATCACTTCCCATGACCGTTGGTTCCTCGACCGAATTGCGACCCACATCTTGGCCTACGAGGGTGACTCGCAGTGGTTCTGGTACGAAGGGAACTTCGAAGGGTACGAGAAAAACAAGGTAGAGCGCTTAGGTGAAGAGGCGACCCGACCGACCCGCGCTACCTACCGCAAACTTACGCGCGACTAGTAGAACTAATGAGCGTATTCGTTACACAGGTTTACCGGCGCTTTAGCGACCTTGACCCACTGGGACATGTAAACAATGTCGTCTATCTCGATTACTTGCAGGAAGCTCGGCTGCGTGCCTTAATGCAAATCGACTACACCGACACTTTAAAGTTCAGCCAAGTGATGGCCCATCAGTCAATTGAATTTCGTCGACCGATTCTTTATTCGACCGACCCATTGACCATTAAGGTCACGATTAGTTCAGTCGGTAATACTTCCTATCGAATGAAGTATCGAATTTTTAATGAACTAGGTGAGCTTGCCGCAGAAGCGGAAAGTGTGATGGTGTGCTTTGATAATGACAAGGCAGTTTCCATTCCCGACAAATTACGAAGTGCTTTGCAGAGCATTCTTGAAGTGGAGTAATTCGTGCGAGTAACCCTTGGACCAACGGAGCTACGCTCAATTATTTCTATTCTGGAAAAACAAGTTGAATGGAATCCTAATATTGCGGTCCGGGTGGTCACTTCACCGAATGCGGTAGCTTTCTATTCGGCAATACCTCTCAATTTGCGCGCATTCATCGCGATGCCTGCCAAGATGAGCCCCGGGCAGCCATGCGATCTGATTGTGACTGGACGTGATGTTGTTGCGTTGCTTTCCAACTCACAGGGGGTAATTGAACTTGACTCCCTTGACCAGATCGTTGGTGCTGAAACCGCATCTGTATCAGAATTACCGCCGTCGCAGGGTTGGCAAATCCCAATGCATGCGATGGCGAGTGACATTATTCCAGTAGTAAATCAGGCCATCAACGAATTTGATCGTCGTAGTGTCGGTCTCGGGGAACGAGGCAAGGCCGATCTAGCGGAGGAAATCTGGAATCGCCCGGCTTGGGGAGGGTTGCCGGTAAAGATTCTTTATGCAGCTCAACGGCTAATGCTTATCTGGGATGAACCCGTAAAAATTTCGGCTGCAACGTGTGGTCAGTGGAAGAGACTGAGCACCCCACGGGGTCAAGTTTTTGTGGACTCAACCGTGCCTTCGGCCCGTAGTCGGATGCAATTAGTGAATTAGCCGCGCACCCACACGCTAGTTTCAGGACCGAGTACCAAGTGCTCCCCGTCACCTGAGTCGACAATTGCAACTTCGGGACCTGATGCCACCACAACTTGGGTTCCAAATGAATGTGGGGCGCTCCACATTTCACCGGTCGTATTCATAAGGCAGGTCAATGGGCTCACTGGGTGGAGCCGGCGATAAGCCAAGACTGAATCATTGGGAATTGCGAATTCACCCATGCGCCATTGGAGTTCGCCGTCACCGGTTGCCAGCTCTTCGCGTCTTTTTGCGAGTGCGGCGCGGTAAAAATTCAATGTTGTGTCACCGGACTCCTGTGCCTGAACGCTCAAGTGTTCCCAAGAACTCGGTTGGGGGAGCCACGAATTTTCCCCGGAACTGAATCCGTAGGAAGGAACGTCACCTGACCAGGGGAGGGGCACCCGGCATCCATCGCGGCCAATCTGTTTACCTTCTGTGCGGAACCACACGGGGTCCTGGCGGGCTTCTCCGGGGAGATCAAGGACCTCTGGTAATCCAAGTTCTTCGCCTTGGTACAGGTAAGTGGAACCGGGAAGTCCGAGTGTGAAAAGAGTCGCAGCCCGAGCGCGTGCTACACCACGATCAGCGTTGTCCGGGGTTGGCATAACTGTGGGGTGGTCGCTCTGACCAGGTGCCAAGCGGGTGGCGTGGCGCACAATATCGTGATTGGACAAAACCCACGTGGCGGGTGCACCAACTTTTTTGTGGTTGAGCAAGGTGGAATCCACTGATTCTTTGAGCTTGATCGCGTCAAATCCCGCTCGCAAATAATGGAAGTTGAACGACGTGTGCAGTTCGTCGGGACGTTGGTAAAGAGCAAGACGCTCAGGTGATGGAGCGGACGTTTCGCCGCAAAAAACCTTTGGTGGCTGGTAACTATCTGCAATCTTTCGCCAACTTCGATACACCTCGTGTACGCCATCTTGGTCCCAAAATGGACTCAAAATTGGGGCGCCGAGTAGTCCCTTTTCGCGGGCCGCGTCGTAATCAATATCGGGGAAAGTTTGGTCTTTGATCAAGCCGTGGGCGACATCAATCCGAAAACCATCAATCCCTAAATCAAACCAGAATTTCAAAATATCTTCGAACTCAGCGCGGACTTGGGAGTTTTCCCAATTTAGATCAGGTTGAGACGAATCGAAAATATGAAGATACCAGTACTTTGTTGTCACGCCATTGGCCAAAACGAGCGGGGACCACGCATCACCGTGAAAAACGCTCTGCCAGTTGGTTGGCGGGAATTCATGACGTGCGCCTTTTCCTTCTTTAATTACGTAGCGGTCCCATGCGGGTGATCCAGGCTCGGAGTTCAGCACCTCGTGAAACCAGGCATGGGCGCTACTGGTGTGGTTGGGGACTATGTCCATGAAGAGTTTCACACCCTTGGCATGTGCAGCGTGAATCAGGGCTTCGACATCTGCGACGTGGCCTAACCGGGGATCAACGAGTCGGAAATCGGACACATCGTAGCCACCATCAAGTAGCGGTGAATCGTAAAAAGGAGAAATCCAAATAGCGTCGACCCCTAGATTGGCAAGGTAGTCCACCCGGCTGAGGATCCCCGGTATGTCGCCGATTCCGTCTGCGTCACTGTCAGAAAATGAACGTGGATAGACCTGGTAAATGACAGCATCACGCCACCATTCATTCTTTCCGCTTGGCACTTCTAAGCCTCCGTGATAGGAATTGATGCATCATTTTCTGGTGTTTCGTCTGGGACATTTTGCATACCAAATGCGGCCGCCACCAGATACTGCCATAGCTCTGACTCAAGATGGGCATCCATCCCTTGGTCAGCAATCGCGGCTGCCATCAGAGCCAACCAGCGGTCGCGGGCATCACCGTCAATGTGGAATCCCACGTGGCGCATTCGAAGCCGCGGGTGACCGCGCTCTTCACTATAGGTTCCAGGGCCGCCCCAATACTGTTCAAGAAATGAGCGTAAACGCCACTCCGCACCTTCGAAGTCATCAATCGGATACATGGCACTCAGGACTGGGTCTTTAGGGACCTGTTGATAAAAATTATGGACTAGGTCAGTGAAAAATGCATGTCCGCCAAAACGCTCATAGGGGGTCAATTCTGAATTCGTCACTGCGCCCTTCGTTCATCGACTATCTGCATTTGGGTGAGTGGGATGTGCAACCCCGCATTGTCGAGTGCACTCTTGACCCGTTCGCGCAGTAGGCGAGCACCGACGAATTGTTGATCTGGCATCACCTTGGCCATTACCCGGACCACGACTGCATCACCACGCACGTCCTGGAGGCCCGCATACTCGGGTGCGTCCATGAAAACAGTGTCGTAACTGGAATCTAGTGCAATGTGTTGGCCTTCTTCGTTAATCACCTGCCGCACATTGGCTAGATCGGCGTTGTATCTCATGGCAATGTCAACGATTGCGTAGGTCCAGCCTTGACTTTGGTTAGCAATGAAGGGGATAGTTCCATTGCGCACGTACCAGAGAACGCCATAAAAGTCTCGAATTCGGGTGTAGCGCAGTGCAACTTCGTCAACGGTACCAAGGACAACCCCGCAGTCAACAACGTCTCCCACGCCCAATTGATCCTCGAGTGTCATTGAGATTCCGGCCAGGTAATCTGCCACTAAAGTTTGGGCACCAAAACCAAGGACCACGCCAAGTATGCCTGCGCTGGCCAAAAGTGGACCGATGTTGATTCCCACTTCAGCCATAATCATCATGATGGAGATCGTCCAGATACCGATAACAGCGGTGCTGTGACCTAATGTGCCAAGGGCGTTCGCTCGTTGAGAGACCCGGTTGTCCAAGAGCTGGTCGGAGATGTCTTCTGAGTCGGTCGAGTTTCGTAGTTCGGCGACATTGAGTGTGACAGCCTTGCTTGTGGCCTTAGCCACGACCCTGCGTATCGCCAATGTGGACACTTTTGTAGCGACAAGGGCGACAATGATGATCATCACGATGCGAAGCGGGACAACCCATGGTCCGCTACGAAACGAGTCGACGGCATCCACGAATGAATTCCAATCCATGTAATTCCCCTTAGTGGTCTAGTCCGGTCCAGTGCGACATGAACGCTAACGTATCGGCACTTTCCTCGATCGACTTGTTCAATGACCGGGCACCATGACCCACATTTTCCTCGGTGCGCACCAAAATCGGGCGAACTCCACTCGTGCCGGCCTGAACAGCCGCTGCCATTTTGCGGCCATGCATGGGATCGGTTCGCGTGTCGTTATCGAAAATTGCGAACATGGTGGCCGGGTAATCGGTTCCCGGTGTTACGCGGTGATAGGGGGAGTAGGCGTGTAGCCAGTCAAATTGCTGTGGGTCTGCCGGGTCGCCGTACTCAACTGTCCAGGTCGGCCCCAATTCACTTTCGACGTAGCGGATCATGTCGAGTAGAGGGGCCACGCACACCACTGCATTGAAAAGGTCCGGCCGTTGGGTCATGGCGGCACCGACAAGAAGCCCACCATTTGATCCACCGTAGATCCCCAGCTGCTCACTCGTGGTCCATCCGTGAGTAATGAGGTATTCGGCTGCGGCGTGGAAGTCATCGAAGACGTTTTGCTTATTGGCCAACATTCCAGCGCGATGCCACTCCTCACCTTCTTCACCGCCACCGCGCAAGTTCGCGACCGCCCACACGCCACCAGATTCAACCCAGGCCAGAATTGCGGCGCTGTAGCCGGGCTGCATCGGAATGCCAAATCCACCGTATCCATAAAGAATTGTTGGTCGTGGTTGATCTGAATTTCCGGTTGGTGAGATAACAAACATGCGAACGGTAGTGCCATCAAGTGATGGATAGGTGATGAGTTCTGAGTGCACCGATGGCGCCTGGACGCTGCCTGGGGGAGTCGCATAAAGGATAAGTTTCCTCGACCGCGCATCAAACTCGAAGATCGTAGGAATAGTGGTGTGATCGGTGTACACGATCCAAGTAATGGGACCACCATCAATGTGCTCGATAGGACCGCCGATTGTTCCGGCCCCGGGTAACTCGATGGGATACAAAAATTCCCCACCTGCTGCGGCGTGAACGGCCATCTGGGCCACTCCGTGATTTGTGTGCACGACGAGGAGCTGGTCCTGATCTAGCCCGTCGCCGTCAAGCAAAGTGACCGATTCAAGAACGGCATCTGGCGCCTCGGGGATAAGCGTCTTCCAGGAGGTCGGGTCCCAGGACCCCGGCGTTGTCACTAGCAGCTTCCCTCGGGGGGCGTCCCTGTCGGTAAAAATGTAGGCGCGACCATCACGACCGAAAGTGAGTGAAGTTTGTGCATCTACGTCACCTTGAACGAGTTCGAATGAAGGACTAGAAGGATCACTTACCGTGAGATCGGCAACCCATAAATCATTTCGCGGCTCGGTCCCCTCACTTGATGCAACTTCGAGCCAGCGACCGTCACGGGAAACTGAAACTCCATAGTAGTTAGTTAGGTTCATGCCAGCACCAAAAACAAGTACGTCCGTGTGTGGGTCTGCGCCGATGGTGTGCAAATAGACGCGGCGATGGAAGTGGCTTTCACTTTCAGGAAGAAGATCCGGTGCAATGCGACGAACATAATAAAAAGCTGACCCACCCTTGAGCCAAGCAATTGGTGAATATCGGCATCGATCGATCGGACCTTCAATGATCTTGCCCGTTTCCACGTTCATGACATACACGTCTGATTCTTCATTTCCGCCTTGGGAAATTTGGTAGGCGAGCAGGTCGCCTTCTTTAGATGGCTGCCAGCTATCTAAAGTTGTGTGGCCTTCTGGGTCCAGCACCATGGGATCGATCAGAACCCGGGCGGTGGCCGAATCGGTGTGTGAATCATTTGTGTTACGGACATAGAGGACGGCAAATTGCTGGCCCGGCTCGCGCTTAGTAAAAAAGGTTCGATCACCGCGGATGTACGGCGGTGAAATTGCTCCTGAACCGAGTAACTCGCCCACTCGATCCGAGAAGTGCTCCCGTGCTGACCAGCTTGCCCGCTCAGCATCCATGAGAAGTGCCTGATCTTGTAACCACTGTTGGGTGCGAGCATCCTGTGGATCCTCCAAGTAGCGGTAGGGATCGGGGACGTTGACTCCGTGGTAATCATCGGTGATCCCGCTGTCGGGTAGTTGGGGGTAGTTAAGGCGCGCAATAGTCATGACACCACCGTAAGGGATCGCATCACTCGCGCGCGTTAGACTGGGAGGGTGAGTGGCTTTCAAGTAATAATGGTGTTTTTGGGAATCCCTATCGCCTTGACAGTCTTAGTAGTCCTCGCCATCGCCGCCCCTTCATGGACCCGCAGCAGTAGGGGCAAAGTGACCGACGAATTCGATTCTGCATCCGGTTCCTCTTCGATTTTCATCTCAAGTGATGCTGCGGCGCCAAATCCTTCGATTCTCCCCACCGAGATTTCCGCCCAAGCATCCGTTCTGGTGGGAGGCGGATCACGTGCATCTTGGTAGCACTGCCCACAGGGAGTTGACCCGCTCTGTCAAGCTGGCTCGAGAAATTTCTGGTCTGACATTTGGGGTCTACATCGGGGAGCTTGCCCAATGCCGCGACAGCGCAATCGCCCGCCATGCTGAACTTGCCGCAGCGGAGTCAGCCGTCTTGATTGCCGTCGACCCCGATGCCCGAACAATTGACATTGTGACCGGTAAAGAAGCCCACATTTTCCTTGATGATCGCTCATGCGATTTTGCAACGTTGGCATTTGCCTCCTGTGCAACTGCCGGTGACATCGTTGGTGGGGTGCGTGAGGCACTTATCGTCCTGGCAGAACATGCACGCGCCCCCAAGGTCCACCACCTCGACGAAACGTTCTAAACGAGTCTCCTGCATCTCATTGGCTTTGTTTACATGTCCTTTGCTTGAGCACGCAATGCCCGCTCTGCGCCGTCGCGCCCCTCAGTAACAAGGCGAAGCATCGAAGGCACGGTCTGTGCGTCAAGAAACACATTAGTTTTGGCAATCAACTCGGCTGAAGCGGCATAGACCGGGTACATACCGGCAGTAATGTCCTGAGCCATTTCCATCGTTTGCTCCTCCCACACGCTGGGTAGTTCTTGGAAGTAGCGATCAACGAATGCCTCCATCAGATCGCGGTTATCGGGGTCTTGGAACCCGCCAATCGTTGCTTCAATAATGGTGTTGGGAAGTGCGTTGTTGTGCATGACTGCATCCCAAGCAGCGTCCTTGGCACCCATGGTGGGGCGTGACGCCAGCGCACGGGTTGCCTGGCGTTTCCCTGTCGCAGTGTTATCTAGTTCAAGTTCAGCATCAATTTCTACTTCACCCCGCACCCCAGCGCTCACTAGAGCGTGGAGCAAACTCCAGCGAAGATCAGTGTCAATTTTGAGTCCGCTCCACGTGATAGTGGTATCGAGCAGGCCAGCTACCGTCTCGAGTTGGGAATTTGTTGTCGCATTTCCTACGAATACGCGAGCGAATGCAAGCTGGTGATCACTGCCCGGATCGGCTTGAGCAGCGAGCCCTTCACAGGCTTGGGCGACACGCAAGCGGTAGGCATCGCGGTGCTCGGGTGCCGCAAATTGATCAATTGCCATGGAAAGCTGACGCAAAACACCACTGGTGACACCCACATCTGTTTCACGGTCAATACCGGCAAGAACTAGATCTAAGAACTCGCCGGTACTCACTTCGGCATCGCGAGTCATGTCCCATGCGGCACTCCAAATTACCGCGCGAGCAAGTGAATCCGAAATCGCTCCGAGTTGCGCGGTCGCAGTTTTCCAAGATTTTTTATCGAGGCGAACCTTGGCGAAAGTCAGATCACCGTCGTTGACCAGCAAAAGATCAGGTTGTTGCTTACCGACCAACTCAGCGATTTCCGTGTGAGCGCCAGTGACGTCGACGGCAATGAACTCGCGCCGGATAAGTCCCGCATCTGTGAGGTCATAAAGACCGAGTCCCACACGGTGGGAGCGAAGGGTCGGTGCAACTCCGATTGGTGAGATCGGCGGTTCCTGCTCAATAATTACGTTTTCGTATTTGCCCTCGGAGTTGACTGTGACGATTGGCCTGAGCAGGTTCACTCCACTGGTTTGCAACCATTCGCGGGTCCAGTCAGAAAGATCGCGGCCACTTGTTGCCTCAAGTTCGGTGAGAAGGTCGTTGAGTTGGGTGTTTCCCCAGGCATGCTTGTTGAAGTACACGCCGATGCCAGCCATGAATTCAGGTTCGCCTACCCAGGCCACCAACTGCCGCAGGGCAGATGCTCCCTTTGCATAGGTAATTCCATCAAAGTTCACGCGGACCGCGTCAAGATCAACCATGTCGGCTGCAATCGGATGGGTTGAGGGCAACTGATCCTGACGATAAGCCCACGCTTTGCGCAGGTTCGCAAATGTTGTCCAAGCATCGTTGTAGCGAGTTGCGTGCACATTGGCGTGATGGGCCGCCCACTCGGCAAATGACTCGTTGAGCCACAGGTCATCCCACCACGTCATGGTGACCAAGTTGCCAAACCACATGTGAGCCAACTCATGCAAAATTGTGTTTGCCCGCTGTTCATAGGCGGCAATCGTGACGCGGCTTCGGAAAATTAGGTCTTCAAGGAACGTAACGCATCCGGCGTTTTCCATTGCGCCGGCATTGAACTCCGGCACGAAAAGCTGATCGTATTTGGCAAATGGGTAACCCACCTTGAATTGATCTTCGAAAAAAGTGAACCCTTGCCTTGTGACTTCAAATATTTCATCAGAGTCTAGGAATTGAGAGAGTGATTGCCGGCAGTAGATTCCCAAGGGATAGGTGCCGTATGGTCCGGAATACTCGTCTCGAACTTCGAAATACGGGCCAGCGACAAGTGCCGTGATGTAAGTAGAGATGATCGGGGTTGGCTCGAACTCCCACGTCTTGGTGTCGTTGTCGTGCTCGGTGACCTGTGCCATTGGAGAGTTGCTGATCACCTTCCAGCGTGCAGGTGCTGTGGCCGTCAAAGTGAATGTCGCTTTAAGGTCAGGCTGCTCAAAACAGGCATACATCCGACGCGCATCCGCAGACTCAAATTGGGTGTAAAGGTAGGTCTGGTCGTCTACTGGGTCAATAAATCGATGTAGACCCTCACCGGTGTTCATGTACTTGCCTTGGGCCGTGACAACCACGGTGTTCATTTCTTGTAAATCCGGAAGCAGGATTCGAGCGCCCTGAACGACCTCTGCGATGGAGAGTTCTTTTCCATTGAGAGTCACTGATTCAACGGTCGGGGCAATGAGGTCAATCCAGGTGTGGGCGCCGATTGACGTGCACGCGAATAGTGCGGTGGTGCTGGTAGCAAATGTAGGCCCAGTGGACGTCAGATCCAGAACAACCTCGTAGGAGGTCGACGAAATCACAGCAGAGCGCTCACTTGCCTCCGCGCGGGTGATGTTTTCGGTGTGAGAACTTGATGTGTCGGTGAGTGTCATGTGAGAATCCTTGCACGGAACTGATTAATTCGTAGATCTGGTGGCCTCGCCAAAAATGTGGTTCCATGCGGTCATGAGTTCGCAATTGCGGGAAGGCGAGTCCGCAGTCTGCATTTTTGATGGTGATTGCGGGATTTGCCACTCCTCGGTCCGACTAGCGGGTCGACTTCGTGCTCGCATCGACTTCATCCCGTTTCAGAAATTCGATTTCACAAATGCCCCGATTGGTCTCACCCTGAAGCGCGCTGAGTCCGAAGTGGTGTGTGTCAGTCCTGCTGGACAGGTGTGGGGAGGAGCCGCAGCAGTGGCGCAAATTCTGCGCACAAGCCGAATTGCTCCACTAGGTATGATCTTGGATTCGCGACTGGTTCTTCCAGCGGCTCAGATTGTCTACTCGTGGGTGGCCCGAAATCGAGGCAGATGGGCCCAAGCTTGTGGAGTCGATGAGACTGGCAAATCGAGTACGGAATACTGAACAGTATGAGCGAATCACAAGTAGATGCCAGTGCCCTGCCTTGGCGCGGTTTTGCCAGCGACAACTATGCGGGCGTACACCCGGAAATCCTTGAAGCGCTTACTCGGGTCAATTCTGGACACCAAGTCGCATACGGTGACGACTCGATCACTGCCGAGCTGGATGAACGCATGGCCACCCTCTTTGGCCGACCAGTCGGCATATATCCCGTATTTAATGGCACCGGTGCGAATGTCGTGGCATTGTCTTCGATCATGAATCAATGGGAAGCGGTCGTGTGCACCAGCACGGCGCACATTCATATGGATGAGGGCGGTGCTCCAGAAAAAGTTGCCGGCATCAAACTGTGGACAGTTGCCGACATTAATGGAAAGCTCACACCCAACTTGATTCGCTCGGCTGCCCATGATTTTGGTTTCGTTCACTACGCGCAACCTGGGGCAGTTTCAATTGCGCAATCTACCGAGATGGGAACCGTCTACACGGTGGAGGAAGTCACCGCAATCAGTGAATGCGCCCACGAACTTGGGCTTCGGGTTCACATGGATGGTGCCCGGATTGCTAATGCTGCGGCAGCGCTCGGCGTCCCGGTTGCAGACTTCACAATTAATGCTGGCGTGGACATCCTGTCTTTCGGGGGAACAAAAAACGGAATGCTCATGGGCGAGGTGATTGTTGTTTTCAACCCGGATGTTGTTCATGGAGTCGAATACTTTCGCAAAAGCTACATGCAACTCAACAGCAAGATGCGCTTTGCCTCGGCCCAAATGATTGCTTTACTCAACGAGGACTTGTGGCTCAAGAGCGCAACCCACGCAAACGAGATGGCCCAAAAACTTAAATTCGCAGTGGAGCAAATACCAGGAATTACGATTGAAGTACCCACAGATGCCAATGCTGTTTTTGCTCGCATGCCAGCCGAGGTGGTCGAGCGTTTACAAAGTAAGTGGCGGTTTTATACCTGGGACAGCCCAACATTGGTGCGTTGGATGTGCGCGTGGGATACCCAAGCCTCCGATGTTGAAGCCTTTGCTGCAGACATTGCTACGGAAATGGCGGCCCATTAAATGTTGGTCAATTAGCTGTGCCGGAGGGCCATGTTGTTCACCGCCAGGCGCGGGAATTGAACACACTCTTTGGCGGGCACGTGGTTCACGTCAGCAGTCCTCAAGGTCGATTCGCACAATCCGCATCCGTGATAAACAACACCACTTTTATTGAAGCGCACGCCTTCGGTAAACGTCTGTTTGTCAACTTCGAACACGGAAATGTCATTCATATTCACCTTGGCCTTTACGGCAAGTGGACTTTCCTTGATCGCATTCCAGAGCCCGTCGGATTAATTCGTCTGCAAATTTCAAGCGCGGATGCGTGCGCTCAACTGCGTGGACCAAATGCGTGTGCATTAATTTCGCCCCCTGAAATGAAAATTATGAAGGCGAAAATTGGCCCGGACCCGATTCGTAAAGATGATCCAGGGATTGCCCGCACCAAGGTGTTAGCAAGCGCAACTCCGATCGGGGTGCTGCTGATGGATCAAACGCTTTTTGCTGGGGTGGGAAATATTTACCGGGCGGAGGTTCTCTTTCGAAGTCGCATTGATCCTCAGACTCCTGGCAAAGCGTTAACTCGCCGGCAGTTTGATGCTTTATGGGATGACCTTGTCGAGCTGATGAAAGTTGGGGTCAGGAGCGGTCGAATCGACACGGTTCTGCCCCAACACGAGCCAAAAGCAATGGGGCGCTCGCCGCGTGAAGACCGTCACGGTGGCGAGGTGTACGTGTATCGACGTGCTGGATTGGAATGCTTTATGTGCTCGAGTGAAATTGCCGAGAGCGATTTGCGTGGAAGAAATCTTTTCTGGTGCCCGCAATGTCAGCAGTAGTTAGTGCTGAGAAATCCGTGGGCTCCGAATACCTGGGTGATCAGCCGGGAGGCTGTTCTTAATAATCCTCCATGACCAAAGGATTACGCCCAGCACCATTACATAGAAAAGTGGGCGGACTGCCGCAAGTGCCCATAAGTCTTCGTCTTGTATGAGCGGAACCTGAACCGCTGCCCGCACCACATTGAGGAGTACCCACAGCCAGGAAGCTTTTGCGTATGCCCGAAGCAGGTCAGGGTCCTTGCGCCATTTCATCCCTGTCCCTGTGATTGGCCCGACAATCACGCCGAGAAGTGGCCAGCGAATCAGAATCGAGAAAGCAAAGGCAAGCGCTGATGCAATATTTGCGAGTACGAGTGGCCAGAAATATGCTGCTGCATTTCCGGTGTAGTAGGCGACGGTTGCGGCAAGAACGACCACAAGCAGGGCGCCGACAATTCTCACTGGCTTTTCACGGCGTGTGAGACGCAATCCGGCGAGCACAACACCAATGGTGAGTGCCGAGATGACAGCGGCCGTGAGGTTGCTACCGGTTGCTAAATAGACGACTACAAAAATCACTGGGGGCAGCATGGATTCCACGGCGCCTCGGGGGCCACCAAGGAGCGCAGCGAGTGGATGGCCAAGTTCTGGCTCAGGTGCGGAATCGCTGCTCACCCTCACAATCTACCGGGGTCGTGGAGAGCGGTTTCTGACGCAGTGTCGGTCGTGCCAAGGGGATAGACTGCATAGGTGAGCTCATCGGGGATTCAGGCATTGGCCAGTCAGTGGGCGGCAGATCTGGATAGTTGGGCGCTACCGCAAGAGATCTTGGATCAAGCGCCGGAAGTGCCCTGGCAGCATCCGGTCGCCATGTTTACCGTGGCACCGCCACACACCCCAATTCCTGACTCATTGTCACATCAGCGTGCGCGCGAAGTTCTTGAACCAGGCGGCAGCGTTCTTGACGTTGGCTCAGGCGGTGGTCGCGCCTCAATGGCAATCACGCCACCGGCCGGGACTTTAACAGCAGTGGACCACCAGCAAGAAATGCTTGACGAGTTTCACAAGGCCGCGGAAGCTCGCGGCACAATTGCCCACTCTTATCTGGGTGATTGGCCGCACGTGGCTGCGCTCGTTCCTGAAGCTGATGTTGTGGTGTGCCATCACGTTGCCTACAACGTGGCGGACATCGTTCCGTTCTTGCAGGCTCTCAATGCTCATGCGCGCAAGCGCGTGGTCATGGAGGTTCCCATGAGTCATCCCATGAGTAATTTTAATGATCTGTGGAAGAAATTCTGGAACTTGGACCGTCCCATTTTACCTACGCCTTATCAATTACAAGATATTTGCTTGGCGCTAGGGTTTGGGGCTGTTCTCGATATATGGGAAGATCGCACATGGGGCGCCCGAGTTGACCTCCCTGAAGAAGAGCGCATTCGTCGGGCGCGCGTTCGGTTGTGCCTCACGCAGGATCGCGATGCAGAACTCGCCGCGGCATTGCTAGCTGAAAAAGATGCGAAACCTCGATCTATTGCGACTATATGGTGGGACGTGAAGTAAGTGGAAGCAAATATTGAAGTAACGAGTGGCAATTCACCAGCGCAATACAAGACGACCCCGTGGCTGTTGTTATTTTCGGGAATCATTGGGCTATACGCTGCATTCACGCTGACCCAAGACAAGTTCGCGATCCTGGAGGATCCAAATTTTGTCCCCAGTTGCAGCATCAATCCGGTGCTGTCGTGTGGTGCAGTAATCGTGACGGAGCAAGCTTCTGTATTCGGTTTTCCCAATCCGATTATTGGATTGGTCAGTTACTCGGTTGTGATCACCCTCGCAGTTCTTTTGCTCTCTCGGGTTGTCTTGCCAGCTTGGGTGTGGCTCGGGCTTAACCTCGGCTCACTCGGTGGGCTCGCGTTTGTGGTGTGGTTGGTATTTCAAAGTTTGTACGTGATCGATGCTCTGTGCCCCTTCTGCATGGTGGCTTGGGTGGGAACGATTCTGATCTTCTGGATAAGTACCGCCGAAAATGCCAAGGCCGGAAGATTCACCCGAAGTGGAATTCCAGGATTTCTTTCAGAGATTTTCAGTTCATTGCGCTGGGTATTTATCGGGTCAACTTTTCTCGTGATTCTTATCCTGATCTTTATCAACTGGATGGATTTCTGGCTCGGACGCACCTGATCGGGTATTGACTTTCACCCATTGTGGGTGGTGTTCAACTGCCCAGCTTCGGGTTACCTCACCTGAACGCATGCCCATGCGTGCCTGAGCATCCTTCATGGCCATATAGATGTGTCCGGTGAGGGCAACAACAATCGCAAGGGTCAGCCAATCATGAACAAAGGTGGCGCCGGTGCGAATGTCGTCAGTGAACAGTGAACTGAAAAACATGATCATGCCGGTTGCGAACATGATTAACACTGATCCCAAACTGAATGCCGCATTGAGTTTTTGGCCCGCATTGAATTTTCCATAGACCGAGTCTGGGTGTTCTAGTTCCGGCTCGATGCAGTCGCTATCTTGGCGCTTGAGCCAGGCAAAATCATGTGAGTGAAAGCGATTGAGTTCGCGCATGTTCATCCGAAATACGGGGAAAAAGACGGCAACGAGTAAGGGGATAGGCAGTAGGAATCCGCTGACCGAATGCAAAGTTTTTACGATTTGTCGGTTTCCCACGAGAACACTAATGTCAGGAATGTAGAGAGCGGCTGCTGTGGCAAGCAGGATAAACATCAAAATCGAAATTGATCGGTGCGCAAATCGTTCAATCGGTGTAAACCGTTTCACGTTACGGGCTCGTCGCTGCGGCCGTTTGATTGGCCGACCCAAGCGTCAATGTCGTAGCCACGTTGTTCCCAGTAACCTGGAATAACGGCGTCGACAACATCAATATTTGACAACCATTTAAGGGACTTGTATCCATACATCGGCGCCACCAAGAGTCGCGCTGGACCACCGTGCTCGCGAGAGACTGGCTCCCCGTACATCGAAGTCGCAATTAAGACATCAGGTCGAACGGCTTGCTCCATGGTGAGTGATTCGGTGTACGCGCCGTCAAATGAATCAATGGTTAACGCGATTGCTGTGGGGGATGCCCCAGCGACGGCGAGGAGGTCGCTCATTAACACTCCCGACCAGGGGACATCATCTACTCGCCACCCTGTGACACATTGGAAGTCTTTCGTCATTGACGTTTGGGGGAGTGAACCAAGGTCAGTGAAGCTCAGATTTAGTGGCGAGTTCACGGCCCCACCCACGGTCAATCGATAGTCCGCCTCGGACATTTCTGGATAGCCATTGGTCACCGTGTAAATGCGAAAACCGCCTGCGGCTGGAATCACCCCACCCAGCCCAGGAACAGTGGCAGCGACGGTGTTATTCACCACCGAATTCAGTTGCCGTCCGAACGCAACTCCAAGAGCGCCGAGCCCCACCATGCCAAGAATCACGCGACGACCCACGGGCGATCCTTTTTCATCCATCATCCTATGAAAACACACATAAATGGTTTTGGCGAGGGATTTGCTCTGGGAAGACGCTCGGGCAGTGACGCCTGCGGGACGGTGGATTAATCCACCACAAACTTTCACCGTTGTTCCGGGTGAAATAGTGCTGCAGACCCAACCAGGAACCAACTTCTGGCAGCGGATTTTTTACGACTTTCACAATGACAATGCTTCAGTGCATCTTTTCGAGTGGGCTGACAACTCTGCAAAGTGGGCGGGCCGGAATTGACAGACCCTTACAAGTGCGAGATTAACCCTCAACCGTTGTGCGTTCCTACTGGTTATTGCGCCCCACATTCACTGCGGTCGTAGATGATGAAGTGACACCGCAGAATCCTTTCAGGATTAAGGGGGCAGGCGACGCTCAAGCCACCGAACGTCCCACCCTGAGCTTGCCCCAAGTCCAAGAGCTCACTCAGGCAATGCCTGAGCACTATCGGACACCGGGGCAGTTCCTGGTGTGGAGTGGAATCCGAATAGGTGAAGCCGCTGCATTTCAGCGCAAAGACTCGCAGCCATTGAGCAATGCCCCCACTTTGGCTGTTTGGGCGCGTATCTTTAAAGTTAAGGGTGTATTCGAATTGGACACCCCGAAAAGCGAAGCGGGAGTGCGCACCATTGCTTTACCCCCTCACCTTGCGCCGATAAGGCGCAAGCATCTAGGTATTTACACAGAAGATGACCCCGACGCGCTTAATATTCACTCCAGGAGCAGGAGATCACGGGCTATCGTATTTGTAGAACAAGACGCCAGGCACTAAAAAAAATAATTTTGGCACGCTCAAAAAATAGTTAAATTAGGTAAAACCAAAACAAAACGGGCAAATGGGTGTAAGACAGAGATAAGTTAAACTAAAGCGGATTGGAATTAAGGTATGAGACGTAAGAATTCTCGCATTGAGTCCCTTTTAGCGGTTGGAGCCGGAGTGGCTCTGCTCGCTGCGCTAGGCGCACCCGTAGCAAGCGCAAACGAACCTCCAGCTCCTCCCGGCGGTGGCGGCGGCGGAGCACCTCCACCTCCTCCCGGCGGCGGCGGCGGCGGAGCACCTCCACCTCCTCCCGGCGGTGGCGGCGGCGGAGCACCAGGCGGTGGAGCACCGGGTGGACCAGGCGGAGCACCAGGCGGTGGAGCACCGGGTGGACCAGGCGGAGCACCAGGCGGTGGAGCACCGGGTGGACCAGGTGGAGCACC
>Ga0115564_10000125_pt1 | contig 77146 bp, 75 predicted proteins | sample COGITO_mtgs_1105_7_FD_88680 | JGI IMG/M metagenome (GOLD analysis project Ga0115564, IMG submission 88680) | Pelagic marine microbial communities from North Sea - COGITO_mtgs_110523 | ecosystem: Environmental > Aquatic > Marine > Epipelagic | place: Germany:Helgoland, sampling site Kabeltonne...
CGGCGTGGGGGCTGTGACGGATGCCGGCGTGGGGGCTGTGACGGATGCCGGCGTGGGGGCTCCTGCGTAGGCTTCTGTGGGCGAAAGGGCCTCAGGGTTGAGGGTCGAAGGAATCGGAACTTCATTCATGGCGGGCCTTTCGCGGGAACCAGGTTGGTCGGCTGCAAAGGTTGCAGCACTGTCGTTGCATGTAAATCGGTGATAACACTACTTTCCTACATTTGTGAAGCTTTGCCTCGGTTTCTTCCCTAATGTTAGGAAACTGTTGCAGTATTGATAAACATTGGCTGTGCAGGAGGGCCGTCGGTGAGGCCGTTTTCGACCCCTACCGCGGCCAGATCTTGAATTATCCCCAGACCGCTCGTCACCGAGCCCCAAATCGAGTATCCGGGCGGCAGAGAAGTGTCGGCATAGACAATGAAGAATTGCGAACCGCTTGTCCCTGGACCAGCATTGGCCATTGCGATGGTGCCGGCTGGGTAATTGGCGTCTTCCCCCCCAGGGAGGTTCTCGTCCTGCACGGAATAGCCGGGGCCACCGGACCCATTGCCGGCAGGATCCCCGCATTGCAGGACATAAATACCTTCGGTGGTGAGTCGATGACAAAAAGTGTTGTCATAAAAGCCACTACTCGCGAGAAATGCTTCCGAAGCAACCGTCACTGGGGCGTTTGGGTCCAATGCAATTTCGATCACGCCACAGTTCGTGTCAAGTGACAACGTGGTGGGAGTGAAGTCCAGCGCCTGCGGGCCCTCAGGATATGAAATGTCGTTCGCGCGTGGTGTGCCTGCCGGAGTGCAGTCCACAGGGATGCCTGCGTTCGCAGTTTCGGAGGCGGCGGATTCTGTTGGAGCCTGACTTGCCTGTGATACCGGGAGGGAATCGTTGCTAGTGGCGGAGAAGACTGCAAAGCCGATGCCGGCAACAATCAAGGCGATGGCTACAACGACGGCGGTGACACGTTGGTTACGCTTTGCGCGATGAGCTCGCTGGGCGCGTTTGACTTGCTGGCGTTCGAATTTTGCTCGAGCAAGGTCTCGCTCACGCTTCTGACTACTCATAAGTCGGCTCTCCATCGGTTCATAATCAGGTTGTTGTGATGCAACTTTTTTTAGTTCTGGTTCAACGAGGTGCCTAATAATACCCATGGCTAGGCTGGCACCCTTATGTTGATCAAAGGTTTTCCCGCCGGCTCCTGGTCTACCAATGCTTATGTGGTGGCGGCGGGCCCAGGCGAGCCGGCGATCATCATTGATCCAGGTCAGGATTCTATCGAGGGAATCAATGAGATTATCCGTGCGCACCGGCTTGCGCCCGCTGCAGTTATCTTGACCCACGGGCATATTGACCATATTTGGAGTGTGGCCCCCGTAAGCGCCCAGTTCGCGATCCCGGCCATGATTCACGGCAAAGATCGATACCGTCTGGCAGATCCGGCCGGAAGTAGTTTTGCGGCCGCGCGGGAGCAGCTACTCGCCATGACGAAAGGCGAATTGGAACTGACTGAGCCAAGTGATGTTGAGGTAATTGAGGAGAACAAGTCCTTGAATATCGCTGGCGTGGATTGGGAGTTCATTCACGCACCAGGTCACACGGAGGGCTCAATGGTGATCAAAACGCAACATAGTGGTGATCTCATCGCTTTCACCGGTGATGTTCTTTTCGCCGGATCAATCGGACGCACTGACCTGCCAGGTGGGGATGCCCGGGCTATGCAGGAGTCGCTTGCTCGCGTGATTCTCCCACTGGCTGATGACACCTTGGTGTACCCCGGTCACGGGTCCGACACAACAATTGGTGCGGAGCGAGCAACCAATCCATTCCTGAGCACAGGTCGGGGGCTGTAGACCATGGAAGCTATCAATGCACCCAAAGGCGTTCCAGATTATGTGCCTCCCCGCAGTCGAGACTTTTACACGGTTCAAGAGCAACTGAGCGCGCCCGCCCGGCTGAGCGGTTATGAGTACATTGAGTTGCCGGTTTTTGAGGCAACGGAGCTCTTCGAGAGGGGCGTCGGTGCCAGTACTGACGTGGTACAGAAAGAGATGTACACCTTTACAGATCGCGGTGATAGATCAATCACGTTGCGCCCTGAGGGAACAGCCGGAGTAATGCGTGCTGTCATCGAGAATCGACTGGACAAGGGCTCGCTGCCCGCCAAACTTTGGTACCGGGGCCCGTTTTTTAGAGCAGAGCGCCCCCAACATGGCCGGTACCGCCAGCTACAGCAGGTCGGGGTAGAAGTAATTGGATCAGTTGACCCCATTATTGATGCTGAAGTAATTGCAATTGCCGACCAGGCATATCGTTCACTTGGGCTACGAGATTTCCATCTGGATCTCACTTCCCTTGGTTGCTCGAAGTGTCGGCCTACTTATCGAGTCCTGCTGCAGGAATTTCTCTCACGGTGCGAGCTCGACCAGGAGACTCGCGCTCGAGCCGAACTCAATCCGTTACGGGTGCTGGACGACAAGCGAGAGGTTGTATTGACGCAACTCGTTAATGCTCCACTCATGATTGATTCATTATGCGAGCAGTGCCAACAGCACTATGACGAGGTGCGCAAATTCCTACGGGTTTTTGGAGTGTCATGGAGCGAGGCGCCCCGCATGGTTCGAGGGCTGGACTACTACACACGTACGGCCTTCGAGTTTGTGCACCCGGGTCTTGGCGCCCAATCTGGGATTGGTGGCGGGGGCAGGTACGACGGGCTGATGAGCGAACTGGGTGGGGCTGAGCACTCGGGGATTGGATTTGGCCTCGGTGTCGATCGAACCCTTCTTGCATGTGAAGCAGAAAAGCTTGTCCCGCTGCGCAAGGGTATTCTCGATGTGTGTGTAATTCCCTTGGAAGCCGAAAGTCGCACACAAGGTGTTGCACTCCTGGTTCTCCTCAGGCGAGCGGGGATAGCGGCCGATATTTGTGTCGATAATCGGAGTATTAAAAATGCCATGAAAGTGGCGAATAACACCAATGCACCGTTCGTGCTCATTCTAGGCCCTGATGAAATCCAGACCCAAAGCGTGATCATCAAGGAAATGTCCAGCGGTGATCAACATTCTGTGCTGGCAGAGCCCACAACTTTAATCCCACGGTTACAAAAAATGTTAAGCACCCTTAGAGAGGAACAATCTTGATTCGCACGGCTGAAGCAGGTGCACTCAATAGCGCAGACATCGGACGCGAAGTGACGTTGGCAGGTTGGATCGGCAGCCGTCGCGATCATGGCGGAGTCGCTTTCCTCGACCTTCGCGACTCAACTGGTGTGGCGCAAATAGTTGTGCGCGACACATCCGTGGCCCATGACTTGCGCGACGAGTACTGCATTGCAGTTACAGGAACGGTGCAGGAGAGACCTGAAGGTAATGCAAATCCGGATTTACCTTCCGGTGCGATCGAAGTCATCACGACCAATTTAGAAGTGCTGTCCACGTCTGCGCCGCTGCCTTTCCCCATTGATGACCGAACGACTGTGAGCGACGAAGTGAGGTTGCGGCACAGGTATCTGGACCTGCGTCGCAAGAGTGCGGGGGATATTTTGCGAATGCGTTCGCATGTCAGTCATATTGCGCGCAGTGTTCTTATTGATCAGGAATTCATTGAGATTGAGACACCTACATTGACCCGCTCCACTCCCGAAGGTGCGCGAGACTTCTTGGTCCCTGTGCGGTTACAGCCGGGCAATTGGTACGCCTTGCCACAGTCGCCGCAACTATTCAAGCAGCTGCTCATGGTTGCGGGCATGGAAAAATATTTCCAGATTGCACGGTGCTATCGCGATGAAGATTTCCGGGCTGATCGCCAGCCAGAGTTTACTCAACTTGATATCGAGATGAGCTTCGTTGACCAAGACGACGTGATGGCGGTGGGCGAGCAGGTTATTCGTTCCCTGTGGCAGGGGATCTTGAAATACGAAATTGGTGACATCGCGCGAATGACGTATTTCGAGTCGATGCGTCGTTTTGGAAGCGACAAGCCAGACTTACGTTTCGATCTGGAGCTCGTGGATCTAACCGAATTTTTCGCTGACACGCCGTTCCGAGTTTTTCAGGCGGATTACGTGGGAGCGGTCGTGATGCCCGGTGGCGCGGATCAGCCTCGTCGAACATTTGACGCATGGCAAGAGTGGGCCAAGCAGCGTGGCGCCAAAGGTTTGGCGTACGTCACGGTCACAGAGGAAGGCCTCGGTGGCCCAGTCGCCAAGAATCTGAGCGATCAAGAACGCGCGGAGTTAGTTACTACAGTGGGTGCCCAAGTGGGGGATTGCATCTTTTTCGCCGCGGGACGTACTTCAGATTCTCGGGCATTGCTGGGCGCCGTGCGAAACGAAATTGCTGAACGCCTCCACTTGATTGACGAAAGTGTGTGGAGTTTTGTGTGGATCATTGACGCTCCGATGTTCGAAGAAGTTCAAGACGACACTGGGAAATGGGTGTGGACAGCGGTGCACCATCCGTTCACCTCACCCAATGGCGATTGGATCAATAAGTTCACTGAATCACCTGGACAGGCACTTGCCTGGGCATACGACCTTGTGTGCAATGGCAACGAAATTGGTGGTGGCTCAATCCGTATTCATCAGAGCGAAATCCAAAGCCAGGTATTTCGAATTTTAGGACTCGATGAGCAAGAGGCCAATGACAAGTTCGGGTTCCTACTCGAGGCTTTTGCATACGGGCCGCCACCACATGGAGGCATCGCATTTGGTTGGGACCGGATTTGTATGTTGCTCGCGGGTGCTAATTCACTGCGTGATGTGATCGCGTTCCCTAAAACCGGTGGTGGGCAGGACCCACTTACCGGTGCCCCTACGCGGATCACTGTGGCGCAGCGCAGGGAGGCTGGCATTGATGCACTAACGAAAAAGAGTGGCTCACAAGAAATTGAGTCCCCGCAAGCGATTCCCTCGCCGAAGTAGGGACGTTTGGACACGACTTATGGTTAACCGGTGAGTCTTTTTGAACAGGGCCCGACAGGACCTTTGGCTGTGCGGATGCGGCCACAGGGCTTCGAGGAGCTGGTAGGTCAGAGGCGAGCACTCGCGGATGGAAGCCCATTGCAGTTATTGCTCACGGGAGCCGGTTCGGTATCAGTGATTTTGTGGGGGCCGCCGGGTTCGGGTAAAACTACGATCGCACATTTGATTTCCCGCCAAACTGGGCGAAAGTTTCGTGAGCTTTCGGCCGTCAGTGCGGGGGTGCGTGATGTGCGCGAAGTTATCGAGAAGGCACGTGAGGATTCGAGCCTGTATGGCACGCAAACGGTTCTGTTTATTGACGAGGTACACCGATTTAACAAGGGGCAACAGGACGCGCTACTGCCCGCAGTTGAAAACGGTTGGGTGATCTTGGTTGCTGCAACAACTGAGAATCCAAGTTTTTCAGTTGTATCACCCCTGCTTTCTCGAAGTGTTGTGGTCGAATTGGAACTCCTTGATCAGAGTTCGATAGCGATAGTGCTCACGCGGGCAATGCAGAGTGAGCGCGGATTAAATGCAAGCGTCACTGCAAGTGATGAAGCGTTGGTTGCACTCATCGATGCCAGTAGCGGTGATGCGAGACGAGCCCTGATATCGCTCGAATCCGCAGCTCATGCGGCGCTAGCGCGTGAAAGCACGAAGATTGAAGTAGAGGATGTAGAAAATGCCATTAATATCGTGGCGATTAACTATGACAAAGATGGCGACACGCACTACGACGTGGTGAGCGCATTTATCAAGAGCATTCGGGGGAGCGACCCTGATGCGGCGCTGCACTACCTTGCTCGAATGTTGCATGCCGGTGAAGACCCACGTTTTATTGCTAGGCGCCTGATGATTCTCGCCAGCGAAGACATTGGTTTGGCTGCATCGGGGGTGTTGCTTACTTCGGTTGCTGCCGCCCAGTCTGTTGCATTGGTGGGGATGCCAGAGGCGCAGATTATTTTGGCGCACGCCACGTTGGAGGCGAGCCTGGCCCCAAAATCCAATAGTGTGGTGAAGGCGATCGGTGCGGCGATGACAGATGTCCAACGTGGACGGGTGGGTACGGTGCCGGCCTATCTGCGCGATGCCCACTATCCCGGGGCTTCTGAATTGGGGCACGGACAGAACTATCTCTACCCCCACGATGAGCCCAGCGGAGTGGCGCCACAGACCTATCTCCCCGAAGAATTACTGGATGCGGGGTATTTTCAGCCCACCAATCATGGAGCCGAGGAGCGACTCGGGGCGGTAGCAGATCGGCTTCGTAGGTTACGCCAGGGCGAATCGCTAGACTGAACCATGCGCAGAATGGTATGGATGACTTTGGGCGCCGCAGGAGGAATCCTCGCCTACCGCAAATTGGAAGAGTTGGCGAATGAATCAGTAGATAAAGGCCTCGTTCTCACCGTTATGGACGCCGGGAACTCTGCTAAGTCGTTGGCCGTGGGTCTGGGGGATCAGTTTGTGAAGCTGCGGGGCGGGGACAATTCTGCTGGCCCACCCCAAGATTCCATAACCTAGTCAATCCGTACCCGCAATAAAGGAGCAAGTCACATGGATTCCGCGCAAATTCGGGCTCGATTTCTCTCTTTCTTTGAGAAACGTGGGCACGAAATCGTTCCTTCGGCGTCTTTGATCCTGGACGACCCAACGTTGCTCTTTGTCAACGCGGGCATGGTGCCTTTTAAGCCGTATTTTTTGGGTGAGGCTCCCGCTCCGTATTCACGCGCCACGAGCGTACAGAAAGTCGTGCGAACTCTTGACATCGAAGAAGTCGGGAAAACGACGAGGCACGCCTCATTTTTCCAGATGGCGGGTAACTTTTCCTTTGGTGATTATTTTAAGGCGGAGGCGATCCCGCTTGCTTGGGAGTTACTCACCGGTTCAATCGAAGACGGCGGATACGGATTCGAATCCCAACGACTATGGGTCACTGTGTACCAAGATGACGACGAAAGCGAGGCTATCTGGCGCGATGTCGTGGGTGTCCCACCGGAACGCATTCAACGGCGTGGGATGGAAGACAACTACTGGTCCATGGGTATCCCCGGGCCGTGTGGTCCTTGTTCAGAGATCTACTACGACCGCGGCCCTGAATTTGGTCGTGAGGGTGGACCCATTGCGGATGAGAATCGATATTTGGAAGTGTGGAACCTAGTCTTCATGCAATTTGAGCGTGGCGAAGGAGCGGGCAAGAACGATTTCCCAATTCTTGGGCCATTACCTGCGGCAAATATTGATACCGGTATGGGTCTTGAACGGATGGCCGCGATCTTGCAGGGTGTCGAGAACATTTATGAGATTGACACGACGCGCGGGATCTTAGACACGGCGTCTGTACTCACCAGCACTGTTTATGGAGCGGCAGAGAGCGACGATATTGCCTTGCGAGTTGTAGCTGACCATTCACGAACGTGTATTTTTCTCATTTCTGACGGAGTTATCCCGGGCAATGAGGGACGCGGCTACGTTCTGCGCAGGCTCATGCGCAGGGTAATTCGCAATATGAGACTTCTCGGGGCGGTTGAACCGACTCTGCGCACCTTGTGCGACTCGGCCATTGAAGTCATGGCTCCCCAATACCCCGAACTTAGTGAGTCACGGGAACGAATATTGAGCATCGCAGCAGGCGAGGAAGCTGCCTTCGCTCAGACTTTGAGCACGGGAAGCGTGCTTTTTGATACCGCCGCGCTTCAGACGAAGAAATCTGGCGGCACAATTATTTCCGGTGAGAAGGCTTTCGCACTACATGACACTTATGGGTTTCCGATCGATTTAACGATGGAAATGGCGAGTGAAGCAGGGTTGCAGGTTGACCGAGAGCGCTTCACTGAACTTATGCAAGAGCAGCGCAGTCGGGCTAAGGCAGACTCCATTGCGCGCAAAAGTGACTTCGCTACTTCCACCGCGTACAAGGAAATTCTGACTGTCGGTGGCACGACCGAATTTACGGGATACATGGAAAGCATGACAGAGGCTCACATCACTGGCCTGGTTATTGACGGGGTCTCGGTGCCGGCAGCTGGTGTAGGAGATAACGTCGAATTAATTTTGGACCGGACGCCTTTTTACGCAGAGTCGGGCGGACAGTTGGGCGATCACGGTGTGATCACTTCAGGCTCGGGGGCATCACGTGTGGATGTCTACGACGTGCAAACCCCGGTTGCGGGTCTGTTCCTGCACCGTGGTCGGATCGTCGCCGGGGAGTTTACGGTGGGTGAAACGGTTATTGCTTCGGTTGATATTGAACGAAGAAAGGCAATTTCACGGGCTCACACAGCAACGCATATGGTGCATCGGGCATTTCGTGAGCGACTTGGCGAGACTGCGACCCAAATGGGTTCGGAGAATTCTCCTGGGCGATTCCGATTCGACTTCCCCAGTCCCGAGGCTGTTTCGCCAGCGGTCTTGCGCGATGTTGAGCAGTACGTGAACACAATGTTGATTGAAGATCTAGCGGTAACTGCGAGCCTTATGTCACAGCAGGAGGCCTTGAACATGGGCGCAATGGCACTCTTTGGAGAAAAATATGGCAATGAAGTCCGCGTGGTGTCCGTGGGTGACTGGGCGCATGAATTGTGTGGGGGGACACATGCGCAGCGCACTGGAGCGCTGGGTCTTGTGTATTTCGTTGGAGAGGGTTCGGTGGGCGCAGGGGTTCGGCGAGTTGAGGCGCTGGTGGGTGCAGACGCATACGAGTTTGCGGCCAATGAGCACGTTTTAGTAGGTAAACTCACGTCGATGCTGAAAGTGCCGGCAGATCAGCTAGCGGACCGACTCGAGTCGACGATTAGCGCGTTAAAAGCGGCGGAAAAGGAAATTGCTGAAGGTAAGCGTTCGGCTCTGCTCAATAACGCAGACAGCATCGTCGGTGAACCAGCACGTCACGGAAGTTGTGATTTGTGGGTGTTCGGGGCTCCCGACGGTTCTGATGCCAGCAGTCTGCGCGAGTTGGCACAGCAGGTGATTTCCCGGGCGGGCAATTCATCGGTGGCGGTTGCGTTCGGAACTGTGGTCACAGGCGATAAAGTTTCGGCGGTCATTGCGGTAAATGATGCCGGGGTGAGAGCAGGATACTCAGCTCAACATCTACTTCGTTTGGCACTACACGAACTTGACGGTAATGGTGGTGGCAAGGACAACTTTGCACAAGGAGCAGGGACTAACAGTGCCGCACTTGCTGCGGCGGTGGCGAGCGTGGAAGCAGCGTTGGTGGCCCAATAGCATGAGTCGAAGCAATCAACGACGGGTGGGATTTGACGTGGGAACCGTCCGCATTGGTGTGGCAACTTGCGACATTGACGCGATCCTGGCCTCACCACAAAGTGCAATTAGTGGTGGTGAGGGTTCCATTACGGCTGCAGTATCGATCATCAACGAATATGAGCCATGTGAGATTGTGGTGGGGTTGCCAAGCAATTTAAGGGGAGCAGATACTGCTTCAACGCACACTGCACGCGATTGGGCGCGCCAACTTGAGCAAAATACCTCGATTCCAATTATTCTGGTTGATGAAAGATTGACCACCGTGCAGGCGTCGAGTGCGTTGCGCGCAGGTGGCCATAATTCCAGGCAGATGCGTAGTAAGGTCGATAGCGCTGCTGCTGCAATCTTTCTTCAGTCCTACGTCGATACATTGATCCGCACGAAAGGTCCGCTGGAGTGACATTCATTGATGAGATGCTCAGCGACGAGCAATTGCCGCCATCTCGTAACAGCAATAGTGTAGGCAAGCGGGTTGTCATAGGCGCGGGTCTGATGGCGCTCATTGCCATGGTGTTCGGAATTTACTCACTATTTGGTGGCACCGTTGAAAGCAACGACTACGTGGGTGTTGGTGAGGGATCAGTCACCGTGCTCGTGAGCCGAGGAGACAGTCTCACCGAAATCGGAAGAACTCTCCAAGCTGCCGATGTTGTCAAGTCGGTAGAAAGTTTCACTTCTGCGGCGGCGAATAACGCCCAAAGCGCATCAATCGGCCCGGGTCAATACGCGTTGCGGATGCAGATGAGTGGCGAGTCTGCCTTACTACGGATGCTGGATCCTGAATCTCGGTCGGAATCAAGATTGGTTTTGCCGGAGGGCCTGCGTTTAGGCGAAACAATCACTGTGGCTTCCACGGCAACTGGTCTGCCGAGCGAGGACTTTGATCGAGTACTTCAAAACCCTGACCTCCTAGCGCTGCCAAGTTGGGCCGAAAACCGGCCAGAAGGATTCATGTTCCCGGCCACATACGATTTGGCGGGAGACGAAAATGCGGAGTCAATTCTGAATACTTTGGTTAAGCGCTTTAATGAATCGGCGAGTGTCATTGATCTAGATGGTCGGGCAGCGCAGGCGGGGCTTAATCCCTATGAAGTGCTGATTATCGCCTCGCTTCTGGAAGGTGAGGTCGTTCCGAAGGATTTCGCAAAGGTTGCGGCGGTGGTCTACAACCGGTTGGAGGCTGAGATGGCCTTGCAGTTTGATTCCACAGTCTCGTATGCGCTCGGGCTGGACGAGCTGGAACTTTCAGCAGATCAATTGGAGAATGATTCGCCATACAACACCTATGTGAACACTGGACTACCGCCAACTCCGATCAATTCACCTGGGGAGGCGGCCCTTGAGGCTGCGCTGGCGCCTGCAAAAGGGAAGTGGCTGTATTTTGTGACCATCAACCCCGACACAGGCGAGACGAAATTTGCCAAAACCTACGACAGGTTTCTTAAATTGAAGGCTCAGTATCGCGCCTACCTAGATTCACGGTGACGACTGATTGAGGCGATCACACGATCACAGGATGACAGGATGAACATGAAGGCAGCAGTCCTTGGGTCACCCATAGCGCACTCACTGTCACCAGTGTTGCATAACGCGGCCTATCAAGTACTCGGGATTGCCATCGAGTACACGGCTATCGACACATCCATTGCGCAGCTAGCAGGACGAATTGCCGAACTTGATGCTGACCATGTGGGCTACTCACTCACCATGCCTTTGAAACTGGATGTTCTCAATCTCGTATCCGCGCGGTCATCTCTGGTCGAACAGACCGGTTGCGCAAACACCGTGTACCGAAACATGCACGGTGAATGGGCGCTGGAAAACACCGATGTTTTCGGAATCTCCCGCACAATTAGGCGAGCGGGTATTGAATCAGTCGATTCGGCGATCATTATCGGGTCAGGCGCGACTGGCCGAAGCGCACTCAGTGCCCTGGACCATCTGGGGGTACGCGAGGTCACATGCATTGCACGAAATCGAGATTCCGCGGGGCGGATCCGTTCACAAGGCGAGGCACTTGGAATTCAAGTCGAGTGGGCTGATTTCTCCGAAGAAATTTCGCTCACCGCAGACCTAGCAATCAGCACAGTCCCCGGTAGCGCGCAGGACCAGATCGTGAGCAAGATTGGTGCACGGCAAGGCCTTCCCGCGTTGTTCGATATCTCTTACAGTCCATGGCCTAGTGTTCTGGGCAGCCATTGGAAAGAGCACGGTGGTGGAGTAGTACTGGGTGGGATTGAGATGCTCCTATGGCAAGCATCAATCCAAGTTGAACTTTTTACCGGCTTGCCGGCACCAGTAGAGGCTATGCGGGCCGCCTTGTCGAACGGGTTACCCACAACCTAATTGCGACCCTTGAGTAGTTGGGAAAACGCGCACAGAATCCTGGTATGGACATCGGGGCACCAAACACTCTCACTTACCTTGCTTACGTCGCCACATGGTCGTCGTTCGTCGCGACAGCAGCCATGCTTTCACGTGTCGACTTTAGAGAGCACCGACTGCCCAACACCCTAGTCGCGACCGGGTATCTGTGCGGTCTACTGGGATTCACCATCGCCGCCTTCTCCCGAGGGAACTTCACAATTGTCACCAACGCAGTTCTTGGGTCGCTGATCACTGTCCTTGGGTACCTGATGATTCATCTTCTCGGCGGAATGGGGATGGGTGATGTGAAATATGCCGGGGTAATCGGATTGTATTTGGGGTCCCTTGGCTGGACGTATCTCTACCTCGGCGCGCTGATTTCATTCGTGGGAGCCGCGTTGTGGGCTCTGCCACAGATGGTGAGCAAGCGGGGAAACCACAGTGTGCCCTTCGGACCATTTATGGCCCTTGGGGTACTTGCATCCGGATGCATTGCAATAGGTGTGACGGCGGGTGCCTAGGCCGTATCTGACAGTATTAGCCCATGGTGTCGCGACTTCGTTGGTTAACTGCTGGGGAATCTCACGGACCTGCCTTGACGGCGATCATTGAGGGTCTGCCTGCGTCATTTCACATTACTACGGCCGACTTAGACCGCGATCTAGCCCGCCGGCGACTTGGTACCGGCCGTGGTGCCCGGATGAAATTTGAGAAAGATGAAGTGAAACTGTTGGGGGGTGTGCGACACGGGCTCACAATGGGGGGACCCATAGCGATACAAATTGGTAACACCGAATGGCCAAAGTGGGAAACGGTGATGAGTCCGGATCCAGTTGATCAGCAGGACCTCGAAGGCGTTGCGCGAAATGCCCCCTTGACCCGACCAAGGCCAGGCCATGCGGACCTCGCCGGGATGCAAAAGTTTGATTTCACCGAAGCACGACCGATCTTGGAGCGCGCAAGTGCTCGCGAGACCGCCGCACGGGTTGCGCTGGGAGCAGTTGCGCGCGCCTTTCTCGAGCAGTCCGCTGGCATCACGCTCGTGTCTCACGTGGTGCAAATTGGATCGGTGACCTACACCGGCCCCACTCCCACCCCGGAGGACGCTGCCCGCATCGACGCCAGCCCGGTGCGGTGTTGTGATGCCGAGGTGAGTTCCTTAATGGAGAAAGAAATTGGTGCAGCCCACAGCGATGGTGACACTTTGGGTGGTGTCGTCGAGGTGGTAGCAATGGGCCTTCCGCCGGGATTAGGTAGTCACACGCACTGGGATCGTAGGCTTGATTCTGCTTTGGCTGCGGCCCTCATGGGAATCCAAGCAATAAAGGGTGTTGAAGTGGGGGACGGTTTCGATTTGGCGGGAATTCGCGGGTCACTTGCACAAGACGAAATATTTGGCGACGGTGACCAAGTGCGTCGCAATAGCGGGAAGTCTGGGGGAACTGAAGGCGGGATGAGTACCGGCGAACTGTTGCGGGTGCGTGCTGCAATGAAACCCATTTCGACGATTCCCAAGGCTCTACAAACAATTGATACAGCCACGAAAGAAGCCGCAGTCGCGATAAATCAAAGGTCTGATGTGTGTGCGGTACCGGCAGCTGGTGTGGTCGCCGAAGCGATGGTCGCCTTAGTACTCGCTGAGGCTATCTTGAACAAGTTCGGTGGAGACTCGTTGTCTGAGTGCCAGCGAAATATTCACAGTTACTTGGAAAATCTCGCCATCAAGATAGCGCCTTCGGCGCAGTAGGTACTCATGACTCCGCGGGCAATTCTTATTGGCGCACCTGGTGCAGGAAAGACTACGGTGGGCGAGTTACTCGCTCAGATCCTAGGTTGCGCTTTTGCGGACTCGGATCAATTGGTTGAAGTGAAACATGGCGTGCCCGTCCCTGACATTTTTGTGAGACATGGTGAGGCCACGTTCCGAGATTGGGAGCACGCGGCAATAACGCAGGCCCTTACGGGATTTGATGGCGTTTTGGCCTTGGGAGGTGGATCAGTCATGGATATGGATACTGCAAGGCAATTGCGGGAAAGCGGTTCACCAATATTTTGGTTAGAAGTAAGTAGCTCGGTGGCGTTTCGTCGGGCAGGTCTATCGGCTCCGAGGCCTCTGTTAATCGGAAACGTGCGGGCAAACTTGGTGGCTTTGCTCGAAACACGCACCCCGGTCTATGAGGGCTTGGCCACCTCGAGAATAGACGTAAACACTCTGGATCAGTCTGAACTTGCCCATCAAATCGCTGACCAGCTCTCAGGTGGTGCGCAATGAAACGTATCCACGTTGAGGCTGAACGCCGATACGAAATATTGATCGGACGCGAGCTCTTTGGTGAATTTGAGGAAGCAGTCTCGGACGCGGGCAAGGTAGCGCTCATCTACCCGAATGCAGTGCGAGTGAGTGCCGAATTCCTGCAGAAGTCATTGGAAGGCTTTGGTAAGCAGGTGGTTCTGATCGAGATACCGGATGCTGAAAATGCCAAAACAACCGCAGTATTGGAGCACTGTTGGTATGTTTTAGGGTCGTCCGGTTTTACGCGTTCGGACATGATTATCGGTGTAGGTGGGGGAGCGACAACCGACTTATCTGGTTTTGTGGCGTCAACTTGGTTGCGAGGGATTCCATGGATCGCTGTCCCTACGACACTACTTGGAATGGTGGACGCTGCTGTTGGCGGAAAGACTGGAATCAACACCGACGCTGGAAAAAATCTGGTCGGCGCATTCCACAGCCCGAGTCTGGTCGTAATAGATGTCAATCTGTTGGCGTCTTTACCCGACATCGATCTGCGCTCTGGGCTCGTGGAGGTGGCCAAAGTAGGGCTGACCAGTGACCCGTCAATACTCCGAACCATTGTGACCGAACGAGATAATTCATTTGATGCGAACAAAGAAGTCGTGACCTCTCTGATTGAGCGAGCGATTGCGGTAAAATCGGTAGTGGTCTCTCAGGACTTTACGGAACAGGGTGGTCCGGATTTAGGCCGAGAAGTACTCAACTACGGACATACCTTCGGACATGCGGTGGAGAGGCGTGAGAACTACCTTTGGCGTCATGGAGCTGCAGTGTCGGTTGGCATCATGTTTGTGGCCGAACTGGCTCACATCACCGGAAGGCTTTCCAAGGACGATCTCCAGGTCCACCGTGATGTGCTCGAGATAATCGGTCTGCCGACGACTTATCCCGCCGGACACTGGGAGGAATTACTCTCCACGATGAGAATCGATAAAAAGGCCCGTGGCGGTTTATTGAGATTCGTTGTCCTTGACGGAATTGGAAAACCAGGAATTTGTGAAGGCCCCGATCCGGCACATCTTTTCTCTGCCTATAGCAACCTGTCCTCGTACAAGGGGCAGTGAGATTCACTAGGCTGACCACATGTTGCACAAGGTTCTGATCATCAATGGTCCCAATCTGAATCGTCTGGGCACTCGGGAGCCCGAAATCTATGGAAGTGTCAGCTACGCGGATCTTGTGCGTATTGTCGAAGAAGGGGCGATCGAAATGGGATTGGCCGTTGAGCTGCGTCAGAGCGATAGCGAAAGTGAAATAATTGGATGGCTGCACGAAGCGGCTGATGCACAGCTGCCCGTGGTCATGAATCCCGCTGCATTTACCCATTACTCGTACGCCATAGCTGATGCCTGCGCAATGCTGGTCGCACCCTTAATCGAAGTCCACATCAGTAATCCGGGTGCCCGAGAAGAATTTCGTCACCATTCAGTGGTCACCCCGGCGGCGACTGGGGTAATCGCGGGTTTTGGGCTGGACTCCTACCTATTAGCCCTGCAAGCCATGTCGCGACTACTGTTGGCCAAGGCTTAGAGCGAGCGCGGTAGCTACACGGTTGCCGATCTAGAGATAGGGCACTGCGGTGGCAACCAGTAACGATTTGAAGAACGGCATAGTGCTCAGTATCGACGGGCAATTGTGGACTGTCATTGACTTTCAGCATGTCAAGCCTGGCAAAGGCGGCGCCTTTGTTCGGAGCAAGTTGAAAAACGTGCTCAGTGGAAAGGTTGTTGACCGCACATTCAACGCGGGAGCAAAGGTGGAGACCGCATCTGTGGATCGCAGGGACATGCAGTACCTCTACCGCGATGGTGACGACTGGATATTTATGGACAACATCTCATTTGAACAATTCCCGGTACCCGATGCTGTGGTGGGGGAGAGTTCACGCTATCTGCTAGAAAACCAAACTGCTCAGGTGGCGATATATGAAGGCAATCCCATAATTGTGGAACTGCCGGCGTCTGTGGAAATGATGCTTACCTACACCGAGCCCGGACTTCAGGGTGACCGTTCAAGTGGTGGCACAAAGCCGGCAACCCTGGAAACCGGCGCCGAGATTCACGTTCCGCTTTTTATAGATTCGCATACAAAGGTAAAGGTTGATACGCGAGATGGTTCATATCTTGGACGAGTGAACGACTAATGTCGGCTCGCGCAAAAGCTCGCAAGCGCGCTCTGGACATTATTTTTGAAGCGGAGTCAAAAGAAGTACCTATTGAAATGGTTTTGGGGGAGCATGTGCGGCGCCGTGAAAGTGACGGGGATCCCGATTTGAATCCATATGCAGTTGAACTGGCGCGTCTGGTCGCATCAAATCTGGGACAGATAGACGGGGAAATTACTGCTCATGCACAAGGGTGGACGTTGGAGCGAATGCCTGATGTTGATCGTGCCATTCTGCGACTCTCGGTGGCGGAATTGATGTGTATGGCTGACACACCGCACGCCGTGGTGGTAAGCCAAGCTGTCGAGTTAGCCCAAAATCTTTCCACAGACGAATCTGGGTCGTTTGTTCACGGAGTGCTCGGAGCCGTCTCTCGCTCGCTCGATGCCGCGAGCGCCGCAGGTTAGTAATCAGGGTTCACGAGCAGTGTGATTTCCCCCGGATCGGTGGTCTTTTCGCCCAAAGTCGCACTCACAATTATTTCGTAGCCACTTCCCGTCACGGCATAGACAACAATCGTGTCTGTCGTGAGATCAGGTATCGGTTCCACGGCAAATCCCTCTTCCAACTGTGCCAAATACACCTGTTGGGCCCCGAATACATCACCTGCGATGGACCAGGTGCCGACAGCCGTATTTTCATCAATCACAGAAACTGAAATCAGGGACCCTACGGGGGTGGGAACGTGTATCGGCCAGTCCGTGGGCAACATAAGGTCGATTCCCATGGCTAGTTGATTCCCAGATCCGTCGCCCAAAGGACTACCATCGGGAACCGAGGTTTCGAAACGATTTCCCAGGTCACTAGATGTGGTGGAATCGGGTCCACTTGAACACCCACCAATTCCGACTGCAACAACGAGTGTCGCCGCTACCAGCGCAGATGTTGTGCTCGGGTTCACCGCTTCATTATGTGCCCCGGGTCGGATTTGAACCGACACTGGACGGTGTTTGAGACCGCTTCCTCTACCGGTTGGGATACCGGGGCTAGGGGGCATAACCATACCGATCCACGCACACGCCCTAGCCTTGCCCTATGTGCAGTACGGAGTCCAAGTCAGACGTGGATCGGTCAGCGGACTTGCGGGTCTTGATCGCCGAAGATGAGGCCTTGATCCGACTGGACTTGGCCGAGACGCTCACTGAGCTGGGACTTGTAGTAGTCGGGGCGGTGAGCAATGGGCAGTTGGCGGTTGATTTTGCCCGGGCATTGCGGCCGGATGTAGTACTGATGGATGTATCAATGCCCATTCGGGATGGAATCAGCGCCGCCCAGGAGATCATCGGTTTAGGCATCGCGCCAGTGGTGCTCTTGAGCGCCTTTTCGCAGAACGACCTGGTTCGCAGTGCTGCAGAGGTGGGAACATTTGGCTACTTGGTGAAGCCTTTTACTGGAGTGGAGGTTCGAGCCGCGTTGGTTCTCGCCCGCGCTCGCTGGCACCAGTTAGTGATCTTGAATGAAGAGCTGGCCCGGCTTCGGGCCAGAAATGACGCGTCGGGGTTGGTAGATCGGGCTAAGTTAATGCTTCAGGAGTCAGGAATGAGTGAGGAAGAGGCTTTTGCTACCCTGCGCAGTTCAGCCATGGATCAACGGCTCACTATCGCCGAAGCAGCCGCCCAAGTTGTCGGCTAAGGGGCCAAAGCAGCGCGAAAGGCGTAACGGGAACGTTATTGAGGTCACATTCCTATCACGAAGTGGTAAATACCCGTGACGCGCTTTGTGTCAGCAGGCCATCGGGCCTAAGGTAGGCCCTTGGTCTGGGTAACCAGATTTGTTATCGGTGATAACGCACGTTGTCACCTTTCTTTTAATCAAGGAGAATGCATGAAGCGCACTATGGTCCTCAAGACCGTGGCTGTACTTGGTGCGGCATCCCTTGCTCTCGCTGCTTGTAGCAGTGACAGTGGAGATGCCGACGCTGGTGCAACCACAGAAGAATCGGCCGAAGCAACGGCCGAAGAAGCACCCGAAGAAGCACCCGAAGAAGCCGCAGCAGACGAGTGCGTGAGCGCCGCTCTGGTGTTGGGTTCAATGCTCCCAGCAACCGGTGACCTTGCATTCCTCGGCCCACCCGAGTTCGCAGGCGTTGAAATGGCTCTTGAAGAGATCGACGCCGCAGGTGGCGTTCTCGGATCCCCAGTTACCTACATTGAGGGTGACTCCGGTGACACGACCACAGATATTGCCAGCCAGACCGTTGACTCACAGCTCGCTCAGGGTGTCAACGCAATTATTGGTGCTGCCTCGTCCGGTGTGTCATTAACGGTTATTGACAAGATCACGACCAACGGCGTGGTTCAATTCTCACCAGCCAACACGGCACCCAACCTCACAACCTATGAGGACAATGGCCTGTACTTCCGAAATGCGCCTTCTGACGTACTTCAAGGTGCAGTGCTTGCAGGCAAGGCCATTGATGCAGGAATTGCCAACATGGCAACAATCGCGCGTCAAGATCCTTATGGTGAAGGATTGGCTGCAGCTGTTGTTAAGGACTTCACCGCCGCAGGCGGAAATATCACGAGCGCATTGCTTTACGATCCTGCTGCTCCCTCATTTGAGGCCGAAGTAGCTGAGATTGTGGCTGGCGCACCTGAGGCTGTTGTGGTCGTTGGGTTTGACGAGTCCACAAAGCTCATTCAGGAGATGATCAAGCAAGGAGCGGGACCAGACAAGATTCAGCTTTACCTGGTTGACGGCAATGCATCGACAACAGCATTTGCTGAGTTCCCTGCAGGTACCATGACTGGAACCGTAGCTACGTTCCCATCTGGATCAGTGGACGTAACAACGTTCAATGATCGCATGTTGGCGTTCGATCCAAGTTTGACGGACTTCCTTTATGGCCCACAATCATTTGATGCGACCATGCTTATCGCGCTTGCTGCGCATCAAGCTGGCTGTGCAGATGGCACGTCAATTGCAGCCAACCTCATCAGTGTTGCTGGTGATGGTGGGGAAGAGTGCACAACGTATGCAGATTGTGTGGCTCTGATCGATGCGGGAACCGCGATTGATTACATGGGAGTCAATGGAGGCAGCGACTTCAATCAGTACGGTGACCTTCTCGAAGGAACCATTTCCATTAACGAGTACACCTCAAACACTGAGTATGAAGAAATTGGTTCGCTAACGGCTGTTGTTCCAGAGCCGTAAGAATCACCAAATATCGACAGAATTGTGGCCCCCAACCTCACGGTTGGGGGCCACAATTTTTACAGCTCCATGCACCTGCGCTCAGCTAAAGAAAAAGTACATATGGCATTGTTAAAAGGCTGTGAGATTCTCTTCTCTCACATGAGAATTACGCTTGAGCGAGAGTCCCCAGGTACAGCTCAATGACCTTGGGATCATTCGCGAGAGCATTACCCGTCCCCGTGTAGGCATTTTGCCCTTGATCCATGACGTATCCACGGTCCACAATCTGCAGGCAACGGGCGGCATTTTGCTCGACGATGATGACGGTAACTCCGGTCTGGTTTATTTCCTTAACACGGATGAATACTTCGTCTTGCAACGCTGGGCTCAAGCCAGCACTTGGCTCATCGAGCAGCAGAACGCTGGGAGCCATCATGAGAGCGCGGCCCATGGCCACCATTTGGCGTTCTCCGCCAGAAAGGGATCCAGCCCTTTGTTTGCGCCGTTCACCCAAGGTAGGAAATAGGCTGACAACTGCGTCAAATCGCTCATTGAAAGACTTGGGGTCCTGATACGAGCCCATCTCTAGGTTTTCCTCAATCGTCAGTGAGGGAAACACGTTGTTGTTCTGGGGCACGAATCCAACTCCACGGCGAACAAGTTGATCCGCGCGTAGATTGGTGATGTTCTCGTCCCGAAGTGTGACCGAACCCTTGTTGATGTGGACCAGCCCAAAAAGTGCCTTGAGCAAGGTTGATTTCCCAGCGCCATTGGGGCCGATAATCCCGACAAGTTCTCCTTCGTGGGCAAACAAGTCCGCTTCATTAAGAATATTAACCCCGGGAAAATACCCGGCGAGCAGTTTGTCAGCCCGAATGAGCGCTCCAACAGATTCTGACTCATGGATTTGAACAGGAGTTGCAGGTGATGCGTGCGAGCGCCCAGCGGCATTGGTGTCGATCTCAGAATTGAATTCTTGTGCACTATTGGGGCTGCCCGGGGGTGTGAGGTCGCTGGCGTGGCTGGAATTCATGAATTGCCTCCTTGGGCTTCAGGGGTCAAGGACTCGCCGTCGTCGGTCAAGGCGCTACCGTGGTGCGAACCAAGGTAGGCCTCAATTACCTGCTCATTCTTCATTACTGCGCCGGGAGGGCCCTCAGCAATGATCTGACCCTGGGCCATAACAATCACCCAGTCGCTGATGTCATGAACCATGTCCATGTCATGCTCCACAAATAGCACCGTGGTGCCTTCTTCACGGATGTTCTTGATATGTCCTAAAAGACTCTGAGTGAGAGCAGGGTTGACGCCCGCCATTGGCTCGTCCAGCATCACAATTTCAGGGCCCACCATCAACGCACGTGCCATCTCAAGCAACTTACGCTGACCTCCGGATAGCGAACCGGCAAAGTCATCGACCTTTTCATGGAGGTTGAACCGCTCCAACAATTCCAAGGCCCGCAAGGTGTTGGCTCGCTCCTGGCCCCCCCAGATAAAAGGCAAGAGGGCTTGAAATACTCGTTCCCCGCTTTGTCCATTTGCGCCCAGCAGCATATTGTCCATGACGCTCATTCTGGACAAGGCCTTAGTCAGCTGGAAGGTGCGCACCATGCCCATGCGCGCCAGTCGGTATGGCGCTAGGCCGGCAACGGACTGATCATTGAAAGTCCAAGTTCCACCGTCTGGTTTGTCAAATCCGGTCAGTAGGTTGAACAACGTGGTTTTACCCGCTCCATTGGGGCCGATCAGGGCCGTAATGGCGCCGCGCTGGATTTCCACATGAGCCACGTCGACAGCCTTAAGCCCGCCAAATTGCCGACTCACATGATCTACAATCAGGATCGGATCCGGTTTGGATGCCCCCGGAATTTGGGGAACGTCACGCAACGCCTCCACAGCGGCCGCATGACCTGCAGCCATATCCTCGGTTTTAGCGTGCATCTAGGGCCAACTCCCTTCGGTCTCCAAATATTCCTTGCGGCCTAAAGATCATGAGTAACATCAAGCCCAGACCCATCAACATAAACCGCATGGAGCCAACTTGCTGTGCAGCAAGAAACTCAATGTAGCCGTTGTTAATCAACGCGTACAGCAGCTCGCCAAATCCAGCCAGTAAGAACCAGAAGATAATTGAGCCAACAATTGGCCCGAAAACACGAGCTGCCCCGCCCAAAAGAAGAATGGTGTAGACGAAGAATGTCACGTCAGGCTGGAAGGTGTCCGGCTGCACGGATTGCTTAGCAACAGCCCACAAGATTCCGCCAAAGGCCGCAATAGCGCCACCGATTACTAGCGCTTGCAATTTATAGACGAAGACATTCTTGCCCAGAGACAAAACAGCGGCCTCATCCTCGCGTATTCCCTTGACGACTCTGCCCCAGGGGCTGCGCACCAACCCCCACACCAGCAAGGTTGCCAGCAATGCGAGTCCCCAGCCCACTATGACTACCCAAAGATCCTGCCGACTCCAGGTAAAAACAGGAAGCGCGATATCGGCTGGGAGAGGGTTGAGGTCGTGAAACTGGCGCCCGAGCTTGCCATTGAGTCCCTGGGCACCTCCGAAAACATCCTTGAAGGCGATGGACCGTACTACCAGTCGCAGCAACTCGCTTGCCGCAATCGTGACGATGGCAAGGTAATCTGCGCGCAACCGAAGGGTTGGAATCCCCAACAATAGAGCCAATAACGTGGACACAACCATGCCCACAACGATCGCGAGCCAAAGGCTCAAATCGAAAGTGAGAACAATTACACCAATCGCATATGCACCAGCAGCCACGAACGCAACTTGCCCAAAGTTCAGCAAACCCGTGTAGCCGAACTGCACATTTAGACCAATTGCTGCAAAGAGATAAATGAGGGCTGTAACACCAAATGCCTGGGTGATGGTGAGTGAGAAAATTTGCATGTAATCCATTTAGCTCAACCCACCCTTTCTTTTCTTCCCAACAATCCCTGAGGCCTCACCATCAAAATCAAGATCATGAGAAACAGTGCACCCACGGTTTTCATCTCTGTGGGGATAACTAACGTCGTCAACTGTACAAAGACGCCCACCACCATCGAACCCACGATCGCACCATAAATGGTTCCCAATCCACCTAAAATGACAGCGGCAAAAAGCACCAAAAGTACCCGTTGCCCCATATTCCACACTGAAGTTTGCGTCATTCCCAAATAAATTCCCGCAAATGCGGCAAGCCCCGCACCAATAGTCCACACCACCGAGATCACCCGCTCAACATCAATCCCAGTGGCGGACGCTAGTGCCGGGTTGTCTGACACTGCCCGCGTCGCCTTTCCTATCCGGGAGCGTTGCAACCACGTGACTGTGGCCATTAGAGCAATGACCGCGAAAAGGCCTAAAATCAAGGCTTTAGGGGTGGTATTAAATGGGCCAATCTCAAGTCCGGGTTGGCCAGCAAACTGTTCATAGCTTTTTTGGCCACCTCCGAAGAAGAATACGAGGGTGTACCGGAGCAATATTGCCAGTCCAATACTTACAATCATGGCAGCAATCAGGCCAGTTTTGCGCCTTCGCAGTGGCCGCCAGAGTATCCGGTTTTGCCCCCAACCAAACACGAAGGCACAGAAAACAATCGCGATGGGAGCGGCAATCATGATGTTCAATCCTGCTGTGTTAAAGACCAAGGCGGTGAACGCGCCGAGTGAGAGTAGTTCCCCCTGTGAAAAGTTCGTTAATCCTGTGGTTCCAAAGACCAGATTCATTCCCACCGCTCCGAGGGCTATCATCAAGCCGTACAGGATGCCGTCTAGCAACAGCTGAATTACCCGCTCGGTCGATCCCGACTCGACGCTTACAATCCCAGAATCGCCGCCTTCTGACAGGCCAATCAGAATCTTCTTGTCTCCTCCCAGGACCAGAAGTGAACGGCTTGCGTCGTCCTCATTATTCAGGGTGATCCCCGCGGGCAAGGTCGTTACATCTATTTCCACCAAATAAGTCCCACCCGCTGGCAGCGGCACCGTAAAATCACCTTTGTCATCGGACGTTCCGGAGGTAATCACCCCGTCCGCGTCTGTCGCCGTAATCACAACTCCGACTACCGGTTCGCCCCCGGGTGTGCTCAGAGTTCCGATAATCCCAGACTCGGCCGCGCTCGCGGGGGAAAAGCTTCCCGTGATCATGAAGGCGAAGGTGGCGAGGAGTAGAACTCCCATTGCTAGTCGAGCGCGTTTAAGCACGTGTGATGACCTCCCGGTCTCTTTCTCATCGTGGCCTGGATCAATCTATGACTCCACTTCACACTCCCCCAGACCGTGGGAGGCAAGTAAGCCTTCGTGAACGATACCCGTATCCGAGTGGTAAACACAGTCATTTCGGAGAAGTAGTGGGATTGTTACCGACTTGTGCGCGTTTCAGGCCCGTGCTTACCCCACTTGGTATTGGGGGAACAAATGCACATGCGCCATTGGGTCAGTTGCGAATCTCGCGAGCCATTGCCGTCAAACGTGCGGTGCACACACGTTGACCTTGTTCATTGCAAATAGTGATGTCACTGGTGAGTACAGTCTTCCCGGCACTAATCATCGTGGCGACACCCGTGACAAGACCATCTCGGGCTGCTTTGTGATGGGTGGCGTTCAGGTCAATGCCAACCACGAGCACGCCCTCTCCTACCAAATGGTGTGCAGTAACTCCCGCGGCGATCGAGCCCAATGTCTCGGCTAGGACCGCACTTGCGCCTCCATGTAGGAGGCCAAATGGCTGGGTGTTCCCGTGAACTGGCATGGTCCCCGTAATTGACGCTAGACCTTGGGCATCCACGCTCGCACCCGTAATCACAATTCCCATGCGCTCACCCAGAGCGCCTATCCCGATAGCCTCGACTTCCGAGGTGACATCGGTTGATCCCGGTTCCATAAACTTCGCCATAGTCGCAAATCCTAGGGCTTCGAGGGCAACTAGTATCGGGCTATGGCGCAAAATCGATTACTTCTTATCGATGGTCACTCAATGGCGTACCGAGCGTTTTATGCGTTGCCCGCTCAGAATTTCAACACGACCTCGGGCCAGCCCACAAATGCTGTGTACGGGTTCACGGCAATGCTGATCAATTTGCTGAAAGAGTTTGACCCCACGCATATTGGTGTGGCATTTGATGTATCCCGTCGAAGTTTCCGAACTGAACTGTTTGCCGACTATAAAGCGAACCGTGCTCAGTCCCCAGATGAATTTAAGGGACAGGTTGAACTGATTAAAGAGGTTTTGGATGGCATGGGAATCCGGCGTGTGGAAAAGGAAGGCTACGAAGCGGACGATCTTCTCGCTACTCTCGCCACCCAAGCAACCGTGGCTGGATTTTCTACCGATATTGTTACGGGAGATCGGGATTCCTTCGCATTAGTTTCCCCGCATGTGACAGTGCTACACCCCAAAAAGGGTGTCTCGGATCTGGCCGTGATGACAGAAGAGGCTATTGAGGTCAAATACAAATTGACCCCGAGCCAGTACCCGGATTTTGCGGCACTGCGGGGGGATCCAAGCGACAATCTTCCAGGGATTCCGGGGGTGGGCGAGAAGACCGCCCAAAAGTGGATCAGTGAATATGGTTCATTGAGTGCGTTGGTTGAACGGGCAGACACTGTGACTGGAAAAGTCGGTGTCTCATTGCGCGACAATATTGCTCAATTGTTGGTTAATCGTCGGATCACTGAGCTGGTGCGCGATGTCCCACTTGATGTGAGTGTAAATGACCTCGATCGCCGGACATTTTCACTCAGCGATCTGAATCAATTGTTTGATACCTTGCAGTTCTCGGCACTGCGCACGCGTGTGGCCGCGCTGCCCGGTGCGGTGCAGCCAGAACCATCTGAAAATGCTTCAGACCCAGGTGTGGAGATCCCCCCCGAAATCAACCGAAAGGTTTTCCCAGAAGCCGCACTGCAGGATTTAGAAAGTCTTGACGGTCCCATTGCAGTTGCGATACAGGGAGAATTCGCGAATGGGTCTGGCTCCGTGAGCGCCCTTGCGGTGTGTTCAAGCCATCAGATACACGTGGTTCACAGTGCCTCAGCGCAGCAAAGCACCGCGCTTCTCAAATGGCTTAGTACATGTATCAATCCGATAACTCTCCATGACGGAAAAACCACCCTGTGGGCACTTGCCACCGCGCAGATTGATATCTCTCAATGTAAAATTCAGATGGATACAGCGCTGGCTGGCTATCTGATCGATCCGGGCCAACGGTCCTATGAATTGACTGACTTGGTGCGGCGTGAGCTCGGTCACAGCCTTACCGCGCCGCAAGACCAGTTGTCGATGTTCGGTGAAAACGATTCTGTGACCAACTTGGTTCAGTCGGCGACGTTAATTTGGGAATTAGGAAGGGTGTTATCACTTAAACTCGCGGAATTTAAATTGGAGCCTCTTTTGGTTGACATAGAAATTCCGACAGAGGTCGCACTGGCGCAAATGGAGCACGTTGGTATCGCCGTTGACTCGCGTGGACTGGAGGTTTTATCAACTAAATTTGGTGAGCAGATGCACCTAGCTGAGTCGGCGAGTTTTGAATTGGTGGGCCATCAATTTAATTTGGCATCGCCGAAGCAGTTGCAAGAAGTACTGTTTAGTGAACGTGGGTTGCCTAAGACTAAGAAAATAAAGACCGGTTTTACGACCGACGCAGAGGCATTAAACAGCCTCTATGCCCAGACAAATGACCCGCTCCTGAAGTACTTGTTGGGTTGGCGTGAAGACTCCAAATTGCGCCAGACGGTCGAGGGGCTTATTCCGTTAGTTGACGGCCACGGACGGATTCACACCACATTCCGTCAAACAGTGGCTGCCACAGGTCGGCTCTCGTCGATGGATCCCAATTTGCAAAACATTCCGGTGCGAACGCAAGCAGGGAGACGTATCCGCGCGGCTTTCGTGGTGGGTGAAGGTTTTGAGTGTTTACTCACCGCTGACTACAGCCAAATTGAGCTGCGAATAATGGCGCATTTGTCACAAGATGAAGCCCTGATTGAGGCATTTAACTCTGGTGAGGATCTACATGAAAGCGTCGCACGCAAAGTCTTTGATGTAACTGAGGTTACTCCCGATCTTCGGCGGCAAATCAAGGCCATGTCTTACGGGTTGGCGTATGGACTGTCACCGTACGGTCTGGCAGCGCAGCTTGATATTTCAACAGAAGACGCCAAAATCATGATGGAGGACTATTTCCGGCGATTTGGCGGTATTCGTGCGTATCTTGCCGATGTAGTGGAAGTAGCCCGAGGCAAGCTGTACACCGAGACGATGTATGGCCGTCGGCGGATGCTCCCCGACCTGGTGAGTGAAAATCGGCAGCGTCGGGAGATCGCTGAACGGATGGCTTTGAACGCACCAATTCAGGGCAGTGCCGCCGACATCGTCAAAATCGCCATGCTCAAGGTCGACCAAGCCCTGCAAAAGGCTCGATTCCAATCCCGGTTGCTCTTGCAAGTCCATGACGAACTTGTGCTTGAAGTGGCAACAGGGGAGCGAGAGGCCGTAACGCAACTAGTCAGTGAGCAAATGAGATCTGCTGCTGAACTGCTGGTGCCGCTCGACGTCAATGTGGGAACCGGCCCCAACTGGGATGCCGCCGCCCATTAAGAATTGGTGAACTATTAGAATCACGACGTTCCACCCGTTCGGGGATCAGACCTAGAATCCTCACCAAAAGAGCGTGTGGACAACCACAACATCTATCCACCGGAGCCACTTTCTCCATGACTACACCAATCGAAACCTCAACCGCACCCCAAATTGCCATCAATGACATTGGTACCGCCGAGGATTTCCTCGCGGCAATCGACGCCACAATCAAGTACTTCAACGACGGAGATCTCGTCGAAGGAACGGTGGTTAAAGTCGACCGAGACGAAGTGCTCCTGGACATTGGCTACAAAACAGAGGGTGTAATACCTTCCCGAGAACTTTCCATTAAGCACGACGTTGACCCCAGTGAAGTGGTGTCCGTTGGTGACAGCGTGGAAGCACTCGTTCTCACAAAAGAGGACAAAGAAGGCCGCTTGATTTTGTCCAAGAAGCGCGCACAGTACGAGCGCGCATGGGGCACGATTGAGAAGATCAAGGAAGAAGATGGCGTTGTCGAAGGGCTCGTGATCGAGGTTGTCAAAGGCGGCCTGATCGTGGATATTGGTCTGCGTGGCTTCCTGCCCGCATCACTTGTTGAAATGCGCCGCGTTCGTGATCTTCAGCCTTATATTGGCAAGACCCTTGAGGCAAAGATCATTGAACTTGATAAAAATCGGAACAATGTTGTACTTTCTCGCCGGTCGTACCTAGAAAAGACGCAAAGTTTGGTACGCCAAACATTCTTGAATCAACTGCAGCGGGGTCAAATCCGTAATGGCGTTGTATCGAGCATCGTCAATTTTGGTGCATTCGTTGATTTGGGGGGCGTGGATGGTCTCGTTCACGTGTCCGAGTTGTCTTGGAAGCACATTGACCATCCTTCCGAGGTTGTGCAAGTGGGCGACGAAGTCACGGTTGAAGTTCTCGAAGTTGATATGGACCGCGAGCGCGTGTCGCTTTCGCTCAAGTCAACTCAAGAAGACCCTTGGCAGCACTTCGCTCGTACCCACGGGATTAACCAAGTTGTTCCCGGTAAAGTTACGAAGCTAGTGCCATTCGGTGCGTTTGTCCGAGTTGACGAAGGTATTGAAGGCTTGGTACACATTTCCGAACTTGCCGAACGTCACATTGAGATGCCCGAGCAAATTGTTCAAGTCAATGACGACATATTTGTCCGAGTAATCGATATCGATCTCGAGCGCCGCCGCATATCGTTGTCACTTAAGCAGGCAAACGATTCCTCCGACGCACAAGCTGTTGAAGAGTTTGATCCTTATCTATACGGCATGGCACCGGCTTTCGACGAGGCGGGCAATTACACAGGGCCGGCCGGATTCGATCCTGAGACGGGTGAATGGAAAACCGGATTTGAGGAACAACGTACTGAGTGGGAGCGCGAATACGCCGAAGCACATGCGCGTTGGGAAGCGCACCGTAAGCAAATGACTGAGGCGAAGCAGGCCGACCAAGCCGCCGCGGTCGATTCGGGCGAGGCGAGTGCCTACTCATCTGATTCAGCGTCTACAGAGGGAACCTTGGCTGCCGATTACTCTCTCCAGGCCCTTCGGGACAAGCTCTCCACCGATTAATTTCGTGGCTGACCACATGCCTTTTGTCGTCGGAATCACCGGAGGCGTTGGCTCGGGTAAGTCAACTGCAGCGTCGTGTTTGAAAAAGCATGGCGCTGTCGTGGTAGACGCTGACGAAATTTCACGCACCCTCACCAAAAACGGGTCACCAGTTATCGCGGAAATTTCCCAGGCCTTCGGAGCTCAAATCCTTCATGCTGATGGTTCCCTTAATCGCTCTGCGCTCGCGGCCCTTGTTTTTAGCGATTCGAAAGCGCTAGAAAAACTCAACGCGATTATGCACCCTAAAATTCGCATGGAGGCCATTCGGCAAATTGAGGCGTGCGCGATAGATCAAATAGTGGTGTACGACATGCCATTACTGATTGAGACAGATTCAGTTGCGTTGTGCGATGTCGTGATTGTGGTCGATCTTGACACCAAGGAACAAATTGAACGGCTCGTTAAGAATCGCGGAATGAGCCACGAAGAAGCCGAAGCGCGGATTCGAAATCAGGCTACCCGTGAACAGCGCAATCTGGTAGCTACCTGGGTAATCGATAACAGTAAGACGACGAAAGAATGTGAACAGGAATGTGCTTCGGTGTGGCTGGGCATTGTGGAGCGCGCAATTGAGGCGCGATCGTGACTCGGCCGATCACAGATCTCACTCGAACAGTTGCTCCATTTGAGGTGATTTCACCGTTTCAACCGGCGGGGGATCAGCCAACGGCGATCGAGGCACTCGTTAAGCGGATTCAATCCGGTGAGAAAAATTCCGTTCTTCTGGGTGCAACTGGCACCGGTAAGAGTGCTACGACGGCGTGGCTCGTGGAGAGACTGCAAAGGCCGACATTAGTCATGGCTCCGAATAAGACACTTGCGGCGCAACTTGCCACTGAATTTCGGGAACTGTTGCCGAATAATGCGGTTGAATACTTTGTTTCTTACTACGACTATTACCAGCCAGAGGCATACGTCCCACAATCTGACACGTTTATCGAAAAAGACTCCACGGTTAACGAGGAAGTCGAGCGGTTGCGACACTCGGCGACGAACAGCCTGCTCACCCGGCGTGACGTGATCGTAGTTGCCACGGTTTCCGCTATTTACGGCCTTGGTACACCGCAGGAGTACGTGGATCGGATGATTCGGCTCAGGGTGGGTGAGGAATTTTCCCGCGATTCGCTGTTGAGAAGTCTGGTAGGGATTCAATACACCCGAAATGACATCGCGTTTACCCGTGGAACATTTCGGGTTCGGGGCGACACCGTGGAAGTTTTTCCCGTGTACGAAGAGAATCCAGTCCGGATCGAAATGTTCGGTGATGACATTGAACGGATGATGACCTTGCATCCGCTCACCGGTGAAATCCTCACGCAGGACCAAGAGATGTATGTGTTTCCCGCAACACATTACGTTGCAGGTCCAGAGCGTATGTCCCGAGCAATTGGTGAAATCCAAGTCGAGTTGGACGAGCGCGTTGTCGAATTTGAAAAACAAGGGAAGCTTCTTGAAGCTCAACGCATTAAGATGCGCACGACGTTCGACATCGAAATGATGCAGCAGGTCGGTTTTTGTTCAGGGATCGAGAATTACAGCCGCTTTATTGATGGACGCGATGCGGGCAGTGCGCCGCACTGCCTGCTCGATTATTTCCCCGAGGACTACCTGCTCGTCATCGATGAGTCGCATGTAAGTGTGCCTCAAATTGGAGCCATGTTTCAGGGGGATGCCAGCCGTAAACGCACACTGGTGGAGCATGGATTTCGATTACCTAGTGCAATGGACAATCGGCCTCTCAAGTGGAAAGAGTTCGAGGAGCGAATTGGGCAAGCAGTCTATTTGTCGGCCACCCCCGGACCCTACGAACTTACGGCTGTGCAGGGCGATGTGGTTGAGCAAGTGATTAGGCCAACAGGACTGGTGGACCCCGAGGTTGTGATCAAGGCGACCAAGGGTCAAGTCGACGATTTAATGCACGAAATCCGCATTCGCGTGGACAAGAATGAGCGGGTACTGGTAACAACATTGACCAAGCGGATGTCGGAGGATCTGACAAATTATTTGTCTGAGCATGGAATCAAGGTGGAATATCTGCATTCTGAAGTTGACACGCTTCGTCGCGTAGAACTGCTCCGGGATTTACGCCTAGGGGTCTTTGACGTTCTCGTGGGCATTAACCTTTTACGCGAGGGACTTGATTTGCCTGAGGTATCTCTTGTCGCGATTCTTGATGCTGATAAGGAAGGCTTCTTGCGCTCGGGTACGTCACTAATCCAAACCATCGGGCGTGCTGCAAGAAATGTGAATGGCGAGGTTCACATGTATGCCGACAAGATCACCGCCTCAATGGCCAAGGCGATCGACGAGACGAATCGTCGTCGAGCAAAGCAAGTCGCCTACAACAATGAGATGGGTGTAGATCCGCAACCGCTACGAAAGAGGATCGCGGACATCACCGAACTGCTGGCTCGTGAGGAAGAAGACACAGCAATCCTGATAAGCCGTGAGAAGCCACAGACCAAAAGGCACACTCCAAGCGGCGACCTGGTGGTGTTGATTCAGGAGCTGACTGACCAGATGCGCGCGGCTGCAGGGGAATTGCAGTTTGAATTGGCTGCTCGTTTACGTGACGAGATCACTGATCTTAAAAAAGAGTTGCGCGCAATGCAGTCCGCCGAAGCCAATTAAGGCATGGAAACTTCTCTTGCTCTTTGGCTAGTCACGATTGCCGGAATAGTCGCGCTTATGGCGGTTGATTTTTTTGCAATTACCCGCACACCGCATGAGGTCAAGTTCAAGGAAGCGATGTGGTCTTCGATATTTTATGTTGGTGTCGCGATTGCGTTTGGTGTCTTCATCTACCTGTGGCAGGGCTCTCAATACGGGACGGAATATTTTGCCGCCTACCTGGTCGAGAAGTCACTCAGTGTCGATAACCTGTTCGTTTTCATTATAATTCTCACCCAATTTTCTGTTCCATTCAATCTGCACCAGCGGGTTCTCTTGGTGGGTGTTGCTCTCGCGATTGTTTTGCGCGGAATTTTCATCGCCATTGGCGCGAGTGCCCTCGCCTTATTCTCGTTCACCTTCGCAATTTTCGGAGCGATACTGGTGTGGACAGGTGTACAACTTATGCGACACCGTAATGATGAGCCTGACCCACGTGACAACCTCCTAGTCCGGATTGTTCGAAAGCGGTATCGATTCTCGGAGGCCTACCGTGGCACCTCGCTCTTCATCACGGAGAACGGACTGAGGTATGCAACGCCGCTCTTGCTCGTAATGTTCGCCATTGGCACTACAGATCTGATCTTCGCACTTGATTCCATTCCGGCAACGTTTGGAGTTACGCAGGAGCCCTATCTGGTCTTCACCGTAAACGCATTTGCATTGTTAGGATTACGAGCTTTGTACTTCTTATTGCGCGGGCTGTTGGACAAGCTGATTTACTTGTCGCTAGGCCTGTCAATCATCTTGGTCTTTATTGGACTCAAACTCTTCTTGACCTATTTCCATGAGTTGAATAACTCAATTCCGAAGATTTCCACCAATGCCAGTCTGGTCGTGATCACCCTAGTGCTGGTTGCCGTCTTTATGGCTTCGGCGCTCAAAATTAGGTCAAACCCAACAACCGGAGATAATGCAAGTCCAGCCACTGATGACGAGGTGGACGAAGAAAGCTGAGGCGTGCAGTCACCAACCTCTGTCCAGCCATTCACCTAGGGAGCCTCGTTCTTTTCCCACGTGTGTATCCGCGCCGTGACCCGGATACACCCACGTTGTGTCGGGCAGTGCATCAAAAACTTGCGACTGAACAGCACTAAATAGGGTGGAAAAATCTTCGGGGGTGCTTGTTTTACCCACGCCTCCCGGAAAGAGACAGTCCCCTGAAAAAAGATGCCCGTGACCGAATGGGTCCTGGTATATGAACATGCTCGCGCCGGGAGTATGTCCACCAGTTGTGATCACCTGCACGGTGACAGCGCCGAATGTCACTGTTGACCCTTGCCTTAGCGCGTGATCTGTATTGACACTTATCATTGTGACGTCAGCAGCGGGAGCGTATGAGCGTGCTCCTGTCGCATTAATCACCTCGGCGAGTGCTCCCCAGTGGTCGGGATGCCCGTGGGTGGTGAGAACTCCCATCAGTTCCCCATGCCCAATCAGGGTAAGGAGTCGATCTGGCTCGGCCGCAGCATCAATCAGGACCTGCATGCCCGTGTTCGTGCAACGCAACAGATATGAATTGTTATTGAAAGAACCTACGCTGATTTTGCTGATAGTGAGCTGTGGCAGCTTTCGGATCTGGGCGGGACCTCCGACGGTCGTGTCTCCGATATACATAGGCACCATGCTACCCATTTCGGAACGATCCACGCGGTGTCAATGTGCGCCGGTTCCCACAGATGCCCAATCACCGTGACTCGCCTAGGATTGACGGGCTAGATAAACGACATTGCATGCAACACAGGGAAAGAGTCAGAGTGGACAAGTTAGTCATCAGGGGCGCTCGTGAGCACAATCTTAAGAACGTGTCCGTTGACCTTCCGCGGGACGCCCTGATCGTTTTCACGGGTCTTTCTGGTTCCGGAAAGTCAAGTTTGGCATTCGACACAATTTTCGCTGAGGGCCAAAGGCGATATGTGGAAAGCTTGTCCGCTTACGCGAGGCAGTTTCTCGGACAATTGGACAAACCTGATGTGGACTTCATTGAAGGGCTCTCTCCGGCGGTGTCGATAGACCAAAAGTCAACCTCGCGAAACCCTCGATCCACCGTAGGGACGATTACGGAAATTTACGACTATTTGCGGCTTCTCTTTGCCCGCATTGGCAAGCCACATTGTCCACAATGTGGCGACCCAATTGCGAAGCAAACACCACAGCAAATTGTCGATCAAATTCTTGAATTTCCCGCCAAGACTAAATTTCAAATACTCGCGCCACTCATCAGGGAGCGCAAGGGGGAGTACCTCGAGGTTTTTAAGCAGCTTCAAGCAGACGGCTACTCACGGGTCCGGGTTGATGGTGAAATCTATTCACTAGATGAAGTTCCCACCCTCAAAAAGCAGGAAAAGCACACGATTGAAGTAGTTGTCGATCGTTTGGCGGTCAGCTCAGGATCACGACAACGCATGACTGATTCGGTTGAAACCGCACTCTCGCTCGGACACGGTAACGTGACATTGGACTTCGTCGACCGCCTAGCGGGAGATCCTGATCGGGAATTGACACTGAGTGAACACCTCGCCTGCGTCCGGGACGGATTGTCATTTGAGGAATTGGAGCCGCGCTCTTTTTCCTTTAACTCGCCATTTGGTGCATGTTCGGACTGCTCTGGGCTGGGTGTGACACGGGCTGTTGATGTAGAATTGGTAATCCCAGACTCCGCCGCATCGTTAAATGAAGGTGCAATTGCCCCATGGTCGCGCGGCACCGTCAGTGAATATTTTCGAAGGCTACTTGAGTCACTCTCCGAAGAAATTGGGATTGACCTCGACACCCCGTGGTCAAAACTCAGCGCCAAGAACCGTAAAGCGATTCTCTATGGTACCGATGTGCAACTTCATGTGAAGTTCAAGAACAGATACGGACGTCAGCGTTCCTACTACACAACTTACGAGGGGGTCGTGAACTTTATTTCGCGTAGACACGCTGAGGCAGACACGGATTCCTCTCGCGAAAGATTTGAAGGCTTTATGCGTGAAGTTCCGTGTGAATCCTGCCAAGGCACCCGACTTAAGCCCCTGACACTTGCGGTTACCGTATCTGATCATTCAATCGCAGAAATTGCAGCTTTACCCATCAGCGGGGCACGAGATCTGCTTGCAACATTGAAGCTTTCTGCGCGCGATGAAACGATTGCAGCCCGAGTGCTCAAGGAAGTGAACGAGCGGCTGCAATTTCTGGTCGATGTCGGTTTGCATTATCTTTCACTTGAACGGGCTGCCGGGACGCTTGCTGGCGGAGAGGCACAGCGGATACGACTTGCGACTCAAATTGGATCGGGTCTGACGGGTGTCCTTTACGTGCTTGATGAGCCCAGTATTGGCTTGCATCAGCGGGATAATGAGCGCTTAATCGCCACGTTGATCCGATTGCGCGACTTGGGGAACACACTTATCGTGGTCGAGCACGATGAGGAAACGATTCGGAGGGCGGACTGGATCGTTGATATTGGGCCCGGAGCTGGTGAGCATGGTGGAGAGGTTGTTGTTAGCGGCAAGTTCGCAGATTTGATCTCATCTAAAAACTCGGTGACGGGAGCCTATCTGTCGGGGGCAAAAAGCATTGCCGCCCCGAAAGTTCGGCGCGGACAGGAACGTGGGTGGATCGGGGTCAGGGGAGCGAAAGAGCACAACCTCCTTAACGTAGACGTTGACTTCCCATTAGGGAATCTCTGCGTTGTGAGCGGGGTAAGCGGGTCCGGTAAGTCAACCTTGGTAAATGACGTATTGCTCAATGTTCTTGCGCGAGAGCTCAATGGCGCTTCAGTTGTTCCCGGCAAGCATACAAAAGTTACTGGGCTAGAGAAAGTAGACAAAGTTGTCCACGTTGATCAAGGGCCGATCGGTCGCACGCCGCGAAGCAACCCGGCGACGTACACGGGTGTTTTTGATCATGTGCGCAAACTGTTTGCACAAACCCAGGAAGCAAAGATTCGCGGGTATCTGCCGGGCAGGTTTAGTTTCAATGTGAAAGGTGGCCGCTGTGAGGCCTGTAGTGGCGACGGCACCCTAAAGATCGAAATGAACTTCTTGCCTGATGTGTATGTACCGTGCGAAGTCTGTCATGGAGCGCGATACAACCGCGAAACCCTCGAAGTACATTACAAAGGAAAGACAATCGCCGAAGTTCTCAATATGCCAATCGAGGAGGCGAGTGAATTTTTTGCTGCGATTCCGGCAATTGCGCGACACCTAAAAACTTTGGTTGAGGTCGGCTTGGGCTACGTCCGCATGGGTCAATCAGCTCCAACCTTGTCCGGCGGTGAAGCGCAGCGCGTGAAACTTTCTGCCGAGCTTCAGAAGCGGTCGACCGGGCGCACGATCTACATTCTGGATGAACCCACGACTGGGCTCCACTTCGAAGATATCCGCAAGCTGTTGCTGGTTCTACAAAGTTTGGTGGATAAGGGCAATAGTGTAGTTGTGATCGAGCACAATCTAGATGTGATTAAATCGGCGGACTGGGTCATAGACATGGGGCCGGAGGGCGGCTCTGGCGGTGGCCAGGTTGTTGCCCAGGGGACACCGATCGACATTGCGGCTGTTCCGGAAAGTCACACTGGAAGATTCCTGCGCAATATGAAACTAAAGGGGTAGGGCGCGGCAATATGAAGAGACCGGGTGCAGACGTGGCGGAGGTTCTCCCCGAGGCTCTAGGGCAGACCATAATATTGACTCGATCAATTGCTCACGCACCAGCGAGAAAGTCAGTGTTGGCCTGGGAATGTTGGCCTGGGTGTGTAGTCGCTAATGGCTGACCCTTCGACCTACCGGCCCGCCACCGGGACGATCCCGGTGGGCCCGGGCGTGTATCGCTTCCGCGATGCGCAAGGCCGGGTGGTGTACGTGGGCAAAGCAATCAACCTTCGGTCGCGGCTAAACTCCTATTTTCAAGATTTCAGCGCCTTGCATCCACGGACTCAAAAGATGTTGACCACGGCCTGCAGTGTCGACTGGCTCACCGTAGGCAATGAGGTCGAAGCACTCGTTCTGGAATACTCGTGGATTAAGGAATACACCCCGAGATTCAATGTTCGCTTTAGGGACGACAAAACCTACCCTTACTTGGCGGTGACCGTGGGTGAAGAATACCCCCGGGTTGCAGTTGTCCGAGAAGCGAAGCGAAAAGGCACTCGATACTTTGGTCCCTACACGCAGGTGTGGGCGATCAAGGCGACCCTTGAAGAGCTGATCCGAGTGTTTCCGGTTCGCTCGTGTCGCAACGGCGTATTTAATCAGGCGAAGAGGAGCGGTCGCGCGTGTCTGCTGGGATATATCGACAAATGTAGCGCCCCCTGCGTGGATCGAATCTCGGTTGAGGACTACAACGGACTCGTCGATCAGCTGATGAGATTTCTTAGCGGTCAAACCCGCGAGTTTGTCGATCAGATCAACCAACAGATGCAAAATGCGGCGGATATTGAGGATTTCGAGTCAGCGGCAAAGTGGCGGGACCGATTGGTTGCGTTGGAGAAAGTGCTGGAGAGAAACTCGGTGGTTTTTGAAGACTCTACGGACGCCGACCTCCTTGCCTTCTATTTCGACGAACTGCACGTAGGTGTTCAGATAATTCACGTGCGGGTTGGGCGAATTACGGGTGAGCGGTTTTTCGTCGTGGAGCGCATCGAGGAACTTGACGAACCCGGGTACGTTGAACGCATCCTTACGCGCGTGTATTCCGACATCGCGACGGACGGGGTCCCCAAGGAGGTTCTTCTTTCGCGTTTACCGTCAAATCAAGCGGCGCTGGCCAATTGGCTAGTAGGTGAACGAGGATCAAAAGTGGACTTGCGCACGCCTCAAAGGGGCGATAAGCGGGCCCTGATGGCCACGGCCATGGAGAATTGCGAGCGAGCACTCACGAAATCGAGACTTGAAAAGAGCGCAGATATCACAGTCCGGACCCAAGCCCTCAATGACCTCCAAGAGGTCCTCGAGCTACCCGAGCCGCCCCTGCGAATCGAATGCATCGATATTTCCACTCTGGCTGGGACAGAGACTGTGGGGTCACTGGTCGTTTTCGAAGACGGACTGCCAAAAAAATCTGAGTACCGAAAATTCATCATTAAAGGTGACCGTAAAGATGACCTATCCAGTGTGTACGAAGTCGTGAGTAGACGCTTCAAAGAACAGTCGCATCTACAGGATTCACGCTTTGCCTACCAGCCGTCACTTTTGGTAATTGATGGAGCTGCCGGACAGGTGAAATCAGCTATGAATGCGCTTCGTGACTGCGGGGTTTCCGTGCCGGTGGTTGGATTGGCTAAGCGGCTTGAAGAAGTGTGGGTTGTCAATCAAGTGGATCCGATAATTTTCGCACGTAACAGCCATGCCTTGCATTTACTGCAGCGAGTGCGTGATGAAGCGCACCGGACCGCGATTTCACATCACAGACAGCGACGCAATTCCACATCGTTGCAGAGTCAACTCGACGATATCCCAGGCGTTGGACCCGTATTGATTAAGGCACTATTGAAGGCTTTCGGCTCTGTGAAGAAGGTACGTGAGGCCAGTGCATCGGAGCTGTCCAGTGTCCCAGGAGTCGGGCTAAAAATGTCCGAGGTAATCTGGAAAAATTTGCATCCGGAAGGTTCTTGACAATTACGATAGCGTGGAGATCAGGAGCTTGATGATTGCCGGATTACACATTGGGGAAGGGCGTTCATGTCGGGTGCAGACTTGCAAGACTCAGAGCTGATTGTCCTCACCGGAATGAGTGGTGCCGGTCGCACTACGGCGGCGCGAGCACTCGAAGATGTCGGCTGGTTCGTTATCGACAATATCCCACCGACCTTGCTCTTGGAGGCCCTCGAGTTGGCGAGTGACAGCTCCGATATCAAGAAAGTCGCGGTGGTGGTGGATACACGCAGTCGGTCACTTTTCGCCCAACTGCGCTCGGTGATGGCTGATTTGTCACTGCACGTGGGCAGTGTGACGACAGTGTTCCTGGAAGCGACTGACGAGAGTTTAGTGCGACGTTTTGAGTCATCGCGCAGGCCGCACCCTCTGCAGAACGATGAAGGATCCTTAGATCACCGGATAATTGATGGGCTCGCGCGCGAGCGCGAAATTTTGGGTGAAATTAGAGCGGTAGCAGACCTTGTTATAGATACGAGTTCGCTAAATGTTCATGATCTACGTCGTCGAATCGAAGCGGCATTTGATTCTGATGGGGAGAGTGATTTCCACGTCACGGTGGTTTCTTTTGGTTTTAAGTACGGAATCCCGGTGGATGCAGACATGGTCGCCGATGTGCGATTTTTGCCAAATCCTTTTTGGGATGAAGATCTACGTCAGCTCACCGGCAGGGACCGAGCCGTATCCAAAAATGTGTTGCAGGGTTCCGGTGCACAAGATTTTCTCACTCACTTTCAAGAGTTGCTGGGCACCATGCGTGAAGGTTATTTGCGTGAAGGCAAGAGGCTCGTCACAGTCGCGGTAGGTTGTACCGGCGGTAAGCATCGAAGTGTCGCTATGACAGAGGAACTCGCCACCATGTTGGGTGAAACGGGTCACCGGGCGTCGGTGTTTCATCGGGACCTTGGCCGTGAGTGAATCGAATACACTCGGTCAAGTAGTCGCATTCGGTGGCGGGCACGGATTGTTCTCCACGCTACGCGCAGCCAGAGCATTACTCGATACGGACGCAATAACGAACTTAACCGCTGTCGTGGGCGTCTCGGATGACGGTGGCTCCAGTGGAAGAATCCGAAAAGCATTCGACGTTGCCCCGCCCGGTGACTTGCGCATGGCTATCACGGCGCTGTTACCAAACGGCCCAATGGGTGATCGCATTGGTGCGGTTCTACAACATCGCTTTCCCAGTGGCGAAAGCGAAAGTGGTCTCGAGGGTCACGTCGTCGGAAATGTATTGCTCACGGCTCTATGGAACGAAGGCGCATCGACCCAGCAAGGGCTTGATCTTTTGGGGTCATTCTTTGGAGTGCGGGGGAGAGTTCTTCCGTGTAGCGCTGAGGCAATCGATATTGGTGCGGAGATTGTTGGAATAGATCCCCACGATCCAATAAGCACCAGAGAAGTGTGCGGTCAGGTTGCGATTGCGACGACGAGCGGGCGCGTTGCCAAAGTCTGGATTGAACCAAGTGATCCGCAGGCGAGTTTAGAGGCAATAGAGGCCATCAACCAAGCTGAGATTTTAATTTTTGGTCCTGGGTCATGGTTCACCTCAGTCGTTCCGCCCTTACTGGTTCCAGGCATACGAACGGCAGTAGTCCGAAGTTCGGCTCGGCGGATTTTGATCATGAATTTGTCGGAGCAAATTGGCGAAACAACCGGATTTACCTCGGCGGATTACGCGAGGTCGTGGCTCGCGCTTTTTCCAGATATTTCTTTAGACGGAATAATTTTCGACTTAGATCAAAATGAAGGCGCGGGACAGTGCGAACAGGCAGCGCAGAGCCTGGGCGCCAAGTCGTTTAGGATGAAGGTCGCCTTTCACACCGCAACGCACGATCCGGACAAGTTGGCCGATGCTTTGCGCTTTGTAGCGCAAGAATTAGGGAGTAAGTAATGGCAATGACCTCCGAGGTGAAAGACGAACTTAGTAGGGTCGAGGTGACCAAGATGTGTTGCCGCAAGGCTGAGGTGTCAACAATATTGCGGTTCGCGAGCGGGCTGCACATCATTAATCGAGCCATCGTTGTGGAGGCAGATCTTGATACAGGCTCCTCTGCTCGTCGGTTGCGCAAAGACATTTTTGAAATCTACGGTCATGACAGCGAAATTGCACTGGTGCAAGGAACAGGAATCAAGAAAGGTACTAGGTATTTAGTACGAGTAGTAGTCGGTGGGGAAGCGCTCGCTCGCCAGACAGGAATAGTCGACGCGAGTGGGCGACCAGTCAAGGGACTGCCGCCGACGATTGTGGCTGGCGCTTTGTGTGACTGTGAATCGGCGTGGCGCGCGGCGTTCTTAGCCCATGGATCTTTGACCGAACCGGGCCGTTCGTCGTCTTTGGAAATCACCTGTCCCGGTCCTGAGTCGGCCCTTGCTCTGGTTGGGGCGGCACGTCGTTTGGGCATTGCCGCCAAGTCTCGCGAAGTCAGAGGGGTAGATCGAGTAGTGATCCGTGACGGGGACGCCATTGGAGCCATGCTCACCAAGCTTGGGGCACATGAGGCCATGATGGCCTGGGAAGAACGAAGGATGCGTCGTGAAGTTCGGGCTACGGCTAACCGACTGGCAAATTTCGATGACGCTAATTTGCGTCGCTCAGCGCGAGCCGCGGTTGCGGCAGGTGCGCGGGTGCAGCGAGCGTTAGAAATTTTGGGCGAGGAAGTACCCGATCACCTCGTGGTCGCGGGGCGACTACGCATGCAGCATCAACAAGCAAGCCTTGAGGAACTCGGCGCCTTGAGTGATCCGCCGATGACCAAGGACGCGATTGCTGGGCGGATTCGGCGTTTGCTGGCTCTGGCAGACAAAAAGGCTCAGGAGATGGGAATTCCCGACACCGAAGCGACAGTCACGTCCATCGAGGTTCAGCCGTAACATTTCGGTAACTTGGAATCCACTATATTTGTGTCCCAGAACACATTCATCCGCGGAATCGCACATAGTGGTAGAGACAGCGTCATTCAGCAATATATCGAAGGAGTATTCGGTGAAGGTTGGCATTAACGGTTTTGGTCGCATTGGTCGCAATTTTTTTCGCGCAATTGAGGTGAGTAACGCGCACGTTCAGGTTGTGGGTATCAACGACCTGACCGACACTAAAACTTTGGCGCATCTGTTGAAGTACGACAGCATTTTGGGTCGGTTCAACGGAACCGTTGTCGCAGAGGATGGTGCGATAGTTGTTAATGGGATTCGGATCCCCGTATTTGCTGAGCGGGATCCTGCAGATCTTCCTTGGGGAAAAATCGGGGCTGAAATCGTAATAGAATCTACAGGGTTTTTTACCGACGCGGATTCAGCTGGCAAGCACATGACCGCGGGTGCCAAAAAAGTGATTATCTCCGCCCCGGCCAAGGGTGAGGACATTACGATCGTCATGGGGGTTAATGAAGACAAATATGATCCCGCATCACACCACATTATTTCTAACGCATCGTGCACAACCAACTGTCTAGCACCAATGGCCAAAGCAATTGATGATGCATTCGGCATTGAGCGTGGACTCATGACCACGATTCACGCGTACACCAATGATCAGAGCCTCCTCGATTTTCCACATAGTGACTTGCGACGCTCGCGCGCCGCGGCGGTGAACATGATCCCCACAAGCACGGGTGCTGCCAAAGCAATCGGACTAGTCATGCCGCACCTCAAGGGAAAGCTCGACGGTTACGCGATGCGAGTTCCTGTCCCGACCGGTTCAGCGACCGATCTGACCGTTGAGCTACGAACGGCGGCAACCAAAGAAGAAATCAATGCGGTGGTCAAAGCAGCAGCCGAGGGTCCAATGCAGGGCATCTTGCAGTACACCGAGGACCCAATCGTCTCGACCGACATTGTGACTGATCCATCATCATGTATTTTCGATGCCTCTCTGACCAACGTCAATGGAAACATGGTGAAGGTTCTTGGCTGGTACGACAACGAATGGGGATACAGCAACCGGCTTGTTGACCTGGTGAAGTTTGTAGGTGCCAAACTCTAGTGCGTACTTTGCACGAGCTTGATCTGTCAGATTCGACGGTGGCCCTTCGCTGTGATTTCAATGTTCCACTTAACGTAGATGGTGAGATCACCGATGACTTGCGGATAGTTGCAGCGCTTCCCACGATTCGCGCACTGCGTGAATCAGGCTCACGGGTTGTGATTCTCGCGCACCTTGGTCGTCCTGAAGGTGTGCCGGTTGCCGAACTAACCCTTGCCCCGGTTGCCCGTCGATTGTCCGAATTGTTAGGAGTGCCGGTAGAGTTTTCGGCTGGGCCCCGCACAGACCCCGGCGTAATTGGCAACCTCACATCGGGTCAAGTAGCACTACTTGAAAACGTGCGTTTTGATCCGCGGGAAACCAGCAAAGATTCTGCCGCTCGGCTCGAGTTGGCTCACACCTGGGCCCACTGGGCTGATGCCTACGTCAGTGACGGTTTTGGAGTCGTGCATAGGAAGCAAGCCTCTGTTACCGAATTGGCGTCACTGGTGCCTAATGCTGCTGGACTACTTGTAGCTCGCGAGAGCGAAGTGTTCGATCAGCTTCTCGCAGGGGCGGAGCGGCCGTACACCGTGATTCTGGGTGGGAGCAAAGTCGGTGACAAACTCGGGGTGATCGAGTCGTTACTCCCCAAAGTCGACAATCTACTTATTGGTGGCGGGATGGCTTACACATTTTTGCTGTCCATGGGCTTGGAGATTGGTGATTCCATTTCCCAACCGGGTTTTGTGGATGCCACACACGGATTTCTCATGCAGGCACAAGATCTTGGTGTGAATTTGAGACTTCCGGTGGACTTTGTAGTAGCCGATAAATTTGCCCCTGATGCCATTACTGCAATTGTGGATCGGGACTCAATCCCGGCCGGTCACATGGGTCTGGACATTGGCCCGCGGACGCGTGAGCTCTACGCCGAGATCATTGGGGACTCGGCCACAATCGTCTGGAATGGACCAATGGGGGTATTCGAGATGGAAGCCTTTTCCGGTGGCACACTGGCGATGGCTTCTGCAATGGCCGATTCACGGGGATTCACGGTGATCGGTGGGGGAGACTCAGCCGCAGCCGTTCGGATTCTTGAGGTTGATCACAATAAATTTGACCACATCAGCACTGGTGGGGGGGCCGGCCTAGAATTCCTTGAAGGCAAGAAGCTCCCCGGTCTCACCGTATTGGAAGGTAATAAATAAATGGCACACAGTGGGCCCCGGATGCCGCTCATGGCAGGCAATTGGAAAATGAATATTAATCACTTCGAGGCCATCGCTTTAGTTCAAAAGTTGGCGTTTGCACTTAATGAAGAGGATTTTGAGGCGGTGGATGTGGCCGTGCTCCCACCGTTCACGGACTTGAGATCCGTGCAAACACTCATCCTCGGTGATAAATATGATATCAAGTACGGAGGTCAGGACCTCTCGCCGCACGAAAAGGGCGCGCATACCGGGGACATTTCTGGCGCCATGTTGGCCAAATTGGGCTGTACCTTTGTCGTGACTGGGCACAGTGAACGTCGAGCTAACCACGGGGAAAGCAGCGAAGTCGTTAATGCCAAGACCCAGGCAGCTTTGGCCAATGAGTTGATCCCCATCGTGTGTGTGGGCGAATCCCGTGAAATCCGTGAAGCTGGTAGGACAATCGAATTCGTGCTCGAACAGGTGTCCGCGTCTCTTGCTGGCTTTAGTGATGAGGCGATCGGTGAACTGGTAATCGCCTACGAGCCGGTGTGGGCGATTGGCACCGGCGCCGTCGCGACACCAGCGGACGCCCAGCAAGTGTGCTCGGCAATCAGGCAGCACGTGAGTGAGCAGTGGAGTTCAGGATCGTCCAATGCAGTTCGCATTCTCTATGGTGGCTCAGTAAAGGCGGATAACGTGGCTGCGATCATGGCCCAGACAGACGTCGACGGCGCGCTAGTAGGGGGAGCGAGCTTGGACCCCGACGAGTTTGTGGGGATTATCCGGTACCGGATGCACCCGGCCGACCTGTAACTGCCTGATGGGCATATCCTTAAGGCCGTGTTTCTCCCCGTAATCGAAAGGTCTGAACTAGGTAATGCTTAATGCCTTGACCATCGCGCTAGCCGTGATTTTGATCATCACCAGCGTTTTACTCATCGTTCTGATCCTGTTGCACCGCGGTAAAGGTGGCGGTCTCTCAGACCTGTTTGGTGGCGGAGTGAGTTCCTCGGTTGGCGGTTCGTCAGTGGCGGAAAAGAATCTAGACCGGTTAACAGTTGGGCTCGGGCTGATCTGGGCCGCGTCGATCGTTGCCGTCGGGCTTCTTGTGCGCACCGGTTCATAGCAACCTTCATATTTTTCACAATTACATCTCTTTGAGGAGTTAATCATGGCCGGTGGAAGTGCAATTCGCGGGAGTCGAGTGGGTGCAGGCCCAATGGGTGAGGCTGTCCGGGGAGAGGCGGCGCCTCGTATTTTTGTGTCGTTCTGGTGCAGTCGCGCACACGAGTCAAAGCCCAGCTTTGCTGTTGAAGCAGAAGTGCCTGACACATGGGACTGTCCACGTTGCGGCCTCCCCGCAGGACCCGACAAGGAAAATCCGCCCATTCCTCCGAAGGTTGAGCCGTACAAGACTCACCTGGCATATGTGAAAGAGCGACGCACTGAGAAAGACGGGGCAGCAATCCTTCAAGAGGCTATCGATAAGTTACACGGGAAATAGTTGGTCTGTAAGAGCGTAAACCTCTACAGCTTCAATTCCGCGGGCCGGCGTGCGTTCAATGGAACCACTGGCGTCCATAATCGTCGTGAGAGCATTTCGTTTATTTTCGCCACCCACAAGTAGCAGCGTGCAGTCTGAATGATTCAGAGTCTGGTAACTCAGCGTCACCCGAACGGGCGGTGGCTTAGGAGAATCGAGTACCGGCAGCGCGACCTCATGCGAATGCAGCTCTGGCCGCCCGGGAAATAGGGATGCGATGTGCCCATCCGGCCCGACACCCAATACCACAAAACAGAATCGCGGCGGTGATCCATTCTCACCAAAACTCAACAACTCGTGCGTGTATCTTTCAGCGGATCTTTGGGCATCGGCAATGTGGTCACTCGGGGCTACCCGATGAATATTTGATTCGATGAAATAATCTCCCAGAGCTATATTGATGTCACGGTCATTGCGGTCAGCGTGACCGGATGCAACAAATCTTTCATCTCCCCACCAAAAATGTGTGTTCGCCCACACAGCCTTGGGAATGCTCTGCGCGACTTGTGAAAGTCTACGCGTAATTGACATTCCGGTGCTCCCGCCGGTGAGCACGACGTGGTGGGACTGCGCGGGATCGGAGTCGACCAAATCCTGGGTAAGCATTGCCAGCGTGTGATCCACCAGGTTGTCACAGACGAGGACTTCAGGTATCACAGGCCCACCTCGGCGTACGTGCGGATGACCCGTCCGTACACGTCATCTGGGTTGAGTCGACGAAGCTCCTCATTGAGTAGCGTTGTCAGATCTCGTCTAGGAAGTGAGATGAGCGCATCGGGCACGCCACTACGAACTAGTGTCGCAGTTACTCCATCGGGCCGAGTGATCGCCATCTCGCCGCGATTAGTTGATAGGTGAATTGATTGAATCCCTGATTGATCTGTCCACTCAATATCTACGCGAGTCCTGAGCCGGATCTGAAGCCACGTGGCCAGCAAAGCAGCACTGGGATTATCGCGTTCGGCGGTGATGGTTCCACCAGAGACTGCACCGATGGGTTGATCAAATGCGGCAGCCAAGATGGAGCGCCACGGGGTCAGCCGCGACCATGCCAAATCAGTATCTCCTGGGCGGTATCCGCGTCCACGTTGGACTAAGTCAGCAAGTGGATCAGCACTGTTGGCTGTATCTGTGATCCGCCGTTGTGCGTGGCGCCCGATTGCGCTGTCTGCAGGTACATCCGGTGCGCTGGCGGGCCAATAAGCGACTACAGGCGTGTCCGACAGGAGGAGTGGAATCACAACGGAGTTCGCGTGTTCGGCCAGCTCCCCCCTCAATCGCAGAACCGCGACTTCGCCTGGTCCGTCGTCACCTCCGACAGCGATTTCTGCATCCAGTGTGTGCCCACCGCCACTTGGTTTGGGAATCACCGTGATAATGCGCATGGGATGCTGGCGGGCAGCAAAAACCGCACCCGAGGTTGCATCAGACTGGTGTTCCTCGTCGGTGAGGATCAGCATGGTCAGCACCATGCCCGTTGCTGTTGAACCTTGCCGGTGTCGTTCAAACAAGATTGCGGCGGCCACAGCCCCACCGCTGGTGTCCTCTAAACGGATCATGGTCGCCGCCAAGTGCGCCCGTCACACGCAATCATGTGATCGGAGGACGCTGGACCCCAACCGCCGGATGCATATTGCTCCGGTTCCCCGCGGCTATCCCAATGCTCAAGAATCGGGTCCAGGATCTTCCAACTCAGTTCCACCTCTTCATGGTGCGGGAAAAGAGGCGGATCACCGAGAAGAACATCGAGAATGAGTCTTTCATAAGCCTCAGGACTGGTGTCGACAAATGAGTCGCCGTATTGAAAGTCCATTGTCACATCGCGCACTTGAATTGAACTCGTATCGGGAACTTTTGAGCCAAATCGAACCGTCACACCCTCATCCGGTTGGATTCGGAATACGAGGGTGTTATTACTGAGCTCCTCGACCGAAGACGAGTCAAAGGGTAGGTGCGGTGCACGCTTGAAAATTATGGCGACTTCGGTGACCCTTCGTCCGAGCCGCTTGCCGGTGCGTAAGTAAAACGGAACACCAGCCCACCTGCGGTTTTCCACATTGAGGCGCATGGCCGCGAAGGTGTCGGTGGTTGAGTCCGCAGCGATCCCAGCCTCCTCCAGAAAACCGCCCACCGGAATGCCGCCCTGCCATCCACTCGCGTACTGGCCGCGTGAAGTGTGTGCGTCAATGTCAGCGGGGACAGTCACCGCGCGTAACGCCTTTTCCTTCTCGGCTCGAACGTCGTCCGCGCTAAACGAAAGTGGTTCCTCCATGGCGGTGAGCGCTAGCAGTTGCAAGAGATGGTTTTGAATCACGTCGCGGGCTGCGCCGATCCCGTCGTAGTAACCGGCGCGACCACCAATCCCGATATCTTCGGCCATAGTGATCTGCACGTTGTCAACATAATTGTTGTTCCAGAGGGGTTCAAACATCGCGTTGGCGAATCGGACCGCCAAAATATTCTGAACGGTCTCTTTTCCCAAATAGTGGTCTATGCGAAAAACACTGCCCGCCGGGAAGACACTGTCCACCAGTCGATTGAGCCTTTGAGCGCTTTCCAGATTGTGACCAAAGGGTTTTTCAATAACGACCCGGCGCCAGGAATTAGGTGTGGAGCTATTCGCCAGTCCCGAACTTTCTAGGTTCTTGAGCACGTCTGGGAATAAGCCAGGTGGAATAGACAGGTAAAAGGCGTGGTTGCCTTGAGTCCCCACGGTGTGGTCGAGTTCAGCGACCACTTCTGCGATTCGCCCGTACGCAGAAGGGTCAGCGATGTCGCCATCGACGAAACGAATTCCGGCCGCCAGTTGCTTCCATGTGTCTTCACGAAAGGGTGTCCGAGCATGTTCTTTCACGGCGTCGTGTACGACCTTGGCGAAATCCTGATCCGCCCAGTCGCGACGGGCGAACCCAACGAGGGCGAATCCTGGTGGCAGTAGCCCTCGGTTGGCGAGGTCATAGATTGCTGGCATTATTTTCTTGCGACTAAGGTCACCCGTCACTCCAAAAAGAATGAGGGCACACGGCCCGGCAATGCGAGGAAGGCGCTGATCCTCGGGATCACGCAGTGGGTTGAGGTATTCGGGTTCAGGCACGTGCAAGTGCTTTCGCGACCGTGTCAAGCAGTGACATCCAGGCTTGCTCAAATTTGGCGACCCCATCAGACTCAAGATCATTGCACACCGATGTTGGGTCGATGCCAAGCTCTGAGAGCTCTCTCCAGATTGATTCAGACGCGCTGATGGTTCCTGAAACTGTGTCACCCAGAAATTCACCGTGATCGGCCACGGCGAAAAGGGTTTTCTCGGGCATCGTGTTCACGCAGCCCGGTGCAACCAAATCAATTACGTATCGGGTATCGGAGTAGGTGGGATCCTTTACCCCGGTCGAGGCCCAGAGCGGGCGTTGTGGGCGTGCATTAGGCAGTGCCTTCCAGCGCTCGCTTGAGAGTACATCAATATAGGCGCCCCACGCCAGACGTGCGTTTGCGATGGCGGCTTGTCCCATTAGTGCCGTGGCCCTCTCGCCGCCACGATCTGCCAAGAGTGAATCGACAGCGGAATCGACGCGGCTGATGAAAAAGGATGCGACCGATTCAATACTGGACGTGTCGTGCCCACGTGTACCTGCGAGTTCAAGCCCAGACAAATATGCATCCATGACTTCCACGTATCGATCCACGGAGAAAATTAGGGTGACGTTAACGCTGATCCCACGACCGATGACCTCTGTGATGGCTGGCAAGCCTTCGCTGGTTGCCGGAATCTTGATCAATACATTCTTTCGATCTACTAGGTTCCACAATTCCTGAGCCTCGGCGATTGTCGCGTCGGTGTTACGTGCGAGTCGGGGATCAACTTCAATTGATACCCGCCCATCAGTCCCACCGGACTGCGCAAAAACATCTGCGAACACATCACATGCGCTTCGCACATCGTCGGAAGTCATTACTCTGACGGCGTGCTCTGCGTCGGCGCCAACTTGTGCGAGATCCACAATCTGCGAAGCGTAGGCATCAGCGCTGCCAGCGATAGCGCCTTCGAAGATAGACGGATTGGTTGTTACCCCGCGTACACTGTGAGTGGCGACCAGTTCCTTGAGATTACCACTGGTGATGCGTGTGCGAGTGAGGTCATCTAACCAAATACTGACCCCTGCTTTTGTGAGGGTTTCCAACACCGAATTCATGATTACTCCAAACTGATTTGTGGGCTTCTAAGTATTGAGGGTTTTCAATGCAGCCGCGACGACGGCATCGGGCGTGATTCCGAACTCGGTGAAAAGCACCGGCGCGCTGGCGCTCGCTCCAAAATGGTCGAGGCCTACCACTTCACCACTGGCACCCACAAACCTGTGCCAGCCCAATGTCGCTCCCGCTTCCACTGCAACCCGCGCGGTGATACGCGGCGGCAAAACTTGATCACGATAGGCCTGTGACTGCTGGTCAAACCATTCAATGCACGGCATGGAGACCACCTGCACCTGCACGCCCTGTAAATTGAGGGTTTCCCTGGCAGCAAGAGCAACGCTGACCTCGGAGCCGGTGGCGATTATTATCACGGTGGGATCTGAGTCACTGACAAGTATATATCCGCCTTGAGCCACACCTGCGGCAATTTGCGAGGACTCCTGTTCTAGGTGGGGGAGATCCTGTCGCGAGAGAATTAGCCCAACGGGAACGCGGCGCTTCACATTCTCAACCCATGCAGCTGCAGTTTCTTTTGCATCGGCTGGCCGCACCACACTCAAGCCCGGGATGGCCCGTAATGACCATAGGTGTTCCACGGGCTGGTGGGTGGGGCCATCTTCACCGAGTCCAATTGAGTCATGTGTCCACACGTAGGTAACGTCCGTTTGCATCAATGCCGCGATGCGTACGGCACCCCGCATATAGTCGCTAAATACCAAGAACGTTCCACCAAATGGTTTGGTTAACCCATCGAGGGCAATCCCGTTCAGAGCAGCACCCATTGCGTGCTCGCGAATCCCAAAGTGAATATTGCGTCCGTATGGTGATGACGTGTCACTAAAATGAGGAAGAAAACTGGGTGAGTCTTCGATCCAGGTCAAGTTTGATTCAGCAAGATCCGCCGATCCGCCCCACATCTCCGGTAGCTGGACCGCAAGGGCATTGAGTACTTGTCCCGAAGCTTTGCGAGTTGAGGTGGCTCCGCCGGCGGCGAAGCTCGGAAGGTGCGAGGCAAAATCAGCGGGCAGTTCCTTTGCCACCAACCGATCAAGTATCTCAGCGGCACGAGCGTGCCCTTCTCGCCACGCTGCCATATCTGCGTCCCAGCTTTTGCGTGTGTTGGCCGTCCGCTGACGAAGCGCAGTGCGCACTCGATCTAAAAGGGCGGCATCAAATGCGAAACTCTCCTCCGGATCCAATCCAAGTTCCCGTTTAATTTCCGCAACTTCGACGTCACCAAGCGCTGAACCATGTGCCTTCGCCGTGCCGCGTGCATGCGGTGCAGGCCACGCGATTGTGGTCCGCATCCGAATAAAACTCGGTGCACCCGTCGTGTTTGCGGCTCTAATCATCGCAGCGTGCAACGCCGGGATATCGACATCTCCATTGGCACACATGTCGATTTCGTGCACGTCCCAGCCGTAAGCGCGATATCGATCTGAGACGTTCTCTGTGAAAGCGACTTCGGTGTCTCCCTCGATGGAAATCTGATTGTCATCCCAGATCACATTGAGGTGCCCCAATTTTTGGGTTCCGGCGAGGGAGGATGCTTCACCGGAAATTCCCTCTTGTAAATCACCGTCGGAAGCGATCACCCAGACACGGTGTGCAAATGGAGCCTGGGGGAACAACCCGGCTTCAAACCTCCCTGACATCGCCATTCCTACAGCTGTAGCAAGTCCCTGACCGAGCGGGCCAGTGGTGGTTTCAACTCCAACCGTATGGCCAAACTCGGGGTGTCCAGGAGTGCGACTCCTCAGGGTACGGAAGGACTTCAGATCGTCCATGCTCAGCGGGTAACCGCAGAGAAACAGTTGGGAGTATAGGGTCAGGCTGGAATGGCCAGCTGAAAGAATAAAGCGATCTCGACCAAGCCATTGGGGATCTGCCGGGTCATGGGTCATGATCTTGTTAAAAAGCAGATAGGCCGCGGGAGCAAGGCTCATGGCTGTTCCGGGGTGTCCATTTCCCACCTTTTGCACGGCATCGGCTGCTAAGGCTCGCAAGTAGTCGATCGTGCGTTGATCATCGGCATTCCAGTCAAGTGTGGGGTGCAGATCGGTGGGTGCCGCTGGCGCATGTGTCATGTGGCAAGTGTATCGGTGTGCATGGGCGGCTTTGTGGCGCTCCGAATGCTCACCGCCACCAGAACAAGCGACCTGAACCAACATTGAGTATGTTTAGTAGGTGGGCATGGTCGGGGTACGAAATCGGATCGCACCATATTTCTGGGTTACCAAACCTCGGATTGTCGAGTTGCTATTGGCCACCGCCATACCCACACTCTTTCTCGCATCTGATGGCTTTCCTTCCGTGGTTGTCACACTCGCGGTCGTGATTGGTGGTTCAGCAGCGGCCGCAAGCGCGAATACGTACAACAGTGTGTATGACCGGGATATCGATGCAGTTATGCATCGAACGGGAAGTCGCCCTATGGCTTCTGGGTCGATTAGCGTTCGGGCAGGTGTGATTCAGGCGTCAGTTTTGGGAGTAATCAGTGTGCTGACCCTGGGCTTACTCACTAACTGGCTGGCGGCATTTCTTGGATTTCTCGCCATAACTCTGTATGCCTTGGCATATACGGTCTTGCTGAAGCGCTCGACACCACAAAATATTGTGTGGGGCGGTGCGGCTGGTTGCATGCCGGTGTTGATCGCTTGGGCTGCGGTGACTGGAACGTTGGGTTGGACTCCATTAGTGCTGTTCGCGATTGTCTTTTTTTGGACTCCCGCGCACTATTGGCCTCTGGCGATTAAATACCGCGATGATTACGCGGCGGCGGGCATCCCCATGCTTCCCGTCGTAGCCCCGGCTCGCGTGGTGACGCGAAACGTGGCTTTGTATTCAATTGCTATGGCGATTTCGTCCATCGTGCTCATCCCTATTGCACCTATGGGCTGGGTGTACACGGTCGGCGCGGTGATTTTGGGCGCGTGGTTCATTGTGATTTCACTGGGGCTTGTGAAACTTTCCCATCGGGACAACGCGGTCTACGAAGACTTACAAGAACCCGCCATGAAGGCTTTTCACGGATCCATTACCTACTTGGCTCTGCTGTTCCTACTCATTGGCGTTTCCCCGTTCCTTCCCTAAGTGAAGCGGGGTGCTTAAACAGGGTTCGTCCGTGGCGACGCGACGCCGCGAACGCGCATCGAAAACGGAATGAACAGAACAGCGATCCACGTGAGCACAGCGCCGGCCACGTGAACTGCCACGAGGGCGCTGGGTAGTCCCGTGAAGTACTGCGCGTAACCGATTGCGCCTTGAGTGATTGTTACCCCAATGAGAAGAAGCGTCCGCTTACGCATTGAACCGGTGCTGCTGAACAGCATGAGTGATACAAGTAGGCCGATGAGTAAACCGATGAACAGAAAGACCGTGTCTGCATGTAGCCAGGCAACTGTTTGCGGGTCAAAAGAGAAACGGGCTTCGCTTTGCGCATCGCCGCTGTGCGGTCCACTGCCTGTTGTGATGACACCGAGCACAACTACGAGGGCTGCCACACTCACCATCAACCAGGTGAGCAAGCGAACCGGTGTGGGGGCTAGCCGAATAACTGGTTGATCCCCGAGATCACCAGAGCGAGCAACTAGTGCAACCGCGGCGGTGACCAGGACCATGGACAATAAAAAGTGTGCGGACACGATCAAAGGGTGTAAGCCTGTGAGGACCGTAACCCCGCCCAGAACGGCTTGGGCTGCCGTGCCCACAAAAGGGATCACCGATAGAACAATTATGGCCGGTCGCTGAGCGATGCCAGCGCGTCTGCGGGACCGGACGTTGATGAACATCGCCACGAGTACCGCAATGGCGATTAGTACCAGTACGAACGTGAGTAGTCGGTTACCGAACTCGATGTATTTGTGAAAAACCTCTTCTTGCCGTGCGGTGGGCGTATATGACCCCTCCACACATTGTGGCCAAGTCGGGCATCCGAGTCCGGATCCGGTCAGTCGCACGACGGCTCCGGTAACGATTATTGCCGATTGTGCGACCAGGTTGGCAACAAAGATCGCTCGAACCCAACGGGGGATCCGGGAGGAAATCATGGTGTGCATGTCACCACCTTAAGTTGATTAACGCCACTTGAAAAATCGAGAAGCCAAGACGTGACCAACAACACCCCAGCCGAAAAGCACCAGCACGGCCATAAGGATGCTCGCATCTGCGCTGCCACTTGTTGCTACCGATGCTTCCATGACGTGTTTAAGGGCCAGCGGCGGGAAAAACTCGAGCACTTGTGTAATTTCTGTACTAAAGGTGTAAAGGACTCCGCCGAACAATAGGACGCACACAAAGACGGCGTTGGCAATCGCCAGAACTGCTTCTGCACGCACTGTGCCTGCCAGCAAATACGCAAATCCACTGACGCTGAACACACCAAGAGCGATCGAAATTGGAATGAGAACAGCACTGGGCGAGGGAATCCAACCCAGTAGCAGAGCCGCCACCAGCGTGAATGTCCCGGCAAGAAGAGCGAGGAGAAAGCTTCCGGCGCTTTTGGCCAACACAACTTCAACACGTGTGAGTGACGTGGTGCCCAGGAATACTAGGGTGTCACTTCGACGCTCAAAGGCGGTCGCGATTGCTAGGGAAGTGAAACCGGCGGCAAAAGTTGACACGGTAACAACGGTGGCAAATCCGAGCGGGATTGGGCTGTTTTGACCTCCGATAATTGTCGTGTTGGTCAAAATGAACAAAATCAAGACGGGAATAACTACGATTAACAATGCCTGCTCAAAGTTACGCGCATTAAGCGAAAACTCCCATTTGGTTTGGATGGACAAACGACGTAGCGAAATCACGCAGTGCCCCCACCTAACAATAAGTCTTCTACATCTGCCATTACCCCACCCAACTGCCGTACTTGCACCTCAGAAACTTCAGCGCCGATCTGCGCACAAAAATTCATCACAGTTGCAATAAAAGCTGCGTTGATCTGGGGCTGACTAGTTATGGAGTATCGGCCGTTGATGGTCTCCGAAATTTTGACGCCCTCGGGCAGAGCTTTGTGCAGCGCACTCAAATCGAGGTTGTGCCTACTGGTGAAAGTCATGCAAAAGGCCGAACTCGTCGGACTCGCAATCGAGTCGTATGCCACTGCGCCGTCTTTGATTGCAATCACGCGGCTATTAATGGTTTCCAGGTCTTCGAGAATGTGTGTGGAGACCAACACACTGCTGTCCACCGGGACCACACTTGCTAACACCGCATAGAGATCTCGCCGGCCTTGGGGGTCTAAGCCCGCCGTAGGTTCATCGAGAATAACAATTGGGGCACCTGGCATTAACGCCGTAGCGCACTTTAGCCTTTGTAATTCACCGCCTGAAAGGTTTTTGATCGACGTTCTCGTGTTGAGTGCGAACGCCTGCACCAGAAAGTCGACGGTGGGAGCCATCGACCTATTGGATGAGGATGCATACAAGTCATGTAAATAGTTCAACAAGGCTTGCGGTGTGGCACTGGGATAGGGGCGTCCGTCTTGGAGGGCTACTCCTACTGTGTGAGCGCCCATTGAACGCCACGCGCTGGGGCTTTTGCCGAAAAGTGTGATCTGGCCGCTGGTGGGAGTGCGCAGTCCTGCGATTGTTTCAAGCAAAGTCGACTTACCGGCTCCGTTATTGCCCACGATTGCTGCCGTACCTGGACCGAAATCCAAGTTGATCCGCGAAATGCCACCGCCACCGGGGTAGGTCAGGCACAGGTCCACACAGCGGATAGCAAGGGCTGTGTCGGCGGCTGTAGCTGGTTCGTCAGGCACGTGCGCAGTCTAGACAAGGATTCGAGCGGCCCCGCACTTGCGCATTTTAGGGAATTAGGCAACAATTCTGTTGTGAAATTCCCTGGAGGTGCCGCTGAGCGAGTAGCCCGAGTCCTGCTCGAGGTTGGCGCAGCCACGGCCGTGGAGGTTTCCCACACATTAGAAACCTCGGTCCAGGCCACACGCAGGTCCCTCTCTACACTTCTGGAGGCAGGTTTGGTGGAGTCCCATCAACGCACTCCATTTGGTCCCACTCCGACCCGTGGGCGGGGCAGGCCCAGCGTCACCTACTCGCTCACTCCCTTGGGTCGAAGCGCGTGTGATCAAAGTTACGACGACCTGGCATTGGAAAGTCTTCGCTTTATTGACCGCACATTTGGCCGATCCGCAGTGCGGGCGTTTGCCGCAGAGCGCGCGGCGCGAATGACAGCAGGGGGAGGCCTTCTTTCCATCGTTGATGTCCTCAATCGTGAGGGATACGCGGCCACTTTAGAGCCGGCATTGAATGATTCGCACTCCAGTCAGTTATGTCAACACCACTGCCCAGTGGTGTCGGCCGCGAGTGAATTTCCCGAATTATGTCAGGAAGAAACCAACGCATTTAGTCAGGCTTTGGGTCAACACGTGACGAGATTGGCAACGTTGGCCCAAGGCGACCCAATTTGTACAACATTGATTCCCCAACAAATTACACATAAAAAGATGAACGTAAGTACACGCACACTCACCCCGCGGAAAAGTCGAGAGGTAACAACATGAGTACAACTATCCCCAACGCTAAGATTGAGACCGCCAAAAGCAAGGCGGCCAAGCGTGAACAAGACGCGACCATTGAGTCCCTCGCAAATTACGATTATGGCTGGAGCGATGACAATGACGCTGGAACGAATGCGCGGCGAGGCCTCAACGAAGAGGTAGTCCGTGACATCTCAGCGAAAAAAAGTGAGCCGCAGTGGATGTTGGACCTACGTCTCAAAGGCTTAAGACTGTTCGAAAAGAAGCCGATGCCACATTGGGGTTCGGATTTAACCGGGATTCATTTTGACACGATTAAATACTTCGTCCGCTCAACCGAGAAGCAGGCAACAGACTGGAACGACCTTCCCGACGATATCAAGAATACCTACGACCGCTTGGGGATTCCCGAAGCGGAGAAGCAGCGCCTCGTGGGTGGTGTAGCCGCTCAATACGAGTCCGAAGTCGTGTATCACAATATCCGTGAGGATCTTGAGGAGCAAGGTGTCATCTTCGTCGACACCGATACAGCGCTCAGGGAGCATGAGGAATTATTTAGAGAGTACTTCGGGACAATTATTCCAGTAGGTGACAATAAGTTTGCTGCGTTGAACACCTCAGTGTGGTCCGGTGGATCGTTTATCTACGTCCCTAAGGGCGTGAAAGTCGACATTCCATTGCAGGCTTACTTCAGAATCAATACCGAAAATATGGGTCAGTTTGAACGTACGCTCATCATTGTCGACGAAGACGCATACGTGCATTATGTTGAAGGATGCACGGCGCCCATCTACTCCAGCGACTCACTTCACTCGGCCGTGGTTGAGATCATTGTTAAAAAGGGTGGTCGTTGTCGTTACACCACAATCCAAAACTGGTCGACCAACGTATACAACCTGGTCACCAAACGCGCGGTCGCCCAAGAGGGTGCCACCATGGAGTGGGTGGACGGAAATCTTGGCAGCAAGGTAACGATGAAGTACCCAGCCGTTGTTATGACGGGTGAGCACGCTCGGGGTGAGACCCTCTCGGTTGCATTGGCCGGACCAGGTCAACATCAAGATGCTGGCGCCAAAATGGTTCATGCTGCGCCACATACTTCCTCGTCAATTATCAGCAAATCCGTTGCACGCGGGGGCGGTCGCACTAGCTACCGCGGATTGGTAAAGGTAATTGAAGGATCACATCACTCCAAGAGCACGGTAAAGTGTGATGCCCTGTTGATTGACGACATTAGCCGATCAGACACCTACCCCTATGTAGATGTCCGCGAGGATGACGTCCAGATGGGCCATGAAGCAACAGTGTCGAAGGTGAGTGCGGAGCAGCTGTTCTACCTCATGTCACGTGGCATGAACGAAGATGAGGCAATGGCCATGATTGTTCGCGGTTTTGTTGAGCCCATCGCCCGTGAGCTGCCCATGGAATACGCAATCGAACTCAATCGCTTAATCGAACTCCAAATGGAAGGGGCTGTTGGGTGACTGCTCCCACCGTCGCACCGGCAACAGATCTCGCACCTCGCATCTTTTCTCGCAATATTGACGATTTTGACGTACCCCACGGTAGGGAAGAAGAGTGGCGATTCGCGCCTATCAAGCAGCTCGCTCAATTTTTTGAGCCGGCCACGTGGGGGAGCGTAGGCGTCGCAGGGGGACACGGTGCGTTGGTCGAGCATGTTGACATCAACGATTCTCGGCTCTCCCAAAACTGGATGCCAACCGATCGCCCCAGTGCGATCGCGCGGGCAAAGGCAACACACGCAGTACTGATCACAATTGCTAAAGAATCGATTCATTCCTCTCCGATTGTGGTCAATCTTGAGAATTCCGGAAAGAATAGTTATCTGCACGTTGAGGTCCATGCTGGTGCATTCTCCAAATCACAAGTGGTACTCATGCATGACACAACGGGAAACGTGAACGGTTCAATGCTCTCAATAGTCGGAGATCAAGCTGACCTCACCATGCTATCCGTGATTGATGCAGACCTTCCAGTGACGCAGCATCTTCATTGGTTTACCGAAGTTGGACGCGATGCAAATTTTCTCGGATTATCCATAACGCTGGGTGGTGGCGTGATCCGCACAGTTCCGATGGTCACGTATCGAGCCCCAGGGGGCAAGGCCCAAATGCTGGGCGCTTTTCTACTGACTGGTCACCAATTCCAAGAGCACCGGATCTTGGTTGATCACACCGAACCACACTGCACGAGCAACGTGATCTACAAAGGTGCACTCAGTGGTGAGGGGGCGCACTCAGTGTGGATCGGTGACGTGCTTGTGCGACGAGAAGCGACCGGGATCGAGACTTACGAGCTCAATCGGAACCTACTGCTCACGGACGGCCCGCGAGCCGACTCGGTGCCTAACCTCGAACTAGAAACCGGTGATGTGATCTCGGCTGGACATGCGAGTGCCACAGGTCGTTTTGATGACGAGCAATTGTTTTACTTGCAATCACGTGGCATCCCCGAGGCGCTCGCTCGCCAGCTTGTCGTGCGGGGGTTTTTTGTTGAAGTGTTGAACAAAATTGACGACCCTGACCTGAGGGATTCGCTGATGCATCGGATCGAGTCGAAGTTGGGGATCGTTGACCATGAGTGACCCACGCCAAATCGGCATTGTGTCTGACGTTCCCCTGGGGACCGCACGTCAATTTGAAGTCGGTGATGACCTCATTGTAGTTGTCAACACCCCTGAAGGATTGTTTGCAATTGAGGACCGATGCTCACATGCTGACGTCGCTTTGTCCGAGGGTGAAGTGGACGGATGCCTGATCGAATGCTGGTTGCACGGGTCAGCGTTCGATGTTCGTACCGGCGTGCCCACTTCGCTGCCAGCGATCACACCGGTGAAAACTTTTTCCATTTCTGCCGATTCCGCTGATCCCAATAGTCCCATTTACCTCACGAAAGGCACGACTCAATGAGCAAGCTGACAATCACCGATCTTCACGCCTGCGTCATCACAGACGAGGGTGAAACGCCAATTCTCCGCGGGGTTACTCTCGTTGTGGAATCAGGCAAGACCAACGCGATCATGGGTCCCAATGGTTCGGGAAAAAGCACCTTGGCGTATGTCATCGCCGGTCACCCCAAGTACACGGTTACTTCAGGGTCGATTGATCTTGATGGTGAAGATGTTCTAGCCATGAGCGTTGATGAGCGAGCCCGGGCGGGTTTGTTCCTGGCCATGCAGTATCCCGTGGAAATTCCAGGAGTTTCTGTGTCAAACTTCCTCCGCACCTCGATCACTGCGCTACGAGGTGAAGCGCCAAAACTTCGCACGTGGACCAAGGACATGAAAGCAGCCATGTCTGAACTGCAAATGGATCCAGCGTTTTCCAGTCGCAACGTGAATGAAGGTTTCTCTGGCGGTGAAAAGAAACGCCACGAGATCTTGCAAATGGGCCTGATGCAGCCAAAGATTGCTGTCCTTGATGAAACTGATTCCGGTTTGGATGTGGATGCCCTGAAGGTTGTGAGCGAGGGTGTTAACCGTTTCAAGGATCAAAATGACGCCGGAGTACTTCTCATCACGCACTACACTCGCATTTTAAGGTATATAAAGCCTGATGTAGTGCACGTGTTTGTTGACGGGAAGATTGTGGCAACCGGAGGGCCTGAGCTCGCTGAGGTTCTCGAAGCAGACGGTTACGAGAGTTACACGACAGCGGCGCGTGCGTAATGTTTGATATTGCGAAAGTCCGTGCGGATTTCCCGATCCTTTCGCGTACCGTTCGGGGAGGGCCGCTGGTCTACCTTGACAGTGGTGCGACTTCACAGAAGCCTTTTCAAGTGCTGGATGCCGAGAGGCATTTTTATGAGAACTCAAATGCCGCCGTACACCGGGGGGCGCACGCACTAGCCGAAGAGGCCACTGACGCATACGAGGGTGCTCGAGAAACAATCGCAACCTTTGTCTGTGCAGAGACCGATGAGATTGTCTTCACTAAAAATGCTACCGAAGCAATAAACTTGGTTGCCTATGCGTTTTCCAATGCAACGGACAAGGCTCGCCAAGGAATTGAAGTTGATCAGCGGTTTGTAATTGGACCGGGAGATTCGATCGTAGTCAGTGAAATGGAGCACCATGCAAATCTGATTCCTTGGCAGGAGCTTTGTTCAAAAACGGGGGCAAGTCTTCGCTGGTTCGGAATAACCGATGAGGGTCGCCTTAACATCGAATCTGGGGTGATCGACTCAACAACAAAGATCGTGTCGATTGTGCACCAGTCAAATCTTCTGGGAACTATCAATCCAGTGCGTGAAATCATGGAAATGGCTCACGCCGTAGGAGCTCTGGGCTTGGTGGACCTTTGCCAGTCGGTTCCCCACATGCCTGTTGACGTTGTTGACCTCGGTGCGGATTTTGCTGCATGGAGTGGACACAAAATGCTCGGACCAACAGGGATCGGGATCCTCTGGGGTAAGTCTGACCTGCTCAATTCCATGCCGCCATTTCTCACCGGTGGATCCATGATCGAAATGGTCAACATAGACCACAGTACCTTTGCGCCAGCGCCCAAGAGATTTGAAGCCGGGGTTCCCATGGTGGCGCAAGCGGTGGGATTGGCACGTGCATGCGAATACTTGACCGATCTTGGGATGGAAAACATTTTCACACATGAACAAGAATTGACGGCCTACACACTCGCCGAACTCGCTAAGTTACAAGGTGTGCGGGTGATTGGACCGACAGACATGGTCGAACGTGGCTCCGCTGTCTCATTCGTTGTAGATGGAATCCACCCGCATGACGTGGGTCACTTAATGGATTCGAAGGGGGTTGCTGTTCGGGTGGGTCACCATTGCTGTTGGCCAACTTGTCGTCGGCTAGACGTCCCTGCAACCACCCGTATCTCCACTTACTTGTATAACGACAAAGCCGATATCGACCAGGCAATTTTGGGAATTATGGCGGCCCAAGATTTCTTTGGGTCGGCACCTAGGGTAAGCGCATGAGCGAGGATCTATACCAAGAGATCATTCTTGATCATTACAAAAACCCCCGTGGTAAAGAGCTCAACGTGACCTCACGTGGTCAAAGCCATCAGGTAAATCCAACCTGTGGCGACGAAGTCACTGTTGACGTTGGGCTAAACGCCGACGGAACCCTCCAAGTCGCTTACACCGGACAGGGCTGTTCTATTTCTCAGGCGAGCGCCAGCGTGATGAGCGAGCTCATTAATGGGAAAACGCCGGACCAAGCCGCGCCGATTCAAGCTGCCTTCATGGAATTAATGCGATCAAAAGGACAATCCGAACCTGATGAGGAGCTTCTCGAAGATGGGGTCGCTTTCATAGGTGTGTCGAAGTTTCCGGCTCGGATCAAGTGTGCACTCATCTCGTGGATGGCCCTAGCCGACTCTCAAATAAAGGCCCAACTAACAACTGAAATGAGGTAATCATGGCCGTAACCGACGAAGATGTAATTGAAGCAATGAAGGATGTCATTGACCCGGAATTGGGCATAAATGTTGTGGACCTCGGATTGGTGTACGGCGTGACGGTGGACGAGAATAACAGTGCCACAGTCGACATGACCCTCACATCCGCCGCTTGTCCACTCACCGATGTGATCGAAGATCAGACGCGCTCTGCCTTGGATCCGATAGTGGCCGATTTCAGGATCAACTGGGTGTGGATGCCGCCTTGGGGACCTGACAAGATCACAGATGATGGTCGAGACATGCTTCAGTCCCTTGGGTTCAACATCTGATTAAGCCACAACTCGCTCAGGCTAGACTGGGGCGGTCATGATTGCCGCTTCCGAAATTGAGTTGCGTGCTGGATCCGAACTTCTCCTCTTGGCACCCATGCTTAGGGTGGATAAAGGAGATCGGATTGGTCTTGTCGGTCGAAACGGGGCTGGGAAGACGACTTTGAGTCGAGTACTCGCGGGCGAAAGTGCGCCGGCCGGAGGCGGAATTAAGACCACGGGGACGGTGGGCTATCTGCCACAAGACCCACGAACGGCAGACCCAGATCAGTTAGCTCGCTCTCGGGTGCTCAGTGCCCGCGGGCTTGACGCAGTCTCGCTACGGATGGCCAAAGCGGCTGAAGCACTGGCGATGCCAGGGATTAACGCCGAGGAGTTTGACAAATCAGGGGAGCGATACAACCGGGCTCTCGATGAATTCGAATCTCTGGGTGGCTACACGGCCGAATCTGAAGCGGCAACTATTGCGGCAAGTATCGGCCTTGATGAAAGGATCTTGAGTCAAACACTGGGAACCCTCTCCGGTGGGCAGCGTCGGCGCGTCGAACTGACTCGAATTCTGTTCTCCGACGCTGACGTTTTACTGCTGGACGAGCCGACCAACCACCTTGATGCAGACTCAATCCGTTGGCTGCGCAAGTATCTTGCGGCGTACGAAGGTGGATTCATTGTGATTAGCCACGACACGCAGTTGCTGGAAGACACCGTGAACAAGGTATGGCATCTTGACGCGAACCGTCAGGAAATTGACCTGTATTCAATGGGATGGAACAAATACTTGCTGGCTCGGGAGACTGACGAGAAACGGCGTAAACGTGAACGTAGGAATGCTGAGTCCCAGGCGGACACTCTGCGCAAACAAGCGGAAAAAATGCGGGCAAAGGCGACAAAGGCCAAGGCTGCGCAGTCAATGTTCAAGCGCGCTGATCGGATCTTGGCTGATACAGCGACTGAGCTCAAGAGGGACAATGTCGCAAAGTTGCGTTTCCCAACGTCTAAGCCCTGCGGTCGGGTTCCCCTCATGGCGGAGAACCTTTCACGAAGCTACGGCAGCCTTGAAGTATTTACCGACGTGGATCTAGCGATCGACCGGGGGAGCAAGGTGGTGATCTTGGGTCTCAACGGTGCGGGTAAAACCACCATGTTGCGCATCCTCGCGGGTGTGGATCCACCCGACACAGGTTCACGTGAATTGGGACACGGTGCGATCGTGGGTTATTACGCCCAAGAGCACGAGACTTTGGATCCACATGCAACCGTGTGGGAAAGTTTAGCTTCGGCCGGTTCCCACCTTAACGACACGCAACAACGAACTGTCCTAGGTTCATTCCTTTTCCAAGGAGATGCCGTCCACAAACCAACCGGAGTCCTTTCGGGCGGGGAAAAAACTCGTCTGGCACTCGCCTGTCTGGTGGTGTCGGGCGCAAACGTGCTTTTATTAGATGAGCCAACAAATAACCTTGATCCTGCCAGCCGGGCTGAAGTTCTCAATGCGCTCGCCCTCTACGAAGGCGCAGTGGTTCTGGTGACACACGATCCGGGCGCGGTTCGGGCGCTCAACCCGGAAAGGGTGCTGATCCTCCCTGATGGGGACGAAGACTTGTGGAGCCAAGATTACATAGAGCTTATTGAGTTAGCCTAGGTTCATGGAAATTCTGACTGAGCTAGCTGCCGACACATTTAATATAACCCTCAACGATCCGGAGCGGCGCAATGCGCAGACCCCGCAGACCTGGGATGAGTTGTATGACATTAGTCAGTCCATTCCTAAGGGTGCTCGATTCATTGTGTTACGAGGAAATGGAAAATCCTTTTCCGCTGGTTTGGATCGCGCGATGTTCACTCCTGAGGGGGTCCCCGGCCAGCCATCCTTTATTGAGTTGGCCGACCGTAGTGATGCTGAACTGGACGACACGATCGCCCATTATCAGCGCTTTTTTCGGGTTCTACGGGACCTACCCCAAATCAGTATCGCGTTGGTTCAAGGTCACGCCATTGGGGCGGGATTCCAACTTGCGCTGGCATGCGATTTCACAATCGCCGAGCCCGACACTTCGTTTGCCCTCAAAGAAAGCCAGTATGGGTTGATCCCCGACCTTGGTGGAACTGTCAGGTTCACAGAGATTCTTGGCTACCACAAAAGCCTTGAGCTGATCGGAAGCGGTCGAATTATTCCTGCCCCCGAGGCACTGGAATTGGGCTTAATCACAAAGATCAGTGATCATCTTGATACCGGGCTAGAGCAATTGTGTTCGCCATTGCGCTCAGTGCTGCCGGAAACGCTGATTGACACTAAATTACTTCTGTCGGGAATCGCTTACGGCGAAGAGCCTTGGGTGGCCGAACGACGCGCCCAATCCAAACGCTTACGGCACCTGCACGCTCTCATGTCGCAGCAGTAACTATTAATTAGGAGACATCGTACGTGTCGATGGAAAATGCTTGGCTAATGTATCGCTCTTTGACCCGAGATCCATCGGTTAAAGAAAACAAGATTAGTCGCAAGACCGTTAAACGAATTTTAGGCTATGCACGGCCATACAAAGCCTTAATTACATTATTCCTTGTCACGTTAGTGTTCGCTGCGCTGTTGAGCGTCGCGCAGCCGCTCCTCTTTCGACGAATTATTGACCAAGGAATAACGCCAGGCAATGCATCACTCGTGACGTGGACGGCCATTTTCATTGCGATGTTGGCGATCGCAGATGCGGCACTTGGGGTAATCAGCCGCTATTTCTCAACGCGCATTGGTGAAGGTTTGATTTTTGACTTACGCAATCAGGTGTACGATCACGTGCAGTCCCAAAGCATCGCCTTTTTCACTCGTGCACAGACTGGCGCACTGATCTCGCGACTCAATAATGACGTAATTGGCGCTCAGCAGGCGTTCACGTCAACGCTCGGCGGTGTGTTGGGAAATTTTATTTCTCTCGTGATTGTTCTTATCACCATGTTTGTACTCTCGTGGCAAATCACACTTGCATCTTTACTGCTCGTGCCTCTTTTTCTACTGCCTGCACGATACATGGGTCGACGATTGCAGGCAATGACGCGAGAGCAGATGAGCGTCAACGCGGCAATGAGTAATCAAATGACCGAAAGGTTTAACGTAGCGGGTGCTCTTCTCGTAAAGCTCTTTGGCCGTCCCAAGGAAGAGTCCCAGGTTTTTAGTGATCGAGCAAGAGTTGTGCGTGACACCGGCATCCGAATCGCGATGGCGAACCGCTGGTTTTTCACGGCACTAACTCTGGTAGCAGCCTTGGCCACGGCACTTACCTATGGTCTCGGCGGTAACCTGGTGATTACCGGCGCAATTTCACTGGGCACCCTGTTGGCCTTAGTGGGCCTACTGGCACAACTGTACGGACCACTCACTGCCATTTCAAATGTTCGAGTAGACGTAATGACCGCTCTGGTGTCATTTGATCGCGTCTTTGAGGTGTTAGATTTAACGCCTCTTGTTGTCGAATCAGGGCAGAGTCACGAACTCCCCGATGGTCCGCTCTCGGTGTCCTTCAATCACGTTGACTTCACTTACCCCAAGGCCAGCGAAGTGAGCCTGGCATCGCTTGAATCCATCGCGAGGCCCGATTCTGATGGGGGAGAGGAACCCGTCTTGCGCAACGTCAGCTTTGATGTTGCCCCTGGAACGTTGACCGCTCTTGTGGGTCCTTCAGGCGCCGGTAAGACGACAATAACGGCTCTGCTCGCCCGACTCTACGATCCATCGAACGGCTCGGTCCGCATTGGTAATGCTGACGTGAAGGACATCAGCTTTCACTCCCTACGCGAGGCCCTTGGCGTTGTTACCCAAGATTCGCACCTCTTCCACGATACGATCGGTGCAAACTTGCTCTACGCTAAGCCTGAGGCGAGCCGGAAACAAGTGGAGCAGGCGTGTGTGGACGCTCAAATCTGGAGCATGATCACTGCGCTGCCCGATGGGTTGGACACTGTCGTCGGAGACCGTGGATACCGTCTCTCCGGTGGAGAAAAGCAAAGGATCGCCTTGGCGCGTCTGCTGCTTAAATCACCTCGAGTAGTGATCCTCGATGAGGCGACAGCGCATTTGGACAGCGAGAGTGAACGGGCGGTGCACCTGGCTTTAGACAGCGCGTTGAGCGGTCGAACGTCCGTCGTGATCGCACACCGGCTGTCCACTATTCGGGAAGCAGATCAGATTCTTGTTGTAGTTGAGGGAGAAATTGTGCAACGAGGTACACATACCGAGCTGCTTGCACAGGGCGGAATCTATTCAGATTTGTATGAGACCCAATTCACTCGATAGTTGTGTGGGCTTCCCGGCGTAAGAAAACAAACCAGCCAATAATTGCGACAAGGGCAAAAAGAATCCACTGCACGGCATAGGAAATATTCTGCGTTTCATCAATGTCCGGTAAAGGGACAATCACCAATTCCTCTTGGCCCGGACTCACAGATATCAATTGCACAATTCGATTGTCGACCGTCGCGTTGCTCACCGTGGCGTTAAGTTCCTCCTTGGACATCTTGGCTATAACTCCCCTCGGTAGCCCGAAGACATTGTCCAGTGGTGCTTCAAAGTATCGAATCGCCCCGGTGATTGCGATTTCCCCGGGAGGAGCGGGCGGGATTAACGGCACCTCTGTCGCGATAGTTGATGCCCCGAGCCACCCGCGCAGCACCCATGTGAGAACGCCGGTATCAACGCCAGTCTGCGCGATTAAGGGTGTCATCACCCAGTAGCCATTACCGCCATCGAGTGGACGCTGGCGCACCAGCTGCGTCTTGTCATCAACAAATGTGCCGGAAATCCGTACCCGAGTGAACTCGCCGAGATCGGTGACGTAATCAACTTGGTCCAGAACCTGCGCCTGTGAAATTGCGATGCGCTCGACACGGCGCTCATCGGCGCGATCCCATTGCCAGCGGCTCAGCAGCCCAAATCCGATTATGGCCAGCACAACCAATGCGGTGAAACTCAGCCATCGACGGGTCTTCACAAGAGCGAGCACACTGCAGCCTAATCCACACGCGTTGACACGCTGAGTATCGATCGGGTGGCCGACCCAATACGCTGATAATTACTGCACACCAAGCGTGTTGACTCAAGCTGATGAAGAGTTCGAGTCGAAAAGCACATTTGACTCACATCGGGCACTGCGCGAATAGGATGATTCTTATTGCTCGAGTGATCGAAAGTTGCGCCGGTGGGACTCCTGGGCTGACGCGGCAGTGGGCAAAGCAACTGGGACAACACCCATTGCCCCCGGTGCATCGTTTTCCCGACCAGCATTTGCGATCACGACAGCCAGATAGGGCAGAACAACGGCCCCGGCGATAAATATCCACTTGGACCACCCGGGGACAACAATGGCAGCCAACACGCAACCCGTCCGAATCCCCATTGAAATAAGGTATTTGCGGGTGCGCCCCGCCTGCTCATTGCTCAAAGCACGGTTAGTCGCCGTAATGGTGTAAACCTCAGGAGCCATAGGACTAGCCTAAGGCAAGAAGGCAACATGCGCGATCTGATTTAAGGAGCTTCATGACCGACCGCAGCTACGCGATTGCCACATTGGTGGGCACTTCGCCTGAGTCAATAGATACCGCTGTTCGTAATGCCGTAAAACGCGCGGGAGAGATACACAAGCACGTTGATTGGTTTGAGGTGGATCAAATTCGTGGATATGTGCGCGAAAATGGGGTGGATCATTTCCAAGTCACAGTCCGTGTGGGTTACCGACTTGAGGACCAGTGAGCGAGCGGGGCGGTTTGGCTTTCATCACCGGTGGTAATCGAGGGATTGGAGCCGCGACCGCCCAAGCTTTGACCGACGCTGGTCATCGGGTGGTGATTGGGTCACGCTCAGGTCAAGGCAGTGAAATCCCGGGTGTCCCTAGCGTCACCATCGACGTAGGAAATGGTGAATCGATTGAGAAAGCCATTACGCAAGTAGAGCAGACCTATGGCCCGATCTCAATCCTGATTGCCAATGCCGGGATCACAAGAGACTCCCTGCTGATGCGCATGCCAGATCAAGATATTGAGGAAACTATTGCTACCAATTTGGTCGGCTCAATCCGACTAGCACGACGCGTCCTGCGCTCAATGATCAAGGCACGAAACGGTAGAATCGTATTCATGTCCTCTGTTGTTGGATTACTTGGCAGTGCTGGACAGGTCAACTACGCGGCCTCTAAAGCTGGGCTCATTGGTGCCGCTCGCTCGTTGACGCGTGAGGTCGGAAGCAGGGGGATCACCATCAATGTTGTTGCGCCGGGATTTATTGACACCGATATGACGGCGGCGCTCGACGAGGACGCGAAGTCCGCAATTTTGGGAACTATTCCGGCAGCACGTTATGGTCAGCCAAGCGAAGTTGCACGGGTTATTGAGTTCCTTGTGTCCGATGCCGGCGCGTATATTTCTGGCGCAGTTATCCCGGTTGATGGCGGTCTAGGAATGGGACACTGAGGAGAGTGCAATGCTGCTAAAAGACAAGAACGTGCTGATTACGGGGGTTCTCACCGACCAATCGATTGCATTCCATGTGGCCAAAATGGCCCAAGAGCAAGGCGCGAATGTCGTCTTGACTTCATTCGGACGCACGATGTCGCTGACGAAGCGCAGCGCAGCGCGACTGCCAAAACAAGTGTCGATCGTGGAACTTGACGTGACCTCCCAAAAGGATCTGGACGCATTGGCGTCCCGGGTGGGCGAGCATGTGCCGCATCTGGACGGAGTGTTGCATTCCATTGGATTTGCGCCAGAGAGTGCCCTGGGTGGAAATTTTCTTAATACATCGTGGGAAGATGTGGGAACCGCGATTCACATTTCAACTTATTCTTTTAAGTCATTGGGCGTAGCGTGTCAGGATCTATTAGTACCGGGATCTTCGTTGGTTGGCTTGGATTTCGATGCGAGGGTTGCCTGGCCCACCTATGACTGGATGGGCGTGGCTAAGGCGGCGCTTGAAAGCACCTCTCGGTATTTAGCCAGGGACTTGGGTCCACTTGGTGTTCGGGTGAATTTGGTTGCTGCGGGCCCAATCCGGACCATAGCCGCCAAAAGTATTCCCGGGTTTGCAGAGTTCGAAAACTTGTGGGAGCAGCGCGCACCGCTGGGGTGGGATGTCACAGACCCGACAGCCGCTGCTCAAGCGTGTGTGGTCCTGCTCTCGGACTGGCTACCTGCGACGAGTGGCGAGATACTGCATGTCGATGGAGGCATGCACTCACAAGGCGCCTAGATCTTGCCATCACGATCAGATCTGAGTATTTCGTCCCGCGTGATCCCTAGCAAGTAAAGAACCGAATCCAAGTACGGCACATTCACAGTGGTATCCGCACGTTCGCGCAATACATTTTTAGCATTGAAAGCGACACCTAGACCAGCCTGTGAAATCATGTCGATGTCGTTTGCCCCATCGCCGATCGCGATCGTGCGTCGATTCGGAATGTTGAACTCTTGGGCAAAATGCATCAGTGCCTGGCGCTTGCCTTCTCGGTCCATGATGGGGTCCAACACATTTCCGGTGATCACGTCGTCAATGACTTCCAACGTATTGGCCCGAACGGCGCTTACGCCTAACTCACGTGCGATCGGCTCGATCACATTGGTAAAACCACCGGACACCAGAACAATCTGGTAACCGAGACGATTAAGGGTGCGACACAAGGTACGAGCACCCGGAGTCAGTGTTATCAATTCTCGAGCTTGCTCGATTAGCCCGGCGGGCGCGCCGGCCAGCAGCGACACGCGCGCACGTAATGCCTGCGTGAAATCAAGCTTCCCACCCATCGCTGCGGCAGTAATCTCGCTTACCGCCGAACCAACGCCGGCCAAATCGCCCAAAATGTCAACAACCTCGTCCTGGATCAACGTGGAATCAACATCCATCACTACGAGATACTGTCCGCGGGCCTCCAGTGCTACGTCTTGAACAGATATATCCACACCGCAACGCACTGAGACTTCGGCCAAGGGGCGACGCAAGATTTGGTGATCGCAGCCGGAACCTTCCAACCTAATTGCCGTCACGGGGTAGTCGGCAATCCGATGAATCCGATCCAAGTTCCCACCATGTTGCGCGATCGTTGAGGTCACAATGTTGATGCATGCAGGGTGCAGCGGAGCTCCCATCACAATCACCTGGAACTTTTCACGGGAAAGATCGGCTTCGAATGCCACTCCTGGACGCGTCGTAACTTCCATGTTGCGATAACTAGCGGCGATCCTGACAGCTTTACGGACCTGATCAAGTACACCGGGCGCATCTGAGTCAGTAACGCTGGGATCGAGTTCGAGGGCTATCGCCAGAGTAAGATGTCCACGCACCACCAACTGTTCCATGTCCACTACCACAACGGGTGCACTCGCTACCGCTTCAAATATGTCACTCGTAACTCCAGGAGCGTCGATTCCATTAACTGTTATGAGTAAGGTGCGATCAATCACGGGGCCAGCCTAAGTCCCTCGAAGGTCCCAAATGTTTCCACGGTGTCAATCTATGATGGACAGATCAAGATGTGTTCTGTGACACCGAGGAAAAGGTCTGTGGGTGAGATTTTTGCGTCAAGTACTCATGGTTGCGTCACTTACCCTGCTGTTGATCTTGGCTGTGGCGCTAGCGGGGGTAGCCGCCGGTGTGAACACCTACTTTGGATCCGATGGGGCGGTAACTGCTCAGGGCCCGCGTATCGAATTGGACGAGTTGGCATCGTGTACGAACATCGTTGTCGATTTGGATCGGATTGAGATGGCGCTGCCACAACAGTTAGCCATCCTGCCCGGTCCCGAGCAAAAGTTACGGATTTCCACGGAACCACAGGTCACGATCAGTGCAGTTCTGCTCCCACGGGAGGAAGTCGATGCGGTGCTATTGGGGTTCAATACCTGCCTGATGAACTTGGATTCCCAGAACTGGTCAATCACGCGCAGCGCCGTGGGGCAGCCGTGGTTGCAAGTAGACCAAGTCGCCGGTCGAACCGATATCACCAGCGGTGAATCCGTCGCATTTGATATCGAATCAGTCTTCAATTCGACATTGATCATTGAATTTGAGAAACCTGTCCCGTCGATTTCGACATTGCTGCTGGACGCTGAGGTCCGATACCCCGGTGCACAGAGCTGGGCACTGTGGTGCACGATCGTCGCCTCGCTAGCGCTGGTGCTGTCTGTGATCCTCGTAGTGACTGTTATCGTGAAAAATAGACAAGGGTCGCGATCGATCGAGGTGCAATCATGATGCCATGGCGGCCCTGGACGATCCCCAATGCTGTGAGCCTGCTGCGGCTCCTCGGTATCCCTGTTTTTTTCTACCTACTCCTCAATGCGGAAAACTATTTCGGGGCCCTGTGTGTCCTGGTTATCGCGGGTGCGACCGACTGGGTTGACGGTTACTTAGCCAGGAGACTGAACCAAGTGAGCAGGCTTGGAACCCTACTCGATCCGCTCGTGGATCGTCTCTACATCGCCGCGACCCTTGTCGGTCTAGCCATTGCCAATTTGATTCCGTGGTGGATGGTAATTGTGATTGCACTGCGTGATGTGGTTTTGCTGGCCCTGATCCCATCATTACGATCATTAGGGATTTCGGCGCTTCCTGTAACCTATGTGGGCAAGGCTGCGACGTTCGCCCTTCTGTGGGGATTCCCTCTGATTCTGCTCGGTGGACTGGATTCCACAACAGCCATCGTGATGGCTTCGGCAGGGTGGGGCTGTGCCCTGTGGGGGACGTATCTCTACTGGTGGACCGGCGTGCGGTATTTTGTTCACACTCGCGAATTGCTACAAGCAAATAGCCCTAACGGATAGGCTGCAACCATGACCCCAGATGAATTGTCGTACACCGCAGACCACGAGTGGTTGCGGCTTAATGACAGCGGCAACGCAGTGTTTGGCATTACCGATTACGCCCAAGACTCATTAGGGGACATCGTATACGTGGCCCTTCCGGCAATTGGCGCGGAATTAAAGGCCGGAACCTCGTGCGGTGAGGTTGAATCGACCAAAAGTGTGAGTGATCTATTCGTGCCGATTGACGGTACAGTCGTGGCAATTAACAGTGAACTTGAAGCAAACCCAGAACTCGTAAATTCGTCGCCGTATGCGCAGGGATGGCTTGTTGAACTTGAGCCGGATGCACCACAGCAAATTGACGATCTGCTCAGTTCAACCGACTACAATGCAATTATCGACCAGGCCTAAGGACGTCATCACCATGAAGTGTGCCGTGTGCGATCAGGATGTGTTGCGCACTGATCGATTCTGTTCGGCATGTGGAGCGCCGGTCGATATCGATTTGGGTGGGATCGGGATCGAGCACACGGGAGCCCTCACGTCAATAGTGTCCACGGGCACAGGCCCGGTGCCCGTGGGTATGGGGGTACATAAAGATCTCGGCAGCGGCGCAGCCATGTTGGTTGTGCACCGAGGGCCGGGAGAGGGAACCGAGTACGCCCTTCCGAAAAGCAGCGAAATTATTGTTGTCGGACGCGCTGAAGAGTCTGAGGTGTTTCTCGACGATGTAACGGTGAGTCGGCGGCATGCTGAATTCCGTCACGGAGCGCAAGGTTGGAGCGTGCGTGACCTGGGAAGCCTTAATGGCACTTATGTGAATCGAGTGCGAGTTGATGATCAGCAACTTCGCGGTGGAGACGAAGTTCAGATCGGAAAATTTCGCTTTATCTTCTTGGTAGGCGTCGAGGACTGATGACCTCGCAGGCCGAAAACACATTAAGCATCGGTGAAGTGCTCAGCATGCTGAAAAAGGATTTCTCTGACGTCTCCATTAGCAAAATTCGTTTCCTGGAAACGGAAGGTCTCATCAGTCCATCTCGTACCGCTTCGGGTTACCGCCGTTTCGACACTCACGACGTTACGAGACTACGGTCGATCCTCACTTTGCAGCGTGATCAATACCTGCCACTTAAAGTAATAAAAGATCAGCTTGACACTGATCAGGTACAAGCTGGACTTGCTGCACCTGTCGCGACCGGACTTGGGGTGCGTCCCGACGATTTTCGTGCGGGCGCTGGCAAGATCAGGCTGACGCGGCTGGAGCTGGCCGAAGAAACTTCGTTGCCCGAAACCCTGATCGCCGCTTTGGAAAAAGACGGCTTGGTGTGGACGAGCGCGGCGGGGCATTACGACGAGGATGCAGTTCAGATTTGTATGATCGCGGCTAAACTTTCCGAATTCGGGGTCGAGGCACGACACTTACGTTCATTCAGGGTTGTGGCTAATCGGGAGTCCGGTCTGGTTGAGCAAATCGCGACACCTTACTCCCACCCGCGCGACCATGATGGGAAAGCTCGCGCACAACAAACTGTCCGGGAATTGGCTTCCTTGTTCGTGCAATTGCATGCCGCATTGCTGCGAGCCGAGTTGATTAGGTCTGGGAGTGGCTGAAACCAGGTAGAGGGCTTAGTCTGGGCACATGATTTTGGTTAATGTCGCCGGTGTTCGAATGGAGATGCCCTCCAACACGCCAATTGTGTTGCTGAACGAGACTCACGGGAGCCGTTACTTACCGATTTGGATTGGGGCAGTGGAAGCAACGGCTATCGCATACGCCCAGCAAGGGGTAACCCCTCCTCGACCTATGACCCACGATCTTATTATTGAATTACTCGACGAACTTGGTGCCCAACTCACGGGGGTCCGCATTACTGCGCTGACAGATGGTGTTTTCTTCGCCTTCCTCGACCTAACGACAAGCGGTGGTGTTGAGCGTGAATTGAGTGCCCGGCCCTCAGACGCCATCGCATTAGCTCTACGGGTCGATGCCCCTATCACTGTGTCAGCCGAGGTATTGGAGTCCGCTGGTGTCGCGATCCCAGAAGAGGCGGAGGGGGAGTCACAAGACCAAGTTGAAGCTTTCCGGGAGTTCCTTGACGGAGTATCGCCTGAGGATTTTGAGCTCCCCGAGTAGGTTGCTCGACATCACCTTCAGGTTGAGACTTCTCCTGCGGCTTGTCTGGCGTGTCGGATAGCATCACGCTAAGGGCTTGCGTAGGTTCGAGCCCTATTCGTAGGAGGATATTGTGACTGGCGAGAATATTGGTGCATTTGTGAACTACCCGGTTCAGCCATCTATGTTTGAGGATCTAGATGTTCCGGTAGTGCCATCTGGCCTGGGGTACCGCGGGCCCACCGCCTGTTCTGCGGCTGGCATAACGTACCGCCAACTCGACTACTGGGCCCGAACCGGTCTGGTTGTCCCTAGTGTCAAAGGTGCGCACGGATCTGGCAGCCACCGCCTGTACGGCTTTCGAGACATCCTGATCCTCCGGATCGTCAAACGACTCATTGATACGGGCGTGTCACTGCACAATATCCGGTTAGCCGTTGAGCATTTAAGTTCACGCGATGCCAGCGTTCTCTCGAGTTTGACCATTATGAGTGACGGTGCAAGCATCTACGAGTGCACCAGCGCTGACGAGGTCGTGGATCTGGTCCGGGGTGGGCAAGGAGTGTTTGGCATCGCTATTGGCAGCGTGTGGAAAGAAGTCGAAGGTAATTTAGCAAATCTGCCGGGGGAGACGCCCGAAACCGGATTAGTTCACATACAAGGATTGGACGAACTCTCAGAGCGTCGCGCGGCGCGCGTAGCCGGTTAGTCGTATACTCGGGGTACTAGCTGCTCGTTCTCTAGCGGGAGAGAGTGAGTTAGGGCTTGTAAAAGTAACTGCTTTACAAACCTTTTCGCACCGCCGAAGGAGCAAGGCCCCACCAAACTCTCAGGCACATGAACCGCTGGAAGAACAGCTAATCTGAAAAGTGACCTCAGGGTCGCACCGAAGGTGAAAGCCGCCAGGAGGCGGTGAAACTCTCAGGTAGGGGTAACCCTAAGAACAGATGGGGTACTCATCAGTACGCCTACTGACCTTTGGAGAGCCGCATGAACCATTCACATTTCGTTGATCGCCACATTGGACCCCGCACACCTGATGTGAAACACATGCTCTCGGTTCTGGGCTATGAAAGCCTCGAAGTCTTCACTCAAGCCGTCATCCCAGAAATTATCCGGTGGAATGACGCACTTAATCTGCCTGAGGCGTTAGCCGAGCATGAAGTCATTGCAGCGGCCCAAACACTTGCACAAAAGAACACCGTTGCAATGAGTGTGATTGGGATGGGCTACTACAACACCCACACGCCAGCTGTAATCAAGCGCAATGTGTTAGAAAACCCTGCTTGGTACACCGCGTACACGCCCTACCAACCCGAAATTTCCCAGGGCCGACTAGAAGCACTCATTAATTTCCAAACCATGATTGAAGACCTCACCGGGTTGCCCGTTGCAGGTGCTTCACTTCTCGATGAACCAACCGCTGTCGCCGAAGCAATGACTTTGTCCTTACGTCATGGGAAAAAGGGGGCCAAAACAATTCTTGTTGATTCCGACACGCACCCGCACACACTGGCGGTTCTCAATACTCGTGCCGCGCCCATGGGAATCAGCATTGAGTTGTGGGATCCCAGTAACCCGCTGCCGGTAGATGATTACGCCGGGGTCGTGCTCAGCTACCCGGGATCATCGGGAAATATTCGCGATATCGGGCCGATCATCGAAGCGATAAAGGCCACCGGCGCTTTAGCCATCGTCACCACAGACCTATTGGCCCTGACCTTGATTGAGGCGCCTGGCGCACTCGGTGCGGACGTTGTGGTGGGTTCGGCGCAACGCTTTGGCGTCCCCATGGGTTTTGGCGGACCACACGCAGGATTCATGTCAGTTCGATCAGGACTTGAGCGAAGCCTGCCCGGGCGACTCGTCGGAGTCAGCATAGATGCTGATGGCGCACCCGCTTACCGTCTCGCGCTTCAGACCCGCGAACAACATATTCGTCGGGAGAAAGCGACAAGCAATATCTGTACAGCTCAGGTGCTGCTAGCAATTGTTTCCGGAATGTATGCCGCCTACCACGGCCCAGACGGTCTTACCGCGATTGCTCGTCGGGTTAACAAACTCACAGCCGAACTTGCAGCCCATGTGACGAACAACGGTTACGAGCTCGGGTCCACGTCTTTTTTTGATACGATCACCATCCATACGACCCAGGCGAGCGTTCTCGCCGACAATTTGGAAGACTCCGGGGTCAACGTACGCCGAACCAACGCCGACCAAATTGGTATCTCACTAGATGAAACCTCAACTGTTGCAACGCTGGGAACAATTGCATCGGTTTTGACGCCGAACGTACCGTTGGTCAGCATTGATCAAGAATTCACGTGCATTCCCGATAGCTCGAGTCGCATAACGCGCTTCCTGCAGCACCCGGTGTTTAACACCTACAAGTCTGAAACCTCGATGCTGCGGTACCTGCGCAAACTCTCGGACAAAGACATCGCACTAGACCGCTCGATGATCCCATTGGGTAGCTGCACCATGAAACTTAACGCCACGACCGAAATGGAACCAATCACTTGGTCCGAGTTTGCAAATATCCACCCGTTCGCACCCCTTGATCAAGCACAGGGGTACGTCGAGTTGATCCGCGAGCTTGAGGGTTTTCTCGTTGAGATCACCGGCTACGACGCGGTGTCACTGCAACCAAATGCGGGCAGCCAAGGTGAGTTTGCTGGGCTTCTCGCCATCAAGGCATATCTGGAAAGTATTGGGCAACCGAACCGAGATATTTGCCTGATCCCTAGTAGTGCGCACGGAACGAATGCTGCTAGCGCCGTCATGGCCGGGATGCGGGTTTATGTTGTTGCCTGTGACGAAGAAGGTAATGTTGACGTGGCAGATCTTAAGGCCAAACTAGAGCAGCACGCGGGTGAAGTTGCCGCTCTCATGATCACCTACCCCTCAACCCACGGTGTGTTTGAAACAGCAGTCTCCCAGATCTGTGAACTCGTTCATGACGCCGGAGGCCAGGTGTACGTCGATGGAGCAAATCTCAATGCACTCGTCGGTGTTGCAAAACCGGGAAAGTTTGGAGCCGACGTTTCACATCTGAATTTGCACAAAACCTTTTGTATCCCGCACGGCGGTGGTGGTCCAGGTGTAGGTCCCGTCGGAGTTCGCGCGCACCTAGCTCCATTTTTGCCCTCGCACCCCTTGCGTTCTGAATGTGGTCCTACCGGCATGGGCTTTTCAGATGGGGGAGTGGGCCCGGTGAGCGGCGCACCGTGGGGGAGCGCTGGAATTCTCCCCATCCCATGGGCATACATCAGACTTATGGGCGCCGAAGGATTACTGCAAGCAACACAGATTGCGATCTTGAGCGCCAACTACATTGCCCACGCACTCAACGATCACTATCCGGTGCTCTACAGTGGAGCAAACGGGCTTGTGGCGCATGAATGCATCATCGACGTTCGTCCGATCACTGCGGAAACCGGAATCACCGTTGACGATATAGCAAAGCGACTAATCGACTACGGCTTCCATGCGCCCACCATGAGTTTCCCGGTAGCGGGGACGCTCATGATCGAGCCCACAGAAAGTGAAGATTTCGCCGAATTGGACCGGTTTATTAGTGCCATGATCAGTATTCGTGCAGAAGTTGCTCGGGTTGCCAGTGGCGAATGGCCGGCCGATTCCAATCCATTGGTCAATGCACCACACACGGCGCAGTGCCTAATAGATGGAGCCAAGCTGCCCTATTCGGGCGCGGAGGCTGCTTATCCGGCACCGGCGCTTCGGGCTAATAAATATTGGCCGCCGGTGCGCCGGGTAGATGGTGCATTCGGTGACCGCAATTTGGTGTGCAGCTGCCCCAGTGTTGAGGAACTCGCGCGCAATTAGGCGTGGATACGGTTCAGTGACAGCGCACCGCGGGCGACACATGAATCGCACGCCAGAGTTAATTCACGGCACCAGCCACTTGAACAGTTGTAAAACGTGTGACTTTCACCGCCGCAGAAAGCGCACTGACCGATCGGAGCCAGATTTCGTTCGAAATCGACAGTCATAATGTGGGCCACTGTCCCATTCTTCAGGCACCAGCTCGAGTCTATTCGCAGTTCGAAAGATTTTTTTGACTGCCTGATGAACACATGAACGTACGTGTGCCGAGTGTGGAAATGATCAAGTCGGATAGAAAAAAGACCATGGAGACAGGCACTTGGTCTTCACAAAATCGCGATGGTTCATTGCCCGCTCAGACACCTAGATACATTCTAGGTGGATTTATTTTCTGACATAATGTCCATTATCGGTCTATTCTGTCTTCCCGGACGTCGATGGGTGCACACTATTTAACAGAAGCGGCAGAAAAAAGAATCCGATCGGCATATAGCTTGAAATCGTAGGCGAAAATAGGGAGACCACCCCGATCGACAGGAAATACGTGACATATATCCAGCCGCGATACTTCGTTCGC
>Ga0115564_10000136_pt1 | contig 73997 bp, 70 predicted proteins | sample COGITO_mtgs_1105_7_FD_88680 | JGI IMG/M metagenome (GOLD analysis project Ga0115564, IMG submission 88680) | Pelagic marine microbial communities from North Sea - COGITO_mtgs_110523 | ecosystem: Environmental > Aquatic > Marine > Epipelagic | place: Germany:Helgoland, sampling site Kabeltonne...
CTTGCATGTGTTAAGCACGCCGCCAGCGTTCGTCCTGAGCCAGGATCAAACTCTCCATAAATGAATAGTTGAAACTGGCTAACAGAGCTGTTGTGCTCTTGTCAACCAAAGGAATCCGTTGGTAATAGACAGTCATAGACCGCAAATTACCAATCGGGTTATAAAATTGGCATTGACATGTGACACACTGTTGAGTTCTCAAGTTACGGGCGCGCACCATAAACCGGTCCTTGCGGACGGAATTTGGGGCAGAAACTTAACCTTACAGATTTTTGACTGTGAAGTCAAATCCGCAGAGCGGACGACTTTTCGCTTTAGAATCTTGGGGCTTTCCCACGAGACCGGCCTGATCGTCCGTTGCTCTTGCGGGGACCTCAAACATAGGGGATGGCCTCTCACGGCTCGTAAGGGGGGGGCCTTAAGGGACATGACCGTAAAGGTGCCTAATCGTAATCAGCGGAGATCTCTATTAACAGCAACATTTTTTCTACTTGGATCTTCCATGCTCCCCCTGGGTTCCAGATTTGCCGCGTGGCCATTAAGTCCCCATATGAATTCAGTGGGTCTCACGAAACGGATGATATCAACCCCTGGAGCTACGATTTACTCGTAAATAACTATCCCAATTTTACGCAGAGTCGTGGTGTGACCGACCAAACGGAACATATATAAGACCCGAGGGCCTATGACTTTGTCTTATGCCTTTGGTTTGTGTCTTGGCTTGCCGCCAGCCTTACCACTAAAACCACCAGGCTTGCCGCTTGGCTTACCACCCGGACGGCCACTCGGACGGCCACCTGGTGACTTGCCCGATCCGCTCCCAGCTCGCCCTCGGCCCCCGCCGGAGCCCTTCCTTGGCCGGTCTGACCGCTCACCACCTGAACCCGACCCACCTGAACCCGACCCACCTGAACCCGACCCACCTGAACCCGACCCACCTGATCTGCCCTTGTGCCGAGACTTGTGCCGGCCAACGGCGCCAGACCCGCCCTCACCGGCGTGGCCGCCAGGTCGCGAAGTACGACGCTTTTTAGGTGCGTGTTCGACCGCAGGAAACCACGGCTCCCCTGTCGGTTCCTGGGCTCCCGTGATGCGCGCTAATTCAGGGTTCGCCACGTCCATGTGCGTAAAAGTCGCTTCCACCAACGCCTTTTTAATCAAACCTTTCATCTCACGTTGCTGATTGAGTCGAGCCAAAGTCACAACGGTGCCAGACTCTCCCGCTCGGGCCGTACGACCAGCTCGGTGCAAATAGTCCTTTGGGTCGGTCGGAGCGTCAGCGTGAATCACCAAGCTAATGTCATCAACGTGAATACCACGCGCCGCGACGTTGGTGGCTACCAAGACGGGGGTCTTCCCACTCTTAAAGGCATCCAATGCCTTGGTACGCGCCCCTTGAGCCTTCCCACCATGCAATGTTCCCGCCGCAACACCTTTGGCTTGAAGCTTCTCAGCCAACCGATCGGCGCCGCGCTGGGTTCGCACAAACATAATTGTGCGTCCTTGGCGAGAACCGATTTGCGCCAGCATTTCGTCTCTCACTTCTTGTTTCACAAAAAAGACATGATGATCCATCTCGCCATGTGCAATTCCAGCAGATTCGACCGCGTGCTCAATAGGGTCGCGGAGGTATTTTTTGACGAGAGCATCTACATCCTTGTCCAAAGTCGCACTAAACAAAAGTCTCTGCCCACCCTGGCCGGTTGCGTCGAGAATCTCTTTAACTGCAGGCATAAAGCCCATATCGCTCATGAGATCGGCTTCATCTAAAACTGTTATTTCAATATCCGAAAGATCCACGGCACCCCTGTGCATTAAGTCAATCAATCGCCCAGGAGTCGCAACAACAATCGGAACACCGTGCTCAAGCGCTTGTAGCTGTTTACCAAATGGCATGCCACCAGCGATCAGCACCGACGACAAACCCACCTTCCGCGCAAGCGGAGAGATCGTCGCATTAATCTGCATTGCAAGTTCACGAGTCGGTGAAAGTACAAGCGCTAAAGGCTTGCCTCGCCTGGCTTTCCGGCTATCAAGACGGGAAAGCAGAGCCAGAGCAAACGCCAAAGTTTTCCCAGAGCCGGTCCGCCCTCTGCCAAGGACATCACGCCCGGCGATCGCATCAGGGAGTGTCGCGATTTGAATGGGAAATGGCTCGGAAAAACCGGAATGAGAAAGCGCCTGCGCCAGAGGGCGCACAACACCAAGGTCAGAAAAAGAAGTCATCACTACCTATCGGAGAAGATCAGAAACCTGCACCTGCAGCATTGAAACGGCTCGGATAGGGCTTGCTAGGAGTAGTCCCGAGTCCGGGACTACTTAACGACCACTCCAGCAAATGCCTTGCGACCGCGGCGCAATACTACCCATTGTCCATAAAGGAGTTCACGCACTGGCACCTGAAAATCTTCTTGATCAACCCGGATGTTGTTCACGTAGGCACCGCCTTCCGCGATCGTGCGACGGGCCGCCTTCTTGCTCGGTGCGAGTCCGCACCGCACCAACAATTCGTCCAGCGTGGGTAATTTTCCATCTACGACTTCGCTTTTGTTAACTTCACCCAACGAAGCCTCGGTTAACGCGGCGTGCAATGTCGACTCCGGTAAATCAGCGAGGTTGCCAACGCCGAAGAGAGCCTTCCCCGCGTCCTCGGCACCAACTCGTTCAGCCGCACCGTGCACGAGCTCGGTCAGTTCACTGGCCAACGCCCTTTGGCCGGCTCGCTCCTGCGGTCGCTCAATAGTTGCCTGAACAAGCTCATTGATTTCCAACTCTGATTTAAAGCTAAATGTTTTGAGCAGGTTTGCGATATCCCGATCATCTGCATTGATCCAGTATTGAAAAAATGAATACGGACTCGTCAACCCAGGATCGAGCCAAATCGTCCCACTTTCGGTTTTACCAAACTTCTTACCATCAGCCCTCGTGAGAAGTGGTGTAGTCAGTGCGTGAACGCCCTTGGCTTCTACTCGACGCACAAGGTCAACGCCCGCCGTGATGTTGCCCCACTGGTCTGAACCGCCAGTTTGCAAAACACAGTTGTACCGGCGATACAACTCAAGGTAATCAAATGATTGCAACAGTTGGTAACTGAACTCAGTGAAACTAATTCCATCTTTTGCAAGTCTCGCTGAAACCGCTTCCCGATCTAGCATTCTGTTCACGCTGAAGTGCTTTCCAATATCTCGCAAGAATTCAATTGCATTGAGGTCCTGAGTCCACTCAAGGTTGTTCACCATCCGCGCAGAGTTAGACCCATCAAATTCATAAAACCGTTCGAGCTGAATTCGGATTCGCTCAACCCACTCACCCACGAGATCAACTGAGTTCAGAGTTCGCTCACCAGACTCTTTTGGGTCGCCAATCAAGCCCGTCGCCCCGCCAACAAGTGCTAACGGTCTATGTCCATGTTGTTGAAACCGCCGTACGGTAAGAATCTGAACCAGGTTGCCTAAGTGCAAACTTGGCGCTGTTGGATCGAAACCGCAATACAGGGTCACAGGGCCAGTGCACACCCTAGATAGTTCTGCAAGGTCCGTGCTTTGTGCAATAAGTCCGCGCCACTGAAGCTCGGGAATGATTTCCTGACTACTCACCACTGAATCCACGCTCCTATCTTCTCGCATAGGTGGTTGGTACCTGTCAGCGCAACACGCCGGAGTTATTGGTGAGAGCATGGTCCTGTGAGTCACTCAGCCCAAAAGATGCGAAAAGCAGCACGTCACATTGTCGCGGTCGATGCTCCTTTTAGTTCCATCATAGATTCGAGTCCTTTGTGCAACATTGGACGCAAAACGAATCAGGACGTGAACCATTTCCAAGCGCTCGTCAACTCAGTAATCGCCCAACAACTCTCCGTAAAGGCTGCCGACACCATCACTGCTCGGGTGACCCTCGCTCTGAACGACGATGTCAACCCAACATCAATGCGAGATATTGCCGAATCGGATTTGAGATCTGCGGGATTGTCCGGGGCCAAAACGCGGACAATTAAGGAAATGGCAGAAGCCTGGCACACCAATGAATATGATTTTTCCGATCCTAAGCTCAGTGATCACGAAATCGTTACCGAACTGACAAAACTCTGGGGTATAGGCCGCTGGACCGCGGAGATGTTTCTCATGTTTACCCTGCATCGGCTAGATATTTGGCCGACGGGCGATTTGGCAATGCGCCGCGGTTGGGAACAAATCCATGGACTCACCGAATACGTCGATCCCAAACTTTTAGATGGCCAAGGTGAAATTTTTCGTCCGTATCGCAGTGTTGCCGCATGGTACTGCTGGCGCATTATTGACGGAGACAGTGCCACTTGGTAACCGGGCCGCAGCTAGCCCATCCAACGTGTGCGCTCAGCGCCGATCAACTCCGAAAGTACCTGTAATTGCTCGCGAACTCGAATCGGAGCTGTTCCACCAAAAGCATCACGCGAATTCAGCGCCCCCTCCAGGTTGAGAACATCGCGCACCCGCGAATTCAAGTGAGAACTGATCCGGGATAGTTCTTCATCTGTTAAGTCCCACAATTCACAGTCGCGTTCTTCAGCTACCTGCACGCAAGCTCCCGCAATTTCATGGGCGTTGCGAAATGGAACACCTTCGCGCACTAACCATTCGGCGATGTCCGTTGCGAGAGCGAAACCAGCTGGTGCGCTGTTAGTCATAAGTTCCGTATTAAATTTCAGGGTCTTAATCATGCCAGTCATCGCCGGGAGCAAAACGAGCAACTGCTCAACTGTGTCGAATACTGGTTCTTTGTCTTCTTGTAAATCACGATTGTAACCGAATGGGAGCCCTTTTAGAGTTGCCAGCAGGCCGGTTAAATTTCCAATTAAACGTCCGGATTTTCCACGTGCCAGTTCAGCAATGTCGGGATTCTTTTTCTGGGGCATAATCGAGGAACCCGTTGACCAGGCATCATCTAATTGCGCCCAAGCAAATTCACGAGACGCCATCAGAATCACTTCTTCACCAATGCGGGATAAGTGAACACCGATCATCGCTCCAACGAACAGGAATTCAGCAGCCCAGTCCCGATCGCTCACGGCATCAATTGAATTACCCAACGCACTATCAAATCCAAGTGCGTCAGCTACGAGCTCCGGGTCAAGCCCCAGACTTGAGCCGGCCAGAGCCCCTGCTCCTAGTGGCGAACGTGCCGCTCGTGAATCCCAGTCGGATAGACGTTCAAGATCTCGACCCAATGCATGTACATGTTTGGCTAATTCGTGCGCGAATGACACGGGTTGAGCGTGTTGCAAGTGCGTGAACCCTGGAGAGTGCGTGGAAATATTCTCATTGGCTTGATCCAAAAATGCCTCCTGGAGGTAAATCACCTCCCCCGCTATTTGTTGTGCATGATCGCGCAAATAGAGCTTGAAGTCAGTGGCAACCTGATCATTTCTACTACGACCCGCGCGAAGTTTCCCGCCGAGTTCTCCCAAAAGTGACATCAATCCGCGCTCAACAGCCGAATGAACATCTTCATCATCTTCATTGGGAGTGAACTCCCCGCTGGCCACCTGAGTGGCCAGAGTGTCAAGCGCCAGAACAACACTTCGGCTCTCATCTTGACTCAACAATCCAGCGCGCTCGAGTACCTGCGCATGCGCCCTTGTTTGCATCAAGTCATAAGGCGCTAGCTTCCAATCAAAGTGTGTTGAACGGCTCAGTCTCGCCATGGCGGGGGAAGGACCTGATGCAAAGCGTCCGCCCCAGAGTCTGCTCTCACTATTGCCCTGCGAACTTGTGTCAACCACTTTTAAGTCCCACTCTCGGCCAGTGCAACTAAATCGTTGCAGATCTTTTTCGCTTCTATTTCGCTCCGCGCAACCAAGAAAATCGTGTCGTCTCCCGCGACCGTTCCCAGAGTATCGAAACAACCGCTTCGATCGAGATGCCCGGCAAGGAATTGCGCGCCTCCCGGTGGAGTACGGACAACTACCATCACTTGCGAGTATTCGGCGCTGAGTAGAAGTTCATGTAACGCTCGCGTAAGTGCCTGCCGGGACCCCTGAGCACGCAAGGAGGTATTTGATTCACTTGGAACGATGTAGTGCGCACCCGATCCATCAGGGTCTGAGGGTTTAGTTGCGCCAAGTGCTTCCAAATCTCGAGAAAGAGTCGCCTGCGTGACACTAAAACCCTGCGTCTGCAAAAGTTCTAGCAGCTCCTGCTGACTATGCACGCGATTGGTGCTGACCAAATCTGCGACCAAAGAACGACGTGAACTCACCGTCGCGGGCGCCCGCCTAGATTGCATCACGATGGGACCTCGCTGAAGTAGTTGCAGGTGAGTTCCCAGCGCAGGAGCGCTTGCTCCATTTCTGCATCGGCAATCGTGAGCGCAGGCGCCAGTCGGACCGCAGTTGGAGTCACCGCATTAAGAAGTAGACCGTGTTCGAGCGCCTTGATCACAAATTTTGGAGCCGGATCGCTTTCGCCCCCAATATAAATTTCCGCGGCTAAAAGGAGCCCACGCCCGCGGACCTGAGTCACAATACCGTGGGATCGGTTAACCAATGAATCTTTGAACTCTTGTCCGAGCGTAGTTGCGCGACTCAGAAGTCCTTCTTGTTCGATTACGTCTATCACTGAAATCGCAGCCGCGCACGAAACGGGGTTTCCACCAAATGTCGATCCGTGTGAGCCAGGAGTAAACAATTTGGACGCTTCCCCACCAGTGATCAATGCACCGATTGGTAGTCCACCCGCTAAACTTTTGGCCACAGTGATGGCATCAGGAGTAACACCACTTTCTGTATGTGCCCACCATGCACCGGTACGGCCAATTCCCGTTTGGACCTCATCAATTATCAGCAGAGCCCCGACCTCGCTTGTCCACTCCCGCGCAGACCGAATGAACTCCGAGGAAAGTGAACGTACCCCCGCCTCGCCCTGGATCACTTCGAGGAAAACGGCTGCAGTTGCTGAGGTAATTGCCATCTTCAAGGCCTCGAGATCGTTGATTGCAACCACAGTTACGTCATTCAATAGCGGCTCGAATGGCTTCTGTTTTGCCGGTTGTGCAGTGAGTGAAAGGGATCCCATAGTCCTGCCATGAAAACTACCCTCCACAACAACAACTTGGGTCTTTCCTGTTAGCCGGGATAATTTCAGAGCTGCCTCATTCGCCTCGGCTCCGGAATTACAAAAGAAAACTTTTGCACCGGTCCATCCCACCAACTCCTGCAATTTATTTGCCAACTTCACTGATGGCTCATTGATATACAAATTGCTGGTATGAACCAACTTTCCCACCTGATCACTGACAGCCTGGACATAATTCGGATGTGCGGCACCCAGAATATTGACGGCAATGCCTCCAAGTAAATCAATGTACTCGCGACCGGTCACATCCCACACTCGAGAGCCATGGCCTCGCACCAGCGTCAACTCAGGAGTGCCATAGGTGTTAAGAAAAGTCTCTTCCCAATTCACATTCATGGCGTAATCAATGTCCCGAAATTACGATTCGTGGACAGGGCTTTTATCAACGAATGTTCCACACTGCCATTGATTATTTGGACGCTCACGCATCCACTACGCATGGCATGGATGGAGGATTCAAGTTTTGGGATCATGCCTTGTGTCACGCTTGGAAGCAACTCGCACACTTGGTCAAGGGTCATCTCACTAAGGAGTGACTCGGGATCTGGATAGGCGGAAAAGACTCCATCAACATCAGTCATCAAAACGAGTCTGTGCGCGCCTAGTGCTCCCGCAAGAGAACCAGCAACCGTATCTGCATTCACGTTAAGGCTTTCACCGTCGCGAGTCGATGAAACGGGTGAAACCACTGGTATAAATCCATTATCCAGTAGCACATAAATAAGTTTCGGATCAACAAAGGCAACTGTCCCTACTTGCCCAAGATCAAACTCCTGATCAACTAGCCGCGTAGAAGTAAAAACCTTTGCATCCTCTCCACTGACTCCAACCGCGGGTACCTGATGCGTGTTGAGTGCGGTTACCAAGGTTCTTTGTACTTCTCCAGAAAGCACGGTCGCCACCACTGATGCAATTTCTGCGGTCGTCACCCGAAGACCATCTACAAATTCGCTCTCTATATTGAGTCTGCTTAACATCTCGGATATTTGCGGTCCGCCGCCATGTGAAATAACGATGCAAAATCCTTGTTCCCGAAGCGAAATTACGTCCTGGGCAAAGGAGATAAATAAATCCGGTGAGGTCATCGCGTTGCCACCAAATTTAATGACCAAGATGGGTCCATGGGTGCTCATGTCGAGTACTCAGAATTTTCGACCACGTAACCGATGGAGAGGTCATTTGTTCGGATGATGGCTTGATGGACTCCTGCATGGAGATCAATAAGCACGTCAACCCGGCGCTGTGACAAATCAACCGCAGAACGATCCTCGCCCACTCCCCCACCGATACATATTTTCACCCCGTTGATGCTCACGTCCACTTCGTCTGCTGCGAAAATTGCACTTGTTGTGCCGACAGCGGAAAGAATGCGACCCCAATTCGGATCCTCACCGAACATGGCGCACTTAAACAGGTTGCTTCGAGACACCGACCGTCCCACTTGAACGGCGTCACTTTCGCAAATGGCACCGGTAACCTCAATATGGATTTCCTTGGTAGAACCCTCAGCGTCAGCCATCAGTTGCTGCGCCAAGTCTTCACACACCCGGGTCAGCGCCTTCTGGAATTCTTTGGGATCCGGAGATGCTCCACTGGCAGCATTGGCCAATAAGATCACCGTGTCATTAGTTGACATGCATCCGTCCGAGTCCAAACGGTCAAATGTTTGTGACGTGGCGAACTCTAAAGCCGGTTGGAGAAATTTCGAAGAAACGTCCGCGTCAGTGGTGATTACCGAGAGCATCGTTGCCATTCCCGGGGCTAGCATTCCCGCACCTTTCGCCATGCCGCCAATGGTGTATCCGTCCTCGCGAAGTTCGGAAATCTTGCATTGGGTGTCCGTGGTCATGATTGCCTCGGCCGCGTCCACACCACCAGTCGGAGCTAATTGAGAAATTGCAAGGTCTATGCCCTTCCCAAGTGCGGCCATGTCGAGCCGCTCTCCAATCAACCCGGTCGAGCATACGAACACTTCACCGGCCCCAAACTCACCAAGCTTTCGTGCCGTCAATCCTGCAGCAACAAGTTCGGCCGTTGCATGGGTATCTGCGAATCCTGCTGGGCCGGTGCAGGCGTTTGCGCCTCCAGAGTTGAGTACAACTACCCGTGCGTCACCCCCTAATCGGATCTGACGGGACCAAATCACGGGGGCAGCAGCAAATTTGTTGGTGGTAAATACTGCCGCAGACGTTGCTTTTGGGCCAGTATTGAGGATCAATGAGAGGTCTTTTGCACCGCTGGATTTGAGCCCGGCTGCCACTCCTGCGGCGTTAAAACCCTGGGCCTGTGTCACACTCACGGCGTCACGCCCGTGTGTAGTAGTCCACTCGATTCTGAAAATCCGCACATGAGGTTCGCATTTTGAATTGCCTGTCCGGCTGCGCCTTTTCCTAAGTTATCCAGGGTTGCAATGACGATTAACTGTTGTGAATGTTTGTCAACGCTCACGCTGAGTTGTACGAAATTGCTGCCGCTAACACTTCCGGTATTGGGCATTTGACCGGGCTCAAGTACGCAGACGAAAGTCGACTGCTCGTAATACTCCTGATAGATGGTAATCGGATCAACCGTGCTCGATGAGGACATTGCACTCGTGCACGTGGCGATAATCCCCCGAGGCATCGGAGCTAATAGCGGCGTAAAGCTAATGCGTGAACTGACTTCTGGTCGCAGTGAATTCAACGTCTGCTCAATTTCTGGTGTGTGCTGGTGCACTCCACCGATCTTGTACGCACTAATAGAACCCATAACCCCGGAGGCCATAAGTGCTTGCGAAGGGACGCGACCCGCTCCACTTGTCCCACTCGCGGCTACAACGTTGATGGTTGATTGCCCCATTATTTGATGGGCAACTGCCGGAGCGCACGCTAAGGAAATGGCTGTTGCATAACACCCCGGATTTGCCACCGTGGTTGATTGTGAAATGCGCCTGCGTTGATCTCCTACCTCCGGTAGGCCATAGGTCCATGACCCGGCGTGTAACCCGGTGTAAAACCGGTCCCATGCGCCCGCGTCTACGAGCCGGAAGTCCGCGCCAAGATCAACGATCTTTTGGCTCGAGTCCATTTCCAAGAGTTCCTGCGCAATTGATGCTGATTGACCATGTGGCAGTGCCAAAAACACCAGATCGGCCTTAAGTTGGTCCGCTGTTGCGGGGCACATTCTCACCGAGCCCACCGAAGTGGGAGCCAAGGCCGGATGAACCGAGTCCACGCGTTCTCCCACGGACGAATGTGCCGCCGCAGCAATCACCTCGAACTGCGGATGATTTTCGAGGAGACGCAAGAGCTCCCCTCCGGCGTAACCTGATGCCCCGGCAATTGCTACTCGCATAGCTATAATATACACATATGCACATATAATGGCCGTATTGGGCTATCTCAGTGTGCCCCCCACACGTTCTGCCACTAATGAAATGATGCGGTCCCTGAGGTTATGCAATTGCTCGGCCGACAGAGTGTGACCCTCACTTCTCAACCGCAACGAGTAGGCCAGCGATTTATGACTGGGTGGAATCTGGTCACCCTCGTACACATCGAAGAGGCGAATCGCCTCAAGTAAGTCCCCCGTAGCCTCACGGATTATGGCTTCAACCTCGGTGGCTGGATATCGGCGTTCGACCACGAATGCAAGGTCTTCCTTGGCCAACGGTGAGTTTGAAAAGGCCGGCGCCACTGTGCTTCTTGGCGCCGCGCTCATCAACTTGGTCAGATCCACCTCCGCTGCGCAACTCCGCTTAGGAAGGTTCCAGTCCTCAACAATTGACGGGTGCAGCTCACCAGCGAATCCGATTACGTCGCCCGCTTTCGCAAGCGTCACCTGGGCACAGCGGCCAGGGTGAAAACTTGGATCGCTAGCGGAACGGATTTCAAGAGCAATTCCGAGTTCGTCCGCGACCGCCATTACGGCGTCCAATGAATCACGCCAGCTAACCAATCGAGGGCTCCCCCACACCCCAGCAGATTCGACAGCACCGCAGAACACAACCCCCAGGTGTTCAGGTTGGGCCGGAAGCGCCTGCTGCATGTCAACCCACGCTTGATCCGAAGGCTTAGATTCGACACCGGGGTCAAGATTGCTCTTGTTTACCCGACCAAGGAATACCGACCCGATTTCAAACAGCGCCAAGTCATTTTCGCCTCGACCAACATTTCTCGCAGCAACCGAAAGTAGCCCCGGTAAAAGAGTGGATCGCATTTTGGGCGCAAGCTCTGAAAGTGGGTTGACTAAAGTTGGTGATGACCTGCGCGGGTCACTCTCCGGAAGTCGCAACGCATCTAGGTCCGCTGATCCAATGAAGGGATAAGCACGAATTTCGTGTAAGCCTCGCCCTGCCAAAAGATTACCCACTCGACGACGCGTCCGTTGCTCGAAAGTTAATCCTCGCCCAGCGGGCGCACTCGGCAAAGTTGATGGAAGTTTCTCGTAACCTACAAGCCGAACCACTTCTTCGACAAGGTCCGCTGGCTGTGTCAAATCCGGACGCCAACTGGGCGCAGTGACCAAGAGTGTCTCGGGCCCACGTGGTTCATGTGTGGCCCCTATCGCATCAAGTTTCTCAATCACAGTTGCATGATCAATGGTCATTCCTGCGGTTCGCGTTGATAGGCCCAGATCAAATTCGATCACGGTTTCAGACATCGGTGATTCCACTGCGCTCATCCCGGCATAAGTACCACCTCCATGTTCGATCAGGAGCGCGCACACCCGAGCTGATGCAACCGGAGCCAATTCTCGATCCACGCCTCGCTCAAAGCGTCTCGATGCCTCACTGGAAATCTTGTGCCGCCGTGAATTTCCAGCGACTGTGGAAGCCGGAAAAAATGCGGCCTCAATCGCAATATTAATGGTGTTCGCATCAATTTCTGTGGCTAATCCGCCCATGGTTCCGGCAAGTGCAATCGGACCACGTGAGTCGGCAATTACGGTATCGCGTGGAGACAGGATTCTTTCAACGTGATCTAGGGTCTCCAGTTTTTCTCCGGACTCCGCCCGCCGTACCCGCACTGCCCCTTCAAGTTTGTCCAAATCAAAAGCATGTGTTGGCTGCCCCAACTCCAACATGACATAGTTGGTGACGTCAACTGCTAACGAGATGCTCCGCATCCCCGCAGCTTGCAATCGACCGACCATGTACCGTGGAGTCAAAGCGTCAGGATTAAACCCATTAATCGTGCGCAACGTCAGCAATTCACAGGCGCTAAAGTCTTCGATGACGCAATCTCGTGGTGTTGTCCCAGTATTGGGAGCGCCCAATTCTGGCTCAAAGTGGGACGCAGGATCGCGCAGGTCAGCGCCAAATGCGGTCGCGACCTCCCGCGCAATTCCGCGAACCGACAGTGCATATCCGCGATCAGGAGTAATTGCAATGTCAAGCACCTGGTCTCCAATTCCCAGCAGTTCATTGGCATCCTGACCCGGCTCGACATCGGATAACACCATGATTCCTGCATGGTCGGGACCCAGCCCCAATTCACGCTCTGAACAAATCATGCCATCGGAGACATGACCATAGGTTTCACGCGATGTGATTGTGAAATCACCCGGCAAAGTGACGCCGGGCTCTGCGACAACTACGTGCTCTCCCACTGAAAAATTGCTTGCCCCGCACACAATTCCTCGGATCTGAGTTCCTATGTCAACCTGGCACCACCGAATGGGTTTCTTGAACTCTGTCAGTTCTTCTATTTCAAGTACCCGCCCAATCACTAGGGTTCCATCAATACCTTCACCAACAGTGTCGACACTCTCTACCTCAAGCCCAGCGTTAATCAGAGCCTGCGCTACCACGCGCCCCGATTCCTGCACCGGGGCAAATTCCTTAATCCACGACAAGGGAAGTTTCACTAGACCTCCAGCCCAAAAGCACCCGTGAACCGGATGTCTCCCTCAACCATGTCACGCATGTCGGAAACACCACTTCGAAACATCAGGGTCCGTTCGATTCCCATGCCAAATGCGAAACCGGAATACACATCGGGGTCAATTCCCACTGCACGCAACACCTTGGGGTTAACCATTCCGCAGCCACCCCATTCAATCCATCCCTCTCCACCACATGCCCGACACTCGACCGCACTTGAATCACCCAAACACACGAAGCATTTCAAATCCACTTCGGCGCTCGGCTCCGTAAATGGGAAGAAAGATGGGCGCCACCGGATGTCAATTTGGGGCCCGAACATCACGTGCGCTAGGTGGTTCAGGGTCCCCCGAAGGTCAGCCATGGACAGTCCTTTGTCGACGGCTAATCCTTCTATTTGGTGAAACACAGGGGTGTGAGTTGCGTCTAGTTCATCGGTGCGAAAAACCCGACCGGGGGCAACAACATAGATCGGCAATTCACGTTCAAGCATCGCTCGAACTTGAATGGGGGACGTATGGGTCCGCAGCACAACTCCTGAATCTGGACTCTCCACAAAAAATGTGTCCTGCATAAGTCGGGCTGGGTGGTTCTTAGGAAAATTCAATGCATCGAAATTCGCCCACTCCAGTTCAAGCTCGGGCCCCTCAGCTATTTCGTAACCCATCGCGATAAATACGTCAGACAGTCTCTCCATCAGGGTGGTCAATGGATGACGAGCGCCGCGTTTGAGCCGATCTACCGGGACACTGACATCGACCTTTTCCGACAGAAGCACTTCGTTGTCTCGGATCTGCGTAAGTTCAGCCTCACGTGATTCCAGGGCATCCTTTATGCGAGCCTTAGCTTCACCTATTCGCTTGCCCACCTCGGCCTTAGCCGCCGGCGGTAATGCGCCGATTTCGCGATTGGCAAGGGAAATTGCCGAGCGGTCACCGAAGTGGGTGAGTCGAGCCACCTTAAGCGATTCCAAGTCCGCTGCAGTGGAAAATGCGGCGATAGCATCAACAACCATTGCGTCTACTGATTCCGAACTCAATGCGGAGACCTGTTTTGGATCGAATGACTTATTAGGTGCGGACAACTTATGCCTCCAAGATTGCGGCAACGAGTAGATTGGCACTGGCTTCTAGATCGCCAGTCCCACGGAGGATTAAATCCGGTGACACCGGTGGTTCATAGATCTGTCCCACCCCCGTCATGTTCGGCAAATTGCCCGCCGCTGCCTTCGCATAGAGTCCCTTAGGGTCACGCTCGGAACATATATCAACCGGCGTATCGACAAACACTTCAACAAATTCGCTCTCCACGAAAAGTGAAGCAGCCGTTTCGCGGTCAGAGCGATAGGGGGATACCAGGGCAACAAATACGACCACCCCACTATCGCGCATAAGTTTGCTCACCTCGGCAACCCGACGCACATTTTCGGCTCGGTCCTCTGGTGTAAATCCAAGGTCTTTGTTCAATCCGGTTCGAACGTTATCCCCGTCGAGGACATAAGTGTGGATCCCCATTGCGTGCAACTTGCGCACTGCCGCATCAGCTATGGTCGATTTTCCAGAACCAGAAAGCCCGGTGAGCCATACAACTCGCGCCGGATGCCCCATCAGGGCTGATCGCGCCTGGTGGTCCACTTCGTAGTCGTGGGGGACCAAGTTAAAAGCTCTGCGCATAGCGTGACGAGAAAGCCCAGCAGCAACCGTGTCCGCGCTCACCCGGTCAACGAGTAGAAATCCGCCTGTATCTCGGCACTGTACATATGGGTCCATAGGAATTGGACGATCCGTCGCAATCTCAACGCGGCCAATATCATTCATGTTCAACACGCGCGCAGCATGCTCGTGCCCCGAGACAACGTCCAGCCGGTGTCGCACGCTAGTCACAGTTGCAGGAACCGAGCGCGAGCCCGAAATCAGCAAATACGAGCGACCGTGTGCCAGTGGCTCTTCCCCCAACCAGACCAAGTCGACACCGAAGCGATCAGCAGGTTGTAGGGAAGTACCTGATGCCAAAATATCGCCGCGCGTGATATCGACTTCATGATCGAGGGTGAGGGTCACAGCCTGGCCGTACTTAGCCTCCTGCAGGTCACCATCAGATGTCACAATTCGATCGACTCTGGCACTATTCCCCGAATCTGTCACCATGACCTCGTCTCCGGGGCGAACTGAGCCGGCGACAACAGTTCCCGCATAACCTCGGAAGTTTCCTTCCGCGCGAATAATGAATTGAACGGGGAATCTAAAGCCTTCATTTGCGACACGACCGACGGGCTCCCAAACGGCAAGGGCTCCAAGTAGGGATTCGCCTTTGAACCAAGGCATGTCATCAGATTTCGTGGTGATGTTGGCGCCCGTCACTGCACTCACCGGAATGCCATAAATTTGTTCCACACCTAGTCGCGCTGCCGTGGTTCGCACCTCTGACATTACTTCCTCAAACACTTCGTGGGAAAAATTCACAAGGTCCATCTTGTTGACTGCAACGATGATTGTTTGTACACCCATCAGCGCACACACTGTGAGGTGTCGGTGCGTTTGCGGGCGAACTCCCCGAGCCGCATCAACCAGGAGCACGGCAACGTCACCATTTGAAGCCGCAACCGCCATATTTCTGGTGTACTGCTCGTGACCGGGAGAGTCAGCGATCAGCACTCGTCGACCATTGGCCAGGTTCAAGTGTCGGTACGCCACGTCAATCGTGATGCCCTGCTCACGCTCAGCTTCAAGCCCATCGGTAAGAAGCGAGTAATCAACTTCACCCACCGGAACCGTGGAACCGCCGCGCCGGGTTGTTCGAGCGTATTCCAATTGATCAATGGGAACGCTGTCAGTCTCAACAAGGAGCCGGCCAATCAGGGTGGATTTTCCGTCGTCGACTGAACCACACGTGACGAGGTGAAGGACTGGTGTGTATCCACTCATTAGAAGTAGCCTTCAGCTTTCTTAGCTTCCATTGAGCCGCCGCCTTCGCCGTCGATAAGCCGCCCTGAACGCTCGGATAATTTGCTGGTTTCCATTTCCGCGATCAGGTCGACCAAGTTGTCCGCGGTTGACTCGACCGCTCCTGAAAGGGGATAGCAGCCGAGGGTCCGAAATCGCACACTCTTCATTTCGGGTACTTCACCCTGATCAAGTGGGAAGCGTTCGTCGTCAACCATGAGCAAGGTGCCCTCTCGCTCAACAACCGGCCGCATCTTTGCGAAATATAGATCCGGAATTTCTATGCTTTCGCGCTGAATGTAGCGCCAAATATCAAGCTCGGTCCAATTGGAAAGCGGAAATACGCGCATACTTTGCTCGGGCGCCAATTGAGTGTTGGCGGTACGCCAAAACTCCGGACGCTGTTTGCGTGGGTCCCATCTGTGCCCCGGCTCGCGGAGTGAATAAATGCGCTCCTTTGCCCGGCTTCGTTCTTCATCTCTACGCGCACCACCGATAGCTGCATCAAATTGATACCGATCAATTCCTTCGCGTAATGCCACCGTTTTCATAAGCCGGGTGTACTCGTGGGTTCCGTGCGAAAAAGGTGTAACCCCTTCAGTGATCGCTTCCAAATTCTGTGCGATGCGCAGATCCAAACCAAGATCATGGGCTCGTTTGTCTCTAAATTCAATCATTTCTTTAAATTTCCAGGTCGTATCAACATGCATCACCGGGAATGGCAAGGGAGCTGGGTAGAAAGCTTTGATTGCGAGGTGCAACAAAACCGAGGAGTCCTTACCGATGCTGTAAAGCAGTACCGGATTGCGAAATGCCGCAGCGGTTTCCCGGTATATGTGAATAGCTTCTGCCTCAAGTTCGTCCAGAACGGCGGAGTACGGCACAGTTTGATGCACTCCATTACTCCTAACGAATAGTTTCCGATGGACTGACGACTGGTCCACTCATAAGCCTAGGGGCGTGGTGGCCGTCGGCCGCGACCGACATAGAGGAAGCCGAGACTAGGCCTCAGAAAGAACTTCCATGGCCGAATCCATGCCCGAATCCGTAGAAGTACTCGCCGCTTCCCGGGCCGCCCGCTTACCCATGGCCGACTCATTTCCTGCAGACATTATCTCTGGATCTAGATGTGGCGAATCGATGCTGGTCACTGGAGTGCGCGCCGAGATCCACGAATCTAATGCTGGACCGGATTCAAAGGAGGTAATCAGACAGTAACGTGGAGCAACTCCCCGATGCCAGACCGCATGGTAGAGCCGTTGGGTATCAATAACAATCTGTGCTCCGGCTGGAAGAGGCACCCGGACTTCGGTTGCGGGGTCATCGCGATCTTCGCGCAAAATCATGACCGAATCAGAATCCTCCGTCAAGTTATAAAAGGAGCGAACGATCCAGCCTGTTCCTTCAGGGTTAAGCCGGTTGTTGTCATCGCGGTGCAAATTGTAAATCGCATCAGCATAGGTATTCGGCTGCAACTCAATCACCCGGCAACGACCCACATTCGCACCCACTTCCTGAGCCCGCGCCGTCAAAATCGGAGCGATGTCAATATTCTCCTGCACCCACACACCATCTTTGTCTGTCTTGGGCGGGGTATGGTTCCAAAATCCGTCACACTCCATATCGCCATACGCACTGGCCAGCGGGGCGAATCGAGTATCACCGGATGACTTCCAGTCGACAAAAACCAAGTTTTCCCATTCGCGGGGGTCGGCTTCTTGGTTATAGGAATCAACGATTACGAATCCGGATTGGTCAAACACCGGAAGTTTAGTGTGTGTCATAGGCTCATTTTTGCACTTCGTGCTGGCCGATGGGCCACTCGGGGGCGCGTGTTGTGCAGCATTTTCATAGAACAATGACACTAAATTACCTGCGAGTACAAGCACAATGCGGCGCTTACGGCAGCATTGAGTGATTCAACGCCGGAGTCCATCGGAATCCGAACTTGAGAGAAGCTCCACTTACCGGAAACCCACGTTTCACTCACTCCATGGGCTTCTGAACCAATTACCCAGATCGGGTTGCCTGTGCCCATGGCCGTTTCCGGACCCAATTCAACTGTAGCCTGCCCGCTCAGCACGAAAACGGAACGATCACGTGGCAATACCTCAGGGCCCGCTAATTGAGCGATCGGTACATGAAACAGTGACCCGGCACTGCTACGAACCACTTTTGAATTAAATGGGTCAACACACGAGCCGAAAGTGAGTATTCCTGCAGCACCAGCGGCGTGCGCGGTTCGAATAATGGTCCCCATATTGCCAGGGTCTGCCAGGGAATCAACCACAATTACCTGACCTGAGCTGGACAAGATTTCAGTGGGGTTGCGCTTAACAATCGTGCACAGCGCCAACACACCTTGGGGTGATTCGGACTCACATAACGCACTCATGGCTTCACTGGACACCAATGTCGTGGAGGTATCAAAACTCTCAAATTGCTCAAGATATTCCTCAGTCAGGAACAATTCTTCGATCTGATCACTGGGAGCCATCGCTACCACAGCTGGGCCTTCTGCAAGGAACCGCCCAGCTGTGTACCGATATGACTTCTTGTGAAGTTTAGTTAATTCTTTAACCCGCTCTGACTTACGCGAGGTTATGGTGCGCAATTACGCACTCTGCGTAGTAACCGCGGCGCGAGCGATTTCAACCAACGCGGCGAAAGCAGCTTCGTCATTCACAGCCAGTTCTGCCAACATGCGACGATCCACTTCAATGTCGGCGGCTTTCAAGCCCTGAATAAAGCGGTTATAAGTCATGTCGTGGGAGCGAGCTGCAGCGTTGATGCGCTGAATCCATAGCCGACGGAAATCGCCCTTGCGCTTGCGACGGTCCGCATAGGCGTACACCATGGAGTGGGTGACCTGCTCCTTGGCCTTTCGATACAAACGTGAGCGTTGCCCACGGTAACCAGACGCGCGCTCGAGAACTACCCGGCGCTTCTTATGCGCATTTACTGAACGCTTTACGCGTGCCATAACTTCTCCTGAATGTTTGTTAGTTGAAAACTATTTATGTGTACTCTGGTCGTGAAAGTTTTTTCGGTTCGGTGGTTTAGCGACCAAGCATTTTCTTGACCCGCTTTAGGTCTGCTGGCGCAACTTCAAGATCAGCTGCCAAGCGACGGGTGCGCTTACTCGACTTAACTTCAAGCAAATGGCGGCGGTTAGCCTGCTCGCGCATGATTTTTCCAGTACCGGTTACCTTGAAGCGCTTCTTGGCGCCGCTATGTGTTTTTTGCTTCGGCATTATTTTTCCTTTCAGTCCGTTTCCTGCGAAACAGGAGCAGCGTCGGGTGCAGGAGTGTTCTCCTGCTTCTTTCCTTCAGACTTTTTCCGCAACGGTGCGAGCACCATGAGCATGTTGCGCCCATCTTGCTTCGGAGCGGCCTCTACAAATCCAATTTCAGCAACATCTTCGGCTAGGCGACCCAGTAGCTTTATTCCCAGCTCAGGCCTGCTCTGCTCACGTCCGCGGAACATAATCGTGATCTTTACTTTGTCTCCACCCAAGAGGAAACGCGTCACATGGCCTTTTTTTGTCTCGTAATCATGTGAGTCAATCTTGGGTCGAAGCTTCATTTCCTTAATCACAGTATGCGACTGGTTCCTGCGCGATTCACGGTCCTTAAGAGCTGCTTCATATTTGAATTTGCCAAAATCCATAATCTTGCACACGGGTGGTTTTGACGTAGGTGCAACTTCAACAAGGTCCAGATCTGCTTCAAGCGCAAGACGGAGGGCGTCTTCAATCTTGACAATCCCCACCTGCTCGCCCGCGGGTCCGACAAGGCGCACCTCAGGGACACGAATCCGGTCGTTGATCCTTGGTTCGACGCTGATGGCGCCTCCTATCAGTTGACAATAAATCGACGGTACTTATCCCCCGAACCAAAAAAACTCCGGCGCAGGGCGCACGGAGATATCGGCAGGATGAGGACACCCTGAAGCATGACGCCCCAAAGGGCTCATGCCTTAACCAGAAAGACTTGCTCCTGTGTGCATAAATGCACAAGTTGACTTGTCTTCTGGTGGGAACCGACGCTCCGCTTGCCAGAACTGAGAGCTACCCCAGTTCTGAGTGCGCTCAGGGTAACAGGTAGGAACGAGGACAATTCCGCAGGCCTAGATATTGCCAAGATACCCGCCGTCGAAGCGGTATTCAGTCTGCTTTCCTAGTCTTTCACGCTCGTGCACCGCGATTCCTGCCGGCACGAAGCTATGTAAAACTGAATTTGTCTGAAGAATTTCGCAAACGCGATCGGACACGGAATCTGGTACGTCAAGTTGCAACACTCCATCCGGTAGCTGAGAGAAAGTCACCAGCTCACATACCTCGCCAAGGAGCCCTTGTAACAGGTGAACTGCCCTTTCTCGCTGATCTCGTCCGGTTAGGGTGACTACGTCTTGTAACGTCACCGTCCTTGCATACGGGCCCGCAAGATCAAGGATAAGCGCCTGAGCGTTCTCATCAAGTGCCGCTTCGGCGGCGGCCGGGGCAGAAATGGGCACCGGCCTCGCCCTCGGATTCCATGCTGCCAACGAATCAAGACCCGTGAAACCCAAAAGTCCCAACCGACCATCGGTTGCCCTTAAGCATGCCACGCTCATATCTGAACTCTTATCCCCCGCATTTGGCTGACCAGCAATTTCGGCAACGAGTGCGATAAAAATTCGCGAGGATGACAGCGCTGTCAACAATGGACCAATTTCTACATTTGACATCGCTGCCTGAAGCGTGGGATCCGCCTCGCCAAGGTCTTGTGACCACTGGGACTGGTAGTCCCCAAGGCTCGCCCTCTGCCCACGATCACTTTCGCCATTTTTGGCATGCTCGTGCATATCGATACTGTACGCACGGGAGAATGCGCATGTGTCATCTGCATTGAACAATCAGACTAGAGCCGCAAAAGCGCCACCATCGTGGCTGGTGCTTACCGCTGTTGCCCTGGTGGCGGTGAACCTGCGCCCCGTCCTATCGAGCCTTCCCACTCTCACCAGTGACATTGTCGCAACTACGGGTTGGAGTTCGGCCACAATCGGAGTCCTCACAACAATCCCAGTTTTATGCATGGGAATTTTCGCGCTCACCGTTCCCGCGTTGGCTATGCGCTTTGGTCGCAAGCACTTGGTAATCTTGGCCCTGGTCTCCTTAAGCGTCGCAACGTTGCTCCGAGCGGTCGAAGCAGTACCCGAATTGCTCTTTCTTTCAGCTTTTCTTGCGGGAGTCGGCATCGCATTTGTTGCCGGACTCATCCCCGGAATCGTCAGGGAACAGCTCCCCCACGCCCTCGGTAGGGCAACATCAACCTGGATCGCCGCCCTCATGGTTGGGGCCGCCCTCGGTGGGGCCCTCACCGTGCCCATTGCGCAATCGCTTGGGTCATGGTCACTCGCACTGGCGTTCTGGGCGATCCCGGCGCTTATAGCGCTAGCAGCCTGGACCTTCACCGAACGCAACTCCCCCGCCCATGATCGGCCCTCAACAACGGTGCGAATCCGAGAATTGCCATGGAGAAATAAAATCGCATGGGCGTTGGCAATGAGCATGACCCTTAATTCAATTATCTTTTACAGTTCACTCGCTTGGATTGCGCCTTCCTACCAAGCTCGTGGCTGGACCCAGGAGAATGCTGGATGGCTCTTCGGTCTATTCACCAGTGCTCAGGTTGTGGCCGGCTTCGTGCTCGTCGCACTAGCCGTACGGATAAAATATCGTCGGACACTATTCACCATCGCCATCGTGGCTACCGCAATTGCGCTCATCTCAATGGCTTGGCTGCCCGACTTCTTACCTTGGCTGATTCTCTTGATCCTCGGTTTTTTTCTCAGCGGCACATTCGCAATGACCCTCGGGTTGATCAGCGAATACAGCAAAGATTCAGCCAGTGCTGCTCGACTCTCCGCAATGACGTTCTTTATTACCTACACGGTCGCCGCTGCCGGCCCGTTAATTGCGGGAGTGCTCCTTGACTATTTTGATTCGTGGTCAATGGTTTTCACCATCTTGGCCGGAATTGCTGTGTTGCAATTACTCACGGTCTTGCCACTCCGTCGAAATGTACACGTCGACTAAAGCCTGCACGCCTGAATGTCAGTTACCAGAATGCCTTTTGCCCCTAGTGCAAATAGTTCATCCATAATGCGATGCACATCGATGCTGAGCACCATTGCACGTACTGCAGACCACGCTGGATCTTGCAGCGCAGAAATTGTTGGTGATTCAATACCTGGGGTGATCTCACACGCTTGGGGCAACCGGTCATTAGGTATATCAAAATCGACTAAGACATACGATCTGGCCACATTCACACTATGTAGCCGTCTGCCAAAGGTCTCCTGTGCCTGCGTCCGCTCGGACTTCTCAGGTCGAATCACAATCGCTTCAGATTCCAAAATCGGATCCCCTAGCAATTCCAGTCCAGCGGCACGCAAGGTGGCGCCAGTAGCCACAACGTCAGCTACAGCGTCGGCAACGCCAAGTGCTACCGCGTTTTCGACCGCGCCATCAAGGCGAACTATTTGCCCTGAAATCTGGAACCGATCCAGCCAGGCGCGCAGAAGGCCTTCATAGGAAGTGGCGATTCTCTTGCCATTGAGCTCTGCACGTGAACTTATTGAACCTTTGGGGACAGCCAATCGAAATGTCGATGGGGCAAAGCCAAGCTGCATTATTTCCTGCGCCGGAGCTCCGCTGTCGAGCAACATGTCTCGGCCGGTGATTCCCAAGTCAATAGTTCCCGCGCCAACATAAATCGCAACGTCTTTTGGACGAAGGAAAAAGAACTCAACCTCGTTTGCCAAGTCGGTTACGGTGAGCGCCCTTGAATTAAGTGAGGCCAGATAACCCGCCTCTTTAAGAAGTTGCGCAGCCGGCTGCGCCAATTGCCCCTTATTAGGGATTGCAACCCGCAACATGGCGTGCTCCTTCGGTTCGGAAAATGGTCTATAGGTTCTTGTATATATCTTGAACGCTCAACTCATGTGCGTGCATGAGTATTTCTAGGTGATAAATCAATTGTGAAATTTCTAATGCTAAAGCTTCTTTGCCTTGGTATTCCGCCGCCATCCATACTTCCGCCGCTTCCTCAACGATCTTCTTCCCAATCGCATGAGTGCCCGCCTGAACGAGACGAACTGACGCTGAATTGGTGTCGCCCGTGGCAAGCTTGTGAGACAGCTCCAGATAAAGATCCTCAAAAGTTTTCGTCGAAGGCGTGTGCGTCACGTGCCGAGTCTACCGAAAGCCGGTTGCTGTTGAACTTCCCGTCAGCGCGAACGTGTCCCGTGCCAACAAGGCCATGGAAAGGGCGGCCCCCACCGCCTCCGATCCCTTGTCTTGCGGTGAATCCGCCAAACCTGCTCGGTCAAGCGCTTCCTGCTCACTATCAACAGTCAGTAAGCCAAACCCAATCGGTATCTGGCTGTCAAGGCCCACTCGAAGCAATCCTTGTGTCGCCGCGCTGCAAACATATTCAAAATGTGGTGTGCCACCACGAATCACCACGCCGAGGGCAATCAACGCATCAAATCTCCCGCTTCGCGCCGCAAGTTGGGCCCCCAGGGGTAATTCGAATGCGCCGGGAACCTGGATTAGTTCATACGTAGAGCCGGCTTGTTCACAAGCTAGCGTGGCACCGCCGATTAAGCCGTTCATCACGACCTCATGCCATTGCGCGGCGATTATGCACGTGCGAAGACCTTCTGCGTTTAAGTCCAAATGTGGAGCACTTCCGCCACTCATGAGGTCTCCTTCGGTGGTGCGAACGCGAGAATGCGCTCAACGTATTTGGCAATTGCGTCAACCTCAAGGTTAACTTGGCTGCCCACTTCAAGTTTCCCCAATGTCGTATCTTTCATCGTTGTCGGAATTAGCGAGACACTAAACCACTGGTGTTTCGCGGTGGGTTCCGTCACTGCGACCACCGTTAAAGAAACCCCGCTGACCGTTATTGAACCCTTTTCAACGACGTAACGCGCGATCTCCGGTGATAGGTCAAATGAGATAATTGTCCAGTCTTCACTGGGCTCAATCGATCGCACGACTGCGACGGCATCAACGTGTCCCTGAACGATATGGCCGCCCATGCGACCGGTGAGTGGCATTGCCCGTTCAATATTCACCAAATCACCAATGCTCAAATCCCCCATCGCACTGCGCATGAGTGTTTCGTTCATGAGATCAGCTGAAAAACTTTCGTGATCAAATTCGGTAACGGTTAGGCACACTCCGTTGACTGCAATTGAGGCGCCAACTTTCGCGTCCTCTAACACACCGAGTGCCAAGAACGTCATGTGAGCAGAATCTGAACCAGCGCGTATTGCGCTCACCGAACCCGTGGTTTCAACAATGCCGGTGAACATGGCCCAACTCTAGTGGCTATCCCAGTTCTCCGATCTGGATGAGGTCATCTCCTAAAGTAAAACTTGAAGAGATTTTCACACGGCCCAATAGTGGCGAATTGGTGGCCAACGCCCGCGGACCTGCTCCCAGCGTAATCGGCGCAGTGATGCTGATCACTTCATTTACCCAGCCGGATTCAACAAATGCGGCGGCCAAAGTCGGTCCCCCTTCTAACACGAGATGGTTGACACCCCGGCCCGCTAAGTCGGCGAGAGCAACCTCTGGATCTCGAGTTGCCAAGTGCACAAACTCCTTCGGGGCGACGTTGCGCATGCCCATAACCACCCGCAGTGGCTGGTTCGCTTTGAGAGAACCGTCCACCTCACGGGCGGCAAGACTTGGAGAATCGACCAGAAATGTTTGGGTACCCACCATAACTGCGCCGACCCTCGCACGCAGTTCATGGACGAAACTCCGTGACTGTGTTCCGCTGATCGTGGTGCGTTGACCAATTGCCGCGGCGACTCGCCCATCAAGGCTCTGCGCAAACTTCCACGTCACGAACGGCATTCTTGTGACCATCCGATGGTTCCATTCGCGGTTTAAGGCAGACGAAAGCGCCGAATCGAACCCACCTACGACTTCCAGCCCCGCGTTTCTGAGCACACCAGCTCCACCGCCAGCCTCGCTGGTCGGATCATCTTGCGCATAAAATACGCGGGAAATTCCGGCGTCTATGATTAATTGGGTACACGCAGGAGTGCGACCAAAATGTGAACACGGCTCTAGAGAAACATAAAGATCCGCCTCATGAGCTCCTGCGCCAGCAGTTGCCAGCGCTTCAACCTCGGCATGAGCGGTACCCGCACCACGGTGGACGCCGGTGCCCACCACAATTCCATCTTTGACACACACGGCTCCCACACGTGGATTAGATGAATACGGCCCGAGCTGCGCAAATTCAATTGCCTGCGAAATGAACTGCGGGTCGAATGTCAATTATTACTCCACCAGCGCTTTGAGATCGCGCACGACTTGAGCCGGGTCAGGGTTGGAGTAGACACACGACCCTGCAACGAAAACATTGGCACCAGCTTCCTTGCAATCCTGGATGGTATTTTGGGACACGCCACCGTCAACCTCGATCCACATGTGAGCGCCGCTTAATTCTCTTGCACGGGCTATCTTAGGCATCATGTCGTACATAAATGCCTGACCGCCGAATCCGGGTTCCACCGTCATGATTAAAATCATGTCGAGGTGTTCAAGCAATCCATCAAGTGAATCGAGGTCAGTGCCAGGTTTCAACGCGGCGGCAACTCTTGCCCCCGTGGCACTAATATTCTTGCTCAGCGTCACAGGATTTTTTGCTGCCTCAATGTGAAAAGTGACCGAATATGCGCCCGCTTCGCCATACGCCGGTGCCCACCGATCTGGATCGTCGATCATAAGATGAACATCGACCAGAAGTGATGTGTGGGCAATCACGCCGGCAACCACGGGAAGCCCAAATGAGAGGTTTGGTACAAAATGATTGTCCATGACATCAAGATGAATGAGGTCAGCCACGCCCTCAACTCTTGAGATTTCCTCACTCAACCGTCCCAGATCGCTATTGAGAACACTCGGCGAGATCAACACGATCTCAGACTATCTGCACTGAACTACACCCGGCGTAACAGGGCAAAAAACATGGCATCTGTGGCATGAACATGCGGCCAGAGCTGAACGCATGGTCCTTCTCCTAGGTTACTCACTCCCGGGAACAGTGATCTTGCGTCTTCGAGTTGAACATTTGCTCTTGCGCGAAGAACACTCTCTACAACAGCCCACGTTTCCTCCAAATAGGGCGAGCACGTGACATAGGCGATAATTCCGCCGACTCGCGTTGAATCAATGGCCGCAAATAGTAATTCCTCCTGCAGCTCGGTCAGTTCGAGTGTTTGCTTCTTGGTTTTGCGCCAACGCGCCTCAGGTCGGCGACGCAATGCGCCCAACCCTGAACAGGGAGCATCGAGTAGTACCCGGTCAAAGAACCGATTACCCCAAGGACGCTCCCTCGCATCGCCGGTCAGTAACGTCGCTGAAGGCCCAATGATCTTGCTCATCAGATCCACTCGGTGTGTGTGTTGATCCACTGCAATGAACTCAACTCCAGAAGGTACTGAGTCAGAAATCAGCGCAGCTTTTCCTCCCGGACCTGCGCACATATCCAGCCACGCACTTTCAGGGCCGGTTGGCTCAGCCAATAAAAATGCCTGTGCCACTAGTTGACTGCCTTCATCTTGAACAATGGCGCTACCATCGCGGACCTGATCGAGCTCGAGCGGAATCACGTCGGTGAGAATTCGTGCCTGCTTACTCCAAAGTCCAGAGATAGTCCCTTCAATCTCTGGGTCGCCTTCGCGCACTGCGATTACCGGATGTACGGGAGTGTTATTTGATTTCAAGAGTCTTTCCAGGTCGGGTAACGCAAGCCCATTACGCACCAAAGATTCCTCGAAGGCCTGCACAATCCAGTCTTGATGAGAGTAACGAATTCCCAGGGTCAAAGTTTCGGCATCAAACTCAGATGTAGTGACGCAGCGAAGGACCGCATTCACAAAACCAACGCGCGCCTTTACGTGCCCCAATTCTTTACCCTTGGCAGTCACTCGAGCCAGGGCTGCGCAAGTGTCCACCGCCGCGTGGTCGGGTACCCGCATTGCGTAGATCTGGTGGATTCCGAGCCGCAGGATGTCAATGATTTCCGGCTCAGTGTTCGATAGGGGGCGAGATGAACATTGCTGTGCCATCGCGTCGTAGAGCATTTGATTGCGCAAGACACCGTAGGCAAGTTCAACACTAAAGGCAGCGTCGCGACCGTTTAGCTTGTATTTCCGCAACACCTGAGGAAGCGCTAGGTTGGCGTAGGCCCCTTCATCTCGCACCAAACGCAACAACTCCAGGGCTGCCATGCGTGGCATATCGCCATCAGGATGCTCCTTTGCTTCATCCTCCATTAGACGAATTTCACCCCATCCACGCGCAATCCACGAATCCAATCTGTGGCCAACATGAATTTCTTACCCGGTGGTTTCACGTGATCCAGTTCAAGGGCATAGGTCGCGCTCCCTACGAATACTCTTTTGTCCATCATTAAAACGACTCCCGGATCAAGCTGGATATCACGATTGGGGGACACGGGACCGATTGACAAAGAAATCTCGTGTTCACTTAACGCCATGGTGGTCCACGCTCCCGGTTTAGGTGTCATCGCACGAATCCGACGGTCAATTTCGATCGCCGGCAGCTGCCAATCTATCTGGGAGTCAGACTTTTGTAACTTAGGAGCATAAGTCGCTTGATCGTGGTGTTGTGCAATCGGTGTAATCATTCCAGCTTCTACAGCATCTAGGGTCTGCCTCAGCAAGTGTGACCCTGTGTCCGCAAGCCGAGTGAGCAGTGCTCCGCTGGTGTCCTTGGGATCCACCAATTCCGTTACATGGCCAAGGATCGGCCCGCTGTCCATTCCTTGATCTATTCGGAAAGTTGTCGCTCCAGTGATTGTGTCACCGTGCCAAATGCAGTGCTGAACGGGAGCCGCACCTCGCCACTGCGGCAGCAGCGAGAAATGCAGGTTGATCCAGCCATGTGCGGGGATGTCCAACATGGTCCCAGGGATCAGTTGGCCGTAGGCCACCACAGGGATCGCATCAGGTTGCAGCTCACGAAGTACCGCATCAATCTCACGGATCGAGTCCGGGCACAAGACCTTGATGCCGTATTTTTCGGCTAACGCATGTACCAGACTTGGTTGCACTTCGCGCCCCCTACCGGCCCTCGCCGGAGGTTGGGTGATTACGGCCAAAACTTCGTGTTGAGACGAAATTAACGTTTCCAATGCTGGCCGCGCCACATCAGGGGTTCCAGCGAAAACTAATTTCAATTTACATCCACTTGGGCGAAATTGCGTGCGGACTCGTTTTCACGACTAATTCGTCTCCGAACCAATCACTAGCCCGGATCTGTTTCATGGCTTCTTTTCGTTCCTCTGGTGTGAGGCGGTCAATGAAAATGATTCCATCAAGGTGGTCCGTCTCATGCTGTACACACCGAGCCATGAGATCCGCGCCAACCAACTCGATTGGTTCACCGTGCATATTGAAACCCCTTGCGATGAGACTTCGCGAACGCGGAGTGTCAAATGAAAGCCCCGGAAGTGACAAACACCCTTCCTCCCCTAGCTCTGTGTCATCGGAGAGTTCCAAAGTGGGGTTTACAACGTGACCCAGCTCTTCCTCAACCCAGTAGGTAAACACGCGAAGGGAAACACCCAGTTGAGGTGCTGCCAGTCCCACGCCTGGCGCATCTTGCATAGTGTCGGTGAGGTCTGCCACTAATTTGCGCAATTCCTTATCAAAATCCACAACCTCTGTTGCGGGGGTCCGCAAAACCGGGTCGCCAAAAATTCTAATGGGTTGAATCGCCATGTCCCAAGTGTAGGACATGGCCGACCGGGTCAGAAATCACGCGGATCGATCTGGATTCGTACAAAAGAAGACTTCGGATCAGCCGAGCGAGTTCGCATAATGTAAGTCAAAGCCTCGGTCAGAGCCTTGCCCTGTGCCCGACGCACCATGAGAAAAACTTGTGAAGGGTCTCCTTCGATCGGTCCTAACAATCGCGCCTCAACTTTTTCCTGTGCACTTGAGGCGACATCCATTACGGCATTACGGTCCCCGATCAGCAGTGCTACTCGAGCCGAAGGCGCCAAATGAGCCTGGGCGCGATCGGCCAACTCACGCTCAGCAAACCAAGGACTATCCCAACGGGCTAAAGCCTGGCTTTCTCTGCTCCCCGGATCGCCCGTGAGTACAACTGGTGCGCCGACCCTGGCCCTCACGGCCGCTGAAAACCCTCGGCGAGCCAACGACTCACTGGCAGTTAAGGAAATCGAATGTGATGCCATGTCCAAAATCACAACAGCAGCGAATCCATTTTTCGCGTAAGGCTCTGCACCTTGAGTTGCGACCACAATGCGCGAATGTCCATCAACATTGGCGATCACGTGCTCCTGCTGTGACCACAACACAGGTGTCCCCGCAAATGCCCGCCCCAACTCTTCGGCTGTTCGTTCGGCTCCTATCGCAAGTGCCTTGATTTTTCTTCCGCCACATGCACATTTCCAACCACCGGATCCGCAACGACCGCACATTGCCTGCTTCTGGGAATAATCAGCATGTGTAAATCGAATGGGTCCGCCACAGGCGCATACAGCTCGCTCACCGCACTGGGTGCACAGGAATGCTGGGATATATCCGCGTCGACCCACAGATACCAACACTGGTCCCGCCGGAAGTGAATCCTTAATGGCCTGCCACGCTAGTCGTGGGATTCGAGATTGATATGGATCACGCTCAACAACAGTGTCAGTCAGCGTGCGAACATGTGAGCGAAAGATCTCGACAGCGGACTTTTCGGCAGTAATGCTTTCGCACCATCCTGACTCGCACCAGGACGTTGTTACTACTGACCGAATATAGCCGCCCACGATCAGCGAGCAGTCACTTTGGTGACTACGTAAAGCAGCTACCTCTCTCGCATCCCAATATGGTGCATGCGGATCACTGTATGCATCATTGAAATCATCCCACATGATTATTGCCTTGAGATTGTGAACTGGCGCAAATACCGCCGACCGAGTCCCGATCACGATCTTTGCACTCCCCGAACGCACCTCGAGAAAATTTTGGTACCGCTGGCCCTGACCCAGGTGGTGCGAAATAATTCCAGCGTCACTAATCATTGCCGCTAGGCGCTCAATAGACGAAGCGTCAGGGACGAGAACAATCACTCCGGCCGCGGAGTCGTGCGCCCGAACAGCGTCAACGAGTGCCGCTATTTCCTGCCACCAAGATGATGCCGGCGCGCTACACCAAGCTGCCCGAATCCGATCCCCCGATCTCAATGTGAATATAAGTTCTGATCCTCTTGCGTAACGAGCCCAGGGATCATCTTCTTGGGGTGCCATATCGACGATTCTTTCGATATTGTGGGCGACTCCAGCCTTAGATTTACTGGGAACGGCCGCTCGTACTACATCCCAGAACATTCCAATATAACGCTCGGCAACACTGCGTACCAATTCAATCGTCTCAGCGGTGAGTGCTGGACCGACCGCGCGCTCAATGAAAGCTAGCTTGGCAAACTCTGAAACCATGATCCGGTCGACAACAATCGCATCGGCCAATTTCCCGGCAAAGCGCACCCGAACTCGATCCCCGACCTGGCATTGCGATTCGATGCCTGCTGGGACCAGATAATCGAAATCTCGGTCCAGATGGGACACAGGAACGTTGACCCGGACTCGAGCGACCGGATTCACTCCCGCAGGGGAGACAATCTTCTTCGCACGCACTTGCGCTCTTTTGCGCACAGCCGGTGGATCAGCCAATAAGAAGAGCTGATCACCCGTTTCCATATGCGCCTATTCGATCACCCGCGGGAAATCTGACACTAATTCTTGATCGCAGCCGCGAGTAAATCCGCACGATCCACTCGTTCCCAAGTGAAAAGTCCACCTTCTGTCATTCGACCAAAGTGTCCATAGGCCGCGGTTGGCCGATAAATCGGCCGCAAGAGCTCCAAGTCTCGAATTATCGCAGCAGGACGAAGGTCAAAGACACTCAATACCGCCTGTTGAATTTGCTCATCGGATACAACACCGGTGCCAAAAGTCTCAACGAACACTCCCACCGGATGCGCTTTACCAATTGCGTAGGCGACTTGAACTTCACACCGGGTTGCCAAGCCAGCCGCCACAACATTTTTTGCCACCCACCGCATTGCATAGGTTGCTGAGCGGTCCACCTTTGACGGATCCTTGCCCGAAAATGCGCCACCGCCGTGACGAGCCATCCCACCGTAAGTGTCAACGATAATTTTTCGACCGGTAAGTCCGGCGTCTCCCATAGGTCCACCTACAACAAAGTTTCCGGTGGGATTCACAAGCAGTCGGACTTTGGAAGAATCTAAGTCCACATTTTCCAAAATCGGGTCCACCACAAATTTCTTTACCTCGGGTGAAAGCGTTCCGTCCAGATCAACGCCTTCGGCGTGCTGGCTACTCACGACTATTGTTTCAATGTGAAGCGGCTGATCATTTTCGTCGTATGCGATGGTGACCTGGGTCTTACCGTCTGGCCGCAAGTAGCCCATCTGGCCGGACTTACGGACAGCCGATAATTGCTGGGCCAACTTGTGGGCGAGTGAGATGGGTAGTGGCATTAGGTCGGGTGTATCCATGCAGGCGTACCCAAACATCAGCCCTTGGTCACCGGCACCTTGACGGTCCAACGGGTCGGCGCTGCCACCCTCACGTTCTTCAATTGCGTCATTGACGCCTTGGGAAATATCGGGTGATTGTTGTCCGATAGATACGGATATGCCGCACGACCCGCCGTCGAATCCTTTTTCCGAACTGTCGTATCCGATCTCAAGCACGGTGTCCCGCACCAAACTCATGACATCCGCGAAACCTTCAGTGGTCACTTCACCAGCAACATGCACCTGTCCGGTCGTGAGCATGGTTTCAACCGCAACGCGACTGGTAGGGTCCTGTCGAATCAGATCGTCGAGGATCGCGTCACTGACCTGATCTGCCATTTTGTCTGGGTGGCCTTCGGTTACTGACTCCGAAGTAAATAGACGATGCGCCACGTGACTCCCCTTTTCGTTTGCGAATGAATTTCGGTGACTAAATTTTAATCTTGCGGGACGTCGAGTCTACCTGATCCAGCAGCTGGGCAAGCCTATGAACCACAGCGTGGCCAACATTTAATTTGGATCCCAAGATTGGCGCAACGGTTTGATCGACTTCAATTAACAGGACTTCAGTGTTCTCTGATCCAAATATTTCACCGTTGCTCACATTATTGACCACAATTGCATCTGCGCCCTTCGCCGCCAGCTTTGCGGATCCAAGTGCAATCAAGTCTTCGCGGATTCCCGAGGTTTCAGCCGCAAATCCGATGATAATTGGCTTGGTTCCCAAAACTCTCTGCCGGCAAATATCCGTCAAAATATCTATGGTCGGCTCAAGCTCGAGATTTTGATACCTGTCCGCCTTTTTGATCTTGGCGGCTGATTGCTGCGCGGGGCGAAAATCTGCAACGGCAGCTGCCATGATAACGCCATCAGGTTGCCCGTCCATCAAGCCCGTGAGAGCTTTATGCATTTCCGCACTGCTCTTTGTCTGAATCACTTCTGCCCCTGCAGGTGGATCAATGTCCATGTGCCCAACAACGAGGGTTACCCTCGCACCCGCCGCGAGTGCCGCTCTCGCCAAAGCAACACCCTGTTTGCCGCTACTCCTATTACCGATATAACGCACCGGATCCCAATCTTCTTGGGTCCCTCCCGCACTAATGACAATGTGGCGAGCGGCGAGTGCACCGGTATTGGCATGGAACTGGGCCTGCAGTGCATCGAAAATTTCTTGTGGAGCTGGAAGCCTGCCCTTTCCGCTATCGGTTCCGGTCAAAGGACCCGTATCCGGTTCAAGAACTATGTAACCGCGGTTGCGCAAACTCTCGACATTGGCTCGTGTTGCCGGGTGCTCCCACATTTGCGTATGCATAGCGGGGGCGAGCACCACGGGGCATGTGGCGGTCAAAAGAATGTTTGACAACAAGTCACTCGCTAATCCGTGTGTTGCCCGAGCCATAAAGTCAGCAGTCGCCGGCGCAATCACTATGAGGTCCGCGCCAATTCCTTCTGCAACATGGGTTACGTCTGCACCGCCATCCCACAAGTTGGCCTTGATGGATTTACCGGAAAGAGCCTCAAATGTGGGTTGCCCGACGAAACGCAGTGCATTCAACGTGGGAACAACGCTCACTTCATGTCCTGCTCGCGTGAGCAGGCGCAACAACTCCACCGACTTATATGCAGCTATGCCGCCGCATACGCCCAGGATTACCCGAGGCAAGTTAGTCCTGCTCAACCTCGACGCTTGCAGCAGCCAGACCATTGTCGGTGCCACCGGATGCAATCGGTGATTCAGGGAATGTTCGTTCGGAAGTCAAAAGCCCTGCGTCAATCTCGCGAAGGGAAATCGACAGTGGCTTCTCTTGTGCATGGGTCTCAACAAGCGGCCCGATGTATTCAAGGAGTCCCTCACCCAATTGTGAGTAATACGCATTGATCTGGCGAGCACGCTTGGCGGCATAACTGACCAAGGAAAACTTTGAATCAGTTTTAGTCAACAGGTCGTCAATGGATGGGTGGGTGATGCCTTCAGGTCGTGCGTTCATGAATCCTCATTTCGCGGGTTATTAAATAAGTCTAGCAAAGCCTGAGCCGTGTGGGTCACATCGGAGTTCACCAGAACGTGATCAAATTCAGAAATCGCGGCCATTTCCTTGTGTGCTATTTCCAATCGGGTCGCTAAAGTCTCCTCGTCTTCGGTCCCTCGGCCTCTCAGCCGGGCGTCTAACTCGGCAACACTCGGGGGTGCAATGAACACTAAAGTCGCCTGCGGTGCCCGCTCTCGTACTTGACGGGCCCCCTGAACTTCGATCTCCAAGATCACTGGCACGCCAGTTTGGCGACTCGCCTGGACCGGCTCGCTGGGCGTTCCATATCTATTTCCTGCATATTGAGCCCACTCGAGCATGTTGCCGGTCTCAACCATCCGGGTGAATTCCAGATCAGAGACGAAAAAGTACGAGGCGCCTTCACGCTCCCCCGTTCGCGGAGCCCGTGTTGTCGCCGAAACCGACAGCCACATCTGAGGGTTCAACTCGAGTGCTCGAGCCACCACAGTGCTTTTCCCAACACCGGATGGACCCGACACCACAATCAGTGGTGCGATGTGGTCTAGCTCGGGACTCATCTCATTCACGCTGAACCAATTTCTCGAGCAATTGCATCAGCGGCTTCTTTCAGATTCGGGCTGCCAGTAATGGGTCGTCCAATGACGAGTAAATCTGCCCCAGAATTAAATGCCTCCTTCGGCGTCATCACTCGCCTTTGGTCACTGGGCACCGACTCTGCGGGGCGCACCCCCGGGGTAATCAAGATTATCCCGCCACCCACTTCAGCACGAACCCGAGCAACTTCATGTGGTGAACACACGATCGCTCTGGCGCCTGCCGAAACAGATGAAGCAGCCTGCCGCAATACCGTGTCCTGTGCCGGCGTGCAGATCCCCACTTCGGCGAGTACTTGGTCATCGAGGCTTGTCAACACGGTCACCGCGGCAACCAAGGTCTCGGGTAATTCCTGACATGCCGCTCGCACCATGTCAGGTCCTCCGGAGGCATGCACGGTCAGGAACTTTGGCGTATAGCGGGATAGGGCTGCGGCAGCTCCCGCCACCGTATTAGGGATGTCGTGTAATTTCACATCAAGGAACAGATCACAACCACTCTCGCGGACCACCTCAATTGCGTCTGCACCATTGCGGTAGAAAGTTTCTAATCCAATTTTGAGCGTGGAGACAACCTCCTGCGTCTGCCACGCCCACTCTCGCAGTACTTCAATTTTTTGCGCATCAAGTGCCACAGCAATTGGAGCTGTTCCCATTGAATGCCTTTCTTTTCCCACTGGCTATTCGGAGATGAAATCCCAGTCCGGTTCACTTTCATCTTTGGACTCACCCGTTTCGTCCTCGATTACGGCCTCACTTACTTCTCTGTGCGCGAACGAAATAGCTTGCGTGAGGCTTTCGAAACCGCGATTGCGTAGTTCTTGCTCCAGTTCTTTCTGAATTCGCATTGGTGCCCCTGGGTCGTTAAAGATTGAAGTCCCTACCGAAATCGCATTAGCGCCAGCAAGAACCATTTCGAGGGCATCTTGGCCGGTTCTGACCCCGCCCATTCCAATAATGGGCACATTGGGCAATGCGCTTCGGATCTGCCAGATACACCGCACCGCAATTGGCCGGATCGCAGGGCCGGAAAGTCCTCCGGTCACACCCGCGAGGACCGGCCGCATCGTCTGCGTATCGATGACCATGCCCAAAAGCGTGTTTATAACTGACACGCCGGTCGCGCCCGCCTGTGATACTGATGTTGCGATCTCAACAATGTCTGTGACATCGGGCGACAACTTCGCAAAAATTGGAATCTTGTTATCGCTATTTCGCCGAACAGTTTGAATTATTTGCGCAGAAGTGTCAGCCCGACAAGCAAACACTTGACCGCGGTCTTCGACATTGGGGCAAGAAATATTGACTTCAATTGCATCGAAACCTCCTGCGACGCGGAGCTTGGCCGCAACTTTACCGAATTCGTCGGCTGTTCCACCAGCAATGGAAACGATAGTGCGCGCTCCCCTCCGCTGTAACCAAGCAAGATCAGTTTCCAGAAAACTTTCGACACCAGGGCCTTGCAGCCCAATCGAGTTCAACATGCCACTCGGAGTTTCCGCCATGCGTGGCGTTGCTCGGCCGGACCTCGGTGCCAACATGATGCTCTTGGTGACGATGCCACCGATCGCAGTGATGTCGAAATAGTTGTCGAGTTCGCGTCCAGCCGCAGCACAACCGGAAGCTGTCAACACGGGTGACTGCAACTCAAGTGAACCCAACTGGGTCCGCAGATCGAATGTTGATTCAGGTGCGGCCTTGCCCGTTGAAATTATGGTTCGCGTCATGATCGCAACCTCTCCCCGCCCCAAGTTCCCTCTGGGATTGTGCCGATATCGGCCCAGCGAACCCGATCACCTCTGAACACAGGTCCCTCAACACAGGAGCGAAGCATGCGGGTGACACCGTCTTCACCGATTACGGGTAGCACGCAGGTCATACAGACACCAATCCCACAGGCCATGGACTCTTCGACCGAACATTGACTAAAAATCTTCCGCATCGTGCACTCCTCAGCAACGCTGGCCAACATCGGCATCGGGCCACACGCGTAAACGACATCAACTTTAGATGAATTGAGGGTGTCAATTAAGCAGTCAGTCACCCTTCCGCGGATTCCTGCCGTGCCGTCTTCCGTGGCCAAAGTTAACGATGTTGACACACGTTTGAGTTCGAGACCTCCATAAAGTTTTTCCTCGGTGGATGCCCCAATAATTGTGTCAACCCGGCAACCACGCTCACGCAAAGCTTGCGCCAACATGATCAATGGAGCCGCACCGTAACCACCTCCCACAAGGACGCAGGTGACCGGTTTGGTGGGAAGCGTAAACGGTTTGCCCAACGGCCCGACCAAATTTACGGGATCATGACGCCGCAATTTGGTCAGCCATTGCGAACCCTTACCCACAGGGGAGACAACAAAATCAAGTGTTCCGCCATACATGCCTCGAGCTTGCACACCTTGAATTGCGAACGACCTGCGAAGAACCATTGAACTTTCTTCCCCGCCCATGCTGACGGTCACGAATTGCCCCGGCCGGGCTCGCTCAGTGATCCCCGGCGCAGTTACCGACATCAGGAAGTACTTACCTGTTCGCTGTACATCAAGCACTTCACCATTTACCTGGATCGCACCAGAATTTGCACCTTCACTTGCACCCGCTCTCATAGGCCCACGCTACACGTTGTCCCAGTGCATGCCTTGTACATGCTCTTGGATGGACTTCACATACGGCTGGTCGTGTAAAAGGGAGTCGATACCCTGCACTGCAGCAGCCACTCCTTGCACGGTTGTGATGCATGGAACTCCACGAAGAACCGCGGCGGTGCGAATTTCATATCCATCTCTTCGAGGGCCAACGCCATACGGGGTGTTAATAATCAGGTCAATTTCACCGGCGTTAATTAACTCCACCGCTGTCGGCTCTCCACCCGGACCGACGCCCTCAAATTGCTTTCTGGTCAACCGCGCGGGCACACCATTGCGTTGTAATATATCGGCGGTGCCTTCCGTCGCAACAATTTCAAAACCAAGGTCTGAGAGTCGCTTCACGGGGAAAATGGCTGAGCGCTTATCCCGATTCGCGAGCGAAACAAATGCGGTTCCCCGCGTTGGCAACCCACCACTAAAAGCAGCGACCTGTGACTTGGCGAATGCCACCCCAAATGAAGTATCAATACCCATGACCTCCCCGGTTGACTTCATTTCTGGACCCAAAACTGTGTCAACTCCATGGAAACGTCCGAATGGCAACACAGCTTCCTTCACTGATATCGGACTGCCTGCAGGCAATTGCCCACCGTCACCGAATCTGGGAAGGACTCCACCTGCACGAAGCATTGCAATACTCTCGCCCGCCATGATTCGAGCCGCCGCCTTCGCAATTGGCACACCCGTTGCCTTGGACACAAATGGCACGGTTCGAGATGCGCGCGGGTTAGCCTCCAAGACATAGAGCACGTCCGATGCGAGGGCAAATTGGATATTGATTAATCCCCGAACACCGACTCCGGCAGCAATCGCATGGGTTGAGTGTCGGATCCGCTCAATCTCTTCTTTGCCCAAAGTAATCGGGGGCAACGCACAGGCGGAGTCGCCAGAGTGAACCCCCGCCTCTTCAATGTGTTCCATCACGCCCGCGAGGTACAGATCTGTGCCATCAAAGAGCGCGTCCACATCTATTTCCACGGCATCGTCGAGGAAGTGATCCACCAAAACCGGATGCTCGGGGTTGATTTGGGTTGCCCGCTCCAAATAGTCCCTCAGCATTTCCTCTTCATAAACGATTTCCATGCCTCGGCCGCCCAGAACATAGCTTGGTCGCACCAACACTGGATAGCCGATTCGATTTGCAATTTCCCGTGCCTGAGCAAATGAGCGGGCAGTCCCATGAGCGGGTGCCGGAACTTTCGCCACATCGAGCACTCGAGAGAACACTTCTCGGTCCTCAGCCGAATGAATCGCTTCGGGCTGGGTGCCAATAATGGGCACACCCGCGTCAGCCAGCGGCTGCGCCAATCCAAGTGGGGTCTGGCCACCCAATTGCACGATCACTCCGACAAGTTCCCCGGCCGCACGCTCAACATCGATTACCGCCATAACGTCTTCGAATGTGAGCGGCTCAAAATACAAGCGGTCCGAGGTGTCGTAATCCGTTGATACTGTCTCCGGATTGCAATTGATCATGATTGTTTCAAATCCGACTTCACTCAGAGTCATTGCGGCATGTACACAGGAGTAATCAAATTCAATTCCCTGACCAATTCGGTTCGGTCCTGAACCTAAAATAATAATCTTGCGACGATCAGAAGGAACTACTTCAGTTTCAAAGTCGTATGACGAGTAATGATAAGGAGTCTTGGCCGCAAACTCAGCCGCACAAGTGTCAACAGTTTTGAAAACCGGGAGCACCCCAAGCTGTATGCGCAATTCTCTAATGTGCGATTCACCAACACCACGCAAAGTGGCGATTTGTAAATCACTAAAACCGAGCGACTTAGCTTCACGCAGCAACGGGGCCAACAAGTCTCGACCTTGTTGAATCAGATCTGCGGTTTCATTGATTCGAACTATTTGATCTAGGAACCACGGATCAATATTTGTGGCCTCGTTGACCTGCACAATTGTGGCTCCCAGCCATAATGCACGCTGTACAAGTGAAAGTCGGGAGTCATGTGGGCGCTTCATATCTTCCAATAGCCGCGCGATCTCTCCTGTGTCACGAGGTTGCGCCCAGGCGAAGATTGCCGATTTTTGTTCAATAGAGCGCAGTGCCTTCTGCAGCGCCTCAGGGAAATTTCGGCCAATTGCCATCGCCTCCCCGACACTTTTCATGGTGGTGGTCAACGTCGTATCAGCTCCCGGGAATTTTTCGAATGCGAAACGAGGCACTTTCACAACGATGTAGTCGAGGGTGGGCTCAAATGAAGCTGGGGTCTCCGCTGTAATGTCATTCTGGATTTCGTCGAGTGAATACCCGATGGCCAGCCTTGCCGCAATTTTAGCGATGGGAAAACCTGTCGCCTTGGACGCTAATGCTGATGATCGTGAGACTCGAGGGTTCATCTCAATCACAATGAGACGTCCGTCGTCGGGGTTAACGGCGAACTGGATATTGCATCCACCAGTATCCACTCCGACCGCGCGAATAATGTTTATCCCAACATCGCGCAACTTTTGAAATTCTCTGTCGGTCAATGTCAACGCAGGGGCAACAGTGATGGAATCCCCCGTGTGCACTCCCATGGGGTCAACGTTTTCGATCGAGCACACCACAACTACGTTGTCGTTGTGATCTCGCATAAGTTCTAGTTCATATTCTTTCCACCCAATAATGGACTCTTCCAGCAATACCTCAGAGGTTGGACTCGCCTTTAAACCAAGCCCAGCGATTCGGTGCAAATCCTCCTCACTGTACGCGATCCCAGAACCCGCGCCCCCCATGGTGAAGGACGGCCGCACAACAACGGGATAACCCAGCTCGATTACCCCGGCAAGACAATCTTCCATGGTGTGACAAATTCGGGAATTTGCGCTCTCAGCACCGATCTCTAGAACGATTTTGCGAAACTTTTCGCGATTTTCCCCGCGCTCAATTGCTTCAATATTTGCACCGATCAACTCAACGTTGTATTTTTCGAGGATGCCAGCCTTGTCAAGTGCAATGGCAGCATTGAGGGCCGTCTGTCCACCTAATGTGGGCAGCAACGCATCGGGTCGTTCTTTTGCAATTACCAATTCAAGGTACTCGGTTGTAATGGGTTCAATGTAAGTTGCATCGGCAAACTCTGGGTCGGTCATAATGGTTGCTGGATTCGAATTTACCAAGATCACCCGAATCCCTTCTTCGCGCAATACTCGACAGGCTTGTGTGCCCGAGTAGTCAAACTCACAAGCCTGCCCAATAACGATTGGCCCCGATCCAATCACCATGACTGAGTTAATATCGTGACGCTTAGGCATGTGCGCCCATCTTCTCTAGAAAACGGTCAAAGAGGTAATCAGAATCATGTGGACCTGCAGCGGCCTCGGGGTGGTACTGGACACTGAATGCAGTGAGGTCTAGCAACTCGATCCCTTCCACGACGTTGTCGTTCAGGCAAATATGTGAAATCCGTGCACGACCGAACGGGGTGTCAAAATCACGTGAGTTTGGGGCGCGCACCGCGAAACCATGATTGTGCGCGGTGATCTCCACTTTCCCGGTGGTGAGATCTTTAACCGGCTGATTGATCCCGCGGTGTCCGTACTGCATTTTGTACGTGTCCAGACCTAGTGCGCGACCGAGAATCTGATTTCCGAAACAAATTCCAAACAATGGCATCTTGGCTTTGAGTGCTTTCTGCACTAGGCCTACGGCGTCGACCGCGCTTGCCGGGTCCCCCGGTCCATTGGACAAAAATATTCCATTGGGTTTCAGAGCCACGATCTGCTCCCATTTGGTGTTCGCATTCACCACGTGCACCTCGATGCCGCGCTCCGATAGGCGTTGGGGAGTCATGGACTTGATGCCAAAATCGACAGCCACACACGTTGCCTTTTTCTGTCCTTTCGCGGTAACAACATAACTTTCCGCGGTACTTACTTGGTCAGTAAAACTCGCGCCCAGCATGACAGGGGACTGCGCGACAGCCTTAATTAGTCCCTCTAAATTATCACTATCTGAGCCAGAAAAAATTCCCATGCGCATCGAACCTTGTTCACGCAAGTGTCGAGTGAGCGCCCGAGTATCAACTCCTTCAATGCCTACGATTCCATTGATTGCGAGTTCATCTGCGAGTGTGCCGGTCGCACGCCAATTGGATACGACACGAGAGGATTCCCGGACTACAAAACCAGAAGGCCACATACGGAGTGATTCGCTATCTTCACGGTTGACGCCGGTGTTGCCGATGTGTGGAGCCGTCATGACCACGATCTGACCGCAATAAGAAGGATCCGTGAGGGTCTCTTGGTAGCCAGTCATGCCGGTTGAAAAGACTGCTTCGCCAAAGGCCGTCCCTGGCGCACCGAACCCCTTACCAACTAGCGAATATCCGTCTTCGAGAACCAATACAGCCCGACCCACGCTGCCCATCACACACTCATCTCACTTTCGAGTAATTTAATCATTTTCTGATGACCTGCGCCAGTATTATCGACCACTGCAGTTTCACAACGGGTTTCTCCTAGATCTGGCATAATCCAGAGCAGACCTGACCACCAGCGTGATCGTATCGACCATCGCCTGACCGTTGACCAATTCTCATGCATTGAGCACGCCGCCTTTGACTTGATGTACGCCATTAAAAAAAACATCGGTCACTGATACCGGAAGGGTCATGCCCGCATACGGTGTATTTCCCGACAGTGATGCGAGCTGTTCTGCGACTACCAAGCTCCCTTGGTCAGGGTCAATGAGGACTATGTGGGCGCTTTCGCCAACCGCCAGCGGTCGACCGTGATTGGTTGCACGACCAATTCTTGCGGGTGCACTCGACATCCGATCACTCAAGGTCCGCCAATTCCAATTTGGTACATCTCGCATCGCAGATACGACCACGCCCAACGCAGTTTCTAGTCCAAGCATTCCAAATGCCGCATTGTCCCATTCGCAATCCTTGGCTTCATGTGGATGGGGAGCATGATCGGTTGCAACTATGTCGATCGTTCCATCTAGCAAAGCTTCGCGTAATGCGATCGTATCCGCACGAGACCTCAACGGTGGATTGACTTTGTACACCGGATCAAAACCGGAAACAAGGTCCTCGGTGAGCAGTAAGTGGTGCGGGGTCACTTCGGCAGTAACTCGAACTCCCATTTCCTTGGCCCATCGGATTATTGCGACGCTGCCTGCTGTTGATACGTGGCAGATGTGCAGCCTCGAGTCTACGTGTAGGGCAAGAAGTACGTCGCGGGCAATAATTGCCTCCTCCGCGACCGCGGGCCACCCCGTCAACCCAAGTATTCCCGACAGTTCACCCTCGTTCATCTGGGCGCCCTGTGTCAACCGTGGGTCCTGTGCGTGTTGGGCGATAACGCCATCAAAAGTTTTTACATATTCCAACGCTCTGCGCATGAGCAGGGGGTCAAATACGCAGTACCCATCGTCGCTGAATACGGTCACTCCAGCAGCCGAGGCAGCCATGGCTCCTAACTCGGCCAGAGCTTGGCCGTGCAGGCCAATACTTACGGCTCCCACGGGGAACACATCGACTAGGCCGGTTTGGCGACCAATGCGCCACACTTGCTCGACCACACCGGCCGTGTCGGCAACCGGTGCTGTGTTGGCCATGGCAAATACAGCCGAAAATCCACCCAAAGTAGCCGCGCGCGAACCCGATGAAATGGTTTCGGCGTCCTCTCTCCCTGGCTCGCGTAAATGCGCATGCAGATCAACAAACGAGGGCAGGCAGACCCGTCCTTTTGCCTGCACCACCTCGAGATTTTCGGGGTCAAGCCCAACGCCAATCTCCGCGATACACCCATTTATTATCCGAATGTCTTGTTCGTCTTCGCCGTATGGCCGTGCACCCACAATCAAGTATGAATTAAGCGACACTGGCATCTCCCCCAATTAGTAGGTACATGCTTGCCATGCGCACTATGAGCCCATTGACCACCTGTTCTGTAATCACACTTCGTCCACTATCTGCCACCTCGGCCGTAATTTCCACACCGCGATTCATTGGTCCAGGATGCATCACGATCGCGTGCTCAGGCAGTTCCTTGGCTCGTTTACGGTTAAGACCAAATGTTCGACTGTATTCAAGTTCACTCGGGAAGAAAGTTCCATTCATACGTTCCTGTTGAACCCGTAACATCATGATTGCATCCAACTCAGGCAAGTGGGCATCTAGGGAGTAGCTCACTTCACACGGCCAGTTCTCAATGCCTACTGGCAATAGCGTGGGTGGGCCAATCACTATAACTTTGGCACCGAGTATTCCCAAAAGAAAAATATTGGAACGCGCAACCCGTGAGTGTAAAACGTCGCCCACAATTCCAATTGTCAATCCGGCAAAATCATTTGCCCCGGGGCGCAGGTGCGCTCTAAGGGTAAATGCGTCGCCGAGCGCTTGAGTTGGGTGCTCATGTTTTCCATCGCCAGCATTAAGCACACTGGATTCCAGCCACCCGGCATGCGCCAACCTGTGAGCTGCTCCCGGCGAAGGGTGACGCAAGACAATCATGTCGGCGCCCATCGCATTCAAGGTCAGTGCCGTGTCTTTCAAACTCTCGCCTTTGGAAACACTCGACCCATTTGCTGAAAATGTCACCACATCCGCAGAGAGTCTTTTTGCAGCTCGCTCAAATGAAATCCTAGTCCGAGTTGAGTCTTCATAAAAAAGATTCACAACAGTTCGGCCGCGCAATGTCGGCAATATTTTGGTCCCACCATCGGTTACTCGGTTCAACTCGATAGCAGTGTCAAGAATTCCCACGGTGTCCTCCCGGCTCAGTTCCTGAACCGAGATGAGGTGCTTCATAGTTGCTCTATCGTTGATTGAATGACGACTTGATCAACCGAGTCGATTTCGCTTATCTGCACGGAAACTTTCTCGCTCAACGACGTGGGAAGGTTTTTCCCAACGTAATCAGCTCGAATGGGCAACTCCCGGTGTCCCCGATCAACCAGTACTGCCAGTTGAACAACGGCCGGGCGCCCATACTCATTGATTGCGTCAAGCGCCGCTCGAATGGTGCGCCCAGAAAACAGAACATCGTCAACCAAAATAACCGTTTTCCCGTCAATCCCTTCAGCAGGGAGGCGCGTCTGCTCTAAGGCTTTGGTCGGACGCATTTGTAGGTCATCCCGAAAAAGGGTGACGTCCAAGGACCCGACCGGAATACTGATTTTCTCGATGTCACCAATATTTTTAGCCAGTCGCTCGGCGATAGGGACACCGCGGGTGGGAATGCCCATGATCACAAGATGAGAAACGTCCTTCACATTTTCAACAACTTGATGGGCGAGCCTGCGCAGCGCCCGGGAAATATCCTCTGAATCGGCGACCATCCGACTGCTAGTTCGAGAAGAACTTGCGGATGCGCCCGAAAATGGCTCGCTCATGTATTCGCCCTTCCCCGCCTCACTGGACGAGTCTTAAAGGTGTGTGAACTAGGTTGACAAGCGTTGGTGCAAACCTACCCGATCCTTTGGATGGTGCTAGACACCACCACCGCGACCCGCGGTTCCCATTTTGTGAACGCGCATACCGTTTGTCGTTCCTGGAACACCAGGTGGCACTCCTGCAACAATCACCACGCGCTCCCCGGCACTGGCTCGCCCAATATCTAACAACGCTTTATCGACCTGGGTCACCATGTCATCGGTATGGCTTACTTGTGGGACCAGAAAAGTTTCGACCCCCCAAGTCAAAGATAACTGGCTACGAACCCGGGGATTAGGCGTAAACGCAAGTAGGGGGGTGCGGGCGCGCCAACGTGCAATCAACCGAGCCGACCTACCGGTTTCGGTGAATGCAATCAAATGCGTGGAACCGATTCCGTTCGCGACGTCGACCGCGGCGTGTGTAAGAGCTCGGGCAGTCGAACCAGTCGGCGAGTCCTGCAACGCAGGAATTCGATCGAGGGCTTCTTCCTCCAAGTGCTCAATAATCGTAGACATCGTTGACACCGCATGCGAAGGTCGCGCACCAACGCTTGTCTCACCCGAAAGCATGAGCGCATCTGCCCCGTCCAGAACCGCATTGGCCACGTCACTGACTTCAGCCCGAGTGGGACGACTCTCGGTGATCATCGAATCAAGCATTTGCGTTGCTACGATGACCGGTTTTCCCGCCTCGCGACACATTTGGACGGCCCTTTTTTGCACGAGTGGAACCATCTCGAGTGGAAGTTCAACCCCAAGATCTCCCCGTGCAACCATGACCCCGTCAAATGCGGCGATAATGTCTTCAATGTTGTCAACCGCCTGTGGTTTTTCTACCTTAGCAAGGACGGGGAGTCGCACTCCCTCTTCATCCATGATTGCGTGTACATCATGAATATCTGCCGAAGAACGCACAAACGACAGTGCGATCAGGTCGGCGCCGTTACGCAACCCCCAGCGCAAATCTTCGCGATCTTTTTCCGAAAGTGCGGGCACGCTCACAGCCACCCCAGGCAAATTGAACCCTTTGTTATTGGAAACAATCCCACCATCAATTACTACGGTATGTACGCGAGGACCAACGATTTTGGTCACCTGCAATTCGACCCGGCCGTCGTCTACGAGAACCATGTCTCCCGGGCTGACGTCACCCGGCAGTCCGATAAAGGTTGTGGAAACCATATGTGCATCACCCGGGCATTCTTCGGTCGTGACAATGAATTCCTCTCCCACAATTAATTCAACTGGTCCTGAAGAGAATCGCCCAAGTCTGATTTTTGGTCCCTGAAGATCAACCAAAATCGCCACACTTCGCCCTGACTCATCTGAGGCCTGCCGAACCCACTTACAGGCGTCCAGATGGTCTGCATAATCTCCATGGGAGAGGTTCAATCGAGCGACATCCATGCCCGCTGTGACCAACTCCAAGACAGCTTCCGCGCTCGCCGTGGCCGGGCCAAGGGTTGCCACAATTTTTGCTCTTCTCATGCCCGCATCTTACTGTAACCGATTACACATGGGCCGTTCCGACATAACGCTCCTCGCAATGTTCACACAACCAACGGTCGATCAAATGCTGAGATAGGACGGGGCAGGTTGGTCGACCCCATTAAGAATTGGTCGACAGATGCGGCAGCGGCTCGCCCTTCGGCGATCGCCCAGACAATTAATGACTGGCCGCGGCCCGCATCACCGGCAACAAACACTCCATGCGTCCCAGTGAAGAAATCTGCGTCACGCTTAATATTGCCACGAACATCAAGTTCGAGCCCCAATTGTTCCACGTACGGGGCGGGTTCTGGCCCGGTAAAGCCCATTGCCAAAAGGACTACATCAGCTTTGAGAATTTTTTCAGTGCCGGGAATAACAGCGAAACTCCCATTCGTGAACTCCACTTCGGCAAGTTCTATTCCCGAAAGATTCTGACCGTCCTCGCTCAAGAATCTTTGGGTTGACATCGAGAAAAGTCTTTCTCCCCCCTCTTCATGTGCACTCGACACCCGATAAATCATGGGGTAGGTAGGCCACGGGGCACTTTCGCTGCGATCGGTACCGGGATTGGGCATAATCTCAAGTTGGGTCACACTTGCCGCCCCTTGCCGATGCGAGGTACCTAAACAGTCAGCACCGGTGTCCCCACCGCCAAGGATCACAACATGTTTCCCGGCTACGTCATAGGGGGACTTCTCCAGGTCGCCTTCCTGCACCCGATTGGCCAAGGGCAGGAACTCCATTGCTTGATAGATTCCATCAAGATCGCGACCAGGGACTTCAAGCTCTCGAGCGACGGTTGAGCCAACACACATCACGATCGCGTCATAGCGGTGGCGTAAATCCGAACCCGTCAGATCAACCCCAATCTCGATTCCGGCACGGAATTTAACCCCTTCGGCTTCGAGCTGGCCTAACCGTTGATCAAGATGATGCTTTTCCATTTTGAACTCCGGAATTCCGTATCGCAATAAGCCGCCAATCCGGTCCGCCCGTTCGAACACAGCAACCGTGTGCCCGGCCCGTGCTAATTGTTGAGCGGCGGCAAGCCCGGCCGGACCCGATCCAATCACCGCCACCGTGCGACCAGAAAGACTTTCCGGTGGCGCTGGGTTGATCCAACCGGCTTGCCATGCGCGGTCAACAATGGATACTTCCACTTGTTTAATGGTGACCGGGTCTTCATTGATGCCAAGCACGCAGGCGGACTCACACGGCGCAGGACACAGTCTTCCGGTGAACTCTGGGAAATTATTTGTTGCATGCAGACGTTCAATTGCTTGCCCCCAGTCTCGGTCAAATATCAATTCATTCCATTCGGGGATCAGGTTGCCCAGCGGGCAACCGTCGTGACAAAACGGAATGCCGCAATCCATACATCGGCCCGCTTGAAGTTCGACATCTCGGGCATCGAAGTCTTCGTAGACTTCGCGCCAATCCCGAATCCGAATATCTACCGGCCGGCGCTTCGGTAGCTCTCGATCGGTTGTGAGAAAGCCGCGCGGATCACCCATAATAACTCCTCAACATCTTGACCATTATTAAATCCTGCTCATGATTGCCAGCATCGGATCTTCACCGCGGCTAAGTGCATCGGCTTCGATTTCAAGAACACGTTTGTAGTCCCTCGGTATCACTTTTGTGAATCGGGTCACTGCCGCACCCCAGGCGGCAAGTAGATCGCTTCCACGACTCGACTCCGTGTGTTCAACGTGAGCTGACACCAATTTATAGAGCTCTTGTGAGTCTGCCTCATCGAGTCGATTGAGCTCGACCAAGTCGTGGTTGATCAAAGTCGGTTCAAGGTCGAGCACGTACGCGATTCCGCCCGACATGCCTGCACCAAAATTGCGACCAGTTGGTCCCAGCACGACAACCTTCCCACCGGTCATGTACTCACAGCCGTGATCTCCGACCCCCTCAACGACCGCGTGCGCGCCAGAGTTTCTCACGCAGAAGCGTTCACCTACACGACCTCGGAAGAACATTTCACCCGAAGTTGCTCCATATCCGATCACGTTTCCAGCGATTGTGTTCTCACTGGGGTCAAATGGCGCATTACGATGAGGATGGACAATTATTCGACCGCCGGAAAGTCCTTTTCCGACATAATCATTCGCATCACCGGTAAGTCGAAGTGTGAGTCCTTGTGGAATGAACGCACCAAAACTTTGACCTGCTGAACCGGTCAAGGAAATGTCGATGGTGCCATCTGGTAAGCCGCCGCGCTTAGTGATCTCGCTGCCTAACATCGTGCCAACTGTCCGATTCACATTTCGAATTTCCGCATCAAGCTTGGTGGGGAGCCCTGATTCTAAAGCATCAGCACTCATCCGAATGAGCTCCTGATCTAGCGCATGTTCTAAACCATGCTCCTGATTCTTCATGTGACGTCGATGCCCGCTCCCCTGCAGATCAGGAACATGCAAAATCGGCTCCAAGTCGAGGCCGTCCGCCTTCCAGTGATGAATGGCTTTATTCAGGTTAAGCGTTTCAATGTGGCCGATTGCTTCGTCGAGCGAGGTGAAACCCAATTCTGCGAGCAACTCACGCACTTCTTGGGCAATGTATTCAAAGAAGGTTTCAACGAACTCCGGCTTGCCAGAAAACTTTTCACGCAAGGCCGGGTTTTGGGTTGCCACCCCAACCGGGCAGGTATCCAGGTGGCATACCCGCATCATGATGCAACCCATGACTACCAGTGGCGCAGTTGCAAAGCCAAATTCTTCAGCGCCCAAAAGCGCGGCGATAACTACATCCCGTCCGGTTTTCAGTTGGCCGTCCGTTTGCAAAACTACTCGGTCACGCAAACCATTGAGCAATAATGTTTGCTGCGTTTCAGCCAAACCCAGTTCCCACGGCGCACCCGCGTGCTTTAACGATGTGAGTGGCGAAGCACCGGTGCCGCCGTCATGCCCAGAAATAAGGATTACATCGGCATGTGCTTTGGCAACTCCAGCAGCAACTGTTCCCACTCCCACTTCAGCCACCAACTTCACATGAATACGTGCATCGGAGTTGGCATTCTTAAGATCATGAATTAACTGAGCTAAGTCTTCAATGGAATAGATATCGTGATGTGGTGGCGGCGAAATCAGGGTTACTCCTGGGGTTGAGTGCCTTGTCTTTGCGATCCACGGATACACCTTGGAGCCCGGCAGTTGACCACCCTCGCCCGGCTTTGCCCCTTGTGCCATCTTGATTTGAATATCGTCACTGTTTACCAAATATTCGCTCGTGACTCCGAACCGCCCCGAAGCGACCTGCTTAATCGCCGAGCGCTTGAGGTCACCGTTACTCATCGGCACAAACCGCTCAGGATCCTCCCCACCCTCGCCCGTATTGGACTTGGCACCCAGACGATTCATCGCTATCGCGAGGGTCTCGTGGGCTTCCGCTGAAATAGATCCATAAGACATAGCGCCAGTTGAGAACCTTTTTACGATATTCTTAATTGACTCAACTTCGTCAATGGAAATTTCCGGCCGCTCAGAATTGAACTCAAAAAGTCCTCGCAAGGTCATCAAACGTTCTGATTGGTCGTTCACTCGACCGGTGTATTCGCGAAAAATGTCAAACCTTTTTGACCGTGTGGCGTGCTGCAATCGAAATACCGTCTCGGGGTCAAATAGATGCGGTGACCCCTCACGCCGCCATTGATACTCGCCGCCATCGCGCAACGTTCGATGCGAGGGCGAGATTCCGGACACCGGATAGGCATCAGCGTGTCGAGCAGCGTTCTCCTTGGCAATCACGTCTATTCCCACTCCGCCTAGCTGCGAAGTCGTTCCGGTGAAGTATGCATCAATGAATTCCTGTGAAAGGCCAATCGCTTCGAAAATCTGAGCCCCACGATACGAAGCCACGGTTGACACTCCTATTTTGGACATCACCTTGAGCAGTCCTTTGCCCAAAGACTTGATTACATTGCGCACAGCCTTCTCGGGCGTGATGTCGGAAATCACGTTGCGGCGCACCAAATCTTCCACACTTTCTAGGGTGAGATACGGATTAATCGCCGCGGCGCCGTAACCGATCAAAAGAGCGACATGATGTACCTCGCGGACATCGCCCGTTTCAATAAGCAAACTGATCATGGTGCGGTTCTTGGTACGCACCAGGTGGTGGTGCACTGCCGCGCACAGCAGAAGCGATGGAATCGGTGCCATATTCGCATTACTCTCGCGATCAGAGAGAACAATAAACCTCTTACCCTGACGAATCAGCGCATCCACTTCATTAAAGATCTCACGGATGCGCTTCTCGAGCCCAGCACCACCGCCGTACACGTTGTAAAGACCTTTGATCCGAGCGGCATCGAACTCTGGCAGTTGTCCATCTGCGTTGATGTGCAGAATCTTGGCAAGTTCGTCGTTATCAATGACTGGAAATGGCAGCACAACTTGACGGCAATGCCCGGGCAACGCCTCAAGTAGATTTCCCTCCGGTCCAATGATGCTGCCCAGCGAAGTCACGATTTCCTCACGGATCGCGTCAAGTGGTGGATTTGTGACTTGCGCAAAAAGCTGGCTGAAATAATCAAAGAGCATGCGCGGACGATCAGACAAAGCAGCAATGGGCGTGTCAGTTCCCATTGAGCCAATCGCCTCGGTGCCACTTTTCGCCATTGGTTCGATGATGAGTCGCAAATCCTCTTGGGTGTAGCCAAAAGTTTGTTGGCGACGGGCCACTGAATCACGCGTGTGCACAATATGCTCTCGCTCGGGAAGAGTCTCTAGATGAATGAGCTCACGCGCCAACCACTCTTGATAAGGGTGCTCCCCAGCAAGGGATTCCTTTATTTCTTCATCTTCGATCACCCGTCCCGCTGCAGTGTCAACCAAGAACATCTTTCCTGGCTGTAATCTGCCCTTGCGGACAACGGTCCCGGGCTCAATGTCGAGCACTCCAGCCTCAGAAGCCAGCACCACAAGCCCGTCGTCACACACCCAAAAACGCCCAGGCCGAAGGCCATTACGGTCCAGCACGGCGCCGATGATGGTTCCATCAGTGAAACTCACGTTTGCCGGGCCATCCCAGGGTTCCATAATCGTTGCGTGGAATTCGTAGAAGGCGCGCCGCGCCGGCGACATGTCGAGATTGTTTTCCCACGCCTCAGGAATCATCATAAGAACGGCATGGGGAAGTGAGCGACCGCCAAGGTGGAAAAGCTCGAGAGCCTCGTCAAATGATGCGGAGTCGCTCGCATCTGGTGAGCAGATCGGGAACAGGCGCGTCATGTCTCCGGGCAAAATATCGGAAGTCAACATGGCTTCGCGCGCGGTCATCCAGTTTCGGTTCCCCCGGACTGTATTTATTTCCCCGTTATGAGCAATAAGCCGATACGGGTGCGCAAGTGGCCACGAAGGAAATGTGTTGGTGGAAAAACGAGAGTGAACCAGGGCCAATGCGCTGTGCACTAAAGGATCCGTGAGGTCAGGGAAAAACGGAGACAATTGCCCGGTGGTCAGCATCCCTTTATATAACAATGTGCGACTGGACAGGGAGGAGAAGTACACCCCCAAATCATGTTCGGCGAGCTTGCGAAAACCGTACACTGCCCGGTCAAGTTCAATTCCGGTAGAAACATAGTCGGCTATAAACAATTGCCAGAAATCCGGTTTACATGACTTCGCCGTTGCCCCAATCATTGAATCATCGGTGGGTACTTGACGCCAGCCAATAACCGTTAAGCCCTCTGAGCGCGCAAGCTCTTCCAGCGCATCCATAGCGAGTGCCGCTTGGCCTTGATCAAAAAAAGCCGTGCCCACGGCATATCCGCCCGCTGCGGGTAGCTCAAAGTCGACATTTTTGCGCAAGAAAAGGTCGGGGACCTGCAACAAGATCCCAGCCCCGTCACCACTGTCGGGTTCACTACCGGATGCGCCTCGGTGCTCGAGGTTAGTCAGTGCTTTAAGAGCTTTGACCACGATGTCATGGGTGGGGATCCCCGTCAGAGTCGCTACAAATGCCACGCCACATGCATCATGCTCGCGTACCGGGTCGTATAAACCCTGCGCTCTCGGGTGCAGGCTAATCGCCATCTTCATACTCCTTCAACGTCACAATTCACGCGGATTAGACCCGAACACGATGTCAAGCACGCGATGCGCAAAACAACATGTTTCAGACAGTTCCGGGACGACGTTGGCCCGAACCCCTATTCTACTGGTTCTGCTTCGATTTCTTCAACTGGAGCGACAATGACTTCCCGGCCGGGGCGCATCCGACTCGAAATCACCAAGTAGGCCAGAGCACCTAGACCAACCAGGATTGACGTCCAGACGTTAAGCCGAATTCCTAGAATTTGATTCGCCGAATCAATCCGCAGTGCTTCGATCCACCCCCGTCCTACCGTGTAAAGAAGTACGTACAATGCAAATACCCGACCGTGCCCAAGGTTGAATCTTCGGTCAGCCCAAATCACCACAAGCGCAAGTGCGACCAGCCACAGGGATTCATACAGAAACGTCGGGTGAAATGTCGCGTATTCTGCGTAGCCTTTGGGTCGATTTGCCAGTGAGATCTCTAGTGCCCAGGGAAGTGTCGTAGGAGACCCAAAAAGTTCCTGATTGAAATAGTTTCCCAGACGTCCGATTGCTTGGGCAAGTGCAATCCCTGGAGCTATCGCGTCCGCGATCGGAGGTAAGGCCACCCCACTTCGACGGGCACCGATCCAGGCGCCTACGCCACCGAGCATTACCGCTCCCCAGATCCCTAACCCGCCATCCCAGATCCGAAATGCTGCCGCAAATCCTCGGCCTTGTTCGCCGAAATATATTTGCCAGTCGGAAAGGACGTGATACAGACGACCACCAACGATTCCAAATGGAACCGCCCAAATGGCGATGTCGGTGACAATACTTGGCTGACCGCCGCGTGCCACATAGCGCCTATTTCCTAAGACGACGGCAACGATTATTCCCAGCACGATAAACATTGCGTACGCCCGGATGGGAACCGGACCTAACTCCCATACTCCGGTCTCAGGGCTGGGGATGTAAGTCAACATGGAGGAAGCAACCAGTCGCTAAGACTTTGACGCGACTAAGTCGGCGAGCGCCACCTGATCTGCCAACACCTCGGTGCCGACGGCTTCACCGTTGAGAAAGCCAGAAGGAGTTCCACCGATTTGAGATGTAGAAAATTCTTGGTTAGAGTTTGCCGCCCACGCTAGGTAGGTGCCGTCTGTGACGCATTGCGAGAAGGTCGCTAGATCGCCATCACTTAAATCGAGCCCGGATGCAAATGACACGAGTTCCTCGTCAGTGAACCCAACGCCCTCTTCGGCTGGCTGGTTGTCATAGACCGAATTATGGAACTCGATGGTCTTCCCAGCGTCGATCGCGCAACCCCATGCACCAATGGCCCGGTGCGATGAATCATTTCCTAAGTTGGCGTCAAGAAAGGCTGTAGGTCGGTAGATAAGTTGAACTAGGCCTTCTTCCGCCAGTTCCTCAATTCCTGCCCCGTTTACTTCCTCAAGTGCACCGCAGGCCGGGCACTGAAAATCTTCCCAAATCTCCAGCACCGGTACATCGGCGCCACCATTGCCATAAGGCACTCCGAAGGGCGTTGTCGAGTCGGCCGCCAAGACGCCTACCGGCAAAGCTGCCTCCGGATCGGGTTGAACAATTCCACTAAGAGATCCACTTGCGTCATTGGATGGTGAATTGCTACTTGCAAAGATCGCGACCCCGATGATTGCGGCCATGATCACCACCACTGTCGCTCCACCAATAAAGCGAACCATGCGCTCGCGACGTTTTTCACTCGCTTGTGCTACTCCCCGCGCCTCTGCAGCCCTGTCGCGTCGGCTCTTTGCACCCATGGCTCTTACTCCTATTCGCACTTTCATGTCTCATCATGTGTAGCTTGAGGTCTTAGAATATGTGAAGGCCCCTAGCGAGCCCGATGTACCCCACCAGCAAGTTCTCTCGCCAGTTCGCGCACCCCGGCGACACCACCAGCGTTCGCCGCTGTGACGAAGGCGGACCCGACAATTACCCCGTCTGCATACTTAGCGATCTCGGCGGCCTGGGCACCATTTGACACGCCCAGACCTACCGCGATGGGTAGGTCGGTGGATGCACGGACTCGGGCCACCAATTCGGGTGCCAGATTGCTTACCCTGTCCCGCGCCCCGGTCACGCCCATTGTTGATGCCGCGTAGACAAATCCTTGAGTCACCTGACAAATCCGGCTGATTCTTTCATTCGTTGAAGAGGGGGCGACGAGAAAAATAGGCGCCAGATCTTGACCGCCCGCTGCCGCGATCCACGGCTGGCCCTCTTCGATTGTGAGATCCGGTGTGATTACCCCAGCCCCACCGGCCTGCTGCAGTTCGTGGGCAAATGCGTCGATTCCGAATTGTTCAATGGGATTCCAGTAACTCATGACGACCGGGACTACCCCGCGATTGGCAACTGCCTTAACTACCGTTAACACCGATTGTGGGGTTGCCCCGTTACCCAGTGCTTGGTCCACCGCCTGTTGAATCACGGGTCCATCCATCAAAGGATCGGAATAGGGGAGCCCCACCTCAATCAGGTCAACTCCCCCATCACACATCGCTTCCACAAGCGCCACAGATTCCCCCAAAGTGGGAAACCCAGCCGGTAGGTAGCCGATGAGAAGCGCCCGATTCTCACTTTTCGCTTGAGCAAATACCGAGCCGATTAAGTCGACGCCGGTGTGGTTCACAGGTTAGCGCCCTTCAGAAAGTTCAATGCTGGCACCAAATTCACTGTGTTCCAGTTCGATTCCGAACCACCGGGCGGCTGTAGCGACATCTTTATCTCCACGACCGCTGAGATTAAGGATGATCACCGAATCTGGTCCCAGTTCCTTACCGAGTCGAATCACACCGGCCAAGCCATGTGCGGTCTCAATCGCAGGGATGATCCCCTCCGTGCGTGAGCACAAGGCAAATGCATCCATGGCCTCTGAATCGTTGACACTTTCGTAAATCGCCCGACCAGTATCGTGTAGCCAAGCGTGTTCAGGTCCGACCCCTGGATAGTCAAGGCCCGCGCTGATCGAGTGTGACGGAACTGTTTGCCCCCACTCATCTTGCATAACGTAGGTGCGGGCACCGTGCAATACGCCCGGTGTCCCTGCAGCAAACCGTGCGGCATGCCGACCGGTTTCCACCCCTTCCCCGCCGGCTTCGTATCCCCGTAGTTGAACGTTGGCGTCATCAATGAAGCCGCTAAAGAGTCCCATGGCATTGGATCCGCCACCCACACATGCTGCCACCGCATCAGGCAAACGTCCCTCAACCGCAAAAATCTGCTCACGTGACTCGCGCCCGATCACCGAATGAAAGTGGCGCACCATCTCGGGAAAGGGGGCAGGGCCCGTTACCGTTCCCAACACATAATGTGTGCTGTCCACGGAGGCGACCCAGTCGCGCATTGCTTCATTGATAGCGTCTTTGAGGGTCATGTTGCCCGTGGCGACAGAAACAACCTCCGCACCGAGGATTTTCATTCGTGCCACATTGAGCGCCTGGCGTCTGGTGTCCTCGGCACCCATGTACACGGTGCATTGCAGGCCCAAAAGTGCCGCAGCAGTCGCTGTCGCCACACCGTGCTGACCAGCACCTGTTTCAGCAATAATGCGCGTTTTACCCATTCGCTGGGCCAAGAGCGCTTGGCCCAATACATTATTTATTTTATGCGACCCGGTGTGATTCAAATCCTCGCGTTTGAAATAAATCCGCGCACCTGCGCAATGCTCGCCAAATCTGCGTGCGCGAGTCAAGGGCGATGGTCGCCCCGTGTAGTCCCGCTCCAGGTCGACTAGCCGGCTTATGAACTCGGGATCAGCGACCCCGGCACGAAACGCGGCATCTAATTGATCCAGGGCGCTCGTGAGAGCCTCCGGAACAAACCTGCCGCCGTAGGGACCGTAGTGACCTGGAAGATCACCCTGGAGGTTAGCTTGGGTCGTGCTCATGCCCTGCCCCGAGATCGACATGAAGGGTGCGCCCCGGCGGTCACAAGTTCGTGCACCGCCTGCCGAGGGTTCCCTCCCACCACCAGTGACTCACCAACGAGTACCGCATCTGCTCCCGCATCGGCATAATTCATAAGGTCATGATGGTCGCGAACTCCGGACTCGGCAATTCGGATGCAAGACGTGGGAATCTTCTCGACTACCCGGCTGAACGTAGATCGATCCACCTCAAGGGTGTTCAAATTTCGAGCATTAACGCCAATGACCGTGCCCCCGGCCCCAAGGGCACGATCAATTTCCTCCTCGTCGTGAACTTCCACGAGTGCAGTGAGCCCCAAGCTCTTAGTTCGTTCAATGAGTGAGATCAAGACTTCTTGGTCAAGAGCTGCCACAATTAGTAACACCATGTCCGCTCCGTACGCCTTCGCTTCCCACAGCTGGTAACTCCCAATCACAAAGTCTTTGCGCAACACCGGAATATCGACTGCCGCACGAACTTCGGTCAAGTCAGCCAAACTTCCGCCAAAGCGACGCTCCTCGGTGAGCACGCTGATGACGTGCGCTCCACCCGCCTCGTATTCTGCAGCGAGCAACCCCGGGTGTGGGATTTGCGCAAGTACACCCTTACTGGGACTTGATCTCTTCACTTCCGCAATCACGCACACATCAGGTCCACTAAGAATCCCCGCTACGTCTTTCGCCTCACGGATCTGCAGTGCACGCTGCTTCAACTGATCAAGGGTGGTGTGCGCCATTCGCATAGCAACGTCTTCGCGAACACCGGCGATTATGTCGTCTAGGACCGTCACACTCTTACCCTAGCCGCACCCCACTACGCCTCCCAATTAGGAGCCGGATTATGAACTGGATGAGGAATTGACCCATCGCTGCGATGTTTTTCGTTGACAGAAATTATTTGTGGCTCCCCGCGCTGAGGAATCTCTATTCGAAAAAATGCGCCTCCTTCAGGTGCTGCTCCCACCAAGGCAGTGCCACCCATGCGTTGGGCAAGCCGCCCCACCAGGGCCAAACCAATGCCTGTGCCGACTGGCCGCACTCCCCGATAACGCTCGTATAGTGCCCCAGGTTGAAAAGCCACTTCGTGGTCGTCTGCACTCAATCCGGGACCGGAATCCCGCACCTCGATGACCAGTGAATTAGCTAATTGCTCAATGCCTATTGCCAAAGTGCTTCCACTGGGACTCAGCCTCAATGCATTTTCAGCCAGATTGTCGACAATTTGCCGAAGCCGAATCGGGTCACCGACAAACTCGCCGTGCACCGAAATTTCACACTTGCAGTTCACCTGCAAATCTTGGCAGCGATACCCCCAGACTTGACACACCTCGCTGGCAAAATCATTAAGGTCAATGGCTACCTCAGAAATAGTGAAGTCGACTGCTCCCAGTTTGGCCAAGTCCAATAAATCACTGACGAGTCGATCAAGTCGAGCTGACTCGGATAAAATTAATCGCGCCGCGTCTACTGCCTGATCGCCTTCGAGGATGCCGTCGGAGATCGCCTCACTGTAACCCTTCACCGCGGTGAGCGGTGTACGAAATTCATGGGAGACCGAAAGCAAAAAATCCCGCTGTCTGGCTTCAGATGTTGTCAACGCCGAATCAAGGGCATTGAGTGACGTTGAAATCTCATCAACTTCTCTGGGGCCCTCAGATTCAAGCTCAACGCCTCGAAGACCTCCAGCCATCGATATCGCCGCGGCGCGCGCGCGCCGAAGGGGTTTGGCTAAACGCTGAGCCGCAAAAAAACCCAACGGGATCGCAATTATCAATCCAATCACCAGCGCCACGACCAGCCGCCAAATAATCGTTCCAGCGCTGGCCCCAGCAACCGAGATCGGCTGAATCAGAATTACTGAGCCGTCGGCGCTCAGCGGACGTCCCTCCATCAGGTACTCGCTATCTGAAGATGAGACCCGCCCGGAAATAGCTTCACCGTTATCGAGTTGATCAACAAACGACTGAGAGAAATCAAAGGGTAAATCCTCAAGATTTGATGGGCCCTTGGGAATCAGATACGCAGATATGGACTCTCGCTGCAGGGTGTTAATAAGGGCCGGCCCTACTCCCTCCCCCCGTACCCGCTGATCAATTGCGTTGGCGGTGACATTGGCTAATTGCGCAAGATTTCTTGCCCCAAGCTCTTGTGAGCTAGAAACAACAAGTGGGTAGGACACGAGCCCCGCAATCACAATCGCGATGGCCGCAACTGCGCTGGTCAACAACACCAAAAGCGTGACGATACTCCATTTACGCGTCGTCATGTGTTGGCGCTTCCCACGAATATCCGACTCCGCGAACGGTGCGAATGGACGCATTCGGCCCAAGCTTTGTTCTTATTTGAGCAATATGAACATCAACTGTCCGGGTCCCCAACGCCTCCGAGTAGCCCCAGACATTTTCGAGCAATTCAGAGCGCTCGATCACACGCCCCGGTCGAGCCATTAGATAGGTCATTAGGTCAAACTCTGTTGCGGTCAAAACTAATGAGCTTCCATTATGGGAGGCACGCCGAGTCCGAAGATTTACACTCACACCGTCAGCCTCGAGAGATTCTCCCGAATTCACCTGATGAGCAGACCTGCGCACAATCGCTTTAACTCTCGCCACGAGCTCTCGGGGGCTAAACGGTTTGGTCAAATAATCATCGGCTCCCAACTCAAGACCCAGCACCCGATCTACTTCGTCATCACGTGCAGTGCAAAACACAATCGGCGTCCAGTCATTCGCTGCGCGAAGGCGGCGGCAAATCTCAATGCCATCGATTTTGGACAGTCCGACATCGAGAATAATCAGATCAAAGCTTTCAATTTGTGCAGTAGAAAGTCCAGATTCTCCATCGTAGCGGGACTGCACTTCAAACCCCTCGCGCGCGAGGTACACGCCGATCAGATCTGAGATCGGCCGCTCATCTTCGACCACTAGTACTCTCATTAACTCACCGTGGACGAAACCGGACTTACGCGCTAGCCGGCTTCTTGCCCAAACCCATTAGGGCCATGACCTTGCCCACCGCTGCACCCACAAATACCAGGGCCACTCCCACCCAAAACAATGGCCAATTTGCCAAAATAAGTGCGACTGTTCCCACGGTGAATGCCAAAGTGATGATTACAACAGCAGTCCAAGCGGCAGGTGTGGAACCATGATCCTCGTGATGGTCATTCATGAGTGTATTTAACCATGTGAATCAGCCGGATTGGGCGTTGAGTCAATAGTGGGATCCACTCCAGCGTCCAGCAACTCCCAACTGTCCAACTGTGCGGGAACTGAACGCGAGTACTTGCCACCTAAAGTTGGCCATTTCTGTGAGAAAGCGGCGATTACCAAATTGGTCACAAATAGACCAACGCCCAACGCAATAGCAACCCACCACAACGAATTTAGCGCGTCTGCATCCAGCATGATCAAAGAATAGATTCCCACAACGGAAGTCACTGCCCCTAAAGAACCAAGAATCCTTCGCCCCCACTTTCTGGTTGCTAAGACCCCAATCACCACCGCCAAAGAAACCGCCCCTACCGCGAAAACAGATGAATCCACTTCTGATCCGATAAATTCCTGTGTGGCAAGTTCTCCCGGCACCGAACTCCATGTCAAACTACCTATCCATAGCAAAGCGCCCCCAAATACCATTTGCAGAACGATCGTTATGGAGTATTTTCTGGCGGGTGACAGATCAGATTTCATTGACTAACCCTCGATTTCTTCGGCTAAGCCCACAGCTCGAATCACAGCCATGGCCTTATTTACACACTCGTCATTTTCACTGGCCGGAATCGAGTCTGCAACAACCCCCCCCGCCAGCTTGGATATGCGCAATTCCATTTTTCAGCAACGCCGTCCGAATAGCAATCGCCATATCCATGTTACCTGCGAAGTCAAAATAACCGACACATCCGCCATAAAGTCCCCGTCGTTCAGATTCGAGTTCTTCAATGATTTGCATGGCCCGTGGCTTAGGCGCGCCTGAAAGCGTGCCCGCCGGAAATGTTGCCCGAAGGGCCGTAAAAGCATTTTGGTTTTCTTCGAGTTCACCCGTCACAGTGGACACTAAATGCATGACGTGGGAATAACGCTCAACGTGCATGAAATCAATAACATTGACGCTCCCGGGGGTGCAGACTCGACCAAGATCGTTCCGGGCCAGGTCAACCAACATCAAGTGTTCGGCCCGCTCTTTTTTATCCATGAGCAAGTCCTGCGCCAACTCTCGATCGCGATCACGATCAGTACTACGACCACGCGTTCCCGCGATTGGATGTACCACTACCTGACGGTCACGAAGTGTCACTAAAGCCTCCGGTGATGACCCAACAATTTCACACGCAACCCGGCTGAAATCTTGTGGATCCGGAACCCTGACCAAGTACATATAAGGGCTCGGATTTGTCGATCGCAGAATTCGATAAATACTCAACGCACTTGCCGTAGTCGGCACGCAAAACCTTTGCGAAAGCACCACTTGGAAAGCGTCCCCGCGGAGAATGTACTCCTTGATTGTGTCCACGTTCGCAAGATATGAACCCTCGCTGGTCGCCCGCGAAGGCAACTGCATGTGCGGATCGGACTCAGCAATGGCGACTGCTCCGCTTGGCGTGAAATGAGAAATTGACTGCTGCATCTGACCTAGACGGGCTACCGAATCGGCGTACGCTTGATCAACTCGTTCGGGTAAATTATCAAAATTGATTGCATTGGCAATCAAAGTGACAGTGCTCGTGAGGTGGTCAACTACCGCAAGGTCAGATGTGAGCAAAAAACTCAGATCAGGAATGTTCAGAGAATCATGTGTTGAATCACCAATTTTTTCCCAGTTACGCACGATGTCGTAAGACAGGTATCCCACGAGTCCGCCCGTAAACGGGAGATCGCCCACACCAGGTACCGCGGTCTTTTCTGTATGCAATTGCCCCAAAGTCGCCTCAAGTACATCCAGCACCTGGCCACTGAGCGGCAACCCTTGCGGCACTCGCCCACTCCACACTGCATTTCCCTGCGTCTCGGAAAGCATCGCCGCGCTATTGACCCCAATGAACGAGTAACGAGACCACTGAACACCTGCTTCGGCCGATTCAAGGAGAAACGTTCCGGCTCGGTCCCCGCACATGGCGTGAAATAAACCGATAACGCTGACATGATCGATCAAGAGTGTTCGAGATACTGCAACAACTCGCTGGCTCCGAGCGAGCGCGCGAAACTGCTCCAGATCCGGGGTGTCCGACGCCATTTGAGCTACTTGTTAATCTTCTGGCCAAAAAAACATGTGCCATGCCCCGTGTGACACGCGGGGCCACTTTGATCTACGCTCATCAGGAGCGTGTCTTGGTCACAATCTGCCTGCAGGGTGCGCACTGATTGACGATTTCCTGATTCCTCGCCCTTCACCCAAATCTTGTTTCTACTACGCGAAAAATAGGTTCCCCAGCCAGAGTCGATCGTCAGATGTATCGCCTCGGCGTTCATCCAGGCGACCATGAGAACCTCTTTGCTCGTGGCATCCTGGGCCACAACGGGAACTAACCCTTGTGCATTGAAACGAATACCGGAAATGAATTCCTCTACCTGGTTCACGACACCAACTTAGTGGGAAGGCGCACGGGGATCGAATCATGCTTCAGCGCATCTTTGACTTCTGATACCGAGACCTCGCCAAAATGGAAAATACTCGCAGCCAGAACCGCCTGTGCTCCCGCCCTGATTGCGGCCGGAAAGTCACTCGCGACCCCTGCGCCACCGCTAGCAATCAGGGGAACGTCAACAGCCACGCGCACTGCCTGAATCAGTTCGAGATCAAACCCGGACTTGGTTCCGTCCGCATCCATAGAGTTCAGCAATATTTCACCGACCCCGTAACCTTGCGCCGCTTTAGCCCACTGGACCGCATCCAGTCCCGCAGATTTCCGGCCACCATGGGTCGTTACCCCGAAGCCACTTGGCTGATCCGACTCGCGACGCGCATCCAGTGACAACACAATGCATTGTGAGCCGAAACGATTGGCCGCTTCGCGCAAAAGTTCCGGACGCGCAATCGCAGCCGTGTTGATCGACACTTTATCTGCCCCAGCGCGTAAGAGTGCGTCAATATCTTCGATACTGCGAATTCCACCACCAACAGTTACCGGGATAAACACCTGATCCGCGCTACGACGCACCAATTCAAGGGTTGTTTCGCGGTCTGAACTCGAAGCCGTAATATCAAGAAATAACAGTTCATCAATTCCGGCCGCCCCGTACCCAGATGCCAGTTCGATTGGATCTCCCGCATCAACCACATCAACAAAATTCACACCTTTGACGACTCTTCCCGCATCAACATCGAGGCAGGCAATCACTCGAGCGGTTAATGTCACGGCTGAGGAGGTCCCCACTGATAAGGGTCGTATCGACCTTCCACCGCGACGAGCGCCTCCGGGAGACTAAAAGCCTGCTCGTAGAGCGCTTTGCCAATTATGGCGCCTTCGATTCCCTTCATTTCGGCCAACTTATGTAGATCCTCTAGCCGCGAGATTCCACCCGAAGCAATCACCCGTGCTTTAGTCGACTCCGTGACCTGCTTCAAAAGATGGAAGTTGGGCCCGTGCATCGTGCCGTCCTTGTGCACGTCGGTAAGTACGTAACGCATGCAACCAGCTACATCAAGCCTGCCAATGGTCTCCCACAGATCGCCACCTTCGGTTGTCCAACCCCGAGCAGCCAAGGTGTGCCCTTTTACATCTAGGCCAACGGCAATTCGTTCTCCGTGCTCGGCGATCACCTGTTCCGTCCAGTCCGGATCCTCTAACGCGGCGGTTCCAAGGTTTACTCGAGTGCAACCCGTGGCAAGAGCGGCCTTCAAACTATCGTCACTTCTGATTCCTCCCGAGAGTTCAACTTTGACATCTCGCCCGATTCTTTCCACAACTTGGGAAATCAATTCCGCGTTATTGCCGCTATCAAATGCCGCATCAAGGTCCACCAAATGAATCCACTCTGCGCCTTGATCAACCCAGGTCAAGGCGGCATCAAGGGGCGAGCCGTACACGGTTTCACTTCCGGCTTTCCCTTGAACTAGACGGACAGCTTTGCCATCTTTAACATCAACAGCGGGCAGGAGGGTGAATTTCATGCCCCTACTCTAGACCAAGGTCCGGGCCCAGTTGTTGATCAGAGCGAGCCCCGCGTCACCACTTTTCTCCGGATGGAACTGCACCGCCGATAACGGTCCATTCTCGACCGCAGCGATGAAAGGGGTCCCGTATTCGCTCCAAGTGACACTCGGAGGACGCTGATAGCCGTCGGTATCGCTCATGAGCCATTCCTGGGCCGCATATGAATGCACAAAATAAAACCACTCTGACTCGACACCGGCGAACAGCGTTGATTCTGCTGGAGGTGTCACACTGTTCCAGCCCATGTGTGGCACAATCGAGGCAACTAAGCGATCAACCACTCCCGGCCATTGCGCAAGCCCGTTGGTTCGTATTCCGTGCTCGATGCCTTGTGCAAACATGATTTGCATACCGACACAGATTCCCAGTATCGGGCGGTTAGCAATTAATCTCGCATCGACGAGTGAACCGCCACGAACTTTGTCGATTCCTTTCATGCATGCCGCGAATGCTCCAACCCCAGGAATAATCAAACCATCGGCATTGAGACATGTATCGAAATCCGAGCTTAGAATCGCCTGAGTGCCCACGTGCTCGGCCGCTCTCATGGCTGAACGCACATTGCCAAAGCCGTAGTCAAGGACAGCAACGGTGGGTGTCATAGAAAACTACCTCTTTATTGCGATGCGGTCAGCGTGCCTTTAGTTGATGGCACTCCCACCACCCGCGGATCTCGCGCAACCGCGGTACGCATCGATCGGGCGACACTTTTGAATTGCGCCTCGACTACGTGGTGGGCATTGCGCCCGGAAAGTACATTGACATGCAGGGTTATTTGCGATGTAGCCACAATTGATTCCCAGATATGGCGGGTCAACGTTGTGTCATAAGTTCCAATTAGCTCAACGAGTTCTGGTTCAGTGTGCACTAGGTAGGGGCGGCCTGACAGATCAATCGCGCTTTGCACCAAGCATTCGTCCAGTGGAACGAGCGCATCTCCGTAGCGCGCGAGTCCCGCCCGGTCGCCCAGAGCCTGATTGATTGCTTGACCAAGTGCCAAACTCGTGTCTTCAACCGTGTGATGCGCGTCCACGTGTAAGTCACCCTTGGTGTTCACCAGCAGATCAAATCCACCGTGCTTTGCAAGTTGTGCCAGCATGTGGTCAAAGAAAGGTACCCCGGTCTCAATTGTGCTGTGCCCGGAGCCATCAAGTGATAACTCCACGAGAACATTGCTTTCCTTGGTGTCTCGCTCAATCCGTGCCGTTCTGGTCATGTTTTTCCTCCTGCGCTCAGACTATCGCTCTCATGCTGTGAACAAATTGGTCATTCTCACTGGGCGTGCCGATGCTAACTCGGAGCCAACCGGAAGGACCGGTCTCTCGAACCAGTATTCCTTGTTCGAGTAGCGACTTCCAGATCAGATGAGAATCCGCGAACTCTCCAAAGTACAAGAAATTCGCATCACTGGGGGCGACCCGCACGCCCAAGTCCGCCAAGGCACTCGCCACGTAATCACGTCCCTCCGTGATTTCATGAACGCGTGCCAGTGACTCTTGCGCAAATCCCAGTGCGGCAATTGCAGCCGCCTGCGAAATCGAAGAGAGGTGATAAGGCAATCGCACCAATTTGAGTGCCTGCACAATCTCTTCTCCACTCACAGCGCAGTAACCGAGTCGCCCACCCGCGTAACCGAATGCTTTGCTCATGGTTCGAGACACGACCACGTTTGGATAGGTATCCAATAGTTTCACGGCGGTTGCATTTTTATCCCTGCGAAACTCCGCGTACGCCTCGTCAATAACCACTAACGCCCCCACTTCCCCAGCGGCAATCACGATTTTTTCAATTTCGACAAGCTCGATTAAAGTCCCCGTTGGATTATTAGGCGAAGCAAGAATCACCAGGTTAGGCGCGTGTGATGTGATTTCCGCCATTGCTAAGTCAATATCAACGGTGAAATCAGCCCGCCGAGGAAGCGACGTCATTTTAGTAAACGAATCTCGGGCATACTCCGGATACATTGAGTAGGTGGGATCAAACGTCAATGCTGTTGCTCCTGGCCCACCGAAGGCACTGAACAATTGCGACATTATCTCATTAGAACCATTTGCCGCCCATATGCGCCCAGGTGCAATTTTCACCCCTGATTCGTGATTCAGATAATCAGCCAGGACCACCCGCAACTCCACAGCATCACGATCGGGGTACCTATTTACTTCACGGGCCGCCACGCCAACAGCCGCCGAAATCGCTGCAACCACTGACTCGCTCGGAGGATATGGGTTTTCGTTTACATTAAGTCGGACCGGCACCAGGTCGACCGGTGCTCCATACGGCGATTGCCCCTGTAAATCGGCACGAAGCGGCAACTCGAATTTGCTCATCCGCACACACTCATTTCTCGGTCCGAACCGAGATCGCTTGCCCATGAGCAGGCAGATCCTCAGCGCTCGACAGAGCAAGCACGTGCGGGGCCACTTCGATCAAAGCCTCGCGCGAGTATTCAATGATGTGGACTCCGCGCAGAAAAGTCTGCACCGATAAGCCGGATGAATGCTTTGCTGAACCGGCGGTGGGCAAAACATGGTTCGAGCCAGCGCAGTAATCACCCAGGGATACGGGGGCGTACGTTCCGACAAAAATTGCACCGGCATGTGTGACTCTACGCGCCACCTCGCGCGCATTATGAACGTGTACTTCCAGGTGCTCGGCTGCGTAGTCATCAACAACAGCCAAACCTTGTTCAAGATCGTCTACCAGAATTATCGCGCTTTGCACTCCACGAAGCGCCTTTTCGATGCGTTCGGAGTGTTTCGCCAGGGGCACCCGTAGCGCTAGCGAAGCTTCTACCCGTTGGGCCAAGGACTCACTGGCAGTAACCAGTACAGCTGCAGCAAGTTCGTCATGTTCAGCCTGGCTAATTAGATCAGCCGCAACATGTGTGGGGTCCGCAGTGTCATCCGCCAAAATCAGAATCTCCGTTGGTCCCGCCTCAGAATCAATGCCAATCACACCTTGCAACGCGCGCTTCGCAGCCGTTACATAAATATTTCCGGGCCCGGTTACTAGGTCCACCCGCTGACACTCCCCCGTCGGGAGTGTCACGCCATAAGCCAACATTGCCACGGCTTGGGCGCCCCCAACGGAATACACCTCATCAATGCCGAGTAGATGGCAAGCGGCCATGACCACCGGGTGCGGCCAACCCCCCCAGTCTTTTTGAGGCGGCGAGACGACAGCGATGGAACCGACTCCCGCAATCTGCGCTGGCACAACATTCATGACGACGCTGCTCGGATAAACGGCTTGGCCACCGGGCACATAAAGTCCCACGCGGTCAACTGGAATCCACCTTTCGGTGACAGTCCCGCCCGCCACGACTTCGGTTTCGCTTTCGCCACGGACTTGGTCTGAGTGCACTATTTTTGCGCGGCGAATTGATTCCAGCAACGCAGCCCGCACTGCGGGATCTAAATTCTCCGCCGCCTTTTTAAGTTCTGCGGCAGGAACACAAAGCGATGGGGGTGCAATGCCATCCAGCATGAGAGACCAGCGGGCTACCGCCTCGGCCCCGTTCACCCGGATATCTTCCAAGATCGGGGCAACTATTTTTGAGGCGTCGGCAACATTAGTGGCTGCTCGAGGCACCACGTTGGTCACAGACACCCCGCCAGCATCACCCTCCCGAAGATCGATGCGCCGAATCATGTGGATCAGTTTACTCTGTCCTAGTGACTTCACATATTTCGCTCTTTCCCCTCAACACCATTTTGGTGCCGGGTCTGGTGCTCCCGCTTCATATTTTTGAACCACGGTACCGATTAATGGTCCAGGAGCTTCTGGAAATCCCCGATGAAGACGAACGTGAGTTTGGGGTCGTTTCGATTCGAGATGGCCACGATATAACGACATTAGGTATCGACGCACTCCACCCGATCGGCATCTCGGCCATTATGCGTGAAGTTACCCCGAGTGAAGACGGCCGCTACGACATCGTCACAACGGGTGCTCGTCGATTTACCGTCAAGGCTGTGGATACCAGTTCACCTCTTTTGAGCGCCGACGTTGAGTGGCTCCCCGAACCCGTTCCCGTGGAGTCAGCGGAACTTTCCCTACTTACCAAAAGCACGCTCAGTGAATTTGCCGCCTACCGCGCTGCCCTCTCGGGTGAACTCAATAGCAACGTCTCGATCTTTGAAGAACTCCCAAAAGACCCGGTGGTGGTCGGCTACCTCCTCACCGCAGCCATTTTGCTGCCAACCGATGAACGTCAGGCGCTTCTTGGCGCAGAAACAGCCGAGTCTCGGCTTGAACTAGTGCGCACGTTACTTCGGCGTGAGACCAGCCTGATCCAACATTTCGGCGCCTTGCCTGCAATTGATCTCCTGACAGATAACTTTTCGTCCAACTAGGATCAATTTACGATGAAGGCCCTGGCGATCACTCCGGCAACAATAGCTTTAGATTCCTCCGGCGTTCCATATACGTTACACAAATTCGAGAGCGACACCGTAACTAGTTTCGGCAAAGAAGCTGCCCTCAGGATGGCAGTTGACGAGAATCAAGTATTCAAAACTATTCTTTTCGGCGATAAGGAAATGGCCGTCGTAGCGATCGCCCCGGTTTCACGAAAAATCAGTACTAAGCGGCTCGCTGCAACGGTCGGCGTCCGCAACTTGGAACCGATGGAATCTACGCTTGCCCAGAAAATGAGTGGCTACGTCCTGGGTGGAATCAGCCCATTTGGGCAAAAAAAACAGCTCGAGACGGTAATTGATTCAAGTGCCGACAACTGTGAAACCATCTATGTCAGTGGCGGTCGTCGCGGGCTCGAAATCTGCATTGCCCCCACAGATCTCATGCACGTTCTCAACGCAATAGTGGCGCACATTCATGCTGAGTGACTTCGGCTGTGTTTACGCTCTGTTAGGAAGTCGCCAAAAGCCATAATCGCAATCACCACACTTGACCCCAGCGGCCACATTAAAACCATGGCAGGCAAAGTAACTTCAAGTGGGCCATCAAGGACCGTTGAATCGGGAATCTCCACATTTTCCAGATCAACAGTGCCCAAATTCGAACCCACCCACCACATCGTCCAAGTTCCCACCGCCGAAGATGCCAAGGCCGCCGCCAAACTGGCCAGCAGATGCTCCCTTCGCATCGACACCAAGGCGATCGCCATAAATACGCCAGCAAGGGCGCCCAGTGCTCCAAATGCAATATTGGCCGCGAAATATTCCTGGGGTTGGAATCCTTCGGGTACAACCCGATCCGGCGTCACCACCACTGACACTCTGGGGGCCAAGGACCACCACAGGACTCCGAGTGCGGCACCTGAAAGTCCACCGGCAATCACACCGGTAATGAACACTGTTACTGCTTTGCGTGTTCGGGCCGGGGTTTTACCCAGATCAGCATTCACTACATCAGGCATGATGAACCTAAAAGCGCCTTTAAATCCCCAAAGAGTGAGGGGGAAGGTGTCACTCGAAATACATCATCAAGTTTCATCACCGTCGTCGACGTCCCACCGCTGAGGTGCAACTGCACCTCGGTTGTTCCCGGGTGTTGGGCAAGAATTGTCTTCAACCGCGCAACCAGCGGTGGGACACAGCGCGCGGCAGCCATGGTAAGTCGAACCGGACCTGCTGGGGCTCCGGATAGATCGGGCGCAATAACTTCGAGTGCAATTGCCCTAATCCCGTCTTCGTCGCTGCGGTCAATTTTGGTGCGAATAACCAAAATTGAGTCATCAACTAAAAGCGTTCCAAAGGATGCATACGAGGCCGGGAAGACCATAACTTCCAGGGTCCCCTCAAGGTCTTCAATTGTCACGATCGCCCACGCTGAGCCCTTTTTCGTAGTCTTACGCACCACGCTTGTCACCAGGCCGCCTAACGAAACCACCTGGCCATCAAGATGCTCATCGATTAGAACAGAGGCGATACTTCGATCTGAGAGTTGTGCGAGTGCACTTTCCATACCGAAAAGTGGGTGATCTGACACGTACAGACCCAGCATGTCGCGTTCGTGCGCTAGTAAGAGCGACTTCTCCCATTCGGTGATTCCAATAACGGGTCGCTCAATCAGTGATTCCCCGCCACCTTCCTCTAGCCCTCCAAATAGATCAAACTGGCCGACCGCCTCGGAACGCTTGATGTCAACTGCGGCGTCAATTACTTGCTCGTGCACCCCGCTCAAGCCCTTACGGGTGTGCCCCAAACTGTCGAATGCGCCAGCTTTTACCAACGACTCAACTACCCGCCTGTTACACACTGCAATATCTACTTTCGCAATGAAGTCATGGAAGTCAGCGAATCGCCCTACTCTGTTTCGAGTGGCAATAATCGACTCAACAACATTGGTTCCTACATTACGAATCGCTGTCAACCCAAAACGAATATCACTCCCTCGCGGTGTGTAATTCGAATCAGAATCGTTTACGTCGGGGGGCAACACTTTGATCCCCATCCGTCGGCACTCGTTCAGGTAGATCGCTGAGCGTTCCTTGTCATCAGCCATTGAAGTGAGGAGCGCCGCCATGTATTCGGCTGGGTAATTAGCTTTTAAATAGGCGGTCCAATACGACACCAATCCATAACCAGCCGTATGCGCCTTATTAAACGCGTAATCAGAAAAAGGGACCAAGACTTCCCACAATTTATTGATAGCGGGTTCTGAGAATCCGCGCTCGCGCATTCCTTCACTGAACGGGACGAACTCTTGCTCGAGAATTTCTTTCTTCTTCTTGCCCATTGCACGGCGTAGTAAATCCGCTTTCCCTAAGGAGTATCCGGCCAGTAATTGAGCAATCGCCATCACCTGTTCCTGATAGACAATTAGGCCATAGGTGTCCCCAAGAATCTCGCTTAAGGGCGCTTCAAGTTCAGGGTGGATCGGGACAACCGGCTTGCGGCCATTTTTTCGATCTGCATAATCATTATGTGCATTTGCACCCATCGGGCCAGGTCGATACAGCGCGAGCACTGCCGAAATATCTTCGAAATTGTCCGGTGCCATGGAGCGCAATAGCGAACGCATGGGTCCACCGTCAAGTTGGAAAACACCCAATGTGTCACCGCGGGACAGCAGCTCATAGGCGGGGCCATCGTCGAGGCCGAGGGTTTCTAGCACAACCTCGGCTCCGGTATTACGCATGATATTTTCCAGGCAATCATCAAGAACTGAGAGGTTGCGTAATCCCAAGAAATCCATTTTGAGTAGTCCGAGCGCCTCACATGCGCCCATGTCGAACTGGGTGATTATTGCGCCATCTTGTTCGCGCTTCCACACCGGAATCACGTCCATGAGTGGCTCACTGCACAAAATCACGCCCGCGGCGTGCACACCTGGCTGTCTTTTAAGACCCTCCAAACCTTTGGCCGTGTCAACAACCGTCTTCGCCTCCGGATCACTTAAACACAGCGCCCGGAACTCGGCCGCTTCAGAGTAACGAGAGTCTTCCGGATCAAACGCGCCTTTGAGCGTGATGTCTTTGCCCATGACGGACGGTGGCATTGCCTTCGTGATCCGTTCGCCTACCGAATATGGCAGACCCAGGACCCGAGCACTGTCTTTGACAGCCGCCTTCGCCTTGATCGAACCGTAGGTAACAATCTGTGCGACTCGCTCTTCACCATATTTCTCTGTTGCGTACCGGATCATGTCTGCGCGGCGACGTTCATCAAAGTCAATGTCAATATCAGGCATTGAGATTCGCTCGGGGTTGAGAAAGCGCTCGAAAAGCAGGCCGTGCTCAATCGGGTCAAGATCGGTAATGCCCAATGCGTAGGAGATCATGGCGCCCGCTGCCGAGCCTCGGCCCGGCCCGACTCGAATCCCACTAGTTTTCGCATGCTGCACCAGATCGGCGACAACGAGAAAATACCCAGGGAATCCCATTTGTGCAATGACACCCAATTCATATTCAGCTTGGGTCCGGACCGGATCAGGTACACCGGCTGAGTACCTGCGCGCTAGACCAATTTCAACTTCCTTTACCAACCATGACTCTTCACTCTCACCGGCTGGAATGTCAGCGCGCGGCATGAGATTCGCACCCTCGCTGAATTCAACATTGCACCGTTCCGCGATTAGGAGCGTGTTGTCACACGCCTCAGGGAATTCGCTCCAAAGCTCCCGCATTTGCGCGGAAGACTTCAAATAGAAATCACGCGCATCAAATCTGAATCTTTTAGGGTCATCAAGAGTCGTTCTGGTTCCAATGCACAGCAAAACATCATGTGTATCGGCATCGCTTTCGTGGATGTAATGCATGTCATTGGTAGCAATTAAAGGCAAGTCAAGTGCCTTGGCGATTTTGATCAGATCGGGCATGAAGTTTCGCTCGATTGCTAACCCGTGATCCATGATCTCGGCAAAGAAGTTTCCCGCGCCGAAAATATCCCGGTAGTCCGCGGCCGCCGCGAGTGCCTTGTTGTACTGACCGGCTTGTAACCAGCGATTCACTTCACCACTCGCACAACCGGTTGTCCCAATCAAGCCTTTGCCATAGCGGTCTAAAAGTTCTCGGTCAAAGCGAGGTTTGTGGTAATACCCTTCAATACTGGCAAGGGATGACAAGCGGAACAGGTTATGCATCCCCTGGGTGTTCTCTGCCCAAAGGGTCATATGCGTGTAACTTTGCTTACCGCGACCAGCCCCAGGATCTTCGGGAGCTCCCTCGTCAAAACCACCGCCAAAATCAAACCGAGAACGCTCAAACCGGCCCTGTGGGGCGTAATAACCTTCCAGCCCGATTATTGGCTTTACACCGTGCGCCTTACCCTTTTTCCAGAAGTCATATGCGCCGAAGAGGTTGCCATGGTCGGTCATGGCAATAGCGGACATGCCCTGTTCTTTTGCCGCTAAAAAAAGTTCATCTAGCTTCGATGCGCCATCAAGCATCGAATATTCGGTGTGAACATGCAGGTGGACGAAGTCGCCGCTTCTTTCCGTCGCACCCACGCCATCACCCTTATCAATCTACGACTTGCCTACCAATAATTTCCATGAAAACCACCTGCCAGACCACTGCATAAGGGGAAGATGCAGAAATTAGCTCTCAAGCATCGCGCAAAATTCCTAGAGCACGAGTGAGGTCCTCGCTGTATTCACTTTTCAGTTCAATTTTTTCACCGGTCCGCGGATGATCGAATCCAAGTTCAACCGCGTGTAACCATTGGCGATCTAGACCCAATCGAGCCGCTAAAACCGGATCTCCACCGTACATGGTGTCCCCGGTAATTGGATGACGCATCGCTGACATATGCACCCGAATTTGATGGGTTCTTCCCGTTTCGAGTTGCACCTGCACTAATGAAGCATGCCGAAATGCTTCCAGGGTTTCGTAGTGGGTAACGCTAGGCTTACCATCCCTCGTGACCGCATACTTGTACTCGTGACCGGGATGGCGCCCAATAGCAGCGTCAATTGTTCCCACAAGTGGATCCAGCAGTCCTTGGACAACCGCGTGGTAGAGCTTGTGCACCTCCCTATTCCGGAACAGGTTTTTCATGCGCGAGTAAGATGTCTCGTTTTTGGCCACGGCCATAAGCCCAGAAGTTCCCGCATCAAGTCGGTGGACGATCCCTTCTCGTTCGGGAGCCCCTGACGTACTAATTGCGTACCCGGCCGCAACCAGGCCACCGATGACTGTCGGACCTTCCCAACCACGGCTGGGGTGGGCCGCGACCCCTTGTGGCTTATCAACGACAACTAGATCCGAGTCATCGTAAATAATTTGCATCCCTGGAACTGGCTCGGCGATGATCTCAATCGTTTCCTTTGTCGGTGCAATATCTAGATCAACATCGATCTTTTGACCTTCGATTACGCGATCACTTTTGACCAATGAACGGTCAGCAGCGCAGATTGCACCGGCCTCAATCAGCGCCACCGCAGCGGAGCGGCTCAGACCCAGCAGTCGGGTTAACGCGACGTCGACCCGCTCCCCTGCAAGACCTTCCGGGATTGTGAACTCACGAATCACAGGTCTGACTCCACCTGGGAGCCAGCCACTTGTGGTTTTCCATCAAGCGGCACCCCGCGCACCAACAAAATCGCCATGCCGATTCCTGAAATGACCACGGCCATGTCAGCAATGTTAAAAATTGCCCAATAAGGAAGTTGGATGAAATCAACAACCGCACCCTCAAATGGACCTGGTGAGCGAAACATGCGGTCAATCAAGTTTCCCAATGAACCGCCGAGTATCCCACCAAGAGCAAGCGCCCACGGAAGGCTTCCCAGCCGTCGCGCATAACGAAAGATAACCACAACAACGGCAATTGCAATCAATGTGAACAGCCAGGTGACGCCCGTACCTATGGAAAAGGCTGCCCCCGTGTTTTCGGTGTAAGTGAATTTGAGGAAACCGCCAAGCAACGTGATCGGGTCTTCGCCCGACAACCTTCGTGGAAGTAAATATTGCTGCGCCCAGTATTTAGTGAGCTGATCGAGCCCAACAATCACCAACGCGACTGCTCCGAAAATTGCAAGTTCACGTCGGTTACGCCGAGACCTTTTATGGTGCGCGGTTGCAATGGGATCGGACACCCCCACACTCTACGCGAGTGCTCACGGGTAATTTCCGAGACGCACTTACTGGCGTTCTTCCGCCACCTTGCATGACATGCAGAGCTTTGCCCGTGGGAACGCCTGCAAACGCAACTTCCCAATTCCATTGCCACAGCCGTCGCAGATACCGTAACTTCCGTCATCAACGCGTCCAAGTGCTTGGCGCACCTGCTCTAACATTTCCCGCGCATTATTAGCAAGCGACATTTCGTGCTCCCGCTCGAATGTCTTCGTCCCAGTATCGGCTTGATCATCACCCGCGCCATCGCCCGAGTCGAGAATGAGATCCGCGAGTCCCTGTTCGCTCGTGGCAATCTCTTCAAGTAAGCGTACTTCGTCATCATTGAGCGATTTCCTTACTTTGTTCCGCTCAGCTTTAGTCCACGGGCTTTCATCCTCACGCACGGTGAGAACTGGAGCCGTTACAGATGCTCGAGGAGAAATTACCTTTACGATTCCCTCTGCCTTTTTTCCTCTCGCGGGTCGAGTTGTGACCGGGACTAATTTCTCAAAAACCGTCTTTACCGCTGGCACTGCCTCAACCACTACTTTTTCGGCCACGGCTTTCTCGGGCTCGACTTTTTTAGGCGCGGCCTTCTTCGGCGTGGCCTTCTTGGCAGGCGTGGCCTTCTTAGGCGCGGC